>Ga0187815_10001096_pt1 | contig 12856 bp, 8 predicted proteins | sample NC_S_5_FD_132962 | JGI IMG/M metagenome (GOLD analysis project Ga0187815, IMG submission 132962) | Wetland sediment microbial communities from Neuse River Estuary, North Carolina, USA - ASW-S_5 | ecosystem: Environmental > Aquatic > Freshwater > Wetlands > Sediment | place: USA: North Carolina...
CAGATCCACACCGGCGTCGATGAGGCGCTCGGCGCGCTCGAAGCCGTCATCGCCCACGCTTGTGGCGGCGGCGGCGCGCAGCCTGCCCTGCCCGTCCTTCGCCGCGTTGGGGTTGAGCTGCGACTTCTCGATATCCTTCACCGTGATCAGGCCGACGCAGTTGCCGCCCTTGTCGACCACCAGCAGCTTTTCGATGCGGTGCTGATGCAGCAGGCGCTTGGCCTCGGTCTGATCGACGTTCTCCTTCACAGTGACCAGATTTTCGCGAGTCATCAACTCGTAGACTTTCTGGCCCGGGTCGCTGGCGAAGCGCACGTCGCGGTTGGTGAGGATGCCGACGAGGCGGCCGACCTTATGGCCACCCGTGCCGCCGTTCTCCACCACCGGGATGCCGGAAATGCCATGCGCGCGCATCAACGCCTGCGCATCGGCCAAAGTGGCGTCCGGGCCGATGGTGACCGGGTTCACCACCATGCCGGATTCGAACTTCTTGACCTGACGCACCTGCTCGGCCTGCTCGGCCGGAGTGAAGTTGCGGTGGATGACGCCGATGCCGCCGGCCTGCGCCATGGCAATTGCCAGGCGCGCCTCGGTCACCGTGTCCATCGCGGCCGAGAGAATCGGGATGTTCAGCTCTATGTCGCCAGCGATCACCGTACGAATGTCCGTCTGACCGGGCATGATTTCGGAATGACCGGGCTGCAGGAGCACGTCGTCGAATGTCAGTGCGGTAGCGCCGGTAGCTGTTTCTATGATCTTTGCCATGCCTAGCTCTCAATACAGGAAACGCGCGCTATGGCTCGGGTGAGCTGCGCTGACTCGTCTGTTTCCTTCAGGAATGGCACCGGCTCGTATCACGTATGCTTTGCGAAGGAAAGCGCACAGCCTGCGTTTTTCTCATCCGGTATAAGATCGAATAGATGATGCCGGTTCCAAGCCCCCCGCCCGAAACCGGCATCACCGTCGTGAAATCCGGCACGTCATCGAACATCACGTCCGACGGTTCCCCGACCCACGGTGCCGCCGCTACAGTGGCTCTGCGGCACGGCGACAAATTGCCTTCGGCCATGGCTGCGGTCAACTCCCCGCCATGCGCTTCTGCGGCGCCTTTTCACAGCCGCGGATAGCCTCCATAACGGCCAGATGCTATTCAGCTCCGCGCAGTTGGCCCCTTTTCCGCCGCAAAACCTCCTTCCACGCGGTCCATTTGGTGGCTTCGGGCGCTTTGGACTTGAAGAACCGGCGCTCAGGTGTCACATCAGGACGGTCGCGGGCTTTCGCGCGCCCGCCCTCCGACACGCAGGTTTATTCTCATGGTCACCTATCTGGACGCCGCCACGGCACCGCTTCGCAATACTGGTCAGATTCGTCTTTACGGCGAGGAGGCATTCGCCGGCATGCGCAAGGCGTGCAACCTTACCGCGCGTTGCCTGGACGAGCTGGCCGACATCGTAAAGCCTGGCGTGACGACCAATATGATCGACCGCTTCGTCTTCGAATTCGGCATGGACAATGGCGCCCTGCCCGCCACGCTGAACTATCGCGGCTACACGAAATCGACCTGCACCTCGATCAATCACGTCGTCTGTCACGGCATTCCCGACGACAAGCCGCTGCGTGACGGCGATATCGTCAATATCGACGTGACCTACATTCTCGACGGCTGGCACGGCGACGCAAGCCGCATGTACCCTGTCGGCACCATCAAGCGCGCCGCCGAGCGGCTGCTGGAAGTGACCTATGAATGCCTGCTGCGCGGTATCGCCGCCGTGAGGCCAGGCGCGCGCACCGGTGCAATCGGCGCCGCCATCCAGACCTATGCCGAAGGCGAGCGCTGCTCGGTGGTCCGCGACTTCTGCGGCCACGGTGTGGGCCTGCTTTTCCACGACGCACCGAACATCCTGCACTACGGCAACCCGAGCGAGGGCGTGGAGCTGCGCGAAGGCATGATCTTCACCATCGAGCCGATGATCAATCTCGGCCGCCCGCATGTGAAGGTGCTTTCCGACGGCTGGACCGCCGTGACGCGCGACCGCTCGCTCTCAGCCCAGTACGAGCACACGGTCGGAGTGACCGCCGATGGCTGCGAAATTTTCACGCTTTCGCCCAAGGGGCTCGACCGGCCGGGCTTGCCCTTCTAATATTTCCCCGGGGAGGCGCCGCTGCACGCGGCGCAGCATGGGGGAATTGAATGGCCGACGAGCGGGAGTATGAACGTGGTTTCCTTGCCGAGCGGCCGCCGCAAGCCCTGAAGCCGGCCCGTTCCGGTGAAGAAAAGCCGCATTATCTCGGCCACCGCCAGCGCCTGCGCGAGCGCTTCCGGCAGGCTGGTCCCAGTACCCTCTCCGACTACGAAATCCTGGAACTTCTGCTGTTCCGCTCGATCCCGCGCGCCGACACAAAGGAGCGCGCCAAGGCGCTGCTCAAACGCTTCGGCTCGCTTGCCGAGGTGCTGGGCGCGCCGGAACATCTGCTGCGCGAGGTTGAGGATATCGGCGAAGGCGCTGCACTCGACCTCAAGATCGTGGCGACGGCAGCACAGCGCATGGCGCGCGGCGAGATCCGTGGCCGCGAGGTGCTTTCTTCATGGAGTCAGGTGCTGGACTACTGCCGCGCCGCGATGGCTTTCGAAGAGCGCGAACAGTTCCGCATCCTGTTCCTCGACAAGAAGAACGCGCTGATCGCCGACGAAGTGCAGCAGACGGGGACGGTGGACCATACGCCCGTCTACCCACGCGAGGTGGTGCGACGTGCACTGGAGCTTTCGGCAACCGCCATTGTTCTCGTGCACAACCATCCAACTTACCCTGCGAAAGTCACGCTGGATCACGCTCAAGCACATTGAAACCTAGTGGTTTTTCCTGCTTGCGTACTGGGGGCGGCTTTGGCAAACTGGGGGCTGTTTAAGGGGTAGCGGACGGCCTCCAGCTCCCGAGCGCCGATCCCTATTTCCTCGACCGATCCCAGTTGCCGAGAAGGGAAAACGCCGTGCCGAGCCTAACCGATTCCGCCATCCGACAAGCGCTGAAGCGCGTGGAGAGCAACCGGAAGCAGGAGAACCTGGCAGATGGTGAAGGTCGTGGTACTGGCCGCCTGATCCTGGTTCTCAAGCCGATGCCAAAGCGGGTGACGGCCGACTGGATGGCACAGCAATGGCGCGACGGAAAACGCACCAAGAAAAAGCTCGGAGCCTATCCGTCAATGTCCCTCGCCCAGGCGCGGGAGATCTTCAAGCGGGACTTCGCGGACGTTATCCAGAAGGGCCGCAGCATCAAGATCGCGACCGATACTCGACCAGGGACAGTCGCCGATCTGTTCGAAGGCTACGTCGCGTCGCTGAAGGCGGCGGGGAAGCCATCCTGGAAGGAGACGGAAAAGGGTCTCAACAAGATCGCCGACACACTTGGCCACAACCGTCTTGCCCGCGAGATCGAATCCGAGGAGATCGTCGAGCTAATCCGGCCGATCTACGAGCGCGGCGCCCGATCGATGGCGGACCATGTGCGAGGCTACATTCATGCGGCCTACAGCTGGGGAATGAAGTCCGACAACGACTATCGCAACACCTCCCCTCGCCGCTTCCGCATTCCTTATAATCCTGCTTCGGGTATTCCGACGGAACCCAAGGTCCAGGGAACCCGCTGGCTTAGCGAAGAGGAGTTCGTGCGGCTCTATCGCTGGCTTGAATGCCCGGACACCCCTGTTCATCCCTCCTACCCCCGCGCTGTGCAGCTCATCATGCTGACCGGCCAACGCGTTGAGGAAATCGCTCGCCTGCATGTCGACCAGTGGGATGCAAGAGAGCGGATCATCGACTGGTCGAAGACCAAAAACATGCAGCCGCATGCAGTTCCAGTCCCCTCGCTTGCGGCCGAGCTCATCGAATCGATCAAACCAAACGAGCACGGATGGTTCTTCCCCTCGGCAAAGGACCCCTCGAAGCCTGTAACTCACGCAACGCTTTACAGCTTCGTCTGGCGCCAGCGCGATCGTGGTGTCATCCCCCACGCCACGAACCGCGATCTACGTCGGACATTCAAGACCCTCGCCGGCAAGGCAGGCGTCTCCAAAGAGATCCGCGATCGGCTTCAGAACCATGCGCTGCAGGACATCAGCTCGAAGAACTATGACCGCTGGAACTACATGCCAGAGAAGCGAGCCGGCATGGCAAAGTGGGATAAGTTCGTGCGAGCGATGCTGGCTCGGAAGCGGCTGAAGACCGCAGCTTGACATAGAATTCAGATACTTGTGGCCGTCATTGAAGAAGTTACGCGAATACCGGAGCCTAACTCTTCAAGCCGTCACGGCTCCTTGCAGCAAACGATCTCTGTCGGCCTGTTGAAGTGGCCAGGTGATCGGGAGCTATTCGGCGCAGAAGATCCGGAGTTGAACCCCGACCGACTGGCACGCCGAATACGTCGAGAGTACCAGGTGATAGAACTGGAGAACGTGCGGCTCGGGCTGGGGTTTAGCGAACTCGGCCTTCAGCTTGGCGAGCGACAGCATGCCGCCCGAACAGACCAGCCAGATCGCCCGTTCGGTCGTCGGGGCGGCGCGCAGACGCTGGAAGGTGCCGCGGAATGCCTTCGATCCGCGACCATGCCGTTTGCGATCGACCGTCTGGGTTATGGGCGAATTGCGCTTTGACAGCCGCCAACGACCATCGAACCGAGTCTGGCTGCCCGGCAGAACGACCCCGTCGCTTTTCATATAAGCGAGATTTTTCAGGCCCTGCGCGCAGACATCGTAGAAGGCTGACGCCGACACGCCGGGATTGCCGCTTTTCCATTTGCCTGCGACGGCCACCGCCGCCGGCCTAGCCGATGTCTCATCTAGGCCGAGGAAGTCGCCGACCTCGTCCTGAAGATCGTCGCACACCAGATCAGGAAAATTCCGCCCGAACAGCGCCGGGCCGCGGTCGGGCCTGAGCGCCTTATCGAGAAACTCAAACAGCGAGCCGTCGGCCCAATAATCGACATGGCCGTCAACCAACACACCCTTTTCCGACGTCACCGCGCCGAGACCGGGGATGGCTGTGATCAGATCGAGTACCAGACTCGCGGCACCCTTTGGGTCGGTGAGATCCAGGTCTAGCCGGTAAAAATCGCCGCCGACATAGGTGTGGGCGAGATCGCGGGTGATGATCCGGAAAGGCTGCAGTTGGTTCAAGCGGCGGGTTAGCGAGATCTTCGGATTGTCCTTGGTCTTGATCCGGCTAAGGCCAGGCGACACCAGCCAATATTTTGCCTTCTTGGCGTTCCAGTCGATCCAGACCGGATGCTCCTCTCCATCGGCATGCAAGAGGAAGCGGAACGGCGCCGGCGCCTTGGGGTCGGCGTCCTCCTCGACCGCGACACACAGATCCTCGATCCTGACCGCCGCGGTCTGCCCCTTAGCGACGAACTGATCGCCCATCTCGACCATATCGACGAGAATGTTGAGCGGCGTCGTGTCCGGAGGAACCGTATCCGGAACGGCGAAGCGGGTGAAGATCGATACTGTCCGGGCGGCGGCGTCGAGCTGTGCATCGACCTTGCCGCACCAATCGGCATACTGCTGCGCGGTCAGGTCATTGCCTTTGCCGTCGCGCACACGCGATCGCGAGAAACCAACCGCCCGGCGGATCCCATCCTCAGCCGCCTTGGGATGAATATAGCCGGTCGCGCGTGTCACCACGTTGAGATGCTCGCCCATGAACACGCCCGACCGATCGAGCGAGCGTGCCGACAGACTGCGCGATCGCAGCGCCAGCGGCCCAAGATCGGTATTTTTGACGCTCATGAAAGAAATGCTGTTGTCGTGTCCATCGGGTAGAAGGGCGCGCAAGGTCTTGGCGTTGACGCGCGGACCGATGCCATCGAGTTCGTTGATCCAGAGTCCGGCGCTGTCGAAGAAGAAGAGACGCTTGTTCTTTTTCGCATAGATCGTCGCCTCGAGGCTCGGCGCCTGAAAAAGGCTTCCCGACAGGAACGGTGATGGAGTCAGCCGAAGCGTGATATGATAGCGGCAATTGCCGTCGGCGGTTCGACCGGTGAGCGCTTCGTGGCGATCCTCGCGAATGAGTTCGGCCTTGATCGCCTTTTGGAGCTCGTCCAGATCGAGATCTGGCTCGATCGTGAAGGCGACCGCCGCGCTCGGGAAGCGCAGGTCGTCATGGAGACCGGGATCGTCGAGATCGGGTCGTTCGCGGAAGCGTCCCATAACATAGTCGAGGGTCGGCAGGGCTGCGATCAGGTTTTCCAGGATCGTCGCGTCGTTGCGGACGAACGGCTTGTTATCATTCGCCTTCGAGGCTGCGTCAAAGGCGAGGAAGCTGTTCCATTCGTTGGCGATGTCACGGTCCTTAGGCGCGAGGACATAGGCGGCCGACGCGGCGTCGCCGATCGGCCCCGGATGGCGGATCAGCCTGCCAATCTGCTGGACCAGCATGCGCGTATTCGTGAACGGTTCGTAGAGCGCGAGGATCGTGCAACGGGGATCGTCGATCCCTTCAATCAGCATGAACTGGTGGACGAGAAAGCGTTCGGCCCGCGCCGCCAGGTCCCTCGGCACCGCGTCGAAAATGCCGTCATCGGGCCGCTCGCCGAAATTATGATGGATCGCGAGGACCCCGTCGGCTCGACCGGCAAGCCCCGCGGTCAGTGCCTGGTGCATCTCGGCGACTGACTCCTCGCTGTCGCAGCGCACGATCACCTTGTTGTCAGCCGTGAATCGCCCCTCGGCCACAAGCGCGTCGACCCTGGCGATCAGCGCCAGGGCATAGTCCTCCGGCGACAGGGGCAATGGCTGTTCATCGATTTCGACCCCACGGATGAGGCCTTGATCGACCGCGTCAGCAAAGCCAAGAAAATGGATATGGTCGCCATCGACGTCGAAGATCTTGAAATCGCTCCGAAACGGCGTGGCAGTGAACAGGACGGTAGGTACAGCAAAACCGCGGACGACGCGCGCCCAACTAGGTGCAGGCTCTCGATGACCCTCATCGAACAGTATCGTACCGATGCGGCCATGGAGCTGATCGATCTTGCAGTCAGCGTCGATCTGCTGGATGGCCTGCACGGTACCGACCACGATGATCCGCTCGCCACCATGACCGTCGAGGCGCTGCGCCAGGCTCTCGATATCACTCGGCAGAACATTCCAGACTCTGTCGGGTTTCCAAGCCGGGTTAGCACCGATCTTATCCCAGAAGCGGTCTTCGAACTGGGCGATGAGCTGCTCGACCAAAGCCGCTGAGGGGCAGACGACTAGCACCGGCCGAAGCTGAGCGCGTTGGCGCGCGATCGTCGCCATCACCCCCGTTTTGCCGGTGCCTGTCGGCATATTGACGAGACACGCGCGGGCGCTCGCCGACGCGAAATAAGCTTCGACCGTGTCGAGCGCCGCATGCTGATGCGGCCACAGCGCAAGCGCCGTCCTGGACAGTTCACCCCCAAGCAAATCCCCTCTCCCCCAAATACCGAAATAGATTTCCCGTTTATCCCACCCGTCCGCCGAAAGGAATAACGGGTCGAAGGGCCAAATGAACCTGCACCGCTATGGCGATTTACGGAGGCGGTGCGGAACAAGGTCTCTGGCGGATATTCATATGCAGCGCCTCGGAGCCCGCGATCGAACGGCGCATCGCACTCTTCAAAGTCGATCGATCATCGCAATGAGCGCATGGAGCAGGCTGGCGATCAGCGGCCGCCGTCGAGCCGATCAACTTGGCGCCGGAGCCTATCCCAAATCTGCCCGGCAGCAATGTTCCCATACCCGGTCCTTCAACAAGCTGGGGCTTGGTTTCCGCGAACGGCAGCTTACGGGAACGACATAGGGTCGGCGGGATGACTGGAATAGGAGCGCATTCCCCGCCATACCAGGCCGCAACATTCGACCGAAAGCGATTCGAACTTTTCCGCCGCCGAACGCCGCCGTTTCTACGCTCTTCTGCGCGGGGGCCTGCCTCTACCAGATGCAAGGGCGTAGCTCGGCGGTCACGCCCGCCGTATGAGAACTCAAGAATAGGCGGGCCGAGAACGACGAAACGGAGAACTAGACATGGCTGTAGCGCCCCACACTGGAATTGTGGGGAGACGGCGGTGAGTTTGCGCTCAAGCGCATAAGGAGACGCATTTGCTCGGCTCATATTGCCGAATTCCGGTAGACCGTACATACATTTGAAGATGTGAACGGGGGGATTCTTGTGGGATTTCTTACTGAAGATGAATTGAATTCGCTGCGCATTGAGAACATGGTCCTCCACACGGTGAGCGATGGCGATTTCGTTCCGCAGCCGGCGCGCCAGGTAGAACAGGCTGATTTCTTCGCAGAGCGTATTCGCGAAACTGATGCTGCCTCGGTGTTCAGCTTCGAGGAGAAGTCTCTCACCAAGGCGCAGATCGAACGGATCGCGAAGGGTGAAGACGATTTCGAGACCGGCGCGCAGAACCTGGCGCGCGAGTTCGCCCGCTTCCACGACGGCACCAGCCGGAAGGGCGCTTTCTTCATCTTTGAGCTCGCCACCGATGTGCCGAAGACAAAGATCTACAGCCTCATCAAATACGACTATGAAGAGGTAGTTGAACAGACGGATGGTAACCAAGAGACGCTGCTGCGGCTGATAGTGCAGGCGTTCGTCGCCGGTAAGCGCTCCATCCAAAAGGCATCACTTGTCCGAGTGCTCGATGGCAAGGCAGAGATGGCCCTATGCGCTACCGATAGGATGAAGCCCGGCGCCGACATCGGCGACTACTTTGCCAGCTACCTTCACGTCACACGCACCCGCAGCGACGACGAGCTCAACCGGGAGGTTGTCAACGTCCTACGCAACGTCCTGACCGAGCGCAAGGACGATCTACCCGAACGGGATGTGGCCCGCGCATTCAAGCACGCTCAGGCGCATCTGCACGATCGGACCACGGTCAATGAAGAGTCGATGCGCGATGCGATCCTCGCCGCTGCTAGCAATCCCGAGGACGAGAAGACGATTGGTCGGTTCGACCAGAGCCTGCGCCGCAAGCTCAAGAGCTCCAAGCTTGAAGGCTTGTCTTTTGCGCCAAACCGGAAAATCCTCAAGAAGCCCGGGCTGCGGCAATTGAGGACCACCGAGGGCGTGGTCATCGTCTATCCCGATGACGCTTCTGCCGCGACGGTTTCCCGGGAGAGGGTCGACGGTAGCGGTGAAGTCATCACCATCCATACGAAAAAGGTGACCGATGACCGCATCGTCCGTGAGAACGCTCGCCTCAGCATTAGATAGACTCGTCGAGGATGGCTCCTTTGTGCATGAAACCACCGATGGCATCATCGTGTCCGAGTTGTCAGCTACGTTGGCGCGTGAGGTCTCGCAGGGCTTTACTCAAGTTGCCTGGCAGAGCGTCGTGTTCGATAGCGCCGGCACGGAAGCCGGACTCGACGACATTGATGACGACTTCGGCCCCTATCGTGTCACTGCGCAGAAGCCGCCGCAACGAGCAGACGAGATTCTACTGCTAACTGCCTCGGGCTTTCGTGATTGGCTCGCTGGCCCGGCGCACGCCAAGGTCGTTGTCGTTGTTGGCCTCGACAAAGTCATCGCGACCGAAGACACGCAATTCGTCCCCGTAGAGACGAGCGTTGCCGGCGGCGCGAATGTGGCAGCGCTGCGCAGCCCGCGCACGCTGGTGCGTGAGTACGACGCGCAGCGCGTGGTGCCGCAGTCGATCGGACGCTGGCTCCTGTTGGATCCCGAGACCTGGTACGAATCCGACCGATTCCGCCTTTGGGCCGAGCATGCGATCCGCGCCATCCTGCCCTCCTTGGCCAACGAGATCGACCAGAACGCGGGCGCGCTTGTTTTCAAGGGCCCGCCGCGGCTGGTTCTGCCGATACCTGCCGCCAACGCCCACTTGGTCACCGACCTGGGTAGGCAAGGCTTCGGTGATCTTCAGGCGGCCGGGCGATGGGTCTATGAGTTAGAGCGTGAGGCAGAGACCAGGCACACACTCTTCGCAACTGAGTTAGCCCGAACCGGTGGTAACCAGGCTGACACGATCAAATGCTTTAAGGAGAATATTGGCTTTGCCTTGGAAGGTGCCAAAATAGCCTACCAGATGTCGCTAGCAAAGGTGAGCGCAGACAATCTGAAGGCACTCGCTGACTTGCGCAAGGCAGTGACCGACGAGACCGGCAAAATCACGGATGCCACACGGCAAGTTGTTACCGCCGTCGCGTCGGCCCTTGCGATCGGGATCGGCTTGATCGCGGCACGCGTCGCGGCCAACGCGCCCTCTCTCCTGATCGTGGCCGTGATGGCGATCGTCTGCGTCTACATTTTCGTAGTCATTTATTCGGGCCACAACTTCGCCGCTCTGCAGCGGGAACTGCGGGATGTCTGGCGCAACCAGATTTATCGCTTTTTGTCGGAAGAGGACTATACCAGGCTCGTGGTGCAGCCCAGCCGAGACGCCGAGCAAATCCTTAGGGTTGTTTCGTGGGCCGGCGGTATCGCGGTTGCGGTTACTTTCGTGGTCGCTGTCAGCGTGGCACTGATCCCTGCCGGAGACGCAGTTCTGTCGCAAGATCGACGTGCACCCGCTCCGACGCAATCTTCGCAAATTGGGTCGAGTCCGGAAGCTGTGGCTACCCAGGGCGTTGGATCGGAAGATAGTGGCGCTGCCGAGGAGCCATTGCCAGAGGCCGCACCACCACAGGCCTCATCTGAAGCGGGAACTCAGCAGCAGCCGGACTCTGATCAGGGCGACTAGGACGCGGTGGTCGGCGTCTAGGGCGGCGTGCCCGACTTGTGCTTGACTGCCAGTTGGGGCCAGTTGAAGACAAGGCTTATGCCTACCGGGAGAGGCTGTCATTTCCCTCTCCCGACCGCGAATCCTCATCTGCCCTGTCCCGATGTCAACTGACGGTATTTGGAGATAGGAGCAGAATGTACTCGATCGTTGCTTGCGATGAGTCCATATTTCCGGTATCGTGGAAGAATGGAAATAGAAAAAACCATCGGTATCTTGGAAGCGCTCGCGCAGCAAACGCGATTGGAAGCGCTTGAGCTCCTGTTGAAGCATGAGGCGGAGGGTCTGACGTCCGGAGAGGTGGCCCGCACGCTCAGCGTGCCACCGAATACCATGTCAGCGCATCTCAACAAGCTCAACCAAGCCGGCCTTGTTCATTCCGAACGACATAGCCGGAACATCATCTACAGAGCCAACCGAACTCATCTAGTTACTAGTCTCTCGAAGCTAGTGGATCATTACCGTGGCGCTCGTACAGCGGGGCATTGCCAATGAAGCGCCTCGAAGACGACGATTTCTTCGGTCCGATTGCGCCCGCAACACTGGTCCGATCCGACGACATCTGCCTTGATAGGGATCAAGCGCCAGTCCCTGACACCAACAGAGACAAGAAGGGACGAGCGCTTACCAAATTCAAAGTGGCCGGTCTGTTCGCAGGGGTCGGGGGCCTAGAAGAGGGGTTTCGGCAGGCCGGGCACCACAGCGTCATGCTGTGTGAGTCCGATACAATGGCGCGCCATGTATTGGCCAATCATTTCAAGGAGGTGGAGCTCACCACCGACGTAAAAGCTCTCGTTGGTCTACCCGAATGTGATGTCTTAACCGCGGGATTCCCCTGCCAAGACCTCAGTCAGGTCGGGCGCCGGAAAGGGATCACCGGACCCAATTCCGGATTGGTGGGCTCCGTATTCGACCTGCTCGCAAAGCAGAAGAAGGCCCCGAGCTGGGTGGTACTCGAAAATGTGCCTTTCATGCTTTCGCTCGATCGCGGAAACGGGATCAGGGCGGTCACCAGAGCGCTTGAGGAATTGGGTTATGCCTGGGCATATCGGACTATCGACGCCCGGGCCTTCGGTCTTCCCCAGCGACGACGGCGTGTCATTCTCTTGGCGTCGAAGCAATACGATCCCCGCCCTCCACTCCTCGGCATCGATGCCGGCGCTCCGAAACCCAAAGTCAGGGGAGCTCACGCTTGTGGCTTCTACTGGACTGAGGGTAATACGGGCCTGGGATGGGCCATAGATGCGGTTCCACCTCTCAAGGGAGGGTCGGCTCTGCATATCCCCTCGGCCCCCGCCATTTGGTTCCCGCGTAGGAGATTGATTGCGACGCCGGCGATCGAAGATGCGGAACGTCTTCAGGGGTTCCCAGCAGGCTGGACCGATATCTCCGCTGAAGAATCGAGAAGCGCGGGCAAACGGTGGCGTATGGTCGGCAACGCTGTGAGCGTCCCGATGGCGAAATGGATCGCGCAGCGCCTTACCGCCACTACGTCCCCATTCCAGGCCGGCGAAATTGTCGGTCTGGCAGACGATGCCAGCTGGCCAAGCGCTGGTTGGGGCATGAAGGGAGTGCGCGCGCGTTGCGACGTGTCCGAGTGGCCGGTTCATGTCGAAGGCGAGCATCTTGCCGCCTTTCTCCGTTATAGCGTCACGCCCCTATCCCAAAAAGCCACAAGCGGCTTCCTGACGCGGCTGCGTAAGAGCAGCCTTCGCTATGAAGCCGCTTTCGAAGCCGACCTCGCTCACCATGTCGAGTCATTCGAAACCGGCTGAGCGGCGCCTCCCCGCCGCTCCTGACACGAGCCAGCGCATGTCTCGGACTGCGCAACGCGACAATTCGAGAGAACGATCCCTACGTAAGGAGCTGCATCGCAGAGGTCTGCGGTTTCGCTTGCATCGCAAGATTGAAGGTAGCCGTCGCACTATCGATATAGCCTTTACAGGCGCCAAGATCGCAGTCTTTGTCGATGGCTGTTTCTGGCACGGATGCCCTGAACACGGTACTTGTCCTAAGAATAATGCCGATGGTGGGCGTTCCAAAATCGAAACCAATAACAACGGCGATCATGATCAAAATCACTGCGTCGC
>Ga0187815_10001097_pt1 | contig 12851 bp, 15 predicted proteins | sample NC_S_5_FD_132962 | JGI IMG/M metagenome (GOLD analysis project Ga0187815, IMG submission 132962) | Wetland sediment microbial communities from Neuse River Estuary, North Carolina, USA - ASW-S_5 | ecosystem: Environmental > Aquatic > Freshwater > Wetlands > Sediment | place: USA: North Carolina...
CGGCACGAGGCGGAGCTCCAGGCGATGGTGCAGAAAGCGTTCGCCGAGAAGGATCGCGTCCAGCGCACCGAGGTTCGCTCGCCGGTGCGCGGCATCATCAAGGACATCAAGGTGAACACGATCGGCGCTGCGATCCAGCCGGGGCAGGATCTGGTCGAAATCGTGCCGCTCGACGACACGCTGCTCGTCGAAGCCAAAATCCGGCCGTCCGATGTTGCGTTCCTGCACCCCGGCCAGGACGCGATGATCAAGATCACCGCCTACGACTTTGCGGTTTATGGCGGTCTCAAGGCGAAGGTGGAGCGGATTAGCGCCGACAGTATCAGCGAACGGGACGGCGGCCGCGCGCAAACCTTCTTCCGCGTTATGCTCCGTACCGACAAGAATTATCTCGGGACGCAGGCGCATCCGCTGCCGATCATGCCCGGCATGACAGCACAGGTCGAAATCCTCACCGGCCACCGCACCGTGCTCGGCTACCTTCTGAAGCCGATTCTCGACGCCAAAAACACCGCGCTGACCGAGCGCTGAACGCAGCTCTTTAAGGTTTCGCTAACCAAGCCTATTGATGATCCCGCCATGGATCATACTTGGGCTTTCACGCATCTCGGCCTCGGCGGCGAAGCGGCGCTCGCGATTTACGTCGTGGCGCTGGTGATGGCGGGCGTCAGTGACTTCCGCACGCTGCGCATTCCCAACTGGCTGACGGGCGCGTTGGCGCTGGCGTTTCCAATTGCGGCGCTGGCGGCAGGACAGCCGGTGAACTGGCTGTCGCACGTCGGCGCGGGCCTCGCCGTCTTCGCCGTTGCCGCGGTGCTGTTCGCCTTTCGGCTCATGGGCGGCGGCGACGTCAAACTGCTGGGCGCCACCGCATTGTGGGTCGGGTTCGGACAGTTGCTGCCGTTCCTGATGCTGGTCGCATTCGTTGGCGGTATTTTCGCGCTCGTCTGCGTGCTGCTCCGCCATCCGTTCGTGCAGACGGCCATCCTGGCGACGCTGCGCCGGCTGCCGGTCTTCGCACACAAGAATTTGCCGATCCCCTACGGCATTCCGATCGCCGTTGCTGGTGTGCTGATCGCGCCGGCGCTGCCGATCTTCAGCTGAAGGCCGCTCACGTATCGTTGGTGACGATCAGCCGGTGTGTCGCCGGGTAAAAGACGGTGACACCGCCGTCGAACGTGCAATAAGCGAAACCGGAGACATCGAATCCAGTGACGGTGACATGGTTGCCGGCGATACCGTGCGACGAAACCGCATTGTCGGTGACGACCGCAAGGTTACTGCCGCTGCCGTCGAGAATTACGATCTCGTTGCGAGCATCGGGTATGAGATCGCCGAGCGACAACGACAGCGTCGCCGGCTGCATGGAATGGTTGAGGTCGGTGGTTGAAGGCTGTTGTTCGAGGCCGCCGAGCGCAATCGGCTCGTCGCCGGCGGTGATGCCGGGAATGCGAATGCCGGTGCCCATTCTCCGCAGCCCTCCAATAACGGTTAATGCCGTTACCCTGGCACGGCGAAATTAACTGCACAAAAGGAATTCCCGGTAATCCTATACCGCCTGATGTGATTTAGGACGGCGATCGTCATGGCAGACGGCGGGATCACGGCGAGTTCGCCCGGCGGCCGCATACGGCAGCGCATCCTGCAGGCTGGCGGCCGGCGTTACTCGTTGCGGCTCGAAACCTGTTATTGGGAGACGCTGACGGCGATCGCCGCGCGACGACGCCAGCGGCTCAACCGGCTGGTTGCCGAAATCGCGGCGCGTGCCAACGGCGCGAACTTGGCGTCGCGGTTGCGGGTTTTTTGCCTCGAAGAATCCCGCCACGCCACCGTGTCGCGCGAATTCACGTCGGAGCGCACCAGCGTCATCACCTTGATCGAAAATGCTCCGGCGCCGGCGCTTGCTGCTGACGCACGGGGACGGATTATCGTCGTCAACGCCCCGTTTCTTGCTTGGCTCGGCGGAGCGTCCCAACCGCCGATCGGCACGCCACTGCTGCGGCACTTTCGTTTCCACCTCCGGGCGGGCTGCACCATCGAAGCGCTGTGGCAAAAATTGGGCGGTGACTGGACCGAGGTCGAATGCGCCCGCATGATTCACATCGCGCCAGGACGCGTTCTCGCCGCCAATGTGCGGCTGGCGCCCGTGTTCGCGGTGCGCCGCAAACTGCTTTGCGTGATTTGGATCACGAAATAGCGGCGCAAATTTTAATCGTCTGCCGTGCGACAACTTGCGTTGCTTAGCATTGCGTTAAGGCTCGAGTCCCTAGCGTCGGCCTCGGATTCACGGACCGAGGTGCGACATGCGCTGGCGCGCGACGACAGTCGGAATCGTACTTGGCCTGTTGTTGAGCGTCGGATTGCCGGCTCATGTGCCGGCGCAGGAACTCGCGTCGCTGTCGCCGCCGATGCCGGTGCAGTCGCCGCCGGCAATCCCGATGTTCGGCACGCATCAGATCTACTCCGCGGATCTCACACCGTTCGCGCGCTGGACGACATTGTTGTCACGCTGGCAACACGAGCAGGAGGATGCAGTGGAGTCCTGCGTGTCGGCACACGACAGCGCGCCGCCATGTCCGCCGCGTGAGTGGATCGCTTTAATCGCGCGCTTCCGCGGCCAGCCGTTACGCGCGCAGATCGAGGGCGTCAACGCGGCGATCAACGCGCATCCTTACGTCTCGGCGCTCGACAACTGGGGCGATGCGGGGCGATGGGAAACGCCATTCGAATTCATACGCCGCAACGGTCAGTGCCAGGATTACGCGATCACCAAATTCTTGCTGCTCCGCGCGCTCGGCGTTCCCGACGATGCGATGCGGCTGGTCGTCCTGCGCGATATGCGGCGCCAGGTCGATCATGCTGTGCTCGTCGTCACCGTCGCGGGTCAGAGCTTGATGCTCGACAATTTGGCGCCGCGGATCGTCTCGGCTGCGTCTAATCCTGATTACCGAGCGTATTATTCGATCAACGAATCTGGTTGGTGGTTGCATCTGCCGAACCCGCTGATGCCGCAAACTCTCAGCCGGCAGGTGGCAAACCGGTAATATGGCGTTAGGGTTGGCTGGTGTTGTGCGGTTTACGGCCGTAAAATCCGCCGACGGCAGGGGCCAAAAACCGGCCCCATAGGCCGAATTGGCTTGCGCAATTGGCCGCAAATCCGCTACGGTTTTTGTGGTGAATGGCGGCGGGTGCCGAACGTCGACCCGCTCGCGTCAAAGTCGGCAAAGACCGGCGGACAGGGACGGCAAACGCCGCAACCTCCATTCTCTAAATGCTCGGCGCCCGATGACGGCGCCGGCTTGTTTTGGTGCAATCTCCGCGAGGGAGGCGGCACCACCGGGTGTATCCAGTTGGTCTAATGGGGGGCCATTGGTCGGTGGTCTGCGTGATTTAGGGGGACGTCTGTTTCCCGAGCGCCAGATTTTGTTGCGCTCTACGGAACGCGTCCGGTCTGTGCTGCTGCCGAGCTGGCTGCAGGCGATGATCGTGGTCGCCTGTATCGGCACTTTCGGTGCCGCAAGCTATTTGACCGTCGGCTATTTCGCCATGCATCGCGAGCTCGATCGCGCGGGCCGAATGGCGTCCAACAACCGCACTTCCGAGAGCGGCCCACAGACCCAACCGAATTCCGAGACCGAGGCAGTCGCCGCGCTCAATCAGCAGCTTGCCGCCATCAGCGCGCAATATACGGCGCTCAAGCAGCACTACGACGCGGTCATCGCCGGCCAATCGGCGAATGTGAGTGCGACCGATCAGGCGCAACAGGATCTGCAACAGAAGCTCGCCGCGGCGCAGCAGCAGCTGGCCAACAATAGCGGCAATGTCGCGCAGTTGAAGAAATCGATCGACGAATTGCGCGCCGACCTGAAACGGTCGGAACAAGCGCGGACCGCCGAAGTGACGCACACGCGTCAGCTGGAAGACGCAATGCAGACGCTCACGGCGCGCGCCAATCTCCTGAAAGCGATTGCCGACAGCAAGGACGAGCAACTCGCCAGGCTGCGCGCGCAGCTTGCCAAGCCGGGCGAGCAGGTTGGCGCCGTTCCGCCGGCTAATGCGCCGGCGTCGAAGCCTGATTCGGATTCGTTGGTCACCGAACCCGGCAAGCATAGCGCACTAGCTCCGGATACAGTCGGCGAGGGCGCCTCACTCACCACGCCGGAGGCGCTGGTGGCATCGGTGGCGCCAGCCAATAGGCACCAGCCGACGAGCAAGCTCGAACAGATATTGGCTTCAACCGGCGTCGATCTCGACAAGATCATTGGACGTGTCAGCCCGCAACCCGAACCGGCCATGGGCGGCCCGTTCGTTTCGCTCGACAGCATGCGTAGCAGCGCGCTCGAACAGCAGCGCGTCGCCGCGCTGCTCAATGTAGCCAAGCTGCTGCCGCTGCGGTCGCCGCTCGATATGCATTACACGGTCGGCAGCCCATTTGGTGCGCGGCATGACCCCTTCAATGGCCGCGAAGAATTCCACACCGGCATCGATCTGGACGCGCCATACCGCTCCACGATTTACAGCACGGCGCCAGGCGTTGTCGTGTTCACGGGTTGGAAGGAAGGCTACGGCCGCACGGTCGAAATCGATCACGGTCACGGTATCGTAACGCTCTATGCCCATCTTCATCGCATTCTGGTGGCGATGGGTGAGCGCGTCCCGACACACATGAAGATCGCCCAATTGGGCAGCACCGGCCGCAGCACCGGCCCCCATCTCCATTACGAGATCCGTCTCGACGGCAGACCGGTCAATCCCGAGAAGTTCCTGGAGGCTGGCAAAAATGTGGTTCAAGCGAGCGCACACTAGTCCGGCCGGCCACGGTTTCTCGAGCGGAGACGGAAGGCGCTCCGTGCCGTCGATTTTCAGCGCTGGGCTCAAGCTCGAAGGCGATATCGTGAGCGACGGCGAGGTCCATATCCTCGGCCACCATTCGGGCAATATCGTCGCGCGCCGGGTTACGATTGGCGACGGCGGCGCGGTCACCGGCACCATCGAAGCCGAGAACGTCGTCATCAACGGCACACTTTCAGGCCGGGTTTCGGCAACCTCGGTCGTGCTTGGTCGCGCGGCTTCGGTCACGGCCGATATCGTCTATGTCCAGATGCGCGTGGAGCCAGGCGCCTCGTATGAAGGCTACAGCCGCCGAGTCGAGACCATCGACACTTTCGCCGCGGAGCAGATGCAGCTGTCGCCGCCGCTGCGTCAGCAAATCGAACGCCTGCGCACGCCGCACGCCGAAGTCGCCGGCAACGCCGACTAGCTATTCGGCGCTGCGTTCGAGGGCGCTTTCGAACATTTCCCGGTCGACGTTGCCGCCGGAAGCGACGACGACGACGCTTTTTCCCGCGTCGCCGAGCTTGCCCGCCAAGACTGCGGCCAGTGCCGCGGCGCCTCCCGGTTCGAGTACCAGCTTGAGGTCGGTGAACGCGACCGCCATTGCGCGGCGGACGTCGTCGTCGTTGACCGTCAGACTGCCGGCGAGATGGCGCTGTGCGATCGTAAATGGCAACACGCCCGGCATCGGTGCCAGCAAACAGTCGCAAATCGATCGCCCGCCGGCACTATTGGCGACGCGATGTCCGGCAGCGAGCGAGCGACGCATATCGTCGAAGCCTTCTGGTTCCGCGGCATAGATGCGGATCTTTTGCCGTACTGCGGCGAGGGCAAGAGCGATTCCGCCGACGAGGCCACCGCCGCTGCACGGTGCAACGACGGCGTCCGGCGTGCAGCCGAGCTCTTTTGCTTGACGGATGATCTCGAGCCCAACCGTGCCTTGACCGGCAATGACGCGCAAATCGTCGAACGGCGGAATGAGGGCCGCCTGTTGTTCGCGCGCGATACGCTCGGCGATCGCTTCGCGGCTCTCGCGATGGCGGTCATAAGGCACGATCGTCGCGCCGTAGGCGCGCGTATTCGCTGTCTTGATCGCCGGGGCATCAGCCGGCATGACAATCGTCGCGCGTATACCCAAATGTTGCGCGGCCGCCGCCACACCTTGCGCGTGATTGCCCGACGAAAACGCGACGACACCGTGCTTGCGTGATTCGGCGTCGAGCGAGAGCAAAGTATTGAGCGCGCCGCGGAACTTGAATGAACCCGTGCACTGCAGCGTCTCGGCCTTGACGAGAACGCGTCGGCCAACACGGGCATCGAGCAGCGGCGAGGACAACAGGGGCGTCACGACGGCTTGGCCCGATAGGCGCTGTGCGGCGGCTTCGATCGCCGCGATGTCGGGCAAGAGCGCTACAGCGTCGTCAGTCATCGCTAAATCTCGAGGAGCGGCGGCAGTTCATCGAGACGTTTGATTTGAGCGATCGGCTGGGCCGGCAATCGTTCCCGTTTCGCGTCCGTGCGATCCACCCAGACAGCTCTGAAGCCGAACGCACTGGCGCCGGCGACGTCCCAGCCGTTCGACGAAACGAAGCAAATTCGCTCGGGGTTGACGCCAAGCCGATCGGCCGCGAGTTGATAGACGCGCGGATGCGGCTTGTATATTCCGACCTCCTCGACCGACAGAATGGGATCGACCAGCGCCGTAAGGCCGGCCGATTTGACCGCGGCAGCCAGCATCTTTGGCGTGCCATTGGACAGGATCGCCGCCCGATGGTTTCCACGGCGCAGCGCCGCGAGCGCGACTTGCGCATCGGGATAAGCCGCCAGTTTGAGGTAGAGGTCCATCAGTCGCGCCTTGAGGCCGTTGTCCGCGATGCCCAGCGTGTCCATCGCGAAATCGAGCGATTCGCCGGTGACCTGCCAGAAATCGGCGTGCCGGCCCATGAGGCTGCGCAGCCATGTATATTGCAACTGCGACGTGCGCCACTGCGCCGCTAGAGTCTCGGCTTTGCCGCCGAGAACATCCGCGCAGCGCTTAGCTGCCGATCCGACGTCGAACAACGTGCCATAGGCGTCGAAGACGCAGGCTTCGATCATGCTCAGTTCAGGATGCGCCATATCAGCGTTTCAAATCGCTGGCGAGGGTGAATGTAAATCCCGTCTGGCCGAGGCGCATGCGGTATATCTGCAAATTTTCGAGCACGCGCTGCACGTAATTGCGTGTCTCGGCATAAGGGATCGATTCAACCCAGTCGATGACGTTCACGCCATCCGCGCGCGGATCGCCGTACAGGCTCATCCAGTCTTTCACGTGCGACGGCCCGGCGTTGTAGGCGGCAATCGCGAGCACGTACGACCCCGAGAAATCTGCGAGCAACTGGTCGAGATAGGCGCGTCCGAGCGTGACATTGTAGCGCTGGTCGGTCGTCAATCGCTTTTGCGAGAACCGGAGGTGCAGCGCCTTGGCGATCAGGCTGGCGGTATGCGGCATCAGCTGCATCAGGCCACGTGCGCCGACGCGACTGACTGCCTCATGCGAGAATGCACTTTCCTGCCGCGTCATCGCCAGTAGCAGCGGCGTCTCGACGTTGCCGCCCTTCGGTAACGGCGGGATGGGATACCCCTCGGCAATCAGGTTGATGCCGGCATAGCTCGCCCGCTTTGCCGCTTCGACTTCGAGATCGGGCCGACCGATTTCCCGCCCGAGCCGCGCCATCAGCATATATTGCGCGGGAGTCGTGGAACGCTGGAGCAGATGACGGAAGAACGGCGTGACCACTTCGTCGGCGCCGGCTTCGGCGAGATCGCGCGTGAGCCGCACCAGCTCGAGGCGGTTGAAGGCGCTGGTTTCGACCACCGAGGGCTGCGGCTCACGCACGGACCGAATGGCTTTGACGCCAGGCATCGAAGCGGCCAGCTGGCCGTAGTATGTCGTGAATCGCGCGGCCGCGGTGTCAAACCACGCCATTGCAAGCTGGTGGTAATCCTTGGCTTCGGCGGCACGGCCGGCCCAATAGGCGCCGCGCGCCAACGTGATCGGCAGGGTTCCCGCGTCGTAGAGCTTGACGAAATGGGCGTAAGCAACATCTGGCTGATGCAGAAAGCGCAGCGCGATCCATCCCGACAGGAACTCGAGCTCGGCGAAATTTTGGCCGGTCGTCGCTTGGTGCTGCTCGGCGACACGATAGGCGATATCGGGACGTCCCATGGCCAGCGCGCGCCGGGCCATGATCTGACGTTCGTTCGCCCATTGCGTCGCGTGCGCCGGATCCGGCGGGGCCACCACCAGAAGGTCGAGCGCGCCATCGTCCAGGTTCTTGACCCGGCGCCAGCGAACGCGGTCGTACAGTAGACCGGGGTCATTGCGATATTCCGGCGGGATGCGATCGACGAAGCTGTCGGCATCGCCTGCAAACGTCATCAACGCCAGACGCGCCTGGGCTACGGCGCTCGGGCCCGCTGGAACGAGCGGAAGCATGCGCTGCGCCGCGGCGATCTGGCCGTTCCACAGCAGACGATCGAGCCGCCGCTCGTGATCTTCAACGCGCAGGAAATCGTGGTAGCGTTGATAAATCGAGCGCTCGTCGAAAGCCGAAAAATCACCGTTGACCCAGACATCACGGATGCGTGCTTGCGCTTCTTCGGCATGTCCGGTCGATATCCAAATGTCGGCCTGCCGCAATTTGCCGGCTGCCGTGATCGGCGGGTGGGTGGCAAACCAATCGATGAGCGTACCGTCCGGCACGCCGTTCATCGCTTCTTCGGCGGCTTGCTCGAGCGCGGACTGTCCTGGCCAATCTGGGTGGGTAACGATGAAATGCGTGATCTCGCCGAAGCTGGCGCCATTGGCGCCGCGGATGATCGCCAACCAGTGCAACGCCTCGCGCGGCAGCGGATCGCGCGCCATCGCGGCTTCGCGCGCCGCTCCTTTCCAGTTGCTCTTTTGTGCATCGGCAAAGGCGGCGTGATAGGCGCGCTTGTCGTTGGTAGAGAGAGCTTGCGCGTACGCAAGGCCCACGCCCAGCGACGCGCTGGCAATGGTAACGGCCAGACAGACGCCCAACCGTCGCTTCACAACCAATTCCAAGTGGGGCTCCCCACGGCGATATTAGCCGCGGCGGCGCCGGCTGTCAGGTCCGGTTGCGCCAGCGGAGAAGCGCGATTGCCCTCGGGCATGGACGGGCGCTATTTTGGCCCACGATGCGGCCCGAACAGGCCGCATCGCAGGAGGCTGGAATGTTCAAGGGTTCACTGGTCGCGCTCATCACGCCGTTCCGCAATGGAGCGGTCGATGAGAAAGCGTTCCAGGGCTTTGTCGACTGGCAGATCACGCAAGGTACGCACGGCGTCGTTCCATGCGGCACAACCGGCGAATCGCCGACGCTGTCGCACGCCGAACACAAGCGCGTGGTCGAGCTGTGCGTCGAGGCCGCGCGGGGCCGCGTGCCGGTGATCGCCGGTACGGGCTCGAATTCGACTGCTGAAGCAATCGAACTGACACAGCATGCGAAGCGGGCAGGGGTCGATGCCGCACTGGTCGTGACCCCGTATTACAACAAGCCAACACAGGAAGGCCTCTATCAGCACTACAAGGCGATCAATGATGCCGTGGATCTGCCGCTGTTGATCTACAACATTCCCGGCCGCTGCGTCGTCGACATGAACGTCGACACCATGGCGCGGCTGGCCAAGCTGCCGAATATTGTCGGCGTCAAGGACGCGACGAACGATTTGGCGCGGCCGCTGAAGACACGCGCGACGTGCGGCGACGCGTTCTGCATGCTGTCGGGTGAGGATGCGACGGCTTTGCCCTATCGCGCCAATGGCGGCGACGGATGCATCTCGGTCACCGCCAACGTCGCGCCGCGCGCTTGCGCGGAAATGCACGAAGCTTGGGAAAAAGGTGACACCGCCGGCGCGATGAAGACCAACATGCGCTTGGCCGCGTTGCACGATGCGTTGTTCGTCGAAACCAGTCCAGCGCCGGTGAAGTATGCGGCTTCGTTGCTCGGCAAGTCGTTGCCTGACGTGCGGCTGCCGCTGGTGCCCGCGTCGCCGGCGGCGCAGGCGCGCGTCAAGGACGCGATGCGCTCCGCCGGGCTGCTGAACTGACGCATCGATGGCCTTGCGGGGCGACGAGAAGTACGTCGCGCAAAATCGGCGTGCCCGCCACGATTACGCGGTCCAGGAGACGCTCGAGGCCGGCTTGATGCTGACCGGCACTGAGGTCAAGGTGTTGCGCGCCGGGCTTGCAAGCATCGCCGAAGCCTATGCCGCGGAAAAAGACGGCGCGATCTATCTGCTCAATGCGCACTTTCCCGCCTATCCGGCGGCACGCATCAATCACGAGCCACGCCGGCCGCGCAAACTGCTGTTGCGCAAGCGGGAGATTGCAAAGCTGTTGGGCGCTGTGAAGCGGGAGGGCATTACGTTAGTGCCGCTCTCGATCTACTTCAACGAGCACGGCCGCGCCAAGTTGGCCCTCGGCGTCGCCAAGGGCAAGCGCAAGGCCGACAAACGCGAGGCCGAAAAAGAGCGCGATTGGCAACGGTCCCGGGCGCGGCTATTGCGCGAGCGGGGCTAGCTATCGATCGTCCTGCGCGAGTTCACGCTCCAAGTCGTCGAGCTGATCTTCACCAAAAACCTTGATGTCGTTGGCACGCAACAACGCAGCCGTGCGGCCCTGGCCCGGCACTTGGTCGATGAAGTTGGCGCCGTAGATCACCCGCGAGCCGCACGACGGGCTCGACTGTTTGAGGATCGCGAGGGTGATACCGTGCTGTTTCGCGAGCGCGAGCGCGGCCTGCGCACCGCGTTCGTACTCGGCCGTGACGTCATTGCCGAACACGGTCACGACCCGGTTGTTCTCGACTTCGATGCGCGCTCGCGGCCGCGGCGTCGGCAACCCGCCGGCTACTTCCGGGCAAATATGAATGAGTCGGCCCTCAGCGTGCCAGCGGCCGAAGCGCGGGTCGGTGCACGGTGTATCGCTGCCGTTGTAGCGTACGCGATAGCCAACGACCGCCTCGCCTAGCAGGCAGGTGCTGACCAGAATTTTGCGCATGCAAGCATTATGACAGCGCGAGCCGCCGCTTCAACTCGACGAAAACGGCCTCGAACATTGCCGGGGTAAGTTGGCCCGTATTGGTGTTGTAGCGCGAGCAGTGATAACTGTCGGCGAGAATCAGGCCCGAGGGCAAGGCGTGAATCGCGCCGTGAGCGAACCGATAATGCGCCCGTTTCTGCCCGCGTGCTGCAAGCACGGCTTGGTGCGCGATTTGTCCGAGTGCGAGGACGATCGCCAGCCGTGGCATCGCGGCGATCTCCGCCGCGAGAAAGGCGCCACAATTGCGGATTTCGTCGGTTTCAGGCTTGTTGGCAGGTGGCACACAGCGGACTGCATTGGTGATTCGGCATCCAACGAGATGCAATCCGTCGTCGGCGCGTTCGCGATATTCGCCGCGTGCGAAGCCGAACTTCGTGAGCGTCCCATAAAGCAAAATGCCCGCATAATCCCCGGTGAAGGGCCGGCCGGTACGATTGGCACCTTTGAGACCCGGCGCCAAGCCGACGATCAATAGCCGCGCGTCGAGCTCGCCAAACGACGGTACCGGCGCGTTGTGCCACGATGGCTGGGCAGCGCGCTGCGTGGTGCGGAATGCCGCGAGGCGCGGACAGAGCGCACAATCCTGCCCGGGAGTGCCCGGGGCCGACGGCGCGCTCACGCCTCGCTGTCGCTCATCTGATTGAATGCCTGGCTCTGCCGTTGTGGTGCGTCGTCGCGATGACGCATGATTTGCGGCGCCAGCTCTTGTAGCTCGATGAACATGTCGGCTTGACGCCGCAGCTCGTCGGCAACCATTGGTGGCGCCGAGCGTATCGTCGACACCACGGTGACACGAACGCCTTTTCTCTGCACGGCGTCGACAAGACGGCGAAAGTCGCCGTCGCCCGAAAACAATACGATGTGGTCGAGATATTGCGCCATCTCCATTACATCGATGGCGAGTTCGATATCCATATTGCCTTTGACCTTTCGGCGGCCCATGGCGTCGGTGTATTCCTTGGTCGGCTTGGTCACCATCGTGTAGCCGTTGTAATCGAGCCAATCCACCAAGGGGCGGAGTGGCGAATATTCCTGATCCTCGATCAACGCTGTGTAATAGAAGGCGCGGATAAGGCGGCCTTTCTCGCCGAACAACTGCAACAACCGCTTGTAGTCGATGTCAAAACCCAGGGCCCGGGCGGCGGCGTGAAGATTGGCTCCATCGATGAACAGTGCAATTCTTTCCTCGGGGTAAAACGTCATGTGCAACTCCACGCAATGACACCAATTCTATGCCGCGCATTTGACCGCTCCGGCGGCGCGGGCGTCAAGCAGTGGCGGTTGCCAAGGCGACGCTGCGCATGATTTTCATCGCCTTGGGCGCCAACTTGCCGAGCAACGTCGGGCCACCACGTGCGACCCTCGAAGCGGTGTTGCGTTCCCTCGCACAGGAAGGCGGCGAGATTGTGGCGCGGTCGCGCTTTTACCAAAGTTCGCCCGTGCCGAAATCGGATCAGCCGGACTACCTCAACGCCGTCGTGGCGATCAAAAGCGATTTGGATCCGACAACGTTGCTTGCGGCGCTCGCTGCGATTGAGACGCGGTTCGGCAGGCAGCGCGGCGAACGCAATGCAGCGCGCCCGCTCGACCTCGATTTGATTGCTTATGACGATTTAATCCGCGACGCGCCGCCGATCCTGCCGCATCCGCGGATGCACGAGCGGGCCTTCGTCCTGTTGCCGTTAGCCGAGATCGCACCCAACTGGTATCATCCACGGCTCCGCTTGCCGATCGCCGCGTTGATCCAGGCCCTAGCGCCCGCGCTCCGCGCCGAATGCCAGCCCGCCGCAGGCGATTGACTTCGCGTCGCTACTGTCTCAAAATTAGGACAGGCGATAATAACCGTTTTGCCCGACAATCATAGGTGAGGCTCCGCTATGTCGATGTCATCGCCGCGCGCCGCTTCAGTAAG
>Ga0187815_10001098_pt1 | contig 12849 bp, 8 predicted proteins | sample NC_S_5_FD_132962 | JGI IMG/M metagenome (GOLD analysis project Ga0187815, IMG submission 132962) | Wetland sediment microbial communities from Neuse River Estuary, North Carolina, USA - ASW-S_5 | ecosystem: Environmental > Aquatic > Freshwater > Wetlands > Sediment | place: USA: North Carolina...
CCGGTACGCCGAGGGGCTTCCCGGGGAGCGGTACTACGAAGGCAACGAGCAGGTCGACGAGGTCGAGGAGATCTGCCTCGCGCTCGCGAAGCGGATCTTCCGCTGCTCGTTCGCGGACGTCCGCCCGATCTCGGGCACGGTCGCGAACCTCGCGGTCCTGAAGGCGCTCACCGAGCCCGGCGACCTCGTTGGGACGAGCCGTCTCGCGGACGGCGCCCACATCTCGAGCGCTTCGTTCGGCGCGTTCGGCCTACGGGGCGTGAAGCCCGTCTACTACCCCTGGGACGCCGAGCGGATGACGATCGACGTTGCCCGCACGCGCGAGATCCTGAAGGCGGTCCGGCCGAAGGTCTGTCTGTTCGGCCTCTCGCTCTTTTTGTTCCCCATGCCGATCGACGAGCTCCGGCCGACCCTCGAGGAGATCGGCGCCCGTGGCTGGTACGACGCGGCCCACGTCCTCGGCCTCATCGCGGGCGGCGAGTTCCAGGACCCGCTCCACGAAGGGTGCTCGGTGATGAGCGGCTCCACCCACAAGACGCTCCCCGGCCCCCAGCACGGGATCCTGCTCGGCTCGACCGAGGACTCCGAGGTCGTGAAGCGCCTGCAGTCCGGGGCGTTCCCGGGCGTGACCAGCAACCACCACCTCAATGCGATGGCCGCGCTCACGGTCAGCCTCGCCGAGCAGATCGAGTTCGGTCGGGAGTACGCTCGCCAGACGGTCGCGAACGCCCGCGCCCTCGCCCAGGCGCTCCACGACCGGGGGTTTGACGTCCTCGCGCCCAACCTCGGGTTCACGCGCTCCCACACGATCGCCGTGCGGGTCGAGAAGGAGGGCGGGGGCGAGTCGGTGGCGAAGCGCCTCGCGGATTCGGGCGTGATCGCGAACAAGAACCTCCTTCCCGGCGACAAAAGCCCAAAGCATCCGGGCGGCGTGCGCCTCGGGACCCCCGAGGTCACCCGCGTCGGGATGCGCGAGCGGGAGATGGAGCGGATCGCCGAGCTGTTCGACGACCTCCTCCACAAGGGGAAATCGGAGGCCGACGTCCTCCGCGCGGCGGCGGAACTCAAGAGCGGGTTCACGACCCTCAAGTTCTGCTTCGGCGCGGGCGAGGCGGCGTACCGCTACTACGACCTCGTCGGCCGGGACCCGAGCTAGGGCCGGGTCACTTCAGCGCTTCCTTCTTGCCGGCGTAAAGGTCCCGCGAGGGGCTGAGGAGGTCGAAGACCTCGCGGTCGATGACCGGCGTCCCCCGGGCGACGAGGGACGCGAGGTTCCTCCCGACCCCCGGTCCGAGCATGAACCCCTGCCCGCACATCCCGACGCCGAGGACGAATCCCTCGACGTTGGGGGCCTTCCCCACGACGGGGCTGCCGTCCGGGGTCATCGGGTACAACCCTCGCCACACCCGGCGGATCGTCAGGTTCTTCAGACGCGGGATCACCTCCACGAGGCGCGCGGCGACGATGGGCATGAACTCGTAGGTCGAGTTCCGATTGACGCCGGAGATCGGCACTTTCGGAGTGTAGCAGAAGATGATCTGGCCGTTCGCGTCCTGGCCGAAGTAGAAGTTGATGGTCTTTCCCTCGGGTCCGGGTCGAAGGTCCACGACCAGAGGGCCGAGGAACGGCTGGACCGGGGCGGAGATGCCGCCTTCGTGACTGTCGGGTAACACCGGGACGTCGAGGCCCGCCATCCGGCTGATCTCGGTCGCATGCACGCCGGACGCGTTGATCACGTTCGGAGCCCGATACTCCTCCTTCTCCGTGCGGACCCCCACGACGGCGTTTCCGTTCAGGACCAAGGATTTCACCGATTCCCGGTAGCGGTACACGGCGCCCAGCCGGACCGCCTCGTTCGTGAACGACTCCGCGGCGAGGAGGGGACTCACCTGACCGTCATCGGGGGAGTACGTGCCGCCTCGCAGCCCCTGTTCGTTGATCCCGGGCACCACCCGTTGGATGCCCTCGGCGTCGAGCCAGTCGATGCGGAGGCGGAACCGCTTCTGTACCGGAAGTAACCCCTTGACGGTCGCCTCGACCTTCTCGTCGAACGCCGGGAAGCAGTACCCTCCCTTCTTCCAACCGATGTCGGTCCCGGTCGTCTCCTTCCACTGGGAGAAGATCTCGAGGCTCTGCTGGCAGAGGCGGATCTTGGCGGGGTCCGAGTGGGTCGCGCGGACCCCTCCGATGGCGGCCTTGTTCTGCCCCTGGCCGGAGGAGGCGAGCTCGTCGAGGACGAGCGTACGGAGCCCTTCGCGGGCGAGGAAGTAGGCGGTGGGATTTCCGACCGACCCCGCGCCGATGACGATGGCATCAAACTGCGCTGTCGCCTTCACATTCCACCAGGAACGCCTTCATCGGGACTTCCTGGGTGAACGGCCGGTGCACCGGCGGGGCGACGGTCTTGAGGTCCACCCCGAGCTCGCGGAAGATTCGGAGCATCAGCTCCGCGCACGTTTTTCCTCCGCACGGCCCCATCCCCGAACGGAGCGCGGCCTTGACGGCGTTCAAGTCCCGGCTGCCCGTGCTCTCGATGAAATCCACGATCATCTGCTTCGTGACACGCTCGCAGCGACAGACGATCACCTCGTCATCGCGCACCGGGGGAACGAATCCCGGCGCGACCGGCGGCTCCGGCGACCGGATCCGGACCCCCGCCACCTTCTCCGCGTCGGCGAACGGAACCTCGAGCACCATCAGCCGCCGGCGGTTGAGGGACTTCCCCGAGAGGATCCTTAGGACCTTGCCCGTCCCGACGGGTTCGCCTTCGTTGCCGGTCGTCGGCACTTCCTGCCCGACGTGCACGAGCTCCTCGGGCATCTCCCACGGGACGGTCACCCTCGCCACCTTCGAGGAGGGGTCGTGGCGCTTGTCGACGAGGCTGATCGCGAGACCGGGGCAGATCGCCACGCACTTGAGGCACCCCACGCAATCCCCGACGAGCCGCGGCCGCCCGAGAAGGTTCCCTTCGGGGATCGCGATCCCGTCCGTGATGCAGACGTCCGTGCACGGGTTGCACGGGATCTCCTGCGCGCAGCGAAGGATCGGGTAGACGCTCATCTCCGAGGGCGGCGGGTACGAGCCCAGCACGGGTCCCGGATGCGTTCGTAGCATCGCCTGGATCGCGAGCCACTCGGGCGGGATCTCCGCCGGGATCCCGAGCTCCTCGAGGATCTTCCGGGCGACGATCCGGCCGGAGAACATCGCGGCCGAGGCCTCCGCGATCTCGTGGGCGTCCCCGGCGGAGTAGACGCGCATGCCGAGTCGCCGCCCCTCCTCGTAGAGCTCGTTGACCGAAGAGAGGCCGACCGCGACCAGCACGGTGTCGACCTCGAACGACTTCTCGGAGCCTTCGATCGGCCGGAACTCTTCGTCCACGCGGGCGATGATCACGCGTTCCACGCGGTCCTTCCCCTCGGCCCGGAGCACCGTGTGGGAGGTGTAGACCGGTACGCCGAGCCGAAGGATCTTGTCCCGGTGCACCTTGTAGCCGCCGCATTCGGGCAGGACCTCGGCGAGACCCGCGACGTCCACGCCCGCTTGGAGGGCCTGGTACGCGACGATCAGACCCACATTCCCTCCGCCGACGATGAAGAGCCGGTGGGACGGCTTGACCAGGTCCCGGTTGACGAGCGTCTGGAAGGCGCCGGCCCCGTAGACGCCCGGAAGGTCCGCGCCCGCGAACGCGAGCGCCTTCTCGCGCGCCCCGGCGGCGACGAGCAGGCATTTCGGCCGGACGAGCGTGAACCGGCCCTGCTTGAGGACTCCGACGATACCGTCCTGGAAGACGCCCACGACCGGGGAATCGGTCCACACGTCGACCGTCCTTTGCGCTCGGGCCTGCTCCTCGAGGGTTCGGCCGATGTCGGTGCCCCGCTCACCGGCGAAGCAGTCTTTCACCGAGCCGAAGAAGTTGTGCGTCTGCAGGCTCAGCTTCCCGCCGAGGACCTGTTTGTCGTCGCAGAGAACGCACGGGACTCCCTTCGCGCCCAGCTCGACCGCCGCCATGAGGCCGGCCGGTCCGCCGCCCACGATCAGCACGTCGGTCGTGACCTCGGGGATCTCCCGTTGGAGCCGCATCGGCGCGTCGTCCGCGATCAGGGCGGGCAACCCCTCCAGCGGACGGACGTCCATCTGGGGGCGCACCGGGGTGATGCAGGCCTTTACCGGTAGGCCGTCCGCGAGCACCAGGCATTGCGCGCACTGGCCGTTCGCGCAGAAGATCCCCTGCGGGGCGCCGTCGCGACGATGGCGACCGAAGATGCGGATCCCGTTCGCGAAGAGCGCCGAGGAGACCATCTCGGACTTCCGGGCCTCGAGCCGTTGCCCGTCGAAGGTGAACTCCACCGTTTCGGGGTGTTGCGGCACCGCGAGGATGGGGTGTCGTTCGACCCGGTTCGACGCCATGACGGTCCTCTTCACCGAATTCGAGGGAGCGCGGGCATCATTAACTCCGTATCAACGAGACTTCACGAAACCGTTAGGGCCGTCCGACCGGTCTCGGGCCCCATGATCTGGAACGTCGAGCGGCCGAGCAACGACGTCAATACGATTCGGTCCTACGCGCCGAACTCTTCCGAACGTCGGAAGCTCGAGGAGGAGCTCGCCGCGATGCGTAAGGCGACGGTCGAGGTCCCCCTCATCATCGACGGAAAGGAGGTACGGACGGGAAATCTCGTCGACGTGCGATGCCCGGACGACCATGGCGTCGTGCTCGCCCGGGCCCATGTCGCCGGCGAGCCGGAGCTCCGACGCGCGGCCGAGAGCGCCCTCGCCGCGCACGAGAGCTGGGCCCGCCTCGACTGGTACCACCGGGTGGCCGTCTTCCAGAAGGCCGCGACGATCCTCGCGGGCCCCCGCCGGACCCGCAACATCGCGGCGATCATGTTGAACCACTCGAAGAACCCGTACGAGGCCGAGATCGACCTCGCCGAGCTCGTCGACTTCTGGAACTTCAACGCCTACTTCACCCGACAGATCTACGAGATGCAGCCGAACCAGTACCCCGGCGAGACCAACCGGTTCGACTGGCGGCCGCTCGAGGGGTTCGTCCTCGCCATCCCTCCGTTCAACTTCTATTCGATCGCCGGGAACCTCCCGACCGCGCCCGCGATGGTGGGCAATGTCGTGCTCTGGAAGCCGGCCCGTTCGGTGGTCTTTTCGAACTACGAGATCTATCGGGTCCTCCTCGAGGCGGGTCTCCCGCCCGGGGTCATCAACTTCGTCCCGTTCCCGAGCCCGGAGGCCCCGGTCCTCCTCGACCACCCCGCCCTCGCCGGCATCCACTTCACGGGTAGCTACGACACGCTCGTCCAGATCTGGAAGCGCGTCGGGGCGAACCTCGGTCAGTACCGCAACTTCCCGCGCATCGTCGGCGAGACCGGCGGCAAGGACTTCATCGTCATGCACCCGTCCGCCGACGTCCGGGGAACTGCGATGAACCTGATCCGCGGGGCGTTCGAGTACCAGGGCCAGAAGTGCTCGGCGTGCTCGCGCGCCTACATCCCCGAGAGCCGGTGGCCCGAGGTGGAGCGGATCCTGAAGGAGGAGGTCCCGAAGGTCCCGATGGGTCGCGTCGACACCCTCGGGAACCTGATGGGGGCCATCATCGACGAAAGCGCGTTCGCCCACATCCTAAAGTACCTCGAGTTCGCGCGCAAGAACCCCCGCGACTACTCGTTCGTCGTGGGCGGCGAGTCCGACGGGTCGAAGGGCTGGTTCGTCCGGCCGACCGTGATCCGGACCACCGACCCGCACGGGAAGCTGATCTCGGAGGAGATCTTCGGCCCCGTCCTGACGGTCTACGTCTACCCGGACGGGAAGTACGAAGAGACGCTGAAGCTGTGCGACGCCACCTCCCCGTACGGTCTCACGGGGGCGGTCTTCGCCCGGGACACCCGAGCGGTCGCCCTCGCGGAAGAGACCCTGCGCTACAGCGCCGGCAACTTCTACATCAACGACAAGCCGACCGGCGCGATCGTGGCCCGGCAGCCGTTCGGAGGCGCCCGCCGCTCGGGGACGAACGACAAGGCCGGCTCGGTGCTGAACCTCCTTCGCTGGCTGACGCCCCGGAACATCAAGGAGACGGCCGTGCTGCCCGACGACTGGCGACGGCCGTTCCTCGGATGACCTAGAGGGAACGGCGTTCGCTACTCGGAAGTGCCCTTCTCCTCGTTCTTGTCGCCGACCGCCGCGTCCCGTCGGGCGATCTCCCGCTCGAGCGCGGCCTCGTCGAACGTGACCTTCGGCTCCTCGACCGGACGCTCCGCGACCGCGAACCGAGCGCGTCCGTCGTCAGTGAGGGTCACGGTAAGCGTCCCGTCGGTCAGGAGGGACGCGATCCAGTCGGCGAGCGCCGGGGGTGCGGGAGGAGGCGTCCACGCCGCCTCGATCTCCGCGAGCTCGAGCGAGCCGGCCCGGCGCAGGAGCTCGACGATCGTTTCGCGGCCTTCGGCGAGCCGCCGGAGCTCCTCTTCCCCGTCGGCCGGGGCCGGCTCGGAACGGGTCCGGCCGCCGAAGACCAGAGCCACCATCCCGACGACCGCGCCGACCACGAGCAGGGCGACCGCGACGAGGACGATCGGAGAGAGCGATGCGGTCACCGGTGGTGCCGGGCTCAGAAGCGCCGGGATCGAGATCGGACCGAGAAGCGTCGCGTTCGCCTCGTCCGTGACCCGAAGGCTGGCGTTGCCGGCGCTCGGGGCCGAGTAGTTCACCCACGCCCCCGTCGCGCCTCCCGTCGTCCACGTCACGGGTACGAACGTCTTGCTCACCGAGCTCGGGGTCGAGTACTCCACGATCAAGAACGCTCCCGGGGTCGGGTCACCGAAGTGGTCCCGGACAAGCCAGAACGTGTCGTTCGCCCGAGCGCCGGGGAGGTAGGGCTCGGGGCTGTACAGCACGAGGTGGTCGAGGTCAGGTAGGAGCGTGAGCGCGACCGGGGCCGGGAGGGCCGGGAGGAGAGGGCCGAAGAGTCGGACGGTCACCGGAACGGCGGAGGCGACGCTGACGGTCACGTTCAGCACCCCTGAGCTCCACGCGGCGGCTGGCACCGAGAACGTGCCGTTCGTCGAACGGCCGAGCGGTCCCGTGGTCGATGCGTTCGCCCACGCGCGCACGCTCGAGCCGTTCGTGCTCAGCGAGACCGTCAGCTCGCAGGCGACCGCAAACGAGGTCACCCGTGCTCCGGCGGGGTCGAGCGCCTGCCAGGCGAACACGATCGGTGTGCCGACCACGCCCTCACTCGGGACCGGGGCGACTTCGCCGATGGAGGTGGCGAACTCCGGGTCGACGAGGACGCCGCCTCGGGACGAGGAAACGGTCGAGGACGGCGGCCCCGCCGGGGTGTGCGCCGCCGGCGCTCCGAGAAGTCCGAGCGGCACGACCGCGGCCACGAGCCCGAGTCCCACCACCGTGAGGAGGAGGGTGCGACCGGCGGGCACCCCGTAGAGCGGTCGGGCGGCGGTCATCCGGGTCCTCTCTCCCTCGGACGGGGGAGCGGGCGAACGAGTCGTGCCGAGCCGCTTAACGGTTCCGTCGTCCGTCGGGGAGCCGGTACTTGCGACCGCGCGCGGCCGGTGGCCTCTTAGGGGGCGTCGCTTCCCTTCGATGTGCGCGCCCGTACGGTCACCTTCATCACCCCGCCCCGCCTCGCGTCCCTTCCCGCCGAGCGGGAGCAGCTCGAGTACTCCTCGCGGTCGCTCGTCTTCAGCGAGGACGGGGACCGTCTCTTGAGAGCGTGGGGACCGCCGGACGAACCGTGGGTCCTCTCGGTCGAACCGAAGGGGCGGCGCTGGCGCGTGGAGGCGTGGGGGGCCGACGGACCGGACGGGCGGAGCGCGGCGCGGGCGCTCTTCTCGCTCGACCATCCGATCGAGGAGTTCTACCGGCTCGTCCGGGCCGAGCCGACCCTGCGAGGGACCGACCGTCGGTTCCGGGGGTTGCGGATCCCCCGGGACGCGCACGTCTACGAAGCGCTCGTCCACGCGATCGTGGGCCAGCAGCTCTCGGTGCGCGCGGCGAACACGATGAAGGAGCGCCTGCTCGAGAGGACCGGGGCGTTCCTGGAGGCGGACGGGGTCGAGGTCCCGAGGGTGCCGACCCCGAAGGAGCTCCGGTCGCTCGACGTCCCCGGCCTACGGTCGACCGGATTGAGCGCGGGGAAGAGCCGCTCGCTGCTTTCCCTCGCGGCCGCCGTCGAGGCCGGGACAGTTCCTGCGGACGGCCTCGCTTCCCTTCCGGTCGAGAGCGCGGTCGAGTGCCTCGACCGGCTGCCCGGGGTGGGCCGTTGGACGGCCGAGAACGCGCTCCTGCGGGGCGTCGGACGGACCGACGTGTTCGTCGCCGGGGACCTCGGGGTGCGCGTGGCGCTCGAGGAGTACGGCGTCCTCCGCCGCTCCGCCCCGGAAGAGCGGGCCCGGGTCTGGGCGGAACGGCACTATCCCGGATGGGGCAGCTACGCCACCCTCTATCTCTGGCGCAAGCTCGTCGCGGACCGGACGGCGGCCGAGTCGGGGTGAGCCGCCCGTCTAGGCGGGGTCCGAAGACGGACCCGAGAGCGGGAAGGTCGCGACGGTCCGGTGGGTCGCCCCGCGCGAGGAGAGCACGCTCTCCTTGAGGACGAACTCTCCGACCCGCAGCCGGCGGGGCGCGGGAGGGAGGACCGTTCCGGTGAGGAGCTCTTGCGCGCGCCGGCGGTCGAGCGCCGAGCGCACCCGGAAGAGCGTGAGGTGCGGAACGAACGATTCCTCGCGCGCCGGCGCTCCCTCGCCCGCGAGCGCCTCCCGAACACGGCCGGCGAGCCGGCCCAGCTGCGCCGCGCCCTCGGTCGCACCCACCCAGATGACCCGCGGACGCTCGGGGGACGGGAACGCGCCGACCCCCTCGAGCGTGAGGTCGAACGGCGCGACGGAGGCTCCGACCGGCGTAAGGGCCTCGCCGATCGGTCCGACCCTCTCCTTCGCGATCTCACCGAGGAAGAGGAGCGTGAGATGTTCCGGGGCCGCGCCCCGGGACGACCCCTCGGAAGAGGAGGGAACCTCGACCGCCACGAACGCGCGCACTGGACGGCCGAAAGAGCGGGGGCACTTACGGCTTCGTTGCCGGGAGCCTCTCGGTCGACCGAGTGGGCAGACGGAGGGTCCAAACCTGCGCCCGGTCCGCGCCGAGACCCATCGCGCGGAGGACGGAGCGAACCCGGCGGGCTCGCCGAGCGTCGCCCACGACGAACAGCACGAACGCCTCCCGGTGCAGGGCCTTTCGTACGCCGTGGCGAATGCGTTCGGGCCGCAGCGCCCCCGACACCTCGGCCTCGACGTGGACATCCCGACCCCCAAAGAACCGCCAGGCCCAGCCATGGCGCGCCCGCTCGACCGCGGCGGCGAGGTCGGACGGCGCGCGGACCTCCTCCCGTTCGGGGAGCTGGCGGAGCCGTGCATCCGGAAGGGTCGTATCGAACCGTCCCTGCCGAAGGATCTCGAGCCGGTATCCTCGACGAGCGAACAGGCGGAACGCCGCCATGAGCAAGGCCCGGTGCTCCGCGGTCTCCCGAGTGGCTTCGGTCGGGACGGTGAGCCCGAGCCGCCTCTCGCCCGCCGCGGTCAGGCGGAGACCGTCCTCGGCCTCGCCGAGGTAGCCCTCCCGCAGGAGCGTCGCGAGCCGGTCGGACAGGAGGGCGGGGTCGGGGCCGGACCCCGGTAAGGCCGTGGCGACCGCCACGAGGTCCTCCCGGCGCACCACCGTGCCCGATTCCGCGCTCGACAGCACGGCCAAGAGGAGCCGCTCGGTCGCCGCGTCCCCCTCGTGACCAACCCCGATCGACCGCTCCACGACCGTGAACTCGTGTCGGGTCGTCTCGACCGCTTCCCTCCACGCCGCCGGATCGAGGGCGCCCGGATCCTGTTCGGGAGAGGTCGGCCGGACTCCGTCGGAGAACGGGTCCAGGAGCAGTCCCTGACCCGTCGGCAGATGGGGAAGCAGCTGCGTCGCGTCCCGCGGTCCGAGGCCGAGCCATGCGCCGACCTCCACCGCCGCGGGCTGGGGGACCCGAAAGGCGATGAACCCTCGGAGGGCGCCTCGGGCGGCGCTCTGGACCTCGCGGGCCAAACGGTCGGGGTACTGCGTCGCCACGACCGTCCGGAGGCCGAACTTCCGGCCCTCGGTGAGGATCTCGGCGACCAGCCGGGGCGAGAGGGCGTGCACCTCGTCGAGGAGGACCGACACCGGCACCGGTCGTCCCCGGCGCTCCGCGGTGGCGGCGATTCCGAGGTAGACCCGACCGAGGACGAGCGTGGCCGCGAACGCCGCCGCCTCGGGTCCGAGGCTCGCGAACGGGAGCCGGACGAAGAGAGAGCGTCCCTCCGAAAGCAGCGCCTCGACCGCGAGGCCCCCGTCCTCCGGCGCGAGGAGCTCCCGCAGGGCGGGCACGAGCACCACCTTCGAAAGTCGGGTCGCGGCCGACCAGAGGAACTCGGGGTTCCGGCGCACGACGGGCGAGAGCTCGTCGAGGAACCTCGAGAGCTCGGGGGTCCGGGTCGCGAGGCGGGCCGCGTCCCTTCGGTCGGGGTTCGTGAGCAGGTCGTAGAGGTCGGTGAGGGACCCTCCGGACTCGAGCGCGAGGCGGACGAACGAATCGAAGATGCGCTCGAGACGGAACCCCCAGTAGAGGTCGTTCCCGTCGGGGCTGAGCCGCTTCAGCGCCGCGACCAGATGCGCGGCGGCACGGTCCGGGGAGCCGGCCGACGCGAGGGCTGCGACTCCCGGCACGGGAGGGAGAGTAGCATCGACCGCGACGACCCGTCGACGGCACTCCGGCGGCAGTCGACCGAGGATCGCTGGGGTGAGGTCGCCGTGCAGGTCGACCGCGACCAGGGACCCTCCCCGGCTCACGACCTGGGCGCCCCAGCGAGAGAGGTACGTGGTCTTTCCGGCGCCCGACGCCCCGAGGACGATCGCCGGCGTCGCCACCGGGCGCTCCGGGCCAGAGGCGCCGGCAAGCGCGAGGGAGACAATCGACCGGGCCGCGAATTCGGGGCCCCGCTCGAACCAGCCGTCGGGCGGGACCGTCCGGGTGCCGCCCGTTCTCCAGTCGCGACGGCCGCCGAAGCCGCCCGTTCGGAACGTCGCCGGGAGCTCGACCCTGAGGCTCCATTCGGCGGCGACGGCCGTCCCGACCGCGAGGAATCGACGGTCGACCTCGGCGTGCGTCCGGGCGGCGAACCGGAAGCGCCGGGCCAGCCAGAGGGTGCCGTGCGGGGCCGGCAGCCAGAACGTCTGCAGGCCGAGCCAAGAGTCGCGGGCCACGACCGGCGCGATCCCGACCCGGTCCAGGGTCGCACCTTCCTCGGGGGGGAGTCCACTTCGGTCGGCGCCGCCCCCGACCACGAGACCCGTCCGTTCGCACCCGAGCGAGGGAGGAGGAGCGGGGGCCGACGGTGGACGCTCCTCGATCCGGACGGAGCCGCCGACGAGGCTCCGGCGGAGGGCGTCGCCGATCTCCGCGGGGCGAACGGTCACTTGCGGGTGCGAGCCGTCGATCGCTCCCTCGAACAGCGCGGCGGCCGGGGACGGGGCCGAGGCGATCTGCCTCGCCAGTTCGGCGTACCACTGTCGCTGGAGCGACGGGGTCGCGCGGCAGACGACGGTGACCGAATCGCCCGACCTCACGGTCGCTCGCCGGTCTTCGCTCGTTCGGCGAGCGCGTCGATCTCCGCGTGCAGGCGGAAAAGGCCGCTCCGACGGGCGAACTCCCGCAGCACCGCGGTCGAGACGAGGTGGGGGACGGCTTGGTCGTATTCCCAGAGGCGGACGAGCCAGAGGAGGCGTCCGTCGGGGTATCGGTAGAGGCGCGCGCGGGGACGGTACGGGCCGGCGATCGGAAGCCGGAGCTCGCCGACCTTTCGCACGCGCGGGATCGCACGTTCGGGAAGGGGTAGGCCAGGAACGGGTTCGAGCGGCGTTCGGACGATGCGCTGGGCATCCACGGTTTCCAAAACTCCCCCGCCCCTCCCGCGGGTCCCGGGCGGGACGGAGTCGTGCGCGGGTGGCCCTCGACCGAGGGCCTGGGACCGTCCTCCCCAGGACCCGCCCGACGGCCGGAGCGCCGCAGGGCTGGGGAGGGCGGGCTCCGGCGGTGGGCCGGGAAGAGGCTCAGGGCCGGTTCGCCACCCTGAGCTCAGGAGCGCCGGCACTTCCGGCCGGGCGTCCGCTCACGGGGGGCGTCCTCGAAGGACCCCTCGTCCTTCGGGGCGACGCCGGTCACTGGGCGGTTAGAGCCGGGAACGGTTCACGGAGCGGGAGACCGCGTGTGCGGCCTCGGAGCTCGGGGACCCGTTCGGCTCGGGGGTGACGGCGAGGCACGTCGGGGTCCGTCGGAGTCCGCGCGAAGACCGAGCGGTCGAGCGCAGAGTGAGGCGGAGGGGGCGACGCACGACGCCACATGGGATCCCCGAGCGATTGCGCCTCGGGAGTAGGTGCGTTTCCGCGCCTCTGAGAACTGAACGATGACGAGGGCCGGTGCGCCGAAGCGTGGGCGTCCCGAAAGGATTCCTCGGGAGTCGCGAGTCTCGTGCGATGGAAAGAGCCCGTTTCGGACCCTCGGCCGCGCGCGTGCAGGGCCCGAAACGCGAGTTTATCCTACCCGCTCGGCTCCGCGCCCCCATGCATCTGGTAATGGGAGCCAACGGGGGGATTGGGCATTGGACGGTCGTGAAGCTCGTCGAGCGCGGCGAGCCCGTCCGTGTTCTCGTCCGAGAGCCGGATCGGTTCCGCACGTCCTGGCCCGAAGCGAAGGGGGTGGACGTGGTAGCGGGAGACGTGCTCGTCGCGGAGGATGTCCGTCGAGCGGCGCAG
>Ga0187815_10001099_pt1 | contig 12845 bp, 14 predicted proteins | sample NC_S_5_FD_132962 | JGI IMG/M metagenome (GOLD analysis project Ga0187815, IMG submission 132962) | Wetland sediment microbial communities from Neuse River Estuary, North Carolina, USA - ASW-S_5 | ecosystem: Environmental > Aquatic > Freshwater > Wetlands > Sediment | place: USA: North Carolina...
GCCGAGGTCTACGCCCTCGCCCTGCAGGGCAAGGGCATCAAGGTCACGACCAAGCTCAACATCGGCGCCCGCGAGGTCTACTACCCGCAGGTCGAGAAGGGCTCGATCTCGATCATCCCGGAATACAACGGCACCCTGCTCACCGTTGAGGTCGACCCGACGTCCACCGCGAAGACCACCGCGGAGGTCGACGCCGCCCTGGCCGCGAAGCTGCCCTCCCAGCTAGAGGTGCTCAACCCGGCCCCGGCGCAGGACAGCGACTCGGTGACCGTGACGCAGGCGACCGCGACCAAGGACCACCTGACGTCGATCGCCGACCTGAAGCCGTACGCGGCCAGCATGGTGTTCGGCGGGCCGCCCGAGTTCAAGACCCGGTCCGACGGCCTGGCAGGCCTGAAGGCGAACTACGGCCTGACCTTCAAGGGCTTTGACCCGCTCGACGAGTCGGGCCCGCTCACCCTGGCCGCGCTGACCAGCGGCAAGGTCCAGGCCGCCGACGTCTTCACGACCACGCCGCAGATCGTCACCGACCACCTGGTCTCGCTGGCGGACCCGAAGTTCAACTTCGCCGCGCAGAACGTGATCCCGCTCGTCTACAAGCCCGCCATGAACTCCACGATCACCGACACGCTCAACGCGATCTCCGCGAAGCTGACCACGCAGGCGCTGCTCCAGATGGACAACGCGGTCATCACGCTGCACGCGAACTACTCCACGGTCGCGGCCGGCTTCCTCAAGGCTGAGGGGCTTACCTGAGGGTTACGAAGGCCCGTATTGATGTACTTCCAGTTACAAGCAGTTACCGTTGAGGGATGGAGCAATTCGCGCCGTCCCTCACGGTGACCTGCCCCGCGCACGGCGGTCAGGACCACGTGCGCCGGGTCTCCGCGGTGTACCCGGACGCCGCACCCGTGCTGCCCGGGCGCCCGGGTCCTGCCCGGCTGCTCGTGTCCGCGAACAGGCTGGCCTGGGCGGGGACAATCTGCGGGGTGATCGGGGCGGTGCTCCTGTCGATCCGCGCCGCGGTCGGCGGCGGAGCGGCGTCAGGCCCGCTTGTCGTGGCCGCCGTCCTCTGCTTCGGGTACGCGATCGCCTGCTACGGCCTGGCGTCCGCGCGGCGGGTCAGCGTCTTCCTCGTGCTGCGCCGGCCGGCGGCGGAGCGCGAGCGGGCCGTGTGGTACTGCGACCGCTGCAACGCGGTGTTTACCGAGCAGGCCGGCTAGCCGCCGGGACGAGTCCGGGGCATCGGCAGCCGCCCCGGCCGCCCCGGCCGGCCCGGGCACCACGGTCCGCCGCGCGATCGCGCGCAGCACGTCGGCGCTGGTGACCCAGCCCTCGACCCGGGTGCCGTCGGCGGACAGCACCGGCAGCCCCTCGACCCGCTGCGGCTCGGGGTCTCCGTGGTCGCTCAAGTCGCTCAGGTGACCAAGTGCCCGCGTAAGCGAGTGCGAGCCGCGCAGCACTAGCGGCATGCTGCCGGGCGGCGCGGCCGGCGCGGGCGCGGCCGGCGCGGGCGGGACCGGCCGCATGACGTCGGTGATCTTGAGGTCGTGCAGCGCCCGCCACGGAGTAGCGAGGTCGATGTCGGTGCCGCGGCGCAGCAGCTTGGTGGTGTAGATCGTGCCATAGCTCAGCGCCCGGGACAGGGTGGACGCGATAGCCACCGCCAGCATCACCGGCAGCGTCAGGGAGAAATCACCGGACATCTCCACCACGCTGGCCAGCGACGTCAGCGGGGCGCGCGCGGCCGCGGTGAATACCGCGCCCATCGCGACGACGGCGTACAGCGCGGGCTGGCCGGCGCCGGGCCCGAAGATGTGGTCCACGATCGAGCCATAGGCGTAGCCCGACGTGACGCCGATGAACAGGCACGGGGCGAAGATGCCGCCAGAGCCGCCGATCCCGATCGACAGGCTGGTCGCCACCATCTTCCCGACCGCCAGGACGATCAGGAACCAGACCGCGTACTCGCCGGCCGTCGCCTTGTCCATCACCGGGTAGCCGACCCCGTACAGCTGCGGGATCGCGAGCAGCAGCAGGCCGAGCACGACGCCGCCGACAGCTGGCCGAGCCCATTCCGGGCGGCCCTTCCACAGCGTGTCGCACAGGTCCTCGATCTTGTACAGCACGGCCTTGAACGCCAGGCCGAGCAGTCCCGCGACCACCGCCAGCCCCGCGACGAGCAGGTAGGTGGCCGGGTGGTGGAGGGCGATGCCGCTGGGGAAGCCGGAGAGGAAGGGCTTGTCGCCCAGGATCGGGATGGCGACGGCGTCCGCGATCATCGCCGAGAGCATGACGGTGAACAGGGCGTCGACGGAGAACTCGCGCAAGATGATCTCGACGCCGAAGAACACGCCGGTGATCGGCGCGTTGAACGTCGCCGAGATGCCGCCCGCGGCGCCGCACGCGACCATGATCCGCAGCCGGTTCTCCGGCACGCGCACCCACTGGCCGAGGCTGGAGGCGAGCGCGGAGCCGATCTGCACGATCGGCCCTTCCCGGCCGACCGAGCCGCCCGACCCGATCGTCAGCGCGGACGCAAGCGCCTTCACGACGCTGACCTGCGGCCGGATCCGGCCGCCGTTGTCGGCGACCGCGATCATCACCTCGGGCACCCCGTGCCCGCGCGCCTCCCTGGCCCACCGGTAGATCAGCGGTCCGTAGAGCAGCCCGCCGAGCACCGGGATGACCACGTAGCAGGCCACGCCGAGCCACGGCAGGTGGCCGCTGGGGACCCGGCCGTCCTGGCCGAACTGGGCGTGGCCGGTCGCCACCCAGGTGAAGAAGTAGATGAGGTACCTGAAGGCGACCGCGCCAAGGCCTGAGCCGGCGCCGACGAGCAGCGCCAGCGGGAACAGCCCGCCGCGGCCCGAGCGCAGCCAGCGGACGGCCCGCCGGGCCCGTGCCAGCGCCGCCCTGGTGACGGCTGCCTGCCAGGGTGCCCTACGGGCCGCCTCGCGAGGCGTCTTGCCGGGGACCGGCGGTTCCGTCGCGGCGGTCACGACCATCCTCCCGTGGTTTCTGCCGGGTGCGCGGAACGCTGGCGGGCTCGCCGGACGGCACCGGCGGCCAGTCGCTGTCCGGGATCTCCCCGGCGGCGTCGGCGAACGTCCGCAGCGCCGCCGCGACCTCCTGCTGCTGTTCCGCCGGCAGGGCCGCCAGGATCCCGGCGATCAGCTCCCGGCGCCGCGAGGTCGCCTGATCCACCACGTCGCGGCCCGGCGCCGTGATCGACACCAGCACGGCGCGCCGGTCGCTGCGCGCCCGGTGCCGCCTGATCAGGCCCTTGCGGACCAGCCGGTCGCACATCCGGCCCGCCGTCGACGGTGCGACGCCGAGCGCGCTGGACAGGTCGACGAGCCGTTGCGGCCCCCGGGACGCCAGCACGACCAGCGCCCGGTACTGCGCGATCGTCGTCTCCTCGGCCGCGGCGCCGAGCGACTTCGTCGCCACCGCGATCATGGCACGGCTGGCGGTCAGCACGGCGTCGACCGCCCCGGCGTCAGCGACGGCCGCGTGCCCGGCCTGGCCCGTCACTGGTCACCTCACGTTCCGTGCACACCACAATGATTGCACTATGCAAGTATATACCGGCGAAGAAACCCTACGTTAGGGATGATCGGTGAGCCGCCGCCCTCGCGGACCGGCAGCGACTGCTGCCTAGACAGCCCTGGACCGCGGCTCGTCGTCGTCGCCGGCCATGGCGCACTGGGCCGCGATGCGCTCCAGGTTCACGCCGAGCGCGGTAGCCAGCGCGACCACGGTGAAAAACGCGGGGGTGGCGATTCGCCCCGTCTCGATCTTCCTGAGGGTCTCCACGGGAACCCCCGATTCGGCGGCCACCTCGGCCATGCTGCGCCCGCCGCGTGCCTGCCGGAGGATGGCGCCGAGCCGCTCGCCGCGGGCGCGTGCAGCGGGGCTCAGCGGAGGCCTGACCATACCGTGATTGTAATACCGGTATAGTTATCCCAGAGCCGGAAAAGGGGAGGCGCTCATGGTCGAGATGAAGACGCCGGGGGAGATCGACGCCATCCGCGCCGCCGGGCGGGTGGTCGCCGACGTTCTCGCGGCGGCCCGCACCTGCGCCACCCCTGGAGTCAGGCTGAGGGAGCTCGACGAGGCGGCCCGCGACGTCCTCGCGAAGGCCGGCGCGACCTCGCCGTTCCTGCACTACCAGCCGAAATTCGCCAAGATTCCCTACCCGGCGGTCATCTGCACGTCGGTCAATGACGCCGCGCTGCACGGCATCCCCGGCAGGTACCGGCTCAAGCCCGGCGACCTGCTCAGCGTCGACGCCGGGGCGACCCTGTACGGCTGGGTGGGCGACGCGGCGATCTCGTTCAGCGTGGGGTCGCCAGGGGACGCGAACAACGGGGACGCGGAGCTGATCGCCACGACGCAGGCCGCGCTCGAGGCGGGCATCGCGGCCGCCGTACCCGGCGGCCGGCTCGGCGACATCTCGGCGGCCATCGGCCGGGTCGGCGGCGCCGCCGGTTACGGCATCTCCACCGAGCTCGGCGGCCACGGCGTCGGCCGGTCCATGCACGAGGACCCGCACATCCCCAACCGCGGCAGGGCCGGCCGCGGCATGCGGCTGGCGCCCGGGCTGGTGATCGCGATCGAGCCGTGGTTCATGGCCGGCGGCAGCGACGACATCTACCTCGACGACGACGGCTGGACGATCCGCACGGCGGACGGCAGCCGCGCCGCCCACGCCGAACACACCGTCGCCGTCACCGCCGACGGCCCGCTGGTCCTCACCAGGGGCTAACTGGCCTTGGGGCCAGTGCTCGCTCTCCTCGGCATGCGTACGGCTCGCGAACGCGATGACGTGTCCGTCCGGGTCGAGGGAGTAGGCGACTCGGTCGCCCCATGAGCGCCTGGTGAGCGGCGACAGCTCGCGCGCCCCCGCCGCCAGTGCCCGCGCGTGATAGGCGGCGGGATCGTCCACCAGCAGATACAGCTCACCGCGGGGTATGCCGCGGGCTTGCGCGGGATCCGGGAGTGCCGCTCCGAGCAGCGCCCGGATACCCGCCTCCGGCATCAGCCCGAGCACGGCGCCATCGCCCAGCGTGAACTCCGTCATGCCGGGGACCTCCAGCGAGGGGGCATGGTTAAGGACATCGCTCCAGAAGGCGGTCGCGGCGGCCTGGCTGGCCACGTAGACGATGAACTCGGCCGCCCTGATGCTCCGTGAGCTAATAGGGACCCTGCCCGCCGTACCCGCCGGCGGGCGAGCCTGGCTCCGCCGCCTGCCCGTGCGCCGCGGTGAGCCGGTAGTACACCAGCGTCACCACCGCGGCGAGGAACGGCGCCACCACCGTGCCCGCCACCACGTCGGCGATAAAGTTCCGCCACGCGTACGGCAGCGCCAGCAGGATCGCCGAGATCACGATCTCGCCGACGATCAGGATCAGGAAGACCACCACGAACGTGCCGAACACGTTCCACGCGTACCCGCGCACCGTCCGCCGGCTCCGGCCGAACGCCTCGATCGCGCCGGCCCCGCCGATCACGATCGATGGCACGATCAGCGACCAGAACGTCAGCAAGATCAGCCCGGGCACGATGATCAGCGCCAGCCCGATCGTGATGCCGATGCTGGCGAGGATCGAGGCGATCGCCACCGAGCCCACATACGGCAGCGCGGCCCGCACGGTGTGCCCGAAGTCCATGTCGGCACGCCCGTCCCGCACGTCCTGCACCGCCTTCACCAGCGCGGCCTGGAGCAGGAACATGCCGAACAGGCTGAACAGCAGCCCGAGGAACGCGCCGAACGACCCGGCCGCCAGCGACAGCAGCGCCGTGATGACGGCGACCACGAGGTAGATCACGAAAGAGATCACGATGAAGTGCGAAGCGTGCCGCCGGTACAGCGCCCAGGCCTCGCTAAGTACTCCGGAGAGCGGACTCATGGCGCCATCGTAGGCAGTAACCGCTCCATGACACGAGAGATCGTGGTTCTGTTATCCAATCATTCCGAACGTAAGCGCGGTGACTCCCTTTCGCCCATTACTCGAACAAGAAATCGTGGCGCGGCAACAGCCCGCGAGGGGTAGGACTGCTACATGAGCGACCCGGCAACCAGCGAATCACTCGGCGCTATCCAGGACCGGACGTTCGCGCGGGCTTCCCCCGCGACCACCGGTTCCTATCCGCCCGAACGCCGGCTCAGCGACGCGCAGCTGGCCGCCTACCTCGACCGGCGGGCGTTCGCGGTGATCGGTTCCGCACGCCGCGACGGACGGCCGCACGCGGCCATGTCGTCCTACGTGCGGCGTGGCGCCACGTTCTGGCTGCCGACCGTGCCCGACTCGGTGCGTGAGCGCAACGCGCGCGGCATTCCGTGGCTCACGATGGTGGTCCAGCAAGGGGACCGCGGCGCGCACATCGCGGTGCTGATCGAAGGGCCTGCGGAGATGGTGGCGCCGGATGAGGTCCCCGCGGACGTTCGGGCAGCCGTCCAGGGCGACTGGACCGGCGACTGGATCCGCCTCACCGCCCAGCGCGTGCTGTCGTACGCGACCGAAGGCTCCCTGTGATGGCAGTGGCGGCCGGCTCGCGGCGGGCTCATGACGGGGGCGGGGTCAGTGTCACGTCGCGGGTGCTCGGCATCCTGGGGAGCTTCGACGATCAGCACCGGGGGCTGACGCTGACCGAGATCGCGGCGCGGGCGGGGCTAACGCTGCCGACGGCGCACCGGCTGGTCGGTGAGCTTGCCGCGTGGGGCGCGCTACGGCGGACCAGCCTTGGGCAGTACGTGATCGGGCGGCGGCTGTGGGACCTGGGGCTCCTGGCGCCAGTGCAGACCGGCTTGCGGGAGACGGCCGCGCCGTTCCTGCAGGATCTTTACGGTGCCACGCTTGCCACGGTGCACCTGGCCGTCAGGGACGGCACGCAGGTGCTTTACCTGGACCGGGTGTCCGGGCATGCCTCGGTGCCGGTGATCAGCCGGGTCGGCGCGCGGCTGCCGCTGCACTCAACCGGGGTCGGCAAGGTGCTGCTGGCGCACGCGCCCGCCGAGGTGCGGGCGGCGGTGCTCGGCGAGCCGCTGCAGCGGTTCACCGCGTACACGATCATCCAGCCTGACCGTCTGGAGAGCCAGTTGCGGCGCGTGCGGCAGGACGGTTACGCGACGACCGCGGAGGAGATGACGCTTGGCGCGTGCTCGATCGCGGTGCCCATCAGCGTCGCGGCCCGGACGGTCGCCGCGCTGGGGATCGTCGTTCCCGACCTGCGCGGCCGGCCGCGGCTTGTACCGGCGATGCACGTGGCGGCGCAGGGCATCGCGCGCAGCCTTGCCCCCGGCTGACTTCCGGTCAACGGAAGCCGGCGGTGGCCTGGCCGGGCTCGCGGTCCTATAACTGCCAGCATGCGGACTGACATCGCCATCATCGGAGCCGGGCCCGCTGGCCTGCTGCTCTCGCACCTGCTTGCCGCCGAGGGCATCGAGTCGATCGTGGTCGAGTCGCGGGCCAGGGAGTACGTGGCCGCGCGCATCCGGGCGGGCATCCTCGAGGACTCAAGCGTCCGGCTGCTCCGGTCGGTCGGCCTCGGCGGCGGCATCGATGCCCGGGGTTTCGAGCACCGCGGCATCTACCTGCAATGGCCGTGGGAGCGGCACCACATCGACTTCGTCAGCCTGGCTGGGCGCAGTGTCTGGGTGTACGGGCAGACGCAGCTCCAGGCGGACCTGGTGGCGGCCGGCGAGGCGGCCGGGCGGCAGGTGATCTACGAGGCATCCGGCACCGCGCTGCACGACCTGGACAGCGATCACCCCTCGGTCACCTTCACCGACGCGGCCGGCCTGCCGCAGCGGATCGAGGCGGCCGCGGTAGCGGGGTGCGACGGGAAGTTCGGGCCGAGCCGGGCCGCGATGCCGGATGAGGGGCGGGAGACCTGGGAGCGCGACTACCCGTATTCGTGGCTCGGGATCCTCGCGGACGTGGCGCCGTCCACCGACGAGCTTATCTATGCATGGCACCCGGACGGGTTCGCGCTGCACTCGATGCGCTCGGCCACCGTCAGCCGGCTGTACCTGCAGGTGCCCAGCGGCACCGACATCGCGGACTGGCCCGACGACCGGATCTGGGACGCGCTTGCCACCAGGCTCGGGCACGGGCAGGACGGCTGGCAGCTGACCCCGGGGCCGATCGCGGAAAAGAGCGTGCTGCCGTTCCGCAGCTTCGTGCAGAGCCCGATGCGGCACGGGCGGCTGTTCCTGGCCGGCGACTCCGCGCACACCGTGCCGCCAACCGGGGCCAAGGGGCTCAACCTCGCCATCGCGGACGTCGCGCTGCTGGCCCCCGCACTGGCCCGGCTGGTGCGGGACAAGGACAGCGCGCTCGCCGACGCCTACTCGGCGACGGCGCTGCGCCGGGTCTGGAGAAGCGAGCATTTCTCTTGGTGGATGACGTCGATGCTGCACATCTCCGGTGACCCGTTCGACGCGCAGCTGCAGTTGGCGCAGCTGCGGTGGGTGACGGCGAGCACGGCCGGGGCGGCCGGGCTCGCGGAGAACTACGCGGGGCTGCCGATCGGGTTCTGAGGCCGGCCTGTCTAGCTGGACCGTCCGCGGCGATCCCCGGGTCTACCGGTTAACCCGGCTTATCAGGTCTGCCGGGTTTATCGAGGGCGCGCGCGGAACCACGATCCCCTGCCGAGCGGGTCACGGCCGATCCTGGCACAGCCCGGCGACGGCTAAGTGGCCGCCGCAGGAGGGCGCGGATCGCCGACTATGTCACCGACCGCTGCCGCCGCACATTCACAGCAGCAGGCGCATAAGCTTGTTCTGCTGGGTTGGCATAATCTCACGAGCGCCGATTCCATGATCACGTAAATTCTATGTCGCTATTGCAGCCACAAGTCTTCGTGATCATGGGATACGGCAATGCTGGCGAAGATTGACGGTCCGCGCCGGGCAACAACCGCAGCACAGGCCACCCCAGTCACGCGACGTTCGCGAACTACGCTCACTGTGTGGAGGAACTGACCATGCCGACAGGAGATCGCCGCCTTTCCGGCAGCACATTACCGGTAAACCGCGAACCCAGGTCCCTGGGGCGTCTCCGCGGAAACGCGATCCACAATCCGGTCCCGAATTACCTATTCTGCGCGCCAAAGCCGCCCACATATCCGCGCCATCTCATGACCCGGGCTGTACCACAGACAGGCGCAGGAACTGCCGGATGCCGAGCATGCGCATGCCGGCCCGCTCGAGTGGGCCGAACGCCGCCCGGACGTGCGGCTCCGCCTCCTCTGGGCTGAGCAGCGTCGGCGCGGTGGCGTCGTAGTCGACGCCCTCCAGCCGCAGGGAGCAGCGCCCGGCCGCCAGCACGTTCCGCGACCAGTCGGACTGGTTGCCGAACGTCAGCGGGATCAGCACGACGTCACCGGCGCGCCGCGCGCCGACCGGCGTCACGTATGTCCGGCCGGAGCGCCGGCCGGTGTGCGTGAGCTGCGCCGCCATGTGGAAGTGCGACCGGCCCGCGAGCTTGACGATGAGCGGGTTGAGGATCTTGGTCATCGGGCCCATGACGATCTTGACGAGCGGCGACGGCGGCACCGGCTCAACCGGCCTTGGAGTTGGAGCCGCGGTTTGGCCGGAATGAAAAGTCATTTGGTCGTTCCCTCGGATGCGGCCCTCAGGCGCATGGCCGCGGGCGGCAGCGTGCCGGCTGACCTGGCCTGCCGCAGCGTCGTGCCCCACCAGGCCAGATCGTCGAGCAGGATCTTGGCGGCGGCGGTGGTCCCGTGGCCGGCGGGCTGGCCGTCCGGGCCGAACGCCGTCCCCACGAACGGGATGATCACGTTGTTGCGCAGCGGGACCATCTCAGCCTCGATCGCGATCTGCGCGAGGTGCTCGATTGCCCGCGTTCCGCCGCCGATGCCGCCGCTATACGCCACGCAGGCGACGGGCTTTGTACGGAAGGCGAACGTGGCGAAGACGGTATCGATCGCGTTCTTCAGGACGGCCGGGAGGCTGTGGTTGTACTCCGGCGTGATGACCAGGAATGCGTCGCCTTCGGCGATCATCGAGTTCCATCGCTTCACCACTGGCGCGGAGAACACGGGATTCATGAAATCGCCAACCGTGGCTAGCGTCTCGCCGAATATGGGCAGGTCCCATTCGCGCAGGTCGGCGACCTCCACGTCGAACCCGCCGTGAGCGCGCGCGACCGGCACGATCCAGGAGATCACCTGGTCCGCAGCCCGGGCGGGCCGCGTGCTGCCAATAATGATCTTGAGATTGAGCATGTCTGTCCCTGAGGTGCGGGCACGGGATCGGCCCGTGCGGCCTGGCCGACCGCACATGGCGACGGCACCGGTAAGGACGAGATGAGCCGCCGGATCGTGACACCGCCCGGCCGGTGTGCTGCAAGCTGGCGAGGCACTACGCCAGCGCCGGTAGCTGTGCGCTGACGAATTCGAGCAGGCGCGGGTCTGCGATGACCTGGACCGCATGTATCCGCTCACCTGCCATGACCAGCACTAGGACGGCGGTCAGTCGGCGGTCCACGAAGCCCAGCAGTGCGGGCTGGCCGGCGGCCGACAGCGAGACCAGCGTGGCGCCTTCGCCCCAGAACCTCACTAGGTTCCTGGCCACGCGCTCCGCGCCGGTGACCACGGCCCCGTGCCGGGCGGCCTCCGGGCCGAGCACGAGCTCGCCCCAGGCGTCGGGATCGAGCACCTCGAGGAGGCTGTCGATGTCGCCGGTGGCGCACGCCGTGAGGAACTTCTCTGTGACCGCCCGGTGCTCGCTGACCGCGACCTCCGGACCCAAGCCAGCCGGGCGGAGGCCCGCCTGGCCGGCGGCGATCTTCCGCCGGGCCCGACGGGCGAGCTGCCGACAGGCGGGGGCGGACCGGCCGACCGTCTCCGCGATCGTGTCGAACGGCAAGCCGAAGACGTCATGCAGCACGAAGACGACCCGCTCGGCCGGGCTCAGCCGCTGCAAGATGACCAGCAGCGCGACCCGGACCCGGTCGTCGAATGTGATCCTGTCCGCCGGGTCGGCGAGCCCGGACTGCGGCGGCGCGATGAACTCGATCTCGGCAGCGTCGTGCGCGCGTTCCCTGCGGGCCCGGGCTGACCTGATCTGGTCCAGGCACAGGCGGCTGGTGACCACGATGAGCCAGCCTCGGTAGTCCTCGATCTCGCCGGCATCGGTGCTCATCAAGCGCGAGAAAGCGTCCTGGACCACGTCTTCGGCCGCGCCGACATCGCCCATCATCCGGAAGGCCAGATCGACCAGGTACGGCCGGTGCGCCTGGTACGCCTCGCTGATCGTTGTGTCGTCTTGCTGCATGGCGCACCTCCCCAGCTACCTGGACGACCTAGCCCTGCGGATTGTGACATCGGCCCGCCGGCCGCCGGGCTCGCGTGAACCCGCGTCACATTCGCAGTTCCTGCCCCGTCCTTGGCGGGTGAGTGCCACCGGACCGGGCGTGGCATCGGTCACGGGAGGAGAGGTTATGACCCGCATACCAAGCCATACCATCGAGGACGCACCGGAAGCATCCCGCGCGCTGCTCGCGGACCTAGTGCAGTTCTCTCCCACCGGGCAGCTGCTCAACATGCACGCGCAGATGGCGCACGCGCCGGCCGTCCTGGAGGCATACACCTCCATTCGGCAGGCGACCGGTCAACTCGGCACGCTGGACCAGCGGCTGCGCACTGCGCTGATGCTCGTCACCGCCGCAGCCGACGGCAACGCGTACGCCCTTGCCATCATCACACTGCTGGCGCGGCGGTCCGGCTGGGAGCCGGGCCAGATCACGGCGCTGTGCTCGGGCGGGCGCGTCGGCGAGCCGCGGGCAGACGCGCTGATAGCGGTCGTCCGCGAGGCGGCGGGCAGCTCTGGCCGGGTCAGCGACGCTACGTGGGCGCGGGCGGTCGCCGAGGGCTGCACCGACGACGACCTGGCCGAGGCGTTCGCCTATCTGGGCCTGACCGTGTTCACGGCGTACTTCCTGAACTACGCAGACACCGAATTGGACGTGCCGGCCAGCCCTGAGCTCAGCGCCGCCGCCACGGTACGAGATCACGACTGACATGGAACTGGTGCAGAGCCGCATCGTCACCGACGACGTCGAACAGCTGGCCGCGTTCTACGCCCGGCTGGTCGGGGTGTCGGTGACGCTGAACGAGTACTACGTCGAAGTGCCCGCCGGGCCGATGTCGGTCGGATTCTCCAAGAGCCGGTACACCGAATATCACCGGAACTCCCCAGCCGCGGCAACGGACGGAGCGGGCGAAGGAGTTCAGGACCGCAGGCCCGAGGTCGTTCTCGACTTCCTCGTCGACGACGTCGACGCCGAATACGAGCGGATCAAGGCACTCGGCGTCGAGTGGGTCCTGCCGCCGACAACGCAACCGTGGGGAAACCGGAGCATGATCTTCCGCGATCCCGAGGGAAACCTGATCAACGTCTTCTCGCGCCCGGAGTAACCACCCGAACAACTGACGCCGCCCATGGCCACCGGCGCCATGGCGTCATCCCGGGTCACCCTCATCCAGGAAGGACGGCCTGCAATGGCTTTCAGATACCAATGACATTCAGGCAATCGCGACCCAGAACGGCTCCGCCATCGCGGCGCATGCGAAGCCGCGGGAGCCGGACCGCCGGCTGGGCCTCGCGCTAGCCGTGATCTCTCTGGCGCAGCTCATGCTCGTGCTTGACGAGCTGATCGTGAACACGGCGCTGCCGCACATCCAGCGGGCGCTCCACTTCTCCGGGACCGGTCTGGAGTGGGTGGTCACCGGCTACGCCGTAACGTTCGGTGGCTTGCTCCTGCTCGGCGGCCGGGCGGGCGATGTTCTCGGCCGCCGCCGGATGCTCCGGA
>Ga0187815_10001100_pt1 | contig 12832 bp, 15 predicted proteins | sample NC_S_5_FD_132962 | JGI IMG/M metagenome (GOLD analysis project Ga0187815, IMG submission 132962) | Wetland sediment microbial communities from Neuse River Estuary, North Carolina, USA - ASW-S_5 | ecosystem: Environmental > Aquatic > Freshwater > Wetlands > Sediment | place: USA: North Carolina...
CGACCTTCCTATCCTGTTCGCTGAGGAACAGATCCGCGCCGACGCCCGGTACCGTCCCCCGAACGACACTCTTGTCGACCCTACAATAGGGCTCAGCGGCCGCCCGGATTTCGTAATACAACGCCGCAATGGTGAGTACGTCCCGGTGGAATACAAGTCGACCCACCTGTTCGTGGGATACCACGAGAGCCACGGCCGGACGTTCGACGTGATCCAGTCGATCGCCGAGTGTCGACTGGTCCACGCGGCCTTCGGCCACCGTCCGAGCCACGGCATCATCCTGTACGGTGATGTGGCCGGCGACGGGGAACACGAGGGCTGGGTGCAGATCCCGTACGGCGACGCCGAGGAGCGATGGCTCCGGGCAGCGATCACCCAGATTCGCTCGGATGATACCCGGGCGCCGGTCCCGGCCGAACGGAACTGCGCGAACTGCGCGCCCAACAAGAACGGGCTGTGCCGGTACGCCGCCGCGCGATACGGGGACGGACACCCGGCGTCGCCCGGCTGGGGTCCGCTGCGAGCCTAGTCCCAGTTCGGTGTCGGCGGCTGCGGGCGACGCGCCGAGGTTAGCCCGATGGAGTGTCGATCCAGCTGCGAGAAACAACCGAGTCCCCGGCCGTCGCGGTTCGCTCGAATGGTCATCCGCACCACCAGGTCGAGCTCCTTCGGGGGTAGACGAATCGCCCCGCTCCGAGACATTTGCCCCTCGATCTCTTCGAACGTGGCGAGGCCGCCCATCCGCTGGAGGACCTCGACGATATGGGTCAGCACGCGGTCTTCGGGGAACGCGGTCATCGAGCAAGACCATCGAACTGGCCCTATTAACTGAATGGTCCAAGCCGGGGCCCCTAGGCTTGGACGCACGGGGATGGCCTTTACGGGGCTAAGTCGGCGACAACGCCGACGGTCGGGTCCGGAGCGCCAACTGGAGCGTCTCCATCGCCTGAGCGTGCTCCTCGCCCTCGAGCTCGAGACGCGGGGGCCGTACTCGGGGAGTACCGTGCCCCATCTCGGCCTGCATGAGCTTGATCAATTGGACGAACTTGGGGGACGTGTCCATCCGCAACAGGGGAAGGAACCACCGGTAGAGGCCAAAGGCCTCGGACCGACGACCCGCCGCCGCAAGGCGAAACAGCTCCACGGACTCGTCTGGGAAGGCGTTCGCCAATCCCGCCACCCAGCTCGTCGCGCCCGCGTCGACGCCCTCCAGGACCTCGTCGTCGACCCCGACGGAGATGGCGAGCCGCCCGCCCAGCAGCGCCCGGATCCCCGTGATGCGACGGACGTCGGTGCTCGATTCCTTCACGGCGACGAGGGTCGGGTGCTCGGTCGCTAACTCGAGGAGCTGCTCCGGGCGGACGTCCGTGCCGTACGCGATCGGGTTGTTGTAGAGCATGCAGGGCAGGTTCGTAGCCCGAAGCACCGCCCCGAAGTGCTCGCGTGTCTCGCGCCAGTCACCTCGGTACACGTACGGGGGGAGGACCATCAGCCCGGCCGCACCGGCCCCGGCGGCCTCGCGGGCGAGCTCCACCGCTTCGGACGTTCGGAGGGAAGCCACCGCCGAGACCACCGGCCCGCGTCCCTCGAGCGCCTGCACGGCGGTACCGATGACGGCCTTCTTCTCTGCGTATTCGAGCGTCCCGCCTTCGCCGAGGGAGCCGAGTACGACAACCCCCGCGCAGCCCCGGTCCGCGAGCCAGCGGCAGTGGCGGCCCAGCGCCGGTAGGTCGACGGATAGGTCGGTCTCGAACGGCGTCGTGACCGCCGGGATCACTCCCTTCCACTCCATAGAACGCCTCCCTAACGAATCGACGGGCGGGAATCCGCCCCAGGCCCGAGCCTGACTTCAAGTCTCCCGTTGAGCCGAACGCCCAGGTCGCGGCGGGACACCGTCCCCGTCGAGGACCCGCTTTGGAAGGTACGGCTCGATCGGGATCTCGGAAGTCCGGCCCACGAGCTGATCGGCGACGAGGCGGCCGGTCGCCAGCGCCATCGTAATGCCGAGGCCCTCGTGCCCGGCGGCCAGGTATACGCTCTCCTGCGGCGGCCACGGTCCGATGAGCGGAAGGCCGTCGCCCGAGGCCGGTCGGAGTCCTGCGGCCGTTCTAACGATGGGGAAACCGGCCAACTTCGGCATGTATTCCACCGCCCGGTCGATCATCGATTGCAGCACGGCGGGATTGACCGTCCGTTCGCTTACTCCGAGCTGGCGGGAGGAACCCACGCGGATCTCCCCGCCGGGTCGGGGCTGGACGTTGAACGAGATCGAGTCCGTCCCGACATCTTGGGCTCGGCGGACGTACCCCATCTCGATCAACTGGTGGTGAACAAAGCCCGGTCGTGCGTCCGTGTACGCGAGATGACCCTTCCGCGGTCGCACCGGCGCGCCGGGGGAAAGAACGGGGGCGGCCACCCCCGCGGCGTTGATCAGATGAGTTGCGGTGACGATTTCGCCTCCAGCAAGCCGCACCACCGAGGGTAGTAGCGCCTCCGCGCGCTGGCCGGCTCTGACCCGACCGCCGGCCGCTTGGACCCGGTCGAGCAGCGCTCGTGTCACCGGGGTGCCGGTGACGACTGCGTCGTCCGGCATCCAGAGGCCCCCTGCTAAGCCCGGTCGGAGATTGGGTTCCTCCCGGCGCAATGCGTCCTCGTCCAAGACCTCCGCGCGAACGCCGTGAGCGGAGTAGAAACGTTGCCGCCGTTCGACGGCGTTCATCTCCTCTTCATCGGCGGCAACCCAGATCGTTCCGATACACTCGAATTCAGCCGTCGGGGGCAGCTCGGGGCCGAGCTCCCTCCACAGCTGGGCGCCGAACCGTGTCAACTCGAACTCGGGCTCGGACCCGTCTTCCACCACAATCTGGCCCATGTTGGTCGAAGTAGTCCAGCCGCCGGGCTCGCCGGACTCGATGACCACAACCCGGAGACCGGCGCGGGTGCACTCCCAGGCGCAACCAGCTCCGATGATGCCCGCCCCGACGACCGCGACGTCGAACTCGGGGCTCGTCATCGGGGCACCCCGTGCCGAAACGGATCCCGCTCGTCCAGGAGCAATTCCGACTCCGCCGTGACGTACGCCTGCCCGGTGATCGTGGGCACTACCGCCGACCCGCGAGTCTCGATGACGCCCTCGAAGACCCCCCCCAGAATGCCTTCTTGTTTCCAGACCTGCCCGGGCCGCAGCTTCCCACGCGAGTAGAGGGTGGCGAGCTTCGCGCTAGTCCCCGTGCCGCACGGGGACCGGTCGTACATTCCGCCCGGACAGAGCACGAAGTTGCGGCTGTCCGCCCCCGACGACGTGGGACCAGAGACCTCAATGTGATCGAGGGCGCCCCCGTCATCCCCGGCCACTCCGGCCTGGTTGACCGCGGCCTGAACCGCCTTGGTGAATTCCGTAAGCGCGAGGAGGTTGCGCCGGTCCACCTCGCACGGCGCCTCCTCCAGGAGGAAGAACCAGTTTCCCCCCCAGGCCACATCCCCGACCACCTGCCCGTAGCCCGGCACAGAGAGCGCGACGTCCCTTCGCGTACAACGACTCTCCACGTTGCGGAAGCTCACCGCGCCGTCGTTCCGCAACTCGGTTCGGACTACGCCTACCGGTGTCTCAATGAGGTGTGCACCGGGAGTGAGTCGCTTGAGGTACGCCAGCGAGACGACGATTCCGATCGTCCCGTGTCCACACATGCCGAGATATCCTACGTTGTTGAAGAAAATCACCCCGGTGGCCGAGGAGGCCTCCCGGGGAGGCACGAGCAGTGCGCCCACCGAGATCTCCGACCCGCGAGGCTCGTTGATCAGCGCCCGCCGAAACCAATCGAACTCCTGGCGAAGCCTGTCACGCCGGTCCCCAAGGGGTCCCGTCCCTAGATCCGGACCGCCGCCGACGACCATCCTCGTCGGTTCCCCTTCGGTGTGGGAATCGACGACCTGGACCCGTTGCATGAGAAACCATGTCCCGCGGACTGCAGAAGCTCTTGAGCTCGACGACCGAGCCACCTCACGGATTTCTAGCTGAGGCCAGCATTGATTAAGTTAGGACGCGACGCGCCGGCGCCCCGGGGCTGGTTCTTCTCTCATGTCGTTGCGCGATATCGGCTTCGGACTCGCCACTGCCTTTGGCTATGGGACGGCCGATTTCGTAGCCAAGCGAACCGCCGATCGCGTCGGCTTCGTCGAGACTCTCTGGTACCTGGAGGCCCTCGGAGCCCCGATCCTGGTCGTCCTCGCCCTCCTTTTGGAGCACGTGACTTCCCTCCCCCTCGGCCCGCTCCTTCTCCTGGTTGGTCTCACCGGATTCAACGTGGTGGCGTCGTTCTTCCTCTACCGGGCGTTCGAGTTCGGGACGCTCGCCGTCGTGTCCCCAATCGCGAGTGCCTACCCGACGCTGATCGTCATCCTGGCCATCGTCGTCCTGCACGAGCAACTCACGCTCGCCGACGCGACCGGGATCGCGCTGACGCTTCTTGGCGTGGTTCTCATCACCCGCGTAACGGTGGGAGAGGTCTCCCGGGCCAAGGACCACCGAGTCGGCATCATCTCGGCGGTCGTGGCCTTCGTGGGCTACGGCGTGTTCTACTTTGGGCTCAAGCTCGTAGTGGGTCCCATCCCCCCGGTCACGAGCGCCGCCATCGTCCGACTGGTAAGTTTGGCACCAGTCGCCCTCGTCGCGGCTCAGCGCGGGGTCCTTCGCCTCCCGCGAAGGGGTCTCGCCACGGCCGCGGTGACCATCGCAACCCTCGACAGTCTGGCGCTCGTAGCGTACAACCTCGGCCTCACTACCGGCCACTCGCTCGCGGTGCTCGGCACCGTCAGCGGTCTGTTCAGCGCCGTGACCGTGGCCTGGGCCGTCGTGCTGCTCAAGGAGCGCCTCAGCCTCGTTCAGTGGGTCGGGGCCGGCGCGATCTTCGCCGGAATCGTTACCCTCGCCTTGGGGGCGTGATGGCCACGCTGACGGACGCGCCGGCCCGGGACTGGACCGCGCTCTGGGGAGTAGCCGCAACTTCTACCGCCGGTCGCCCTCCCTATGAGACCGTGTACACGGGGCCCGTGTGGGAAAGCGCGAGCCCGACGGGTCCGGGCGGTGCGCGGGTCTGGAAGATCGCGGTGCTCGAACGGCGGGCCTCGAGAGGAGCCGAGCACTGGGGACATCTCTTCGTCGTGCTCGGCGAGGACGCCCCGAAGATCGACATCCGTCCAGAGGGCGGAATGCAGGGAGACCCCCACCGACCGGGGTTAGAATCCCTCCCGGCACCGCCGGGCGTCCCGTTGCAGGTACTGTTCCGTCCCATCGCCGCAGAGACCCGCGCTCGGCTCCGAGGCTTTGCCCTCGAGTTCCAGCGTCACGCGGTGGCGCTCGCGACCGACTAGCTCGGCCCGGTACTGCCCGGGAACTGATCCTTGCCCGCGGCGAACCGCCGCAGGCCCCGGAGTCCGGTCATGATCCCGCCAAGGATCGCGATGCCACCGCCGGTGATCCAGTACGTGAACGCGATCCCCCGAAGCGCGGTGATCACTCCGCCGGCGGACTGCCCCACCGGTATCAGCGCAAAACTTCCGACCTCGTCCGCCGCAAACACGCGGCCCAGCAGCTCGTTGGGCACCGACCGCTGGATCACGACGAGGTACACCGTCGTGAACATACCGACGAAGAACCCGAAGAATGCAATCGCGCCTAACGCGACCCAGGGAGAGTGCGTCAGCGGCAGAATGACCAGGCTCAACCCCGTCAAGATAACGAAGAGCGCCAGGTAGAGGCCCGGGGAGCGATCGTATCGGATCGCGTTGACGGCGGACGAGCCGATCGCAGTTCCGAGGCTGGAGACGAAGGTCAGGGCGCCCAGCAACACCGCCCCCTCGAGCAACCAGTCGTGCACATAGAGCGGGATCTCGACCGCCGCGATCGCGGCGAAGAAATTGATGCCGAGCGAGGCGAGGGTGATCTCGAGCAGCCCCGTGCGCCGGCCGATGTAGCGCAGGCCCTCCGACATATCGCTAACAAAGGGACGACGCGGCCCTCTCCGGATCCCGGTAACGTCACTCTCAAGCGTCGCGAGCGCGATCGCCGCCACCTCGAAGAACGCGAGGGGAATCAAGAGCGTCAGCACCGGCCCCCAGGGCGCCAGCAGGAAGCCGACCGACAGAGTCCCGACGCCCGACAGGACAAGGCCCACCGAGAGGATCAGTCCATTCGCTTGCCCGAGCGCCTCCTTGGGTACCACCTGCGGGACGGAGGAGTTGAGGGTGGGACGGGAAAGCGCCGCTGCGACGGCGACCAGGGCCCAGAAGGGCAAGACCCAGAGGAACCAGGCCGGTACGAAGAAGCCGGTGGGTCCGGGGAGGGCCACACGGGCGGTGGGATCGATGTAGAACACGACTGCGAGCAGCGCGACGCCGAGGAGAGCGAACGCGTTGGAGAACCTCAGAAGCCGGCGGCGGTTCGTCCGGTCCGCCAACGTGCCGGAAAAGAAGGCCATGACGAGCGTCGGGACCGTCGCGGAGATCCCCAGCAGCGCCAGGGCCCACGCCGCGAAGGCCGCGTGGTGCGCTGTCGAGAGACCGTACGTTGAGACGCTCATCCACGCCAGGACGATGCCGACGGCGGGGGGGCCGGCGAATCCGAAGGCTCCCGCCACCAATAGGCGGACGAAGTCAAATTGAGAGGTCAGGGACGAAGAACGGAGCAGGCGATGCCCCTCCTAGTGGCCGAGCCCGGCCCGGCCCAATAAGCCTTCCGAAAGAGACGGACGGGGGGGGAGACGAGCTCCCGAGGCTTCGACTCCTCTCCACAACCCAGAAGAGTGTAGTCGGTCTGCTACTCGAGATGCCGTACGTCGACTACGACGAGGTCGGGGCCGCGTGCGCCGAATGCGGTCGGCTTTTCCGCTCGACCGAGGACCTCGATGCTCACCGACGGGAGACTCACCCGGCGGCACGGTCGCGCGCACCCGACAAGCCGCGGCGCGCGACGTTACCCTGTTCGCTCTGCTCCCGGAAGTTCTTCTCGATCGCGGCCCTGGAGGAACACACCCACCACGATCATTCGACGTAGCGGGGGACTCGCGTGGGCCGCGCCGGGCGAGCCGCTATCTATCGGCGAGACTCCGTGCCGGCCGGCGGAGTCTGTGCGGGTCCTTCACCAGGACGCCAGGACCGGGGTTCTCCGGATCCGGCTCGAGACCCCGAGCGACCTATGGCGTGTGGCGCGCCTCATCCAGCCCCGCGACCGCGTCGGCGCCTCCACTACTCGACGAGACCCCGAGGCACCCGCGGACACTCCCTCCGCCCAACGGGAACGTCGCCGTGTGTGGCTCACGGTCCAGGCCGAGCAGGTCGAGTTCCATGGCTTTTCCCGGCACGTCCGAGTCACCGGTCCAATCGTCGAAGGCCCGTTCGACCAGGGGCGACACCACACCCTGGAGCTGGAAGAGGGCGACGAGCTCACGATCCAGAAGCCCGAGTTCACCCCCTCCGACCGGGCGCTCCTCGAGGAGGGCGTCCACCATCGCGGGGACCAGCGGATCGTCGTGGCGTCGGTGGATTGGGGCGAGTCCACGATCGTGCGGGTCCGCGACCGGTCGATCGAGTCGGTCGCCGAAGTGAATCGGTCGATCTCCGGAAAGCGATACCGCGAGGGAACGGGACCCAAAGACCGGAAAGCGTACGTCGCGGAGCTCCTCGGGCTCCTCGAACGGGAGCTCCCCGAAGCCCAGGCGCTCATCATCGCCGGCCCCGGTTTCTTGAAGGAGGAGCTGGCCAAGGATCTCCTCGAACGCGTTCCCGCCGCCAAGTCCAAGCTGCGCGTCTACCCGACGGCCGAGTCGGGCGGCGCGGGGATCCAGGAGCTCTTCCGCTCCGGTCGCGCGAGCGAGGTGCTCTCCGAGAGCGTGGCCGTCCAGGAGGCGGACCTCGTCGAGCGTCTCGTCACCGCCCTCGGAGGAGGCAAGCGTGCCGCCATCGGCCTCGGGGAGGTCCGGGAAGCGGAGGAGCAAGGAGCGATTGAGACGCTGCTGGTCCACGAGGCCCTGCTCCGGGATCCGACGGTCCAACCCCTCCTCGACGCCGTCCGAGCCGGGCGAGGCAAACTGTTCGTCGTCCGCGACGACGGAGAAGCCGGCCGACGGCTGGCGGCGCTCGGGCGGATTGGTGCTCTCCTCCGGTTCGACTTCGTCCCGAGTCGACCTCGGCGCAAGGGCGCCTGAGGCGGACCTTACGGGATCGCCTGGACGGCTTCGCGCAGGTCTTCGAACCGGCGCTTGATGTCCTTGAGGGCGAACCGGAGCGCCTCACGCGGCGTGAGGCTGCCGTCGGTCTCGAATCGCAGGAAGTAATCGGTCTCCGAAGGCTGGACCTTGACGGAGCCGTGCGGACAGGTCTGCTCGCACGCGAAGCAGACGATGCACTTCGTGTCGTCGGTGACCTTGACCCTGCCGTCGTTGTACTCGAGGATGTTGACGGGGCACGAGTTCCCCACCCGCTGGAGGCACGCGTCGGAGCAGCCCGCGTGCTTGGCGATCTGGATGCTCGCGTGAGGGGACACGCCGACCGCGTGGGAAACTTGGAACTTCGCGTGGTCGCGCGCCGTGCCGACCACCGCGGTGGCGTAGGCGAGCAGGGCCTGGCGAGACCCGAGTCGCACGATGGGGACCTCGGGCTCGATGATGGCGAGGGACGCGTCCCCGATGGGAGCGACGTCCTTCGAGTAGACGGTGCACGGGCCTTTCCGGTCGATCGAGTAGACCACCTGGCAGTGGGAGCATCCCTCCCCCTTGCAGGTGCACTCGCTCTTCCGGCGGAACTCGTCCAAGGCCATGGGGATCGGGAGCAGCCCGAGTCGGTGGGCGATCGCCTCGTCGAACATGCTCGTCGAGGAGTCGTAGTCCTTCCCGCTGGCTTCGTCGCGGATCGGTCCCAGGTGGAACTCGACGTCCTCGATCGCCAGCTTGGGAACGTCCGAGAGCAAGGTGCGTCGGATTGCGTTCACGCGGGCCGCGCTGGCCTCGTGGAACTCCAGGTCGGCCGCCCGGGGCCCCAATTGCCGTATCTCGACGTCCACGCTAGACCCTCCGTCCTCGACGGCCGCCCTTGGGCTTCGTTCCGTCATGAGGTACTGGTGTCACGTCCTCTATCCGGTTGATTTTCATTCCCGCGCGCGCCAGCGCCCGGATTGCCGCCTGAGCGCCGGGGCCCGGGGACCGGCTCTTATTGCCCCCCGGGGCACGCACTCGTACGTTGAGCGTATCGTAGCCCTTCTCGCGGATGATCGCCGCGACCTGGTCGGCGCACTTCATCGCGGCGTAGGGGCTTGATTCGTCCCGGGCGGCCTTGACGACCATGCCGCCGGTCGCCTTGGCGATCGTCTCGGCGCCGGTCACGTCGGTGACGGTGATGTGGATGTTGTTGTAGCTCGCGAAGATGTGAGCGATGCCGATCCGCGCCATTCCTTACGCCCCTCCTTCCGCCGGCTCCGCGGGAGACGTCGCCGGTGCGCTGGCCTTCTCGCGCATGGCGACCCGCAAGGGGTGCTCCTCGCTGGTCAAGGGGCTCGTGGACGAATAGGAAAGTGAGGCTTCCTCGTCTCGACGAACGAGGTACCCGGGGCGGGTGACCCGGTGCTCGTCCAACGCGATGTGTCCGTGAACGATCAGCTTCCGGGCGCTCTTCGCGGTGGGCGCCAGTCCACGCTGGAAGACCTGCCAGTCCAGGCGGCGCTCGAGAAAGCCCTCGACCGACAGGGCGAGCACGTCGTCGACGGTCGGGCTACCGGCGGCCAGCAGGCCCAGGCGGGTCATCCGGTCGAGCAGCCACTTCGTCTCTTGAACGGCCTGGGGCTCCCCCGCCCGGAGGCGGGCCTGCAACTCTCGGGCCTGACGACGGACATTCCGTAGAACCGACTGCGCCTTCCAGAACTCCCGCTTGTTCTTGAGGCCGTATTTGTCGACGACCCGGCGCTCCTCCGCCATCCGCGGGCCCTCCCACGGGTGCTTCGGGGTGTCATAGGTGCGGCGAAGGAACTTAGGGTCGCCCATCCGGATCTCCTCCCGCCTCGCTAGCTCTTGCCGCCGGCGGCGGTCTCCGTGGACTTCCCGGCGGGCTTCGCGGGGGCGGCCCCGGCCTTCGCAGGCGTCGCGCCGGCCTTTGCGGGAGCCGCGGCGCCCGCCGCCGGAGCGGCGGCGGGGGCGGCAGCCGGCGCCCCCGGAGCCCCCGCGGGTCCGGCCGCGGCCGCCGCCGCGGCGGCCTTCGCTTCCTTCTTCAGAACGCCGGCGGCCATTCCGGTTCGGCCGTTGGAGCGGGTGCGCTGACCGCGAACCTTCTGGCCGCGTTCGTGGCGGACCCCTTTGTAGGATCGAATCATCTTCATCTGGTTCGTATCATCCCGGACGCCGGTATCCAGGTCGCCGCCGATCAGGTGCGTCGTCTCGCCTGTCGTGCGGTCCGTCTTGTGATTCACCATCCAGGCGGGGACCTTCGTGGGGAGCACGTGGACGAGCTCCTCCAGTCCGTCGACCGTAGCCTCGGGGAGGTTACCGATCATCTCGGCGGCGTTGATCCCGGCGAGCCGGACGGTGGTCTCCGCAATGCGGGGACCGATCCCGCGGACGCCAGAAAGAGCGAGCACGGCGGACCGGCGACCGTCGAGGTCGACCCCCGCGAATCGGACGATGTACCGGAAGTTGGGGTTGTCCGGGATCGGCTTGCCCTTCTTCGGAGACTCGGCGGGACCCTTCGCGGTCTTCGCCTTCCCTCCGGCCTTTCCCTTTGCCTCCTTCTCCTTCGGCCCGCCCTTCTTCCCCTCTGCCGACTCCTCGGGCGCTACGGCCGGCGCGGCCGCGTCCTTGGATTTCGGTTCCGGGGGTGGGCTCAAGGGACCTCGCCGCGGCTCACGCGTTCCGGCGCTTTACGCGCGCGATGTAGCCGGCCTTGTCGACGAAATAGAGGAATCCGTCCTTCTTGGCGATCTTCTCAGTGCCCACCTTGGCCTTGCGGCCGCCGCGGGTGGCTCGCATCGGTACCTGCCACACGTATCCGTCCTTGCCGACGAAATAGAGGTACCCCTGCTTGCGCGCGATCTTCTCCTTTCCGATACGTTCTGCCATTGCGATGCCGCCGGCCGACCGTCAATCGGCTGGCGCGGCCGCCGAGAAAGACTCCCTTCATAAGCGCTTCGGTCTCGAATTTTTCGAGAGAGAATCCGGCCCTCACGCACGGAGCAAGCTCCTTAGCCGACCGGCTGCTCGACCGCGAAGATGGCCGAGACGTTCGACGTGAGCCTCGTGCTCCCGACCTACAACGAGCGGGAGTGCGTCGAACTCCTCCACGACCGGATCGACGCGGCTCTGCACCCGTATCGGCACGAAGTGATCGTCGTGGACGACAGCTCCCCCGACGGAACGGCCGAAGTGGCACGCCGGCTGGGGGAGAGCCGGCCGTATCGGGTGGTCTCACGGCCCCGCCGATTGGGACTCTCCTCGGCCGTGCTGGACGGCTTCCAGGCCGCCACGGGCCGCATCGTGGCCGTGATGGACGCCGATGGAAGTCACCCGCCGGAGCGGCTTCCGGACCTCATCGAACCGATCCGAACCGGGCAGGCGGAATTCGCGCTCGGCAGCCGGAGGGTTCGAGGAGGCAGCGACAAGGGACTTGCTACCGTCCGCTGGATGACCTCATGGGTTGCGACGCTCCCGGCCCGGCCGCTTGCGCACGTCCACGACCCGATGTCGGGCTTTTTCGCGGTTCGCCGAGACGTACTCGAGCGAGCTCGCCTCACGCCCACCGGCTTCAAAGTCGGGCTGGAAATCCTGGCGAAGTGCCATCCGTCACCGGTCGTGGAGGTCCCGTTCCGCTTCGGTGAGCGGTTGGCCGGTGAGAGCAAGCTCGGCCCGGCCGTGATCGCCTCGTACGGCCGGCACCTGATGCGGCTCTACCGCTGGCGATTCTTCGACGGGCGCGCGGCATCGACGACGCGGTAGCCGCCGCCACGGGCTAGCACCTCGACCTCAGAGCCCCAATGCTCCCTCAACCACGCCTGATAGAACCGGATCCCTTGACTCCCCTTTCCCACGATCCGGAGGTGACCTCCCGGGACCAGGTGCTCCGGCGCTTGGGTAAGGAATTCGAGCACGGTCTCTCGGCCCGCGTGGAACGGCGGGTGGCTGAGTATCAGGTCGAACGACTCGTCCCCGAGCGGTTCGAAGAGACTGCCGAGGCGAACTTCGGCGTTGCGGACGCCGTTTCGGTCCAGATTCTTTCGCGCGAGCCGAACGGCCCGCTGGTTCACGTCCGTTAGCACGACGTGCGCCGACGGAACGGTCTTCGCCGCGGCGAGGCCGACCGCTCCCCAGCCGGCTCCCAGGTCGAGGATCCGCTCGGCCGAGATGCCCTCCAGGGTCTCGATCAGAAGGGCGGTGCCGGGATCCAGGCCGTGCGACGCGAAGAGGCCCCGGTCGGTCTGGATGACCAGCATCTCCCCGCGGTAGAGGAACCGGTGCTCCTCGGGCCGGGACGCCACACGGGGGCGCGCAGAGAAGTAGTGCTGCGGCGCCTCCGGCGCCGGCTCGGGCGGCTCCATCTCACGATCACGACCGGCGGCCGAAGAAACCGGTCTTCGATTTGCCCGCGGGAGCTCCCGGTGGACCCAAGGCCTCGCGGAGGAGCTCCTTCTGGTGAGACGACAGGCTCTCGGGGAGCTGAATGTGCGCGGTCACGATCAGGTCTCCGCGGTCCGAGCCTCTGAGTCGTGGGAATCCTTCGCCGCGAAGCCGAAACTGGCGCTCCGGTTGTGTGCCGGCCGGAATCCTCAGCGAGGCTTCTCCCGTGATGGTCGGCACGAGGA
>Ga0187815_10001101_pt1 | contig 12832 bp, 9 predicted proteins | sample NC_S_5_FD_132962 | JGI IMG/M metagenome (GOLD analysis project Ga0187815, IMG submission 132962) | Wetland sediment microbial communities from Neuse River Estuary, North Carolina, USA - ASW-S_5 | ecosystem: Environmental > Aquatic > Freshwater > Wetlands > Sediment | place: USA: North Carolina...
ACCGCTCGGCGGCACTACCGTCATCGCAGGGGAGTGAGTTTAAAAATTTCAAATATCTTTGGCTATTTCTAGATATTTGTCCCTGTAGATGGGGAAGCGGTCACATTGTCTCGGCTGTGACGGGCTCTTCGCGCGGGATTCGAGCCGGCTGTGGCTTGCGCCTGCCAGAAAACCAGCCCCAAACCCGCCAGGCGAGCAGGACGCCGATGATGAAAGCATACTCCAGCGGCTTGCGGACGTCCGATTTGACGAGCCAGTAGTAATGGATCACGCCGGCGATGGCGCTCACGTAGATGGCGCGATGCAGCATCTGCCAGCGCTTGCCACCGAGCCGCCGAATCCATCCGGCGGTCGAAGTGATGGCCAGCGGAATCATCAACACAAATCCCGTGAAGCCAACGGTGATGAACGGGCGTTTCGCCACGTCCTTCAGCATGTCGCCCCAATTGAAGAAGCGGTCGACACCGATCCAAGTTGAGAAATGCAGGCACACGTAGAAGAAAGCGGAAAGCCCCATCATGCGCCGAAAGCGGATCAGTTGCGGCACTCCAAGTATTTTGCGCAAAGGAGTGATCGCCAGGGTGATACAGAGGAAGCGAAGAACCCAGTCACCGGTGGTGTGTTCCACGAATTCCACGGGATTAAGCGTGAGGTCATTCTGAAATCCGCGCCACACAAGATTCGCGAGCGGAACGAGACAGGCAAGGAAAACGACAACCTTCGTCCATTTGCTGGTCAGGACCGTGTTCAAAAACTTCCGCATCAATAATACTTTCTCAGGTCCATCCCGTTGTACATGCTGGCCACCTGATCGCCGTAGCCGTTGAACATCTGGGTCGGGATCGGGCGCGCAAAGAATCCCGTGCCCAGGCGATGTTCCGTTTTCTGGCTCCAACGTGGCCGACTGACGTCCGGATTTACATTCGAATAGAAGCCATACCAGTACGGGTTCTCCATGTTCCACGTCGTGGGAGGCTGCTTCTTCACGAAACGGATTTTGACGAGAGACTTAATGCTCTTGAATCCATATTTCCAGGGAATGACCATGCGCACGGGCGCGCCGTCCTGATTGGGAAGCTTTTGGTCATACATCCCCACGCACAGGAGCGTGAGAGGGTGGATGGCTTCATCCAGACGCAGACCTTCGACATAGGGTAGTTCGATTCCCGCGTGGGCGCCCCAGGGCATTACACCGGGATTGTAGTAAGTCTCAAAGGCAACGAATTCCGCGGTCGGCTTCGGCTGCACCAGCTTGGCAAGAACGCTGAACGAATAACCGATCCACGGCACGACAATCGACCAGGCTTCGACACAGCGATGGCGGTAGATCCGTTCTTCGAGTGGGGCGAGCTTCATGATCTCGTCGATCGAGAACTTGCGCGGCTTCTGCACTTCCCCTTCGACCGAAACAGTCCACGGCGAGGTCACGAAGTTGCCGGCGTTTTGCGCCGGATCGCTCTTATCGGTGCCGAACTCGTAATAATTGTTGTAATGCGTTACGTCTTTTTCCGCCGTAACTGCCTCAGTGGTGCTGCCGGGCCATTTCACGATTCCGTTGATCTTTTGTGGAATGGAACCTGTCGGCGCGCCTGCAAACACGCGCGGCATCTTCCTCCATGCTTCCACCGCACCTGCGGTCACGAGCAAGCCGGCTAAAAAATTCCGGCGGCCCATGTAAAACCCTTTGGGCGTGACATCCTTGTAAGTCAGATCCGGCGCGCGTTTGACGAGCATCCCATACCCCCTTCTTCGTGCATCCATAATACGCCAACCGCTTAGGCTTTGGATTTTCCCGAATTGCATGTCGCAAACGCGTGCGCTGCGATCAACACATTGCCATAGCGAATCCATGGCAAGCGATGGCCGGCGCACCCAGCTTAGCTGTCGGCAAGTTCCCGCATCAGATGTTCGCGGACACGTATCTGATGTTCGGGAGATAGCTTCGTTCCGTTAGAGGTAAGGTAAAAGACGTCGATGGCCATTTGGCCTTCCGTGTCGATGATGGCGATTTCGATGTTGCCACCTTCGCTCGAAAGCACGGAACTCATCCTGTGAAGCAGGCCGGGTTGGTCCTGCGCGATGATCTCGAACAGCGTGCTGTGAGCCGAAGAGGTGTTGTCGACTTGGACCTGCGGCTCGACTTTGATTTTGGGACTCGAATGCTTTGCTGATCGCACCCGGTCACGCAACATTTTCGCGAGATCTGCTTTGCCGGTCAAAACATCGTGAATGCTGGATTTGAACCGCTCCCATTCCGGCAGGTTCAATTCGAGAGTGCGGAACTGATCCGTAAAATAGAAAGTGTCGACTACGACCCCCGCCTGATTCGAAAACGCGGCCGCCTTCACAATATTCATTCCCCAGGCCGCCAGCGCTCCGGCTAGAGTCGCGAATAGAAACGGCCGATCGGGAGTGACCAACGTCAACTCATACCACTGGCGGCCGCGAGATAACGCCAATTGCACGGGATCCTCGCCGAGATGGCCGGCCATTTCCATGTGGCCGATGATTTCATTGGCGGCGTGCGTGCGCAGGTATCGCCGGGGCAGCCCATCGAGAAAATGCTCGAGCCGCTTTCCCGCCGCAGGCGCGAGCGTGCGCAGATGGGCCATCACTTCATCGTCAGTGCTGCCGTGGAACCGGTCGTCCACCGTGCGAATGAAATAGTTGGCTGTGGCGATGTAGAGCTGCCAGATATTTTCCGCCTTCCACGGCGTCAGGGCTTCAGGATTCACCGCCTTCACGTCCGCGTAGGTCATCAAGCAAAGCATCTTCAGGCGCTCGGGCGTTTCGACGCGCTCCGCAAACTGGCGGATGGTGTCCGGATCGAAGATATCGCGGTGCAGAGCCGCGCTCATTTCCAGGTGGCGAGCGATCAGGAAAAGCACGGTTTCGCGGTCGGGCGCGTCCAGATCGAGCCGTGCGAGGCACTTTTCTGCGATGGCGACGCTCGCGTGCACGTGATTGTCGGTTTTCACGCTTTTGCCTGTGTCGTGCAGCAGGAGCGCGAGATAGAGAAGATCGGGCTGTTCGAGTTCGTCGAGGAGTTCGGCGTAGCGCTGATCCCATTTCGAGCGGGATTGGCGAAGCTGATGGAGATTCTCGATAGCGACGAAGGTATGTTCGTCCACCGTAAATTTGTGCAGGTAATCGCGAACCACCAGCGCGTCGATCCCCGCCATTTCCGGGAGAACCAGCGTGAGCAGCCGCAGCGAATGCATTTCGCGCAACGCATCACCGGCATGCGGCGCGACGAGAATTTCCTGCAAGTTATGCCAGAGTTGGCTCCCATGAGGCGGGTCGGCAGCGAGAAGCGGCAGAGCTCCTTCAATCTGACGTTCGATTTCCGGACTCAGCCTCAGTCCGTGGCGAGCCATGAAGCGAAAAACTCGAAGCGCCACTTCCGGATCGTTTAGCGATTTCGGATCTTGCAGGAAAATGCGCTCGTCCGTGACGGAAAATTCCGCGTTCGAAACACGCGAGCGGAGGTGCTGAAACTGGCGATACAGCGATGGCCGCGCCGCGGGAATATCGTCCAGCATTTTCGTGCAGACGCGGTGAATCGCTCGCGCGTGCGCGAAGTAGACGCGCATCCAATCCGATGCGCTCAACGACTCGGCTCCACGCACGCCGATATGCAGCGCGGCAGCCTCGTCCTGTGCCTCCCAGGTCAGCGTGTTGTCGTCGCGCGAATAGCGGAAATGCAGGAAGCAGCGCACGGACATGAGAAATTCCAATGCTGGCCCGAATTGGCTGCGTATAGACACAGGAAGCCCCGATTTTTCGTCCGGCCAGCCGCCATCACTCCTGACGTGAGAAATCAACTCCAGCCACGACGCCAGGTTGTAATCGCGGAGGCCGCCGGGACCGTCCTTCACGTTCGTCTCGAGGTGGAAAACTGTGTTGCCGAATTTCGCATATCGCTCGCGCGTAAGCTCCCCAAGGCGCTGAACGAGCAGAGGTGAATGCCGCGCGACACATTTCGGGATCACCGCATCGTGCAGCTTCGAAAAGAGCCTTTCGTCGCCGGCCAAGTGGCGGCAGTCGAGCAACGAAATAGCGAACTCGGTATTGTTCGGATCGAAGCGGTCGCATTCGGCGAGCGTTCGCGTCGCGGGACTCAGTTTCAGTTTCAGGTCCCACAGTTCCTGCGAGAACCGGCGAACTGCGTCCTTGAATGCCTTCTCCGTCTGGTTCCCGGCATGCAGAAAAAGCAAGTCAATATCGGAATACGGGAAGAGCCAGCGGCGGCCGAATCCTCCAAGCGCAACGAGGGCGAAATTCTCAGGCCCATTCGCATCGGGCGAAATCAACTCGCGCCAGAGGCGCTCGGCGACGGATTCGACAAGGGACGTGCGGCCAAGCAGCGCATCGCGCCCGTTGCCATTTGCGCGAAACGCTTCACGAATGCGCGCAGATTCAGCAGTATAAAGTTCGCGCAGGTCACGAGCTAACGACACAGTCATGCGGTTATCAATTCGGCGTGATTCTTCGCGTCTGAATCAGGCGCACTCCGGAGTGAGGAGCACAAGAGGAGTTTGCTAGAGGGCGCTTTCGCCCCGTTCGTCATTGCGAATCCTGATTACGTCCGCGACCTTGCTGAGGAAAATCTTGCCGTCACCGATTTTTCCTGTGCGTGCTGCGCGCTTGATGGCGTCAACGGCTTTCTCAACCATATCGTCCGAAAGCACCATTTCGATTTTGATCTTGGGGATGAGGTCCACGGTATATTCGCGTCCTCGATACACTTCCGTGTGGCCTTTTTGCCGGCCGTGGCCGCGCGCTTCCAGCACCGTCATGCCTTCGACGCCAATTTCATGCAGCGCGTCTTTGACGGTATCGAGCTTCGACGTTTGAATCACCGCTTCGACCTTAGTCATCGTATTCCGCCTCGAATCGCTGGTTGGCTATTTTGCACCGAATCGCCGCCTGCGTGCCTGAAAAATCATTTCGGCAAGCGAGGTGCCGGCTAAGCGGAAGTTTCCCAGTAATAACCTTCTTCACCGTGCTGCGTCACATCGAGCCCTTGAATTTCGTCGTCTCCGGAAACGCGCAGGCCCACCAGTTTATCGACGATGAAAAGCAGAACCAAAGTTCCCACAATCGCCAGCACCCACGCGATGGCGATCCCCACACATTGGTTCAGCAATTGGTGCGCATTGCCCTCGATCAGGCCGGAGGGAAGTATTTTGCCGCTCGCATCCTTGAAAATCGGATTGATCATGTTGGAGGCGAAAACTCCGGTCAACAGCGCCCCGATTGTGCCGCCCGCGCCATGCACCCCGAAGGCGTCGAGCGAATCGTCGTAGCCGAAGCGGGATTTGACTTTCGTCACCATCCAGAAGCAGAACGCCCCCGCAATCAAGCCGATAATCAGCGCTGACATAGGACCGACGAAACCCGCCGCCGGTGTGATGGCGACAAGTCCCGCGACGCAGCCTGAAATCGCGCCCAACGCGCTCGGCTTCCCATTGCGAATCCATTCCGCGCCGCTCCAGCCCACCGCCGCAGCCGCTGCCCCGAAATGCGTGGCGACGAACGCGCTGGTCGCTAGCCCGCCTGCAGCCAGCGCGCTTCCCGCATTGAATCCGAACCAGCCCACCCACAAGAGGCAAGCGCCGACAAAACTCAGCACGACGCTGTGAGGAGGCATCGGTTCTTTCGGGTAGCCGAGCCGTTTGCCGAGATACAGCGCACAGACGAGCGCGGAAACGCCGGAGGTCACATGTACTACCGTTCCGCCCGCGAAGTCGAGAGTCGGAAACGTGCCGCCGAGCGACGCGTTCAGGAAGCCGCCCTTGCCCCACACCATGTGCGCCATCGGGTCGTACACGACAATCGACCACAAAACCAGGAAAAGCAGCATAGCGCTGAATTTCATGCGTTCAGCGAACGCGCCGGTGATCAGGGCGGGTGTGATGATGGCGAACATCAATTGGTAGACCATGAAAGTCTCGACCGGAATGGTGGCCGCGTAGTCCGTATCCGGCGCGAGCCCGACCCCGCGCAGGAAAATGTTGTGAAAGCCGCCGATAAAACTGTGCCCCGAGCCGAACGCGAGGCTGTAACCGAAAATCGCCCAGATGACGGTGATCGCGCCCATCATCACAAAGCTTTGCATCATCGTGCCGAGCACGTTCTTCTTGCGCACGAGCCCGCCGTAAAACAGGGCGAGGCCGGGGCCGGTCATGAGCAAGACGAGCGCGGAACTGACCAGCATCCAGGCGTTGTCGGCCGAGCTTTTCGCTTGCGCGACTTCCAGTTCGAGGACAGTCAGGCGTGCAGCCTGGCTCTCGTGACCATTCGACGGCGCGGTCTGCGGATCGGCGGCAGGGCTCGCGTTTGAGGATTGGGCGTGAAGCGCGAGCGGGAAAGCGAGACAGAAGAAAAACAGGAGTGCCAACCTGCCTCGGCGGCGGGCAAGCCGCGGGACCAGTGTCTTTTTCATTGGGCCTTTCGATGTCGGTCGGTGCTCGAGTCTAAACGCAATAGTCTACATTTGAAGGCCGTCTCGGCGAAATTCATTTTCGCGATTCCCGGCATCAGCAATTCTTATCTCTGGTTAGTCCTTCGGGGCAACCAAGCTGCCGTATCGCAGTGACTCCCAGTCTGTGCAATTCAGGGATACGATTCCGACTTTGTCACCGCTAGATGAACGAGCTTCGACGCGGTGAACTTAGCGTCGACGAAAGAGTTGACATAGTAGAAGTCGAAAGCTTCGTGGAACTCGCGGTCCGAAAGCGCGGGATTTTGTGCGCATAGTCGCTTTAGTTGCTCCACCGTCGTCTTCTTCTTAGCCTCAAGGATGTAGGTGAGGCTATCGGGCGATCTCCTGCTCGGTCTCCCTAGAATGGCTTCCACCTGGCCTAAGGGCGACTTGGCGCAAAGGTTGCTTCCATTCCAGTTCGGCCCGCCTCTGAACACATAAAACGCAGCGCCAAACCCTTCACCCTCTTCCTCGAACACCAGATGTACGTCGGAGTCGCTGGGAAACCTAACAAGCCTGGTCCCGACCTGACGCAGCATCGCCCCGTGAAATAAGGGTAGCCTCTCCGAACTTATTTGCGGCTCTAGCGATTTCTCCCAATCCCACTGTTATCGACGCGATGTCCAAGGTTGAGAGCGCGAGCTCACGGTGCTGAGTGTTGGTCTGAGGGGCCGAAAAATCGATGGCGCCAGCCTCAGCAACGCGTGACCACCAATCGGAAGCGTCACCCCTGACGTGCGACGGCTCTGCGGGGTCGCCGTATACGATGCCGCGGCCGTGCGTGCCCACGTACACGCGGCCGTATTTTTTCGGGTCGCCGGTAATCTGCAGGATCAAGCCCCATTGGTGCTGGTCGTCGTTGATGCGCACCCAACTGTGCGCTGCATTGTCGGAACGAAAGATGCCGCGCATGCCTTCCACCACGCCGACGAGATACAGAGCCGGGAAATCAGCTCCGGGCGCGGCCTTGCCAAAGCCGAAAGCGTGAATCTCGCTGACGCCCGGGAGGCGAGCGAACGTTCTGCCGTTATCGGAGGAATGGAAAAGGCCATCGAAGGCCGCGAGCCACAAATCTCCTTCGCGGCCCGGCGTGGAATAAATTCGATCCTGTCCGCCACGATCGTCGCCGCGATTGCCGCCGGGCTTGGGCAGGCCGCCGGGCAAAACGAGCGGCCGCGTAGAAAATGTCGCCGCTCCGTCCTTGCTCACGAACAATTTCCCGGCGAATAAGTCGATCCCGTAGAACCTCTGCGGATTGACGCGATCTGCGACGATGCGCGTACTCTCGGGCACGTCTTGCGATTCGACCCAGTTCGCGCCGCGATCTCGAGTGAAGTAGACCGAACTGTGCTCGGGTGTCCACACCCACGTCGCGCCATCAGCCGAAAGGGCAATGTAGCCGAGCGCGCTGTTAGGCCGCGGCATCGACGCAGCCGGTTGCCACGTCTTGCCGCCGTCCAGCGTGTAACCAATGTTCAGGCCCGGATGATGAGCGGATGCGCGACCAACGCGGACGATCACCTCGGGCTTATTTTCCGCGCACGCGAGGCTACTCGTATTCCCGAAGAGCGGCGGCTGCGAACTGTGCTCCGCGGCCGGCCGGTCGAGATCCCAATGAACGAATCCGCCGTAGTCGCCGATCGCGGAAATGAGATGTGCGCCGCTCGGCGGGCTGAGTAGATCGAGGGCGACAGTCTCCTCGATCCCAGTGCTCATCACGGTCCACTTGGTCGGGCCTCCGCGATCCGCATCGGTTAGGTCGAAAGTCTCCCAGCCACCATAACCGGTCGTCAACATGGCATGATCGTAGTCGAACGGATCGATTTCGATATCGAACAGCCAATGAATGGGCGTGTCGGCAACGTAGGGAGCAAGCGAAGCGTCAAGCGTGCCGCCTCCGCCAAAGATTGGCTTCCAGGTTTTGCCGCCATCCGTCGAACGGAAAATGTCGTCGTTGCCGCGACCGCTGTGCCAGCGGTCGAACGAACTGGCGATCACCACTTGCGGATTGTGCGCGTCGACAGAAAGGCCGACGTAGCCAAATCCCTTCGCGCCCGCTTCAGGCCTCTCCGGCGTAACGTCGATCCACTGCGCAGTTTTCGCATCGAACTTCCAAACCGCGCCATCGGGCATGCGCCACGGGCCGGGCAGCGTGCCGTAGGCAATATAGAGATTTCCGTCCGAGGCAACCGCCGCGCGATGCGGACGGTATTGCGTAGGCTGTCCGGGAATGGGTTGCCAACTTTTCCCGGCATCGACGCTGCGAAAAAGATTGTCTCTGCCCAGCAGCGAAGCGCCGGCATATATCGTGGAGCTGCCTTTGCGCTTCGATCCAACAGCAGGGTCGAAAATGACGAACACAATCCCGGCGCCACGCTGCTGCGCGCGAACCCAGGGGTTTCCTTCCACCGTTGAATCGGGCGGCTCGGCCACATCCGGGAAACTCTCGACGCGGCCCCACGTCGCTCCCGCATCGTTGCTCTTCCACAACCCAGCGTAGCGCGTCCCCAGGTAAAGAATGTTTCCGTTGTTAGGGTCGACCGCCAGACGCTCGCCGTTGCCGCGCCCGTTCTCGTTGCCGCCAAATTTGAAGGGCACATTCGTGCGCTCGAATGTTCGGCCGCGGTCGCGAGACCGCAGGATCGCGCCGTTGGGAGTTTTCGCGTCCGTATACGTGCCGCACGCGAGATACACACGATCTGGATCTGAAGGGTCGACGGCGATGCTCTCGACTCCCATCAAATTCAAATCGGGATAGGGAACCCGGTCGAGAAGCGGCTCCCAGCGTTTGGTCCGATCATTCCACCGGTAAGCGCCGCCAATATCGGTGCGCGCGTAGCGCAGGCCTTTTTCTTTGGGATGAAAGATGATGCCGTCGATAAAGCCGCCGCCTACGATCTGTGCGTTTTTCCAGCTGTAGGGCTCGGAGGGAAGTTTGTTCTCTTGCGCCTGCGACGCCGAAAAACATAGACGCACTAGCAGCATCGCTCCAGCGATCGTCCGCGCACCACGTCCGCAAAGAATGCGAAATTGGCTCATGATTTAGCTCGGATAAAACGCGCCATCATAACTGATTTCGTAGGCGGGCACGCAGTGATCTGGCTGCGATGACTCTGTGCACTGAATCACATTAGGATCGCCCGGCCACAATGAGCGCCGCGGTAGGGACCATTCGGCACGTCAAACCGAAATCGGTGAACCTAAAGTTCGCCGAATATATATACTTCCCGCGTCTGACAGTCACGAAGTAGTGTTCGGGGACTAAGAGAAGGCGCGAATCATGCTGGAAAAAACGTGGCCGCTGGCTTTGACCGTCGTTGCGACCATCGCCGTCGTTCTCCTGCTCCTGCACAACACCAAAATTGGAGAGCTCTTTCACCGTCACGTTCGCGACAGGCCCAAACGCCGGTTAATTCTGGCGGCGATTGGATTCTTCGTGACATTTGCGGTAGCGCGGTCGATGGCTTACGCCGCTTACCGCGAAGTCGGCCCGATTCATTATGTCTACATCGGCGGGACGCACATCCATCATCTGGTCTGGGGCATTTTGCTTCTGCTGACGGTGGGGTTTTGCTGGCTAATCGAAGTGGGGACAGGAGCGAGGGCGTCGTCTCTGTTCGCCAGCCGTTTGATGTCGTTGTTGTACGGCGTGGGCGCCGCGCTCACGCTCGACGAATTCGCGCTGTGGCTGAACGTGCAGGAGGGTGTCTACTGGACGCGACGCGACCTGGCCAGCGTCGACGCCGTGATCCTTTTCGGAGCCGTCCTGCTCATCGGCATTTGGGGCCGCGACTTCCTCAAGGCAGTCGGCCTTGAGCTTTGGCACTCGCGCCGCAAGGTGCGATCCGGCAGATAGCGTGAACCATCGCCGGTTCTTCCTTCACACCGCGTGCTGGTCGCCGTAGACGCTCCCGAATGTCCGCGACAGCATGACCGCCATCACCAGGCCCCCGGCCCCCGCGATGAGCACGTCTGGCGTGCTGCGAACGTGGAACTCGCCGACATGCGCGACGAGGTAATATCCGATCGCCGCGTTCAGCGCGCCCACAGCACATTCACCACCGGCGAAGACTCTCCGCGACCAGGCGGCGAAGCGAAGGGAGTCGGAAACGAGCGGCCCGATACGCCGTTCACGAAATGCGGGATTGCATTGATGAGGAAAGCGCCGCCGAAAAAGTAAGCGATGCCAACGTACGAGGGCATGGTTCCCTCCTTTGCGGACGGGTTGGGAAACGGCAGCGGGGCGACGGCAGGATGATAGTTACAAAGCCACGCAAGAGCAACCGGTGAGCGTCGCCGGCTCGCCTCACCCATATTGCAAACTACCGCGTGAACGCAGACGCGCCCATGTGCGAGAGGAACGCTTTCGCAGCGTCAGAAGACGATGTCATTTTCTCGCCAGCGGCAGAGCTTGTTGTCGACATTCCGCCTTCCGAGCCGCTGTTCGCCTTATCCCACTCCTCGCGGGTGAGGGGACGGATCGGCTGCAGTTTCTTTTTAGCTAGCGACGCATTCACGCCCGGCAGTTCCTTCGCGGCGAACACGTCGAACTCTTTCGAAACATCACCAAGCTCCCGCGTAAGCGAATCGATCCGTTTCACCTGGTAATCGCCGGGACTTCCCTCGTAATAGCTGATGGCGCCGTACAGTGCCGTGGTCTTTTCGCGAATGCGTTCCTCGCCGGTGATCGCGCCGCCCTCCTTCGTGGCCACGATCTTCTTGCGGATGACGTCCGCCTGATTTTGCAGGTCGTCGAGGCGCTTGCGCAGCGGGTCGTCCGGTTTGAGTTGCGCTGCGCGTTGCGAGAGCGCATCGCGTACCGAATTGATGCTGTCCACGTCGAACGTCATGTCGCCGAGCAGGTTGTAGACGCGCATGGCCGCGTCGAACTGCGCCTTGCGATCTTCGGCGTTATATTTCGCGCGACGATCGAGGCCGATGACGAGCTGCGTCGTGTACATATCCTTGCCGCGCGTCATCTTCACAGTGTACGTGCCGGGCAAAACGCGCGGGCCTTGCGCGGCCTCAAATGCCGCTGTAGCCGCGCGAGGAACGCGCGGCGCCTTCAGGTGCATCGACCACACGACGCGCGTCAAGCCGCGGCGGCTGCTGGCCGGAACCGTGTCGATGAGCTTTCCTTGCTCGTCGAAAATTTCGATCTTCATTTTGCCGAAGATGTGGCGCTTCTTCTGGTAATAGGTAATCAGCGCGCCATCTGCGGGATTATCCCCGCTGAAAGCGGCGTTGCCTTCTGACCAGCCGCCGATCGCAAACATGCGTTGCTGCGTGGGCCTGCCTTGAATGAATACGGCATCTTGCGCAAGCACCTCGGGCGTGAGTCTTCGCAGCGGCGAAATGTCGTCGATGATCCAAATTCCGCGGCCGTGCGTGGCGATCACCAGGTCGGACTCACGAGGCTGCACGACCAAATCGCGCACGGCGACGTCCGGAAAGTCGTGGCCTTTGTATTGCGCCCACTGCTTGCCGCCGTCCAGCGAAATCCACAGCCCGAATTCGGTGCCGAGGAAAAGCAGGTCCGGCTTCACGGTGTCTTCCTTGATGACGTGCGCATATCCACGAACGCCGCTCTCCGGCGAGACGATCGAGGTCCACGTCTTGCCATAATCGGTGGTCTTGAAGACATGCGGGTCCATGTCGCCAAATGTATGGCGATCGAAAGCTGCGTAGGCCGCACCTGCGTCGAAGCGGCTGGCCTCGACCCAGGAAACCCACGAAGCTTTCGGCAAGCCGGGCACATTACTTACAACGTTCGTCCAATTCTTTCCGCCATCGCGCGTGACCTGAAGATTGCCGTCGTCAGTGCCGGCCCAAATGGTCTGCGCGTCGCGTGGCGATTCGCTGATCGAGTAGATGGTGGTGTGCATTTCGGCTTCGGAGTTGTCGACCGTGACGCCCCCCGATTCCTCCTGCTTCTGCTTTTCGGGATCATTGGTCGTCAAGTCAGGCGAGATGCGGTCCCATGTTTGGCCATGGTCGCGCGAACGAAAAAGGAATTGCGCACCGACATAAATGGTGCCCGGCTCGTTGGGGCTCATGTGGATGGGAGTGTTCCAGTTGAAGCGCAGCTTTTTTTCGCCGTAATTGGGCTGCGGCTTGATGCTGCGCACGGCCATGTTCACGCGATTGACGCGCGCGATCTCGCCGCCCTGGGCCTCGACATAAACGTAATTCGAATCCGTAGGATCCGAGAACGCCCAGAAACCGTCGCCACCGAACAAATTCGTCCAGCGGCTGTTCGTAATTCCGCCCGGATACGCGGAGTCGCCGATCCACACACTGTTGTCCTGCAAGCCGCCAAAGACGTGATACGGATCGTCGTTGTCG
>Ga0187815_10001102_pt1 | contig 12831 bp, 11 predicted proteins | sample NC_S_5_FD_132962 | JGI IMG/M metagenome (GOLD analysis project Ga0187815, IMG submission 132962) | Wetland sediment microbial communities from Neuse River Estuary, North Carolina, USA - ASW-S_5 | ecosystem: Environmental > Aquatic > Freshwater > Wetlands > Sediment | place: USA: North Carolina...
CGACCGCGGGGCGGCGGGTCACCGGGGCGAGCGGCGCGACCACGATGGCGAGGGCCAGGACGAAGCCGGCTATGACCTGGAACAGGAACAAGGGGCCGATCGTGGGGATCGTCCGGTAGCCGGTCAGGTACAGGTCCAGGTGCACCGCCGCCGACGAAGCGAGCAGCGCCGCGCCGGCCAGCCGGAGCAGCCAGCGCACTTGTGTCATCCGCATGCCTATTACTACGGAGCACGGCTCGCAACGGATTGGAGGAGGGGGCGGGACGGAGTCGGGGGCTTACGTTCGGGCTAATTCTCGCGAAGGAACTCCCGGAGAGCAGCGGTCGTCTCCACGGGCACCTCCTCGGGGAGGTAGTGCCCGCAGGGCAGCGCGCGGCCGTCGACCCTGGCCGCGTACTGCTGCCAGATCGCGAGCACGTCGCCGTAGTGACGGCCGACGAAGCTGTGCTCGCCCCACAGCGCGAGCAGCGGCGCGGTCACCTTCTCGCCGCGGGCGGCGGACGCATCGTCGTCGGCCAGGTCGATCGTCGCGGCGGCGCGATAGTCCTCGCAGGACGCGTGGATCGCGGCCGGGTCGCGGAAGCACCTTACGTACTCGTCCATGGCTTTCGGGTCGAACGGCAGGCCGCCGCGGCGCAGCATGCTGAGCCTGCCGCGGATCCAGCCCTCGGGGTCGCCGCCGAGCAGGTACTCGGGCAGCGGCTCAGGCTGGGCGAGGAAGAACCAGTGCCAGTAGGCGAGGCCGAACTCCCTGTTCACGTGCTGGAAGGCGTGCCGGGTCGGGACGATGTCCAGCACGGCTATCTTCGTGACCGCCTGGGGGTAGTCCAGGGCCATGCGGTGGGCGACCCGGGCGCCGCGGTCGTGGCCGACCACGGCGAACTCGGTGAAGCCAAGCTCGCGCATCACGCGCACCTGATCGTACGCCATGGAGCGCTTGGCGTACCCCTCGTGGCTCGCGCCGCCCGCAGGCTTGCCGCTGTCGCCGTAGCCACGGAGGTCGGTGAGGACTACCGTGTGATGTTCGGCTAGAAGGGGCGCGACGTGATGCCACATGACGTGGGTCTGCGGGTAGCCGTGCAGGAGGAGGACGGGGCTGCCGCTTGCGTGTCCTCCGGACAGCGTGTTGATCCTTATTCCGCCCGGGGAGAGGGTCCTGCGCGTGAACAAGCTGGGCAGCGGAACGGTCACGGCTGCCTCATCCCCGCCGGGAAGCTGCCATAATCTCACGCCAACCACAGCAATTCCGGTGGCGTCTTAAGTCGTGTGCACATTCATGAGGCACATGGTCGCGAGTCACCAGGTCGTGACCCGCAGAGAGGAAATACTTAGATGACCCTTCGCAGGACGGTGCTGACCGGGACGGCGGGCCTGGCCATGGTGGTCACTGCCGCCGCCCTCGCTGGGTGCGCGTCGTCATCCCCATCTTCATCGTCGAGTTCCGTGACCACGCCGGCCGCGCCGGCATCGTCGAGCGCGGCGCCGGCATCGTCGTCCGCGTCCCCAGGGTCCGCCTCGTCCGCGGCGGTCAACCCCAACACGGCCGCGGGGCCGCCGGCGTGCGCGACCCGGGACCTGAAGGCGACGGTCGGCGTCGCGCAGGGCGCGGCCGGGTCGGTCTACCAGGTCATCGACTTCACCAACATCGGGACCGCCTCGTGCTCGCTGTACGGGTACCCGGGCGTCGCGCTCGCGGGCGGCTCCCCCGTCACCCAGATCGGGGCGGCGGCGTCACGGTCCACCCAGACCGCGGCGTCGCTGGTCACCCTCACGGCCGGCGCTACAGGGAACGTGCTGCTGCGGATCACGCAGGCGGAGAACTACCCTTCGGCGACGTGCAACCCAGTGGCCTCGACCTACCTGCAGATCTACCCGCCGAACCAGACCACGCCGATCTACCTGGCGTACAAGTCAACGGGATGTTCTTCTACGAAGGTGAACCTGCTGACCGTGAGCGTGGTGCAGGCCGGGGCAGGGAGTGGCAGCTGAGCGTGTGCGCTCGGCTTAGCCTGCGCTGGGCCTGCCTGCCTGGCGGGCGTGCCGCGGTGGGTCGCCGCGCCTTTGAGGCGCGGGCGGCCTGCCGCGGCTTCATGATCACGAAGAATTAGTGCACTTATACGATGCGTAACTTACGTGATCATGGAATTCAGGAATTCCTGGCAGCGGGTGACGGCGAGGTGCGTTGGTCAGGCGGCCGGGAGGGCGGCGAGGAGGGCGCGCGTCCAGTCGCGGTAGCCGTCCTGGCTCGGGTGGAAGCTGTCGCAGGAGAACTTGCCCGCCCACGGCGGCACGAACTGCGCGGACACCTCGGCGACCGGCAGGCCGCGGTCTTGGGCGACTTCGTAGATGACCCGGTTGATCCGGGTGATGTACGGCACGCTCATCCGGCCGACGATCCACCAGAAGCCAGCGGGCAGCGGCAGGTCGAGCATGACCGTGCGGTCCGGGACCGCGGCGAGCAGCGCGCGCAGGTCGCTGAACAGCTTCCCCGGTGCGCTGTAGAAGATGTCGTTGGCGCCGACCCCGCAGGTCACGAGGTCCGGTGTCTGCGGGAGCTTTGGAATCTGCTCACCCAGCACATCCCGGATCAGCGATCCGGAGACAGAAAGGTTGAGCACGCGCCAGTGCTTGCCGGTACGGCGCCGCAACTGGTGGAGCGCCTGCCCGACGTAGCCGCCCCGCGGGCCCGGCGCGCCGAGGCCCTGCGCGGTGGAGTCGCCGAGAGCCACCCACAGCGGGCCGCGGTCGTTTCCCGTCTCGAGGTCGTGCAGCACGCGGTCGTTGTGGGCCCGCCAGTAGTCGGCGAACGCCACGCAGTCCTCGCGCATCGCCGTCACGCCGTCCGTCCAGCGGCCGAGCTTGCCCGCGCGCAGACCGGAGACCTCCGCGTACGGGGTCCGGGTGAAAGCCGACGCCGCGGTGGCGAAGATCTCAACCGGGGACTTCCGGTTGGCTCCGGTGCCCCCGATCGCGCTCGCCCACGCAGGACGGGACACCGCGGTCGTGCGCTGCATGCTCGGCTACTCCCCGCTAGGACATTGACGCCAGATGAACGACGGTAAACGAGAATATCGACAGATGTCAACGCACAAGTGACTAAGACCTGTTCCCGGTCGCGGTGTGGTCATGATTACACGAATCACCGCATTCCGGGCGGGCCTTTCGGCCGGGTTAGCCGCGGGCGGTGTGCGCGGCGACGATTTCCGCTAGCCGGTCCTTCGGCAGCGCTGGGGAACGGTGGCCGTCCCGGCCGGTCATGTCTTCGCTGGCGATCAGGGAGTTGACCACGGCCTCTTCTGTGGCTTGGACGACAGCCTCGAAGAATGGGTCGAGGCGAGGCCACGGGATAAAGGTGAGCTGGTCGTACGCGGCTGTCTTGGCTGCCGTCGGGCCTGGGGCGCCGGAGGTGAAGCCGCCGGGGTTGGCGGTGGAGAAGGCGAGGAACAGGTCTCCGGAGAAGTGCGAGCCGCTGGCGCCGGTCCTGGCCAGGCCCGCGGTGACCCGGCGGGCGAACGCCTTGCACTGGCTGGGGAACAGCGGGGCGTCGGTCGCCACCACGGCGATCACCGAGCCAGCGCCTGCCGGGGCATTGCTGGCATCTCGCATCGGGTTGTCATCGGCGAACTCGTCGCTGAGGTCGATGCCCGTGATCGTGAGCTCGTCCCTCCGGCCGAAGTTGGCCTGGACGAACACGCCGACCGTATAGGTGGTGCCGGCGTATTCCACCAGCCGCGACGAGGTTCCCGAGCCGGCCTTGAACTGGTAGCAGTTCATCCCGGTGCCGCCGCCGACGGAGCCTTCGTCCGGCTGTTCGCGCCTGGCGGCGTCGAGGGCTGCGATCACGGTCTCTTCGGTGACATGGTGGCCGTTGATGTCGTTGAGGTAGCCGTCCCAGGTCTCGGCCGCGACTGGCAGCAGCCAGACCTCGGTGAACTCGGGGTGATACCTATTCATCCAGCTGATGATGCCGGCGTGCGCGATCCCGACCGCGTGCGTGTTCGTGATCGCGACCGGGCCTTCGAGTATGCCCGACTCCTCGATCCAGGAGACGCCGGTCATTTCCCCGTTGCCGTTCTGGGAGTGGAACCCGGCAGCCACCGGGTCGCCGGGGTTCGCCTTGCCGCGGGGGTGGATCGCTGTGACACCGGTCCTTACCGTGGTGCCCTCGATCAGCGTCTGGTAGCCGACCTCGACACCTGGGACGTCGGTGATCGCGTTCCACTTGGCTGGGGTACCGCGGAAGCGCAGGCCCAGGGAGCGAGCGCGCGGTTTGCCTGTGGGGGTGATCAGGTGCGGGTCCGTCGGGTCCGTGCTCACGGGGATCAGGGTAAGCGGCGGGCGTTGTGGCGGGCTGCGGCGTGGGCGGCGTGGGCGGTGGCGTCTTCGCCGAGTACGACACATGGGCCGAGAACCGGTATGCTAGCTGCGTTCAACCTACGGAGGGCTGTAAGGCAGCCTTCTCGGGTGGGCTGCGGGGCTATGGCGCAGCTGGTAGCGCGTCTGCATGGCATGCAGAAGGTCAGGGGTTCGAATCCCCTTAGCTCCACCGTTTTCCGAACCTCTGTTCGATGGTTAAGTACCAAACCAAGGACCAAAGTGCCTTGGGCCCTCAGTTGTCCTCGTCTGGGTCTTCTTACTCTTCGTCGAAGACGTCGTCCATCACGGTCGCTCCCCCGCGGATCTCGGGCACGATCACGTGTCGGTAGACGGTTTCGGTGACGTGGGTGGATTTGTGGCCGACGGTGTCGCTGATGTCCTGGATTGGTACGCCGTTGGTGCTCATGATCGACACGGCGGTGTGCCGTCCCTCGTGGGCGTGCCAGCGGCCAATGCCCGCTTTCCTGGTCATTTTGGAGAAGCGCCAGTTGAGCTGGTCGGACGTGTAGGGGTCGCCATTCTCGTGGCAGAACACGAGGTCGTTGTCGTGCCAGGCTCCGCCGGCTGTCCGGCGTTCGTTGGCCTGCCTGGCCTTGTGTAGCGTCAACGCGGCGATCGCGCGCTTCGGGAGTTCGAGCGATCGCTTCGACTTGGGCGTCTTGGTGTCGCCGCTCTTGCTCGCCGAGCGCCAGACGTGGATCACTCCCCTACCGAGGTCTACGTGGTCCCAGGTGAGCTTGCGGAGCTCCCCAGGGCGCAGCCCGAGGGTGATCGAGATGACGAACAGCGCCTCGAGCCTGCCGTTGGCTTCATCGCTGTCGTCCAAGCCGAGTTGCGAGCGGCACGTACGGCACGTCGTGTCTTCGAGTTCAGCGGAAACATCGGTGACGGTTGCGTCCGGGTGCGGTTTGTTCCCGCACGCCAGCTCGCCGATCTCCGTCGCCGCATGTGCCGCGCCGTCCCGGCCCTTGGCCGCCCGGACTACCTTGACGAAGCCTGACCTCTGGCCGCTTGCGGCCTTGAGCACCTTGCTTGCCTGAGCTAGCGTCATGGCGCGTGACGGGCGGCCGGGCTGGCCGCCTGGCAAGTCGATCAGCTCAACGACGTTCCTCGCGATGAGGTCGTGGACCTGGGCTCGGCGGATTGACCGGCGGAGCGTGCTCTTGATCATCACGAGCGTTCGCTTGCTGAGCACCTGGCCGAGTTCCGTAAAGAACTTGTCGGCGTCGGTCGCGGTGAAGTCTCTGAGCTTTGTTGCACCAATCCTGGGATAGATCCAGTTCTTTGCCTGACCGGTGAGCGTTTCCATCGTGTGCGGGTCTCGCTCGATCGAGTCGAGCCAGTCCATAACGCACAGCTCAACCGTGTAATTGACCGGAGTGCGGACGCCGGAGTTGATCTCCTCGCGCAGCTTCTCGAGCTTGTCCTTGACTTCTGCCTTGGTCTTGCCTCGGACGCTGGGCCGGTTCCGCGTGCCGTCGCTGTTGAAACCGAGCGAGACTTTGCCGACGTAGCACTTGTTGATCTTCTCCCACGCGATCGTGCCATCACCGCGGTCACGTCGTCGTTTCTTCGGTTCCCGGGTAGCCATAGGCGCTTGCCCCCTTCAGTAGGCTGCGCTCCCCTCTACGACTGTAACTCAAGACGTCCCTAGACGTCCCTCTCTCAGGACGCGTCGGCTACGTCTTCGCGCGACGCGATGAACGCGGCTAGGTGCTGCTCGGTAATACGGCGCAGCTTGCCGATCTTGATGCTGCGGAGCTGGCCAGTCCTAAGCAGGTAGTAGACCTTGTCGCGGCCGACGTGCAGCATCTCGGCTACTTGCTCCACCGTGTACGCCTGCAATAGCTTTCTTCACCTCCCCGCGGCAGTTGGGTTCCGGTGCGCTCGGCCTGAGTGGCTCGCTTCGTCTAGAACTTTCGCCGCGGACTCCGCGACGTGGCCTTGGGTGGAACAGCGCCGTCTAGCGCTCATTTCGATCCGGCTTGTGCATTGGGTCCGAGAGCTGGGTCACGCGTGACGAGGCGCGGCCTTTCGTCGCACTGATCAACATTGGCCGGCGAGTCCGGCTTGCGGACGTGCACGCCGAGCAAGCGGCGGACGAAAGCGCCAATCAGACTCGACGCCTGTTCGCTCAACTCCTCAGCGGGAGGCTCTTGGCGGATGCCGATCACCACGATGACGAGCAGGAGCACTACGAGGATAGTCACGGACGAAATGAGAATGGCGAGGACAGTAAGCATCAGCTCTCAGCTCCTATGGCGATGACGATGACGCGGAGTAGGGAAATGGGCGACGCCAGGCTCCGCGTTCGGTCGCAGAACCACGCTCTCGCGCGGTGACGGATCGCGCTGGTGGACGAAATATTTGGCCCGTGCCGCCGACATATACGCACTACGCAGCCGCACTCGCCACTGGCTGCGCGGTGGCGGGCCAGGGACAAGCAGTACCTAGAGCGCTCGTCGGAATGTGCGGCGGCCGGATCGGCGGGCATGGGCGGTTCCCTCCACTGGGCGCGCTCTCCGCCACATAAGTGGAGAGCGCCGACTGTGCCTAGCAGAATGCGCCGCAATGTCAGGACGCGGTTACTACGTGAAAGGACCAATGCCGGACGCCCCAGGACGTCTCCGGCAATGGCGAGCCGTCCGCGGCGTCCTCGGCGAGCTCAGGTCGACGACAGCAAGAACAGCGCCGTGTAGTACACCAACGGTGACGAGAGGGGGAAGCGACCTGGCTGCAGTGGCGTCGAGGAGCGCGGATCCCTACGCTACGCAGCAGCGCTTTTCGGCAAAATGCGGCAACACGAAGAGTGACTGCTCGTCGGTCAGTGTTCCTCGCGGTTTGGCTAACGCCGATTTCCGCGCCGGTACTTCGGCCCTTGGGGGCCCTTGGGTCAGGCGAATTCGAAGCGGAGCTGGCGGCCGTCCCACCAGGGGACGGTGGTGTCGCCGGGGAGGCTTGCGTGGCGGAGGACGGGTGAGTACGCGCGGCGGGCCGGGCGCTGTTGTGGGCGGGCGATCGGGCCGAGACGCGGGCGGTCGAGGGTGGACCGGGTGGTTCCGGCCTCGGGAAACATGGCCGTCGCCGGGCAGCAGATCTGGTTCGGTCGCGTGCACGCCGGACGGCCGGTCACGCTGTGGATCGACACCCGGCGTGTGCACATCTTGATGAACGGGCAACGCTACAAGACCCTGCCGTCCAAGATCAGCGGGCGGGAGCTGCGGGCCCTGCTGGCAGCCGGCACGGCGCGAGCGGCCGCCCGGACCCGGCAGGCCTCGGCGGGCAGAGCCAGCCCGCCGAGGCGGTCGAGGTTGAGCGCACCGTCAACGCGGTCGGGCACGTCGGGCTCGGCGGGATGCGCCTGAGCATCGGGGCCGCCCTGGCCGGACGCCGGGTCACCCTGCGGCTGGACGGCACGGTGATGCACATCCTGGATGCCGGGCGCGCCCTGCTGGCCACACGCCCGTGTCCGATCCCGGCCACCGGCCTGGCCCGGCTGCAAGGTGCGCACCCGGCCGGCCCTGCGCCCGCCCTCGCGCCGGCCGGGCCGGTGATCGCCGAGCGCATCGTCTCCCGCGCCGGCACGTTCATGCTCGCCGGTCAGAAGGTCACCGTCGGCAAGCAGCATGCCCGCGCCGTGGTCCAGGTCGTCACCGACACCGGTGAGTTCCGCGTCTTCCACGCCGGAGCACTGATCACCACCGTGGCTCGCACGACCGAGACGACCGTAACCCGGCGCCGGTACAACGAGAACCAGCGCCGGGCCGGATAACCCCAGGAAAGGACAGCCGTATCAGAGGGCAGCCATGATGATCGTCTAGGGTCCCTGTCAGGCATCAGATGAAGCCAAACCGTGTCCGGTTCCGGTTGATGCTTGACACTTCACCCGATATGGAGAGGTACGCACTAAGACAAAAAGTGCACTTCGAACGCCCTCTCAGAGGCCGGTTGCGCTGATCGTGGTGCCCAGCTGCGTGAACGTGAACTGGTTCTGTTGGGTGGGGGTGAACCGTATGGTCAAAGCGGCGGACTCGGATCCCTGGCCGAAGGCGGTGAACTCGACCGACACGGTGCAGCTTGCCCCTGGGCCCAGGATCGCCTCCTCGCAGCTGTCATTGGGGAACCCGAACCCCTGCCCCTGGCGGTTGGGGTCCCGGCCACCGGCCAGCCGGGTCAGTGCCGGAAAGGTCTCCACCTGCTGACTGCCTGTGTTGGTGACCGTGATGGTCTGGGTGGTGCTGGTCGTGCCGTCGGCCTGCGTGCCGAAGTCCACCGTGGCCGGGCTGAACGTGAACGGGGCCGGCGGCTGGCCGGTGCCCGTTCCGGTCAGCGAAACGTAGGTGGTGTTGCGGAGCAGGCCGCCGTTGGCCTCCTCCCCGATGACCAGCTCGGAGGAATAGCTCTGGGGGGCACTGGGTGAAAAGGTGACAGAGAAGGTGCATGTGCCCCCGGGGGCCACGTCACCCGTGCAGTGGTTGTCGGACAGTTCGAAGCCGAGTTGCGCTATTTCTATGTACTGGATGTCCAGCGTAATGCTGTTGTCATTGGCCAGCGTGACGGTCTGGGCGGCGCTGGTCGTGCCGACCTGCTGGCCGGGGAAGGTCAGCGACGCCGGAGTGGCCGTCAGAACCGGAGCGTCCGCCGCTGATGCGGGCGCGGCCAGCACGGCTGGGGTGAGCACGGCGGCGGCGCCGGCCGCCACGGCGATGACAGCCCATCGCAGGGGCCGGCGCCGGCGTGGTTGCGCCGCGGTTGTCGTGGTGCGGGATTTGAGCATTGGTGTTCTCCGTTTCTGGGACAGGATGAGGGGATGCAGTGCGTGCAGGCAGGCATCTGCCCCTCATCACAATCGAGAGCGGGTAACTCTGTGCTCTAGTACGTATTCTGTCATGGGCGGGATTTATGATGTGACAGACATCACACAGTGAGTCTTTCTCGGCATGAGAGGCGTTCCGGGGCAGTGCGTCGCACCCCTCCCGGAACTGAGCTCATCACCAGGCGCCACGCGATAGCGCCGGAGGACTCGGCTCGCCGTGCCATGCCAGGTCGTCTCTATCACGCACGACCGAGACGACCGTGGCCCGGCGTCGCTACAACCAGAGCTGACGCCGAGCCGGATAACCCCGCAGAAAAAACGGACCTATCAGCAGGTAGATGTAATGATCGTCCAGGGTCCCTGTCAGGCATCACGTGAAGCCGAACCGTCAACCATCAACCGGGACCAGGCACCATCCGGTAATACCCGCTCAAGTGGCTGACCTTCGATATTCCACGACAACATGGTGCGGGCGCCGAGCGGATCAGTAATCTCGACGACGCGGCCAAGCGCGTCCCGGCGCAGCCGCGTGACTGCACCATCCGGCCCCGCCATCTCGATCGGCAGCCCAGCCCTGTCGAGTACGGTCCGAGTCACCCGGCCAAGCGGGTCCCGGTACTCGCTGGCCCTTTCCACGAGGTCATGTCGATACTCGGCATGCTCGCCGCACGGTCCGGTCACCTCACTCAGCAGACCCGCTTCGTCGTACGTATATGACCAGCGGGCACCGTCGGAATCGGTGAAGTTGACCGGTTGCCGGGACTCGTCATACTCGGTGGCGATTGTCGTTCCGTCAGCGCATAGCACGCGTAGGACATTGCCGTGCTCGTCGTGCTCGAACCGAGTGACGTGTCCGAGTGCGTCAGTGGTCCCGGTAACCCGCCCGTATCGGTCGTATTTAGTCAGGGTCTTGCTACCGAGAGGGTTGACGACCTTGACTGTCTTCAGGTGGTTGTTCCAATGGTGGACGGTGGCGTGGCCGAGTGCGTCGGTCACTGTGGTCGTGCGCGCAGTCAGGTCGTAATCGAGACCGGCGTTCGAGAATCCGCCGGAGCCCTCAGCCCACTCAACTCGTCCATCTTTGCGATAGTGGTACCGATAGGAATATCCGTTTCGGTCGGTCCACTGAGTGATCCGGTCTGCCTCGTCATAATCGAAGCTCAGCGCAAGCCGTGTGGAGTCAAGTACGCCCGTCAGCCGTCCGGCTAGGTCGTACAAATACTCCTTCACCGTAATCGCCGAACCGCCGCGTGGGGCGGCAATCTTCAGGGCGCTGATACGTAACCCACCACGGGTTTCCGTCGACTCTAGCCGAAGATGGTGTCCATTCACGGGGTGCCGGGATCTGGCGTTAGCTAAATAAGTTGCCGATTCCGCGCGGGTCATGCTCGGCTCCGGCGACGTATCTGGCCTCATGCGGATGCGCCAGTTCTGTGCGCGCATCATCGGACCGAGATGCGCGCCATGTGACAGAAGTCCGCCATAGCAGCCGCCGTCGGAGCTTGTCCGACTATTCCGCACAAACCACTCTTGCGCCTTCATCTCCGGGCCAGAATGCCCTTGGCGGGGAACCGGGTCCTTGGGAAAGGCAGTGGTGCTTCCTGCCGCTCGTTGTATACGAGCACAGTTCCGAGGACCGAAAGGGATTGGCGATGAGGACGAAAAGGGCCACGGCCTGGGGGACCGCAGTCAGTGTGCTGGTGCTCGCTTCAGGCCTGCTCGCAGCGTGCAGTTCGTCGTCCGCATCCCCGACGGCCACCATTGCTCCGGTAGACACGGGTCTGGCCAGCAGTGTGCCGATCTCCGCGGGTAGTCCTGCTGCGCCCGCCGCTCCTGCGACGTTCGCGGTTACTGGCGTTGGTACGGCCACCGACAGCCAGGGCGATGCGGCAAGGATCAGTATCAGCGTTGGGACGCCGGTCCCGCAGCCCAGCCTCAATCAAGCCGAGCTCACCGGGTGCACTAGCGAGGACGATATTACCGATGGCGCCGACCAGACCATGGCCATCCCGCTGCAGGTCACGGTCACTCTCACCTCGTCCATTGCAACAGACGTGGGGCTAGAAATGCAGGGCACCTACGTGGTCGCTCCGGGCGGCAACGTCAACCAGAACCCGAACATGCTGACTGACACCTGGGCCGCCTACAGCAGCGACTCCGCATGCACCACCAGCGACGGCACCGACGGGGACCTGGAGTGGGACAACGTAGCTCCTGGCCAGACGGTCACCTGGTCCGGTTGGGAACTGGACCAAGGGGTCATCACCCCGGACGACACGACCGGAAGCGCAGTCGACCAGGTCACCTTCCAAGAACCGGGCGTCAGCTTCGGTAACGGCGGCGCGGACTTCACGTTCGACGCGGCACGAAGTGCGAACCTGGTCACCTGCCCTGGCCAGGTCGCCGGCGGCCCCATCATCGCTGTGGACCCCAGCGTCGCCCGGGCCAACGGCTGCATCGCCTCCACCGCAAGCTAAGAAGCCCAACGCGCGCCCCCGCAAACCGGGTGGCTTTCGCCACAGCCATGGCGCCGACTGGAGCAGCCCGGCACCAGCGTGAGCACAGCGGAGGCCTCCGACGGATCAGCATGGCAACAATGGATGCTCGGCGCGAGCGTTGTCCGACGCTGGGGATCGAGCCGGAATCCGTGAGGGAGTCACCACCGCTCGTTCGGGATGATGAAAGACCTCAGCCTGGCCGGGACGGTTAGCTTCGATGCGGGCCGCACCGGATGCGGGCGGGGTCGTCCTCGACCCAGGACGGCCTCAGGTCGACCCGTCCGCAGGGTCAGGCGCGGCGGCCGGCGGGCCCGCCCCGGAGGGCGGCACTGCGGGCAGCGCCTCGGCAAAGGTCCCGACCGGCCGCCTGGTCCCGCGGCGCCCCTGAACGCCCACCAGACAGGCATCAAACGCCGCGGAACTTGCACGGGATTCTAGGTCGCCCGGTTCGCCGTCACCTGGTGATGCTGTTTACTGGCGGACTAGGATGCCGAGGTCGACCTCGGCCGACCGGAAGCCGCTTCCGGTCGCATCGGCGGGTGCGGCGCAGCGAGGAGGTAGCTCTCATTCCGGCCATCAACGGGCGCCCGGTGATCAGCCGCGCCGACCTGGCGGCGCGCGGGGTCCCGCCAGGTACGGTCAATGGCTGGTACCGCGACCGGGTCCGGACCGGGCATCCGGAGAAGGCCGGGCGGATCGGCCGGACGGACTACTGGTACGAAGATGAGTGGACCGTCTGGTACGAAGGACACCTGCGCGGCAAGGTCGAGGCGCTGACCCAGGTCGACCGCAGCGGCGACCCGGACGACCTGGTCGACGCCGCCGAAGCCGCCCGCATGCTGGGGTATGCGAACCGGTACGTGATTCACGCCAACCGCCGCCTTCGCCACTTCCCTATGCCCGATGCTTTCGGCAAGGCCGCCAGGGGCCGCCGCGCCCCGCTATGGAAGCGCTCGACGGTGTGGGCCGCCGCCGACAGCCGCCAAGGCGTGGGCGGCGGCCACAAGCCAGGCGGCCCCGGCGCGCCCGCCAAGGCGCATCCGTACGCGGGTGATGAACGGCTCGCTCGTGTGATGTCCGAGCTTCGTTCTGGCATCCGGCCCTCAGCAGCGCGGCTTGCCGCCGAGTGGGGCACCAGCC
>Ga0187815_10001103_pt1 | contig 12828 bp, 12 predicted proteins | sample NC_S_5_FD_132962 | JGI IMG/M metagenome (GOLD analysis project Ga0187815, IMG submission 132962) | Wetland sediment microbial communities from Neuse River Estuary, North Carolina, USA - ASW-S_5 | ecosystem: Environmental > Aquatic > Freshwater > Wetlands > Sediment | place: USA: North Carolina...
CAAACCTTCGAATGGAAATGATGCGGAGTTGCAGTTCTCACCCACGTCCGCGAGTTGCCGCCAATGCCAGCAACAAGGAATCGAACATGATGGTAGAATGCCCTCATTGCGCCGGGAGGCTGGCATGACGCGCTCCTCGCATTCATCAGTTTCCTTCATTTTCGCGTTTGGCTTCGCTTGCATTGCGTTGTTCGCTTTTGTGACTACCCCCGCCGCTTACGCGCAACGGGGTGTGGGCAGCGCGCACTTCGGCGGTGGCGGCCACTTTGCTGGCGCGGGACATTTCTCGGGCGGGCATTTTGCCCCAGGCCACGCCATGGCGGGCGGGCATTTCGCCGGTGCTCGCGGCGGCAGAGTTGGCGGCAGAGTGATTGCTCCTCGCGCGAGTTCGCATCTCACATACATTCGCCGGTTAGGCACTGGCCAGCCGCTGCGTCGCAGCTTCGTTCAACCCTATTGGCACAATCGAGCGCACACCCGCAGATTCTCTGTTCCGTTCACAACAGACTTTGGCTATTTCGGCAACGGTTTCTTCCCGTATGGCGTCGGCCTGTGGGGATGGGGTTGGTGGGGTGATTGGGGCGATGACTGGGATTCAACTTGGCCTTCCGAATGCAATTGGGAATCGAATTGCGAGAATGGCCAAACTAATCCTGAGGGTTATCCTGAATCGGGCGTAGAGTCGGAATACGAACAGCCCGACGAATCGCGCCCCATGATCATGGTCTACCTTCGCGACGGAAGCGGATTCGGCGCGCTCGATTATTGGCTCACGAATGGCTCGTTTCACATCGAGACAACCTACGGCACAGAAAAGTCTTTTCCGCTGGACGATGTCGACGTGCATCGCACGTTTACCGAAAACACCGCTCGCGGTGTGACCTTCACCCTCTCGCCGAATCCCATGTCATCCGATCCTGGCCCCATGTTCGCCCCGGACTCCTACGCGCCCGACTGCCCCGTACCTTCTCCGGCTCCTCCGCCAGCCTCCTCCGCCCCAGCAGTAAGCGCTTCGACGCCAAGCTCCGCCTCATGGCTTGGCGTGACCGGAACCCCATCCGATCGCGGACTTACTGTCGCAACTGTGCGCCCGGATTCGCCCGCTGCGCAGATTGGCGTCCGGCCCGGCGATCTCCTCGTGCGCATCAATTGCCAGCAAATTCGCAGCACCCAAGATATCGCATCCGCCGTTACCAACACGCCTGGGCCAGTCTGGGTCTCCTTCATGATTCGCGGCGCCTGGCTCACCGACAAGAAGATCGTCCGTTGAGGGATCTCGAATTACGATTGCAGGCGTAGTAGAATCGTCGAAAGCGAGAGAACGCGCCCGTAGCTCAGTTGGATAGAGCGTCTGCCTACGAAGCAGAAGGTCGGGAGTTCGAGCCTCTCCGGGCGCGCCACTTGTATTCGATTGCCACCGTTCAATCCTGCGTCGCCGAACAATCGCCGTTCCATCTGCGCTACGATCACTTTCTATTGCACATTCCTCTGCTATAATGCCCGCTCTCTCAAGGCACATCAGAATGAAGTGCGCGCTGCTTGCGACGTTTGTGCTTGTTCTGGCCGCGCTCTATGCGCCCATCGCGCAAGCACAGCGCGAAATTGTTCTCCTTCCCTATGCCGGGCCGATCAGCCCTGCCAGCGCCGAATACATCACGCGAGGAATTGCCGACGCACAATCTCGCAACGCGCTGGTTATTCTCGAGCTCGACACGCCCGGCGGCCTCGATTCCTCGATGCGCAAAATCATTCAGGCCGAGATGAATTCGCGCGTGCCCGTGGTTGTATTCGTCGGCCCTGCCGGGGCGCGAGCCGCGTCCGCCGGCTGCATGATTGCGCTAGGCGCCGACGTCATTGCCATGGCCCCGGGAACGAATATCGGCGCCGCGCATCCGGTCTATGCGAATGGCGGCGTCGTGTCCGACAAAATCGTCAATGATGCCGCCGCCTACGCGCGTTCGCTGGCAGCCGCGCACAAGCGAAACGTGGAGTGGGCTGAACGCGCCGTCCGCGAGAGTGTCTCTGCCTCCGCGCAAGAGGCCCTGTCGCTGCACGTGATCGACTTGACTGCCGCTGATGTCCCTCAGCTTATTTCCGAATTGAATGGCCGGGTGTTACATCGCGTCAGTGGCGACGAGACCCTTATGCTCTCGAATCCGCAGACCGTCGAAATCGCCATGGACGCTCGCGAGCAATTTCTCGCCGTCCTCACGAATCCCACGATTGCCTATCTGCTCCTTCTGCTGGGGATCCTCGCTGTCGTCATCGAAATCTTCGCGCCGCACGGCTTCGTGACCGGAACGATCGGCTTCATCGCCTTTGTGCTCGCCCTCGTCGGCCTCATGGACCTGCCTGTACAAGTTTCGGGACTCGCGCTGCTGGCCCTGGGCATTGTCCTGCTCGGCTTGGAACTGAAAATCACTTCGCACGGCGCACTTTCGCTTGTAGGACTCGTTTCCTTTGTTTTCGGTTCTTTGCTCCTGCTGCCGCGCATTCCCGGTTACAAAATTTCGCCGTTCGCCATTGGCGTGACCGTGCTGCTCTGGGCCGTCATGATTGGATTCGTCGCGCGCAAAGTAATCGCCGCCCGCCATCGTCCGGTTCTAACGGGAGTGCAGCGCGTTGAAGGGAAATCAGGTGTAGCCAAGACTGAACTGGCCCCTCGCGGCGTTGTGCTCGTGAACGGCGAGGACTGGAACGCCCTCGCGGATGGCTCGCCGGTCGCCAAAGGAGATCGCATCACCGTCATCTCGGTCGATGGATTGACATTGCACGTCCGCAAAGCAAGTTGATCGGGGAATTGCCGAAGGGAGAGTCGAATGGACCTGGCTACTGTCGGAGTCGTTCTTCTCGGAATCATTCTTCTCGTTTTCGTGCTGCTCATCGCCAATATGATTCGCATCGTCCGCGAATACGAACGCCTCGTCGTCTTCCGTTTCGGACGCTGCATCGGCCAGAAGGGGCCGGGCATCATCTTCCTCATTCCGGTTGTCGATGTCGCCTCCCGAGTCGACCTGCGCGAGCAATATCTCGAAGTGCCGCGCCAGACGTGCATCACGAAAGACAATGCGTCCATTTCGATCGATTTCCTCGTCTACTGGAAAGTGACCGATCCCGTGCAGAGCGTCGTGCAAGTGCAGGATTTTGGCGGCGCGACGCGAGGCATCGCCATGACCACACTGCGCGCAGTTGTGGGCGATATTCCCCTCGACGACGTCCTTGCGAAACGCGAAGAGATCAATAGCGTCCTTCGCGGCAAACTCGATGAAGTGACCGAACGTTGGGGCGGCAAGGTCACTTCCGTCGAAATCCGCGAGATCGATCCGCCCAAAGACATTCAGGAAGCAATGACCAAGCAGATGAGCGCCGAGCGCAGCCGTCGCGCTATGGTCACCGCAGCGGAAGGCGATCGCACGGCGAAAATTACGGTTGCCGACGGCGAGAAGCAATCCGCAATCCTGAAAGCCGAAGGCGATAAGCAGTCCGCGATTCTGCGAGCCGAAGGTTACGCCCTTGCCCTCGGAAAGATTTTCGAAGTTGCGAAGGGCATCGACGCCAACACCATGAGCCTTCAATACCTGGAAACGCTGAAGACGCTGGGCGCAAGCCCGGCGTCGAAATTCATTTTCCCCATGGAGTTTGCAAGCTTTCTCAAGCCGGTTGTCAACGCGCAAACGACGACTCCAGCGGTGAAATAGCCTGTGCGACTCGTAATTGACTGATTCCGGGCTACTTGTACGCCGTGAGCCTCATCACGTCGGTCTGTCGCCTACCTCACGGATGCAATTCCTCGCCTCGCGGTACAAAAAAGATCTAGGCTCCCGGTCTCAAAGAAACAACCATAAAACTCATAGGAATGTGGACAGGAGACGTGTCACATGACCCAGGAAGTGCAGGAAGTGAAGCAAGCGCAATACTTGGGCGTTCACTGCCAGTCTTGCGGTCAGCCGATCCCCGTTCCCGACCGCGTCGCCCGGCAGGTTACAGTCGAGGGCGAGTCGGATGCCGGGGGGCTTTACGTTTCAAGCCTCCTGAATCTGCGCTGCAGGACGTGCCACAAAGAACATTTTTACGACGTAAGCGAAGCGCAACAAATCGAAGGATCACCGCGATCCTTCGCCCATCCGCATCATGGGCAGCCAACGCGTCACTCGCATCCTGATCGCGCTCGTGCAGCTTGCAACTGATCGTCCCTCAAAACGCACCTTCAAACGACGTACTCGCGCATTTCCGAAACTAATTGCTCGGTTTCGTGTCCAACGGGTGCGTCGACTTCTCGAAAAACTCGTTCTGTAGTTTCAGGCTTTCGTTATCCGCCTTCACTGCCTTAATGGCCGTGACGATTTCATCTGTCCAGGTTTCCGCGTCAAATTCGCCGAGCTGCCTGTTTGCAGCCGCCGCGTTGCCCGCATAGTGGTTCGGGAACCGCGCGTACCACCAAATTCCCGTGTACAGCGAATCCGGCAGATTCAGACGGTGCTGATCCGCGCCCGACTCAGCGTTCGCCCGATCGAGATGCACCGTGTTCGGCGCCGAGATCATAACGCCGGATGTTTCCGTCTCGCCCGCGTGCATCTCTTCGGGATGCGTCAGCTTGGGCCGCCCGGCGCGTTCGAGTTTGGGCAATCCGAAAACGTACACCACATAATCGTGCGGCGACGCGAGCTGCGTTTGCGCAAAGTACGGCAGTAGACTCTCATTCCCGCCGTGCCCGTTGACGATCATCACCTTCTTGCAGCCGTTCCGCGCCATCTCATCCGTCGTCGCGTGCAGGAGCTCCGTCTGCAGACTCGCGCTGTACGCCACCGTGCCGGGCTGATGTCGCGCCTCAAAAATCTGCCCAAAGTAATACGGCGGGAATACGACCGCGTACTCCCGGTGCGCGGCGTTGATCGCGGCGTAGCGGACGTTAATCAGGTCCGTACCGAGAGGAAGGTGCTGCCCATGCTTCTCGATGATTCCGAAGGGAAGCAGGCACGTCCCTTGCGCTTGCGCGATGGCCTTCACAAAATCGCCCGAGGTTAGCGACTCCCACTGCACATCAAGCGGCCCTTGCGCCGAGGCACTCGGCGCAAAGCACGCTGCGATTACCAAAGCCAGAAATAGTGCCGCACCTCTCACGGGGCAATGGATCACAGATCCACCTTCCATCGAATGCCTTTCTCCCGCTCGTACCTTATAAGTTCCGTATCTCGCTTTCATCCTTGAGCCTCCTCAAAATTTTGCGCCATAATAACAAAGTTGTTCTTTCGGGCAGCGAATTTCCCGGAGCGCGCGTCGAACATACAGGCATGAAACCGCTGGCCATTGCCGCATCTGTTCTGCTGGGCTGTTTGGCGCTGTGTGCCTCAACGCCACTCGTGTGCGCCCAAAGCTCGACCTCGGCTGCATCCAGCTCAGCCCATAAAGCTTCGGCAAAGAAAAAGAAGAAGCGCCGTCGCCACGAGCCCAAGCAAATGGCGCCCACGCCCGATCGCATCACGGAGATTCAAGACGCGTTGGCACGCAATGGTTGTTATGACGGCGACCCAACAGGCAAGTGGGACGCGGCTACTGTTGCTGGCATGCGGAAATTCCAGGGTGATCATGGCCTCGACGCTACCGGCAAGCTCGACGCCCTGACTCTTCAGAAGCTCGGGCTAGGTTCGGAAATCGCCGGCGCCTTCGCACCCAGGCCCGTCACGCAGCCAGGAACAACTCCGGTGCCGCCTGCCGCCACGCCGCCCGCCACTGCGACGCCGCAGCCCTCGAAGCCCTCAGCCAGCCCGGCCGGCACGTCGCAAACCTCCACTATCGCCGGTGCGAGCGTCGCCACGCAAACGGCGACAACGACAGCGACATCAACCGCAGCGACAGCGACCACATCCAAGCCCGCCGCTCCTCCTCAGCCCCAATAGCACGCGAATCGCTCAACATTCATAATCATCCGTAAGGTAAACCTCGCTCGCCGGCGTCAATTTCACATCGTCCGCAGATTTTCTCGTTCGCCCATCCGTGCGCCCCTCGTTGACGCCGTCACCTCACGCTTGCTACTCTGGCGCTTCGGTTTCCGTCGCAGAGGCTCATCCCGCAGTGAACCGCAAGCGCTGCATCGCGGACCATCGGAGGATTACGTCATGGCTACTTCCTACGCATTGAAAACCTATAAGAACTACATCAATGGCGAGTGGGTCGAAGGCCACAGCAACAAGTTCAGCGAAAACCGCAATCCCGCGAATACCGAGGAGCTCATCGGTATTTTCCCGGCGTCCTCGAAAGAGGACGTGGGACTAGCCGTCGAAGCTGCGCGCGAAGCCTTCAAAACCTGGCGACTTACACCCGCGCCCAAGCGCGCCGAGATCCTCTATCGCGCTGCCCAAATTCTCGTCGAACGCAAGGAAGACTTCGCTCGCGACATGACTCGCGAGATGGGCAAAGTCCTCGACGAGACTCGCGGCGACGTACAGGAAGCCATTGACATGACTTACTTGATGGCCGGTGAGGGCCGCCGCCAATTCGGCCACACCACGCCTTCCGAGCTTCCGAACAAATTCGCCATGTCCGTGCGTTCGCCCGTCGGTGTCGCTGGCCTGATCACTCCCTGGAATTTCCCGATGGCCATCCCCTCATGGAAGATCATGCCCGCTTTGGTCTGCGGCAACACAGTTGTAATCAAGCCCGCTGAGCACACTCCGCTTTCCGTGCACAATCTCGTACAAGCTCTCGAAGAAGCTGGCTTGACTCGCGGAGTTGTCAATATCGTCTTCGGGAAGGGAAGCGTGGTCGGCAACGCGATTCTCGAAAATCCCGGCGTCAATCTCGTCAGCTTCACAGGCTCTACGGACGTTGGACGCATGGTCAGCGAAGCGTGCGCGCCCAGCTTCAAGAAGTGCCACCTCGAAATGGGCGGCAAGAACATCATTGTCGTGATGGACGATGGCAACCTCGATCTCGCCGTCGACGGCGCTGTTTGGGGCGGCTTCGGCACCACAGGGCAGCGTTGCACGGCCGCCAGCCGCGTCGCTGTGCAGAAGGGAGTCTATTCCCAGTTCGTTAGCAAGTTCGTCGAGAGGGTCAAATCATTGAAGGTTGGCAACGGGCTCGACGCCACCACCAACATGGGTCCCTGCATCAACGAGCAGCAACTCGAAACCGTGATGAAGTACGTCGAGATCGGCAAGAACGAAGGCGCGAAGCTTGCCACTGGCGGCAATCGCCTCGAGGGAGGCGCTTACGCGCACGGCTGGTTCCATGAGCCCACCATTTTCATCGACTGCGCGTCCGACATGCGCATTTGCCACGAAGAAATTTTCGGCCCTGTGGTTTCCGTGATTCCGTTCGAGACCTTTGATGAAGGCCTGGCCATCGCCAATGGCGTCAACTACGGCCTTTCCGCGGCCATATACACGCGCAACGTCAATCAGGCGTTTCGCGCGCAGCGCGATATGGAAACGGGCATCGTCTATATCAATGCGCCCACCATCGGCGCCGAAGTGCATCTCCCCTTCGGCGGAATCAAGAATACAGGGAACGGCCATCGCGAATCCGGCGACGCCGCCCTCGACTTCTACTCCGAGTGGAAAACAATCTACATCGATTATTCCGATCGTCTCCAGCGCGCCCAAATCGACAACAACTAGTCTGCTCTCACAACTGATGGCGCGCACGAATCCAGTCAGACTTTCGCGGGCTTCTCTCGGCTCTCAACTCTTAACTGTTCATCATTCTTTGTGTCTCTGTGCCTCTGTGGCAAAACTTCTCGTCTTCGCCTGTCCCTTCGGTCAGGTTCCGAAGTAAGCAAACGACAACGATTTCGGGATTGCCGCCCTTTCTTTGCGCGCCTACAGTGATTGTCAGCCCCGCACCAACGGGACCGGCGAATTCAAACTCACCCTTTCGGCACGGCTTCAGGGGTTTGTTCGAGCGGAACATGCCCTGAGCCTAAAGATGGAATGGAGGAACCATGTGGAATAAGCAGTCGCAGGTTGACGCACCCCCAGCAGCGCCCTCTCAGCACACTTCTTGGCAGCCGTCGCAGCCGCAGTCCGCGCCGGCCCCGGCAATGAGCGTGCGCCCCAGCGCCCCGGCAGCTCGTGGCCTTTCGACGCTTGGCGCGAGTCTCGAGATCAAGGGCAAGATTTCCGGCGAAGAAGATGTGCAGATCGACGGCAAAGTGGAAGGCTCGGTCGCGCTCAACGGCCAGCGCCTCACGGTCGGACGCAGCGGCAAGCTGAATTCGGAAGTATGGGCTCGCGACGTCGTCGTTTACGGCAACTTGACCGGCAACATCCACGCCAGCGATCGCGTCGAGATCAAGAAGGATGGTTCGGTAACCGGCGACATCACCACCGCGCGCATCAGCGTTGAAGACGGCGCCTATTTCAAGGGCCGCATCGAAATCGAGCGCACCAAGGGCTCGAACTCTTCGGTCGACGCCGATTCCAGCGAACTGGTCGGCTCCGCCAACTAGCGAAGCGCCGCGCTGTTTAGGATTCGCGAGGCGGATCTTGCGCCCGTGCGTCAATCGACGCCGGACCGCAGATCCGCCTTTGCATTTCCGCGGTCACCACGTATCGCCGCCCTTTCCCGGCGGCCACGCCCCCATCGCACGCCGCAAATCCACAATCTGCCCCAGATGATAGCTGTTGTGTGTGATCGACTGAAAAATCATCGCTCCTATCGACGACGCATTCCTCTGATGGCCCACGCACATTGCTGGCGCCTCAGTGAGCCACGTTCGAACATCGGACCGGCACACCTCAGCTAGCTCCTGCAGTAACTCACCGAATCTTTCGACCTCCTCGGGCCATCGCCCGACCAGCACCCCTTCCGGTGATAGCCAACTCTCCGCTGCGTGTTCGGGATAAGGATCAGGACTGCCGCGCATGCGCTTCAGGTCGTAGCGCATCCAGCAATTCAGATGGGCCACGATTTCGAGAATAGAATGCTCGAACCCCGGCGGCTTCCGCGTGGCAAGCTCGGCCGGGACATCTTCGATGCACGCGAGCGGATCAGCATGCGCCCCGCGCCCCTCGATCAATTCCAGCGCAACACGCTCCATTTGCGCTTTTAACCGCGTTTCATCAGGCATCGTCGTACCCCGCGAATTACCGGCGCGCACCAAGCCGGATTGTTTTTCCCGTTGCGGCAGACTCGCGCGCCGCGTCCAGAATTTCCATGACGATCATATTGGTTTCGAGCGAACTCGGCCCGTCCGGCGTTTTGCCATCGAGCACCACCGCCCGTAGATACGCGATCGGATCGTCATCGGGGGAGGGAATTGGCTTTGCCGCAACCTCGCTCGCTTCGCGATCTCCCGCGCACCTCACCGAAATGCGATCGCGCTGCACGGTCTTCACATACCCTGTCGCGCCATACACTTGAATATCCTTCACGTCGAATGGCCAGTCCCATGACGCCTGAACGATCGCCTGCGCTTTCGGATACGTCAGCACGATTGTCGCTTCGTCATCCACTCGTGGGTAAACTTGCGGCTTGATCTGCTGCGTCACTGCCGTCACCGTGAGCGGCCGCTCATTGTCGAGCAGCCACGTTACAATATCCGCCCCGTAGCAACCGAAGTCGAAAAGCGCTCCCGCCCCATTCAGCTTCGGGTCTGTCAGCCACGACAAGAACTCGGGTCCCACGCCGATTTCCTTTGGCCCCTTGTGCCCGTCCCGTGCGACGAACTTCCGCAAGTCGCCGATCGCCTTTTCATGCAGCAGATCGAATGCTGCGCGATCGCTCGCGTACCACGTCGTTTCGTAGTTCACCACCACTCGAATGCCGCTCTCGCGAGCCGCCTTCTCGATCGCTCGCGCGTCCGCCAGGCTCGCCGCTAGCGGCTTTTCCATCATGAGGTCAACCTTATGTCGCGCGCATATCTCCACCACTTTCTTGTGATCGAACGTGTTCGTATAGGTGAGCACGGCCTGCGGGTGCGTCTTGTCCAGCATCTCGTCGAGGTCGGCGTACAGAAGGTTCTTGTTGAGCTTGTACTGCTCGGCAACACGCGATGCTAAACTCTGGTCCGGCTCCGCAATTCCGACGATCTCGATTTCGGAACTGCTCGCATAGTGTTGCAGGAACCCAAAAACATGTCCGTGGACAAGCCGCGCAATCGCCACACGAAGCGGCTCGTTCGCCTTTGTCGGCGACGTTTGGCCGTGCGCCCCAGGCAAAATAAGGCCGAGCATCGCTGCAACCGCGGCCATTCCGAAAACACACTCGCCTGGCTTCATGGCTTTCCCCTGGGCGCACCGCTTCTGATCGCGGCGAAACCACGGCCTGCATTTTCGCAAATTCGCAGCTTTTAGTGGCGGTTGTTTGCGGCGACTTCAGATACTCAGCCAGAAGCGGGTTTGGACCTTGTTGCGTGTGCGGTGTGGCGGGTCTTCACCGCACCGTCAGCGTGCTTGACTCACGGATGGCGTTTCAGCCGCAATCGAAATGGGCTTCTCGTCGGTCACCGGACGGAGTGTGAGCCAGTCTGTGCGCACGCTGTCCCATTCCTGAATGAGGAACCCGTACGATTCGAGGAATTCGCGAATGCGTGGCCGCGGCCAGCCAACAATGTTCTCCAGAATGGGTGCCAGCACAACGATCGCGTTGTTGCCTAGAACCGTTCGCTTCGCCACATGCGCCACTTGTTTCGTCTCCGAAACGGCAATCGTGAACCCGTCCCGCGCGTTGACGTGCAGCATCACGTGTATATCCGAGCTGCCATCCCCGGCGTAGACCACGTGGTCCGGGCCCAGCTGCAGCGTCGTCTGCAATTGATCGAGCACCGCAACCTTCCCGTAACCCGCTGTCGCGCGAATAATCGTCTCGATCTCCCCCGCGCTGTTGTACTTGAACTCCGTCCCATAGATATTTTCCCGCGGAACAATGCCTTCGAGCGCTGATTGGATTACTTCCACTGGCGCGGCGGAAAGAACGTAAAAATCGAAATGGTACTCTTCGATTCCATGATCGAGAATTTCGTACAGCAGCCCGATGTTTTCTTTGAGCCGGATCTTCTTGCCGACCTGATACAGATGCTCTCGCCGCACGCGCGTCCGGAATTCGGGATCGTGCAGCAGCAGATACGCAAGCTCCGCCCCTTGCTGTACCAGATTGATCTTTGCCATTCCGGCGGCACGCCGCTGGAACTCCTCGGTCGGAATGCCCAGAATCTCGCTCAGGACGTAACCCGAATCGTTGAATGTGAGCGTCTGATCGAAATCGCTCGCAAACAGATAGTGCTTCAGCACTTTGTCATTCATTCGTCTTCTTTTCCTCTGTCGTAAGGTTAAAGCAATACCGGGGTGTATTTGCACTAATCCGCTATCCTTGTATTGGATGTACTAGCATCTCATTACGACGCCGTTACTTGCGCGTCAAACTTCCGATCTGTGTCATTTGGAAAAGGAATGCGGACAACAGTTCCGGAGGCGCGGTTCTTGATTTAGTTTTAGGTTTAAATGTAGCGGTGCAGCCTTCAGCGCAGCACAGGTTCCTTGAGCAGGCGCCGGATCTCAAGGTTCTCACACAGACTCTTCAGCCCCGAAGCTCCATCTTTTGCTACGCCGCCGGAGGTGAATTGGTCGTGACGTCCGTTTGCGCTGGTGCGGGCGTCGAAAACGCCGGTTGCGGTTTCAACGTGAATTTCACGCCGCGCTTCGCGTTTTCATTGATGGTCCGCTGCAGATCCAGATCGGTCATCTCTATCGTGCTTGTTCCGCCGTAGCTAACGCGAAAGTGCAACTTGCCGTCCGCGACCCAGTAGTCCGTAGCAGGAAACGTCGTGCCGTCCTTGAGGTAAAGAAGAACCGTCGGTCTCGACTGCGCCACATTGCCAGTATCCGGATTCGAGCTTGAAGTCGCGTGCACCTGATTCGAACTCGAGTTCGAATCCGAACTCGAATCCGCGTACGTCTGCGAGTCCGGCTGAGACTCCACCGAGTATGTCGGCGCAGCCTGGTTCTGGTCCAGACTCGACGAACTGTCGCCAGGACCGTAAGGGGCCGGATATTCATAATCCGGCGGAGGCGGGTAATCGTAATCCGGATATGCGTAGCCTACTGGCCCCCACCACGGGTCATACCACCACGGGCTCGCCCATGGGTCGAACCACCACCATGGACCGATACCCCAACCCCAGTCCCAATCCCATCCGAGTCCAAGTCCCCAGCCTCCCCAACCCCATCCGAAACCGCAGCCCCAGCATCCGCCAAAACCAAAATGGTCCCAATTGCGTCCGCCCCAGCCGCGTACGCCCCAGCCGCCTCGGCCACCCCAACCGCCTCCCCATCGTGGCTGTGTAATCGAATTCCCAACTCCGAAACGCGACCCTGTGAATCGCGAGGTGTTGAACCGGGAGGTGTTGAATGGATTCGACCCAAAGCGGCTGCCGCTAAACCTCGAATTGCCCAGCGTCAAATGATTGAAGTGTGACGTGCCCGAAGCTGCGTTCCCGAATCGCCCGCTTGTGAACCCGCGATTTGCGAATCCAGCACTCCCAAAGCGCGATCCCCCGAACACCGCTCGACCGGAAGCCGCACTTCGCGCCGCGAAATTCGATAACGCTCGTGTCGACGAAATCGCCGAATTCAGTCCTCGCGAACTCGCGCCCATCGATCGCATGGCAGACGAAAAATTGGAAAACCCGGACGAGCCGCGTGCCGACATCCCTGCGTTGCCGCGCCCCATCGATCCGCCGCCAAACGAGTGCCACCCGGTCGACATCATTGTCGAGCCAGCGCCGCCGCGCCCGTTGCTTGCGCCGAACCCCCGTCCGTTACCAGCCCCCAATCCGCGCGCTCTCGACGCCATTCCTGTTCCACGTGCACCGCCGAACGAGTGCCATTG
>Ga0187815_10001104_pt1 | contig 12823 bp, 11 predicted proteins | sample NC_S_5_FD_132962 | JGI IMG/M metagenome (GOLD analysis project Ga0187815, IMG submission 132962) | Wetland sediment microbial communities from Neuse River Estuary, North Carolina, USA - ASW-S_5 | ecosystem: Environmental > Aquatic > Freshwater > Wetlands > Sediment | place: USA: North Carolina...
AGGCGCCCAGGTCGGCGCTCCGCAGGCCGTTTTGTACGGCGTGGCGCTCTGCGTGCTCGCCCTGGCGGCCACGGTCCCGCTGCTGTTCCCGCGGCCGGGCGCCCCGGCCGCCGCTGCCGTCACGATCGCCGCGGCCAACGTGCTGCTCGTCGGGGCGTTCGGCGAGGCGAGCGTCGCGGGGGTGATCGCGCAGCTCGCCGCCTCCTACCGGGTCGGCGCGGCGAGTGAGCTGCGCCCGGCGCGCGGCCTCGCCGGCGCGAGCCGGACGGGCTGGCTGCGGCGCGCTCCCGGCGCCCGGCGGCTGGGTGCCGCCCTGGGCGGGGACCGCGCGCAGTACCTCGGCGCCGCGCTGGCCGTGCCGTTCCTGATCTTGGCGCTCGCGGCCGGCGGCGGTGCCGCCGCGGTCGTGCTCGCGTTCGGCGGGCCGGCCGCGGGCGGCGCCGGGATCAGCGTGCGGGCCCGGCGCGAGGCGCGGACCAGGACCGCGGCCGGCGAGGCGCTGGCGGACACGATGCTCGCGCACTCCGCGCGCGGCGAGCGGGCGCGGATCGCCAGGGAGCTGCACGACGTCGTCGCGCACCACATCTCGATGGTCGCGGTGCAGGCGGAGACGGCGCGGCTGACCACGCCGGGACTGCCCGCCGCGGGGGCGCAGCGGTTCGCCGAGATCGGCGACACGGCGCGGGCCGGGCTGACCGAGATGCGGCGGCTGCTCGGCGTGCTGCGCGAGGACGCGGCGGCCGCCGGCGCGACCGTGGCCGACCGGCACCCGCAGCCGGGGCTGCGGCAGCTCGCGGAGCTGGTCGACGCGGCGCGGGACGCCGCGGGGACGGCCACCCGGCTGATCGTGTCCGGACCGGTCGCCGAGTTCGACCGCGGCGTCGAGCTCGCGGCGTACCGGATCGTGCAGGAGGCGCTGACCAACGCGCGCCGGCACGCGGCGGGCGCAGCGGTGGACGTCGAGCTCCGCTACGGTGACGACGTGCTGTGGCTGCGGGTCCGCGACAACGGCCCCGGCCCCGCGTGGCCGGGGCCGGGGATAGGGCCGCCGCCCGGCGGCGGGCACGGGCTGCCCGGGATGCGCGAGCGGGCGCTGGCCGTGGGCGGAGCGGTGCGGACCGGGCCGGCGCCGGGCGGCGGGTTCTTCGTCGAGGCCGTGTTGCCGGCGAAGCCGGACGTGCCGGTCGCCGGCCTGCTGGCACCGTCGGGCAGGGCGGAGGCGGCCTCGTGAGCGAGCCGGCGATCAGCATCGTCGTAGCCGACGACCACGAGGTGGTGCGGGCCGGGTTCGCGGCGCTGCTCGACAGCCAGCCGGACTTCACCGTGCTCGGCACGGCGCCGGACGGGGCGGCGGCGGTGCGCGCCTGCCGCGAGCTCAAGCCCGACGTGGTGCTGATGGACGTGCGGATGCCGGGGGTGGACGGGATCGAGGCGACCAGGCAGCTGGTGGCGGGCACGGACGCCCCGCCGAAGGTGCTGATCCTGACCACGTTCGACCTGGACGAGTACGTGTTCGACGCGCTGCGGGCCGGGGCGAGCGGGTTCCTGCTCAAGGACGCGACCGCAGAGCGCCTGTTCGAGGCGGTCCGCGTCATCGCGGCCGGCGAGGCGCTGCTGGCCCCGGCGGTGACCCGCCGCCTGATCAGCGAGTTCGCCCGGATCCGGCCACCCTCCGGGCCCGCCGCGGCGGCGCCGGCGGCGCTCGCCGCGCTGACCCCGCGGGAGACCGAGGTGCTCCGGCTGGTGGCCGAGGGCCTGTCCAACCCGGAGATAGCCGCCCGCCTGGTGGTTACCGAGGAGACGGTGAAGACGCACGTCAGCCGGATTCTCGGCAAGCTCGGCCTGCGTGACCGCACCCAGGCAGTGGTCGCCGCGTACGAGTCGGGCCTGGTGGTGCCGGCCCGCGAGCGCGGCTTATTCCCGCGGCCTGGAGCGCCGATGCAAAGACGCCAGGAAAACCTGCGCCTACGATGAGGCCATGGCTAGACGGACTGTAGGGAAACAAGCTAAATCCGCGGATGGCTTGGTCCCGGCGCGGACTAATCCGGCGCGGCTGTACGACTACCTGCTCGGCGGCAGGGACAACTACAAGGCCGACCGGGTCGCCGGCGACCGGGGCATCGCGACGATCCCGGATGTCCAGCTAGGCGTCCAGGCGCAGCGAGCGGCGCTCGGACGGGTCGTCCGCTACCTCGTCAGGGACGCCGGGATCCGGCAGCTGATGGACATCGGCACGGGACTGCCCACCAAGGAGAACGTGCACCAGGTCGCCCAGCGATTCGATCCCGCGACGCGAGTGGTCTACATAGACAACGACCCGGTGGTGCTCGCATACGCGAGAGCGCTGCTCGCGGAGAACCGGGAAACCGTCGCCGCGGAGGGGGACATCCGTGATCCCGCCGGGATCATCGCGAACCCCCTCGTCCGCCACCATCTCGACTGGCGTGAGCCGATCGGATTGCTGTTGTGCGGGATCTTGTACCACGTCATGGATTCGGAGCGCCCCGGGGACATCATCGCCACGCTGGTCGACGCCCTGCCCGCCGGAAGCTACGTGTTCATTCACCATCTGCTCGCGATCGACGATCCGGTGTCGGCCAGGCTTGAGGAGTTCCTGGCCCGGACGTTCGGCCGCGTTCAGCTCCGGACCCTTGACCAGGTACGCGGGTTCTTCCGGGGCCTTGAATTCGTTGAGCCGGGCTTGGTTCCCGTCGCCGACTGGCGGCCAGACTCGCCCGTCAGCCCGGAGCTTTCCGCCATCGCGCGACTGGCTTGCGCTGGCGTCGCGCGAAAGCCCTGACCCGTCAGGTGTCCGTCCGGCAGAGCACGCGCGACAAGACGCCGGTCACGCGCTCGACCGTGGCGCCGCTCGTGGCGTCCGCGGCGCGCCAGGCGACGAAGCCGTCTGGCCGGACGAGGACCGCGCCGCTGGAGGAGATCCCGTAGGCGGCGCAGAAGCGAGAGCCGGCGTCCGTGAGTTCACCGGTCGCCTGCTCCCAGGCCATCTCGTCGTCCACCAGGTAAGCGTCGAGCCCGACGCCTAGGTGCCGCGCGGCGGCGAGCGCCGGGTCGTGCCACGCGGCGCCCCCCGAGCCAGTCAGCAGGACGAAGTTCCGGCCGAACAGGTCGAGGGTGGAAATCCGCTCGCCCCGGCGCTGCAGGAAGACGTGCGGTGCGCGCGAGCCCGGCCCACCGCGGGAGTCGCGCGGGTGCTGGTACGGCGGCGTGTCCTGCCCCGGCTCGGCGATGACGGCGGGCGAGTCGTAGCGGTAACCGAGTTCCACGTACAGGTCGTCAAGAACCGGCTGCGCGTCCGCGGTGCCCAGGTAGGGCGCCACCCGGGTGACGTACCGCGCGTAGGACTGCTCGACGGTGAACTCGCCGACCGGGCGGCGTTCCGCGTCGTAGGTCGCCAGCAGGCCGGGTCCCGCCTGCTCCTTCAGCACGAGCGCGAGCTTCCAGGCCAGGTTGTGCGCGTCCTGCACGCCGGTGTTGCCGCCGAAACCGCCGTTCGGCGGGACCACGTGCGCGGCGTCGCCGGCCAGGAACACCCGCCCGGCGGCGTACCGCTCGGCGTTGTCTGCGACGGCCTGCCAGGTCGCGATGTCCTTGATCACCAGCGGCATCTCAGGGACGCCGATCGCCGCGCGCAACAGTTCGAGCGCCCGCTCCTTGGTGATGCCCGCGGCGACGTTCGCCCACGGCGCCTCCGGGTAGGCCGCCACGATCTCGGGACGGGCCGTGTCGCCGACGAGGTTGACGACGAGGAAGCCGCCGTTCCCGCTGCGGTCGAGCCGGAAGAACCCGCGGAGCACCGGGTTCGTGACGTAGTGGACGCCCTGATTGCGGCCGGCGAGCAGCGGCGCGAGATCCCGCTCGGCGCGGAAGTAGATCGTGATGCTGTTCGACAGCACGCCATGGCCCCGCATCCGGATACCCAGCCGGTTCCTGACGGGGCTGCGGTTGCCGTCGGCGGCGACCGCGTAACGTGCCCGCACCCGGGAACGCGTCCCTGCCGTCACGTCGGTGAGCACGGCGGTGACGCCGTCATCGCCCGCCTCCAGCGTGGTGCACTCGGTGCGGTAGCGCAGCCGGGCACCGAGTTCCGCGGCGCGTGCCCGCAAGATCGGCTCGAGCGCGTCCTGGTTGACGAACAGCCGGATCGTCGGGCTGAAGTCCGCTACTCCAGCGTTGAGGTCGGTGAAGTAGGTCGCGATCTCCCGCCCCGCCAGCGACTCGACGTTGCTGATCCCGCCGCGCGGCGGGTACTGCTCCTCGGACTTGGTGCGGATGGCGTCCTCAAGCCCCGCGGACCTCAGGATCTCCAGGGTGCGCAGGTTGAAATGCCCGGCACGCGGATGGATCGCCGTGCCGGAGTGCCGCTCAACCACGAGCGACTCCACTCCGTGCCACGCGAGAAAAAGGGCCGTCGACAGGCCAACCAGGCTCCCGCCGACGATCAGGACGGGGACGTCGCCCTCGTCGTCGTGTCCGGTCACGGCCCTGATCGTAAGCACGGCCGCCGGCGCTGCGCCAGCCCGTGACACCCGTGATGGCGGTTAAGCGGCTGAGTCCGGAGCCGCCACGCGTCCGTTCGGGATGGTCGCACTCAGCCCCGGCCCGGCCAGGACCTGCGCGCTGATCGCACCGAGCGCCCGCAGTTGCTCGGGAGTCAGCACGCCGACCAGCAGGCTGCGGACGGCGGCGACGTGACCGGGGGCGGTCGCGACCACCTTCGCCCAGCCGTCGTCGGTGAGGACCGCGTTGACGAACCGGCCGTCGCCCGGGCAGGGTTCGCGGCGGACCCAGCCCTTGGCCTCGAGGCGGCTGACCACGTGCGACAGCCTGGACAGCGAGCCGCTGGCCATCGCGGCCAGGTCGCTCATCCGCAGGGTGCGGTTCGGGGCCTCGGACAGGCTGGACAGCACCATGTACTCGAAGTGGCTGATGCCCGCGTCCTTCTGCAGCTGGGCGTCCAGGGCGGCGGGCAGCCGGAAGAGCATCGCGACGACAGAGCGCCATGCGGATTGCTCCTCGCCGGTCAGCCAGTTCACCCCTCTATGGTACGTCATTTGGTTGACGCTTCAAGCGAGGCTCAGTCCCCCAGCTCGGCGCGGCGGCGGGCGACGAAGTCCTCGAGCTCGGCGCGGACCGCGTCGTCGAGCGGCGGCGGCTGGTACTCCGCCAGGGTCTTGGCGCAGATCTCGGTTGCCCGCGCGGTGGCGTCCTTGGCGCCCAGCCGGAGCCACCGCTCGTAGTTGGCGGTGGAGGAAAGCAGCGGGCGGTAGAAGCAGTCCCTGAAGCGCTCCATGGTGTGCGCGGCGCCCAGGAAGTGCCCGCCGTGGCCGACCTCCTCGTGCGCGCCGAAGGCGAGCGACTCCTCGTCGATCTCCAGCGGGGTGAACTCGACCCGCAGCATGCGCAGCAGCTCCACGTCGATGATGAACTTCTCATAGCAGCTGACCAGGCCGCCTTCGAGCCAGCCGGCCGCGTGCATGACGAAGTTCGTGCCGGCCAGGAACGTGGGCAGCAGCGTCATCAGCGCCTCGTAGGCCGCCTGCGCGTCGGCGGTCTGGCTGGCGTTCAGGCCGCCGCCGGTGCGGAACGGCAGCCCGTAGTGCCGGGCCAGCTGGCCCGTGGCCAGCAGCCCGATGGCCGACTCGGGAGTCCCGAAGGCGGGCGAGCCCGACTGCATGTCGATGTTGGACAGGAACGACCCGAAGATCACCGGGCAGCCCGGCCGGATCAGCTGGGCCAGCGCGATGCCGGTCAGCGCCTCGGCGAGCTGCTGCACGATCGCGGCCGGGATCGACACCGGCGACATCGCGCCCATCAGCAGGAACGGGGTCATCACCACGGCCTGGTTCGCGGCGCAGTATTCGAACTGGGCGTCCAGCATCCGGTCGTCCCAGCGCAGCGGCGAGTTGCAGTTGATCAGCGAGATCGTGGCCGGCGTTCTCTCGATGGACGCCCGGCCGTGGTCTCTGCCCTGGCCCTGGCCGAAGAGGATCTCGGTCATCGCGATGGTGTCGGCGGCGTTCGGGCCCGAGACCACGTTGCCCATGTAGATCTTGTCGGTGACCGTCTGCAGCGCGTAGATCATGTCCAGGTGCCTGGAGTCGAGCGGGGCGTCGTTCGGCTCGCAGATCACGCCGCCGGCCGAGTCGAGCTGCGGGAACGACTGAGACAGCTGGCAGAGCCGGCGGAAGTCGTCCAGGGTGGCGTCCCTGCGGACGTCGCCCTCGCGGACGAACGGCGACCCGTACACCGCGCTGAACACCATCTCGTCGCCGCCGATGTGCACGCTGTTGTCGGGGTTCCGGGCTTGGACGTCGAACTCTCGCGGCGCCTTGGCCACCTGTTCCAGGACGAACTCCGGGTCGAAGAAGACCACCTCGCCGTCGGTTCGCTGGCCCGCCTTGCGAAACAACTCGACCGCTTCCGGCTTGGCGAACTGCACGCCGATCTCCGCGACGATCCGGCGCCAGCCCTTGTCGAGGACGGCGATCGCGTCCGGCGACAGGATCTCGTAGCGCGGCATGGTGTTGCGGAACATCGCTGCCTCCTTGACCGTGGCGCGGACGCGTCCGTAACATCACATCGTAGAACGGAGTTCCGTAACATGGAACTCATGGGCGCAGGACGGCAGATGCACGCGAAGACCACCGCCAGCCCGACCGGGACGCAGGCCGTCGACCGGGCGGCCCGGCTGGTTTCCGAGGTGGTGGCCGCCCCCGAGTCGGTGACGTTCACCGAGCTGGCCGCGGCGACCGGGCTGGCCAAGAGCACCACGTCCCGGCTGCTTGTCGCGCTCGAGCGCAACGGCCTGGTCCGGCGGGACGACGACGGCCGGTTCTCCCCCGGCGAGATGTTCGTCCGGTACGCCTGGCGCGGCGGCGCGGAGGCGGGCCTGGTCGAGGTGGCCCGCCCGTTCCTCGACCGGCTCGGCTCGGTGACGGGTGAGACGGTCAACCTGGGCGTGGCCCGCGACGGCATGGTGGAGCAGATCGCCCAGGTGGACAGCAGGTACCTGATCGGCGGGACCAACTGGGTCGGCCGGCCCGTGCCGCTGCACTGCGCGGCGCTCGGCAAGGTGCTGCTCGCCTACGGCGCGGCGGCGCTGCCGGCGGGGCGGCTGGCGGCCCGGACGCCCCGGACGATCACCAGCCGCGGCGCCCTGGACGACGACCTGCGGCTGGCGCGGGACCGCGGCTACGCCGTCACCGACGAGGAACTGGAGCCCGGCCTCGTCGCGATCGCCGCGCCCGTGCGGCGGGACGGCGGCGTGGTCGTGGCGGCGATGTCGGTGTCCGCGCCGGCCAGCCGGCTGCCCGCGGCGCAGATCCCTTCGGTAGCCGTGGCGTGCGTGTCGGCGGCCGATGGCGTGTCCGCTGCACTCGGGTATAAGGCCAGATAGGAAAGGTGCCCCGTGACCAAGGACGAGCTACTCAAGCAGCTGTACGACTTCACGCTGGTCGGCAACGGGCCCGAGGTGCTGCGCCTGACCCAGGCCGGGCTCGGCGACGGCCTCGGGCCCGAGACCCTCCTGTACGAGGCGCTGATCCCGTCTCTCGAAGAGGTGGGCGCCCGGTTCGAGCGCGGCGACTTCTTCGTCCCTGAGATGCTCATCGCCGGCAAGGCGATGGCGGGTGCGCTGGAGATCCTCCGCCCGCTGCTGGCCGAGACGGGCGCCGAGTCGATCGGCACGATCGTGATGGGCACGGTCAAGGGCGACGTGCACGACATCGGCAAGAACCTCGTGAACATCATGTTCGAGGGGGCCGGGTTCCAGGTCATCGACCTCGGCGTGCAGGTCGCCCCGGAGAAATTCGTCGCGGCGGTCGCCGAGCACAAGCCGGACATCGTCGGGTTCTCCGCGTTCCTGACCACGACGATGCCGATGTTCAAGGCGAACATCAACGCGCTGAACAAGGCCGGGCTGCGCGACCAGGTGATCGTGATGGTGGGCGGCGCGCCGGTGACGCAGGAGTACGCCGACGTGGTCGGCGCGGACGGCTACGCGGCCGACGCCTCCGCCGCCGTCGTCCGGGCCAAGGAGCTGCTGGCCAAGCGCCGCGCCGCGGCGATCGCGTAGGGCGGGGCTGTTTCATGGACACGGTGCTGCGGTCTTCGTCGCGGGAGGTCGTCATCGGCCCCGGGCGGCCGTTCTGCATCATCGGGGAGCGGGTCAACCCGACCGGCCGCCGGATCTTCCAGGAAGAACTGCGGCGCGGGGACCTGTCCCGGATCTCGGTCGATGTGGCCACGCAGGTGGCCGGGGGCGCCATGATGCTCGACGTCAACATGGGCGCGCCGCTGGCCGACGAGGCCGAGCTGATGGTCTTGGCGGTGAATCTGATCCAGAGCGTGACGGACCTGCCGCTGTGCCTGGACTCCTCGATCGTCGAGGTTCTGGACGCGGGCCTGGCCGCCTACCAGGGCAAGGCGCTGGTGAACTCGGTGACGGCCGAGGACGACCGGCTGGCGGCCATCCTGCCGCTGGTGCGGCGGTACGGCGCGGCGGTCATCGCGCTGCCCAACGACGAGGAGGAGATCCCGGAAGACCCGCGCCGGCGGCTGGATCTCGCCCGCAAGATCATCGACGTGGCCACCGGCCGGTACGGGATCCCGATCGAGGACATCGTCATCGACCCGCTGGCGATGCCGGTCGGCGCGGACACGTCGCTGGTCGCCCGGACCCTGGACACGCTGGAACTGCTCCGCGCGGAATTCGGCGTGAACACCACGCTGGGGGCGTCCAACGTGTCCTTCGGGATGCCGGAGCGCGCCGCCCTTGGTGCCGCGTTCCTGCCGATGGCGATCCGCTGCGGGCTGACCAGCGCGATCATGGACGCCCGGTCGCCCCAGATCGTCCGCTCGGCACAGGCCGCGGACCTGCTGCTCGACCGCGACCCGTGGGGCGCGGCGTGGATCGCCGCCCATCGCGCGGCGCAGGCGGCCGTGGCCACGCAGGCCACGCAGGCCATGCCGTGACCACGGCCCAGCCTTTGGGCGGGCAGCTGGCGGAGGCAGGGCCGCCGCGGGTGGACCTGCTCTTCGAGCCGGGCGGGCGGCGCGTGCGGGTGCCCGCCGGGGTGACCGTGTTCGACGCGGCGAGCTGGAACGGCATCGCCATCGACTCCACCTGCGGCGGGCACGGCACCTGCAAGAAATGCAAGGTGCGGGTCGCTGAAGGGGCTCCCGCGCCGTCGCCGGCGGACATCCGGGCCTTCTCCCCCGATGAGCTGCGCGCCGGGTGGCGGCTCGCGTGCCGGGCGCTGGCTTCCTCGGACGCTGTTGTCGACGTGCCGCCGCTGGTCACCCGGCCGAAGGCGGCGACCGTCGGGGTGGGCCGCCGGGTCATCCTGCGGCCCGCGGTGCAGAAGCGGTTTCTGGAACTCGGGGAGCCGTCCCTGGCCGACCAGCGCAGCGACCTGGAGCGGATCCTGGACGCGCTCGACGACCTGGAGCTGCGCGCCGACCTGCACGCGGTCCGGGTGGCCGGCCGGGTGCTGCGCGCCGCGGACTACCGGGTCACGGCGGTGATCGTGGACGACGTGCTGATCGACGTGCAGCCCGGAGACTCTACTTCCGCGGCGTACGGCATCGCGTTCGACCTGGGCACCACGACCGTGGTGGCCACCCTGCTCGACCTGTCCACCGGGACGCCGGCCGCCGTGGCCTCGGCGCTGAACGCCCAGCAGCCGTTCGGCGCGGACGTGATCACCCGGATCAGCGCGGCCATGCTTGACGCCGCCGCGCTTGGGCGGCTCACCGAGCTCGCGCACTCGACGCTGGCCGCGCTGGCCGGCGAGGTGTGCGCCGAGGCGGGGGTGGACCCGGCCGACGTGTACGAGGTCGCGCTGGCCGGCAACGCCACCATGACGCACATCGCGCTCGGCATCGACCCGGAACCGCTCGGGGTGGCGCCGTTCATCCTGGCTGCCCGGCTGCTGCCCGAGGTGCTCGCCGCCGACCTCGGGCTGGCCGTGCACCCGCGGGCCCGGGCGGTCGTGTTCCCGCCGTTCGGCGCGTACGTGGGCGGGGACATCACGGCGGGCCTGCTCGCCTCCGGCATGGACAGGGACGCGCGTACCCGGCTGTTCATCGACGTCGGCACGAACTGCGAGATCGTGCTCGGCAACAGGGACTGGCTGCTGGCGACCGCGGCGCCGGCCGGGCCGGCCTTCGAGGGCGCGGCGATCCGGTGCGGGATGCGCGCCGCGGACGGCGCGATCGAGGTCGTGACGATGACTCCGGACGGGCTTTCGCTTGGCGTGATCGGGGACGCCGCGCCCGCCGGCTTGTGCGGCTCCGGGCTCGTGGACGCGGTGACCGGGCTGGTCCGGCTCGGGCTGCTCGATTCGTCGGGGCGGTTCGTGTCGTCGGCCGAGGCTGCTGTTCTGGCCCCGGGCCTGGCCGGGCGGCTGACGACGCTGGGCGCGGAGCGCGTGTTCGTGCTGCACTGGCTGGGCGAGGAGGGCGACGCGTCCCGGTCGGTGTACCTGACCCAGCGGGACGTGCGGGAACTGCAGTTCGCCAAGGCCGCCATCGCCACCGGCTGGCGCATCCTGCTCGAGGAGGCGGGCCTGACGGCCGGCGACATCCAGCAGGTGCTGCTGGCCGGGTCGTTCGGCAGCTACCTGTCCCCCGGCAACGCGGTCCGGCTGGGGCTGGTGCCGGACGTCCCTGTGATGCGGATCGTCAGCGCCGGGAACGTGGCGGGCGAAGGGGCGAAGATGGCGCTGCTTTCTGTCCGGGAACGCGCCGCCGGCCTGGCGCTGCTCGAGGAGGTGAGGTATGTCGAGCTCTCCGACCGCGCCGACTTCAACGACCGGTTCATCGACCAGCTCGCCTTCCCATCCTGACGGGCTCTCGGCTGAGCCGTTGGCCGTCGTGATCGCCTGCGGAGCGCTGGCCGGGCACGTCCGGGACGTGGTCCGGCGCCGCGGCTGGGCGGTCTCGCTGCACGCCCTGCCGGCGCTGCTGCACAACCGCCCGGCGGGGATCGCCGCGGAGGTGGCGCGGCTGGCCGTCGCGGCGCGGGCGCGCGGGCTGCCGGTGGCGGTCGGGTACGCCGACTGCGGGACCTACGGCGCGCTCGACGAGGTGTGCGTCCGGCTGGGGCTGCGCCGGCTGCCCGGACTGCACTGCTACGACCTGCTGGCCGGGCCGTCCGCGGTGGCGTCGCTGCTGGCGGCTGAGCCGGGGACGTACCTGCTGACCGACTTCCTAGTGCGCAGCTTCCGGCGGTCGGTGCTGGCGGAACTCGGCCTGGACCGGTACCCGGAGCTGTGGCCGGACTACTTCGCGCACTACCGGCGCGTGGTGTGGCTGGCCCAGTCCCGCGACCTGGCGCTGGAGTCCGCGGCGCGGGAGATAGCGGGGCTGTTCGGCCTGCCGCTGACCGTGGTGGAGACGGGCACCGCACGGCTGGAGCAGGAGCTCGAAGCGCTGGTTGCCAACGCCGTGGTAGACACATGGCATGACGGTCTCCCCGGTGCCGGATCTGGCTGACGTGTTCGAGGCGCGGCGGCGTATCGCGCCCTACCTGCGGCCGACGCCGCTGTACCGCTATCCCGCGCTCGATGCCATGACCGGGGCTCAGGTATGGGTCAAGCACGAGAACCATCAGCCCGTGGGCGCGTTCAAGGTCCGCGGCGGCGTGAACCTGGTCAGCCAGCTGAGCGAACAGGAGCGGCGCCGGGGTGTCATCGCCGCCTCAACGGGCAACCACGGCCAGTCGGTGGCCTACGCGGCGGACCTGTTCGGCGTGCGGGCCGTGATCTGCGTGCCCGAGCAGGCCAACCCGGTGAAAGTGGAGTCGATGCGGGCGCTTGGCGCCGAGGTGGTCTTTCACGGCCGTGACTTCGATGAGGCCCGTGAGCACTGTGAGCATCTGGCCGCCCGGCACGGATACCGGTACATCCACTCGGGGAACGAGCCGGCCCTGATCGCGGGGGTGGCCACCTGCACCCTGGAGATCCTCGAGGCGCAGCCAGATACCGAGGTGATCGTGGTCCCCGTGGGCGGTGGCAGCGGGGCAGCCGGGGCCTGCGTGACGGCCAAGGCCGTGCGCTCGTCGGTCGAGGTGATCGGCGTGCAGTCGGAGGCGGCCCCGGCCGCATACCGCTCCTGGCAGGCGGGCAGCCTCGTCGAGGACACCACCAGCACGTTCGCCGAGGGACTGGCCACCAGGACCGCGTTCGAGCTGCCGCAGCGGATCTTGCGTGCACTGCTGGATGACTTCGTGCTGGTCTCGGACGATGCGCTGATGGACGCGACGCGGCTGATGATCGAGAAGACCCGCAATCTTGTGGAGCCGGCGGGGGCGGCCGCACTCGCGGCGGTACTGAGCACACCCGGGCGGTTCGCGAGCCGCACGGTGGCGATCGTGTGCAGCGGCGGCAATATCAGCCCGGCCCAGCTGGCGGGACTATGGCCGCATGAACCGGACCGGGTCTAACCTCAGATCATGCCGCAGATCGTGGTGGTGGGGGCCGGCGTAGTGGCGCTGGGAACCGCGATGCTCTTGGCCGGCGACGGTCATCAGGTCATCGTGCTCGAGCGGGACCCGGAAGCCCCGCCGGATGACCCCGTTGAGGCCTGGGAGCGCTGGCAGCGCCCGGGGTTGAATCAGTTCAGGATGGCGCATGCCTTCCTTGGCGGGTTCCGCGCGGTCGTCGACGCCGAGCTGCCGGGAGCTTCCAGGGCCCTGCAGGACGCTGGCGCATTGCGGCTGAATTTCATCCGCAGCGTGCTGCCCGCGCAGATGAGCGGCGGCTGGCAAGACGGCGACGAGGGCTACGAGGGGCTGACCGGC
>Ga0187815_10001105_pt1 | contig 12817 bp, 10 predicted proteins | sample NC_S_5_FD_132962 | JGI IMG/M metagenome (GOLD analysis project Ga0187815, IMG submission 132962) | Wetland sediment microbial communities from Neuse River Estuary, North Carolina, USA - ASW-S_5 | ecosystem: Environmental > Aquatic > Freshwater > Wetlands > Sediment | place: USA: North Carolina...
AGATAGACCATCGCGACGCTCCGGCTGCGGGGCACCCGGCCCCAAAAAGAAACGGCGCGAACCGAGGTTCGCGCCGTTGCATGGTATCTGGTGGGCGGTACAAGGATCGAACTTGTGACCCCTACCATGTCAAGGTAGTGCTCTACCGCTGAGCTAACCGCCCGATTCGCACGGCAGCAGGCCGCGCGAGCCGCGCAGTATAGGCGACTCCCGGGCCATCCACAAGTTCAGCCGGCCGCGACCGGATCAGCGCAAGGCCTGCTCGCGCAAACGGTGGATCTGGTCGCGCAGTTTCGCCGCGTCCTCGAATTCCAGATTCTGGGCGTGCTTGTACATCTGCGCCTCCAGCTTCCTGATCGCGGCCGCGGCCTTGGCCGGATCCATCGCCTCGTAGCCGGCCGCCGGCTCGGCCACGGCGGCTGCGCGTGGCCGACCCTTGCCGCCGCGGCCGCGCGGCGACTCGCTGCGCGCACCCTCCATGATGTCCGCGATGCGCCGCTCCACCGTCTTCGGGGTGATGCCGTGCGCTTCGTTGTACGCCAACTGCTTCTCGCGACGGCGGTTGGTCTCGTCCATCGCCGCCTGCATCGAGCGGGTGACCTCGTCGGCGTAGAGGATGGCCTTGCCGCGCACGTTGCGGGCGGCGCGGCCGATGGTCTGGATCAGCGAACCGGTGGAGCGCAGGAAGCCCTCCTTGTCGGCGTCGAGCACGGCGACCAGCGATACCTCGGGCATGTCCAGGCCCTCGCGCAGCAGGTTGATGCCGACCAGCACGTCGAACTCGCCCAGGCGCAGGTCGCGGATGATCTCGCTGCGCTCCACCGTCTCGATGTCCGAGTGCAGGTAGCGCACCTTGACGCCGTGCTCGGAGAGGTACTCGGTGAGGTTCTCCGCCATGCGCTTGGTCAGCGTGGTGACCAGCACGCGATCGCCCATGGCGATGCGCTTGTTGGCTTCGCCCAGCAGGTCGTCCACCTGGGTGCGCACCGGACGCACTTCCACTTCCGGGTCGACCAGGCCGGTGGGACGCACCACCAGCTCGGTCACGGCATCGCCGGACTTCCGCAGTTCGTATTCGCGCGGCGTGGCGGAGACGTAGATCGCGCGCGGCACCCGGGCCTCCCATTCCTCGAAGCGCAGCGGCCGGTTGTCCAGCGCGGACGGCAGGCGGAAGCCGAATTCCACCAGGGTCTCCTTGCGCGAACGGTCGCCTTTGTACATCGCGCCGATCTGCGGCACGGTCACGTGCGATTCGTCCACCACCAGCAGACCGTCGGCCGGGAGATAGTCGAACAACGTGGGCGGCGGCTCGCCGGGCGCGCGTCTGGAAAGGTGGCGCGAGTAGTTCTCGATGCCCTGGCAGTAGCCCACCTCGGCCATCATCTCCACGTCGTAGCGGGTGCGCTGGTCCAGCCGCTGCGCCTCGACCAGCTTGTTGTCGCGGTACAGCACCTCCAGGCGCTCCTTCAACTCGTCCTTGATGGTGTCGATCGCGTTCAGCACGCTCTCGCGCGTGGAGGCGTAATGGGTGCGCGGGTAGACGGTGTAGCGCGGCACCTTGCGGACGGTCTCGCCGGTAAGCGGGTCGAACAGCGCCAGCCCCTCCACCTCGCCGTCGAACAGCTCGATGCGCAGCGCCTCGGTTTCCGACTCGGCGGGGAACACGTCGATGATCTCGCCGCGCACGCGGTAGGTGCCGCGGCGCAATTCCATCTCGTTGCGGGTGTACTGCAGTTCGGTGAGCTGGCGGATCAGCTGGCGCTGCTCGATACGCTCGCCCTTGGCCAGGATCAGTCGCAGCGAAAGATAATCCTCGGGATTGCCGAGGCCGTAGATCGCCGACACCGTGGCCACGATGATCGCATCGCGCCGCGACAGCAGCGCCTTGGTGGCCGCCAGCCGCATCTGCTCGATGTGGTCGTTGATCGAGGCGTCCTTTTCTATGAAGGTATCCGACGCCACCACGTAGGCTTCCGGCTGGTAGTAGTCGTAATAGCTGACGAAGTATTCCACCGCGTTGTTTGGGAAGAATTCCCGGAACTCGCCGTAGAGCTGCGCCGCCAGCGTCTTGTTGGGCGCCATCACGATGGTGGGCCGCTGCACCTGCTGGATCACGTTGGCGATGGTGTAGGTCTTGCCCGAGCCGGTGACGCCCAGCAGCGTCTGCGCAGCCAGGCCGGCCTCGAAGCCCTCGCTGAGGCGGCGGATCGCCTGGGGCTGGTCGCCCGCGGGCAGGTAGGGGGCGGCAAGTTCGAATTGCTCGGTCATGGCTGACGATATGCGGGCGGGTGCCTGCATATTAAATCGCCGCTGCTGACATACCCTGTCAGCAGAAGCCGACGCCGCGGCCATCTGCGGGCCGGCTGGCCGCCCGCACACGCCTCCCTAGCATGGCCCTTCCGCCCATGCAGGACCGCGTCATGGCGATGCGACAGGCTTGCGCCCCAAGCGGCAGGCAGCGCGGCGTCACCCTGATCGAGCAGGTGATGGTGGTTGCCATCCTCGGCATCATGGCGGCAATCGCCATGCCTTCGCTGGTGTCGCTGCTGCAACGCAGCCAGGTGCGGGTGGCGCAGGCGGAATTCATCGCCGCCCTGCAACACGCGCGTGGCAGCGCGGCGCTCAGCGGCAAGCCGACCTTGTTCTGCCCCAGCCGCGACGGTGCGCACTGCAGCGGCGAGACGCGCTGGGAATACGGCTGGCTGGTCGGCCACGACCCCGCCCGCCAGGGCCAGCCCGACCCAGCGCCGCTGAGGGTCCGGGCCGGCTACGACGGCATCACCATCCTCGGCGACAGTGGCCGCCGGCTGACGCGCTTCCAGAGCGATGGCAGCGCCAGCGGCATGACCAACACCCTGCGCTTCTGCCGCCGCGGCCGGACCGAGGATGCGCTGGTGGTGGTGATATCCAATGCCGGCCGCGTGCGCGGCGCCAGCGCCAGCGCGGAACAGGCCGCCAGTTGCGCCGCGGCGCGGTGATCCCGGCGTCGCACAAGCGTGAACGTGAAAAGGCCGGCATGGTTGCCGGCCTTTTCATGTGTCTGGCGCCCGAAGTTGGACTCGAACCAACGACCCCCTGATTAACAGTCAAGTGCTCTAACCAGCTGAGCTATTCGGGCGGGAGCTGCGTAGTTTGTCGACCGGGCTGCGGACTGTCAAGCCGTCGGCGCATTCCCCGCGCCGCGCCTCAGCCGGTGATCACGCGGTAGCACGGCACATAAGCCGCGCCACCGGGGAGCTTCATGCGGTGCTGCTCCACAAAAGCCTGCAGCAGCTTGTCCAGCGCATGCATGATGTCGCGGTCGCCGTCGATGTCGAACGGGCCGTTCCGCTCGATCGCCTGCACACCCTCCTCCTTCACGTTGCCGGCCACGATGCCGGAGAACGCGCGGCGCAGGTCTGCCGCCAGGTCATGCAGTTGGCGGCCATGGCGGAGCTGCAGGCCGCGCATCGCTTCGTGGGTGGGACGGAACGGAGTCTGGAATTCCAGCGGAATGCGCAGCGCCCAGTTGAAGAAGAACGCGTCCTTGGTGTCCAGGCGGTTGTTGCGCACTTTGTCGATGCCTCTGGCCATCGCCTTCGCCACCGCAGCGGGATCGTCCACGATGACCTGATAGTGCTGCGCCACCGCATCGCCGAGCGCGAGGCGGAGGAACTTGTCGATCTGCTCGAAGTACGCGGCCGACTGCCTTGGCCCGGTGAGGATCAGCGGGAACGGAGTGCCGGCATTGTCCGGATGCAGCAGGATGCCGAGCAGGTAGAGGATTTCCTCCGCCGTGCCCACGCCGCCGGGGAACACGATGATGCCGTGCCCCATGCGGACGAACGCTTCGAGGCGCTTCTCGATGTCCGGCATGATGACCAGCTGGTTGACGATCGGATTCGGCGACTCGGCCGCGATGATGCCCGGCTCGGTGATGCCGATGTAACGGTTGTTGCGCCGCCGCTGCTTGGCATGCGCGATCGTCGCGCCCTTCATCGGCCCCTTCATCGCACCCGGGCCGCAGCCGGTGCAGATGTCCATGCCGCGGAGGCCGAGCTGGTAGCCCACCGCCTTGGTGTAGTCGTACTCCTCGCGCGAGATCGAGTGCCCACCCCAGCACACCACCAGGTTCGGGTCGATGAATGGCTTGAGGATGCGCGCGTTGCGCAGGATCTCGAACACCACCTGGGTCAGCGCGTCGGACGGTTCGAGGTCGGTGCCGATCTGCTCCAGCTGGGTGGACACGTAGACGATGTCGCGCACCACCGCCACCAGCAGCTCGTTGATGCCGCGGATGATCTGGCCATCCACGAAGGCCTGCGCCGGCGCCCGGGTCAGTTCGATCTTGATGCCGCGGTCCTGCTGCAGCACCTGGATGTCGAAGTCCGGGTATTGTTCGAGGATCGCCCGCGGATCGTCGCTGATCGCCCCCGAGGTCAGCACCGCCAGCGCGCAGCGGCGCAGCAGGGCGTGCAGGCCCGAGTCGCTGGCGCCGCGCAGGCGCGCCACCTCGTGGCGGGAAAGGATGTCCAGGCCGCCGGCGGGCGAAATGCGCGCGCTCACCGTGGCGTTGTGGCCGGCAGCGCCGGCACCTGCATCATTCATCAACATCTCCATGCCACTGTCCCGCAGGCACACGCCCGCGCGGATGCGGCGGCCCCGAAGCTTCCCGCCTGCACCGAAGCCGCGTCAAGAAAAAACCGGGAAATTGGGCGTTTTCCCCGCCCATCCGGCGGCCGCCGGACGGCACACGAAACCGTACGCCGCAAAAAACCGGCGCCCTTTCGGGCGCCGGCATGGGTGGCGCTTGCGGCCGGCGACTCAGAACTTGTAGCGCAAGGTCAGCAGGATCGACCAACGCTGGGCCAGGTCGTCGTTGTTGTTGATGTACACCGGAATCGGCTGCGGGCTGTAGCGGCCGTTCTGGATGTAGTTGCTGCAGCTCTTCGCGCCGCCGCAGCTGATGTCGTAGATGTACTTGCCGGTGGCCGGATCCACCCCGTAGAAGTCGGCCAGCGCGCGACCGCCCGGGAACGCCACGCGCTTCTCCACGCCCCAGTTCTTGTTGAGCAAGTTGCCGAAGTTGTAGACGTCCAGCCGCACCTCGCCCTTGTTGCCCTTGAAGATGCCGGGAATCTCCTGGCTGAAGCTCAGGTCGAGCTGGTTGATCCAGCCGGCACGGGCGCCGTTGCGCTGGGCGATGCTGCCCGCATGGTCACGCAGGTACTGATTGCCCTGGATGTAATCGTAGAACTGCTGGATCAACGCGGGATCGGTACCCGGGCGGAACTCCACCTGGCCGGGCTTCGGGATGAACACCAGGTCGTTGGTGAAGCTGTCGCCATTGGCGTCGTTGCCGAACACCCAGCTGTACGGCGAGGCCGAGTGGCCGTCGAAGAACGCACTGAACGTGGTGGCGTAGTCGCCGAAGAAGCGGTGCTGCCAGGTCAGCGAGGCGATCACGCGCCACGGAATCGAGTAGTTCGACGTGCTGGCCACGTTCTCGCTGGGGTTGGTGAGGTAGTTGTAGCGGTAGTTGGACAACGCCACGCTGGACGTGCCCGGGCTCACCTCGGTGGAACGGCCCCAGGTCAGGCCCGCCATCGCCGTCCAGCCATCGGCGAACGGCTTTTTCAGCGCCAGGGTCAGGCTGTCGGCCTTGCCCTTGCTGGTGTTGGCCAGGTTGATGTTGGCATTGGAGAAGGCCGGGTTGGCGTTCGCGGTGACCTGCTGCCCCTTCGCCTTGGGATCGGCATCCACGAGCTTGTAGTAGGTGTAGCGGCCGTCAGGCAGCACGCCGGTCGGCGTGCCGGTGTTGAGGTTCTGGAACCAGATGGCGTCGCGCTGCTTGATGTGCTGGTAATCCACAGACGCGACCAGTCCCCACCACGGCAGTTCCTTGTCGAAGCCCAGGCTGAACTTCCACGCGCTGGGGATGCGGAAACCCGGCGAGATGGTATTCACCGTCATCGTGCCGGAGCTGCCGCTGCCGTTGTTCTGCGCATGCGGATCGGGGCTGAACGCCGGCAGGTTGGTGTTGCAGCTCTTCTGCGTCGGTCCGCAGTTGTACTGCACCTGGGTCATGCCGGAGTTGGAGAAGATATTGCCCAGCCATACGCCCGGCGGGTTCGAGACGAACAGGCCCACGCCGCCGCGCAGCTGGGTCATGCGCTCGGTGTCGAAGCTGTAGTTGAACGACATGCGCGGCTGGACCACGCGGTTGCCGTTGATCGTCGTCTGGTTGCTGCGGCCGAACGCGGCCGCGTAGGTCGGGTTGTAGATCGGCTTGTCGCTCATCAGCGGGATGTCGACGCGCACGCCGTACTGCAGGGACAGGTTGTTGTTGACCTGCCAGGTGTCCTGCAGGAACACGCCCCACTGGTTCAGGTTGTAGGCGGCGGCAGTATCGGCCAGCGAGAGCCCGTTGGCCGGCCGGTTGTAGTAGTACTGGTAGTAGTCGCCCGCCTGGAAGTTCTGCAGACCGGTGTTCGGATTGCCCTTCAGATCCTCGAAGGTGTAGCTGCCGAACAGGTTCTGCAGGAACAGGTTGTAGTACTCGCCGCGCTCGAAATCGACGCCGCCCTTCACGGTGTGGTCGCCCAGGAAAAGCGTGCCGGCCCAGGCCGCGTTCCAGGTTTTCACCTTCAGCACGTTCGCCTGGCTGGAGTATTCGGTGCCGAACTCCACCGCAGGACCGCCGTAGGCCACCGGGTAGACGGTGATGTCAGGCATTGCCACGCCGTTGTAGGGGCCGCGGTTCTGGCTGAAGTCGCGGTAGGCCACCGTGGTGTCGGTCGAGAAGACGTCCGACCAGTCGTCGTAGAAGTGCAGCGCGTAGCTCTTGTTGTCGACCTTGGTGGTGTACCAGCCACTGGACAGCACCAGCTTGGTGGGGCTGCCGGTGATGATCGGCTTGGTTTCCTTGGTCTCGCTGTAGGTGAAGCTGGCGCGGTGGTTGTTGCTGATGTTCCAGTCGATCTTGCCGAGGTAGCGCTTGTCCTGCAGGTTGGAGTTGCCGCCGCCCACGTTGCCGATGTCGGTGAGGCCGTACTTCTGCGCGGCGATCTGGCGGATCTGGTCGACCTGCGCCGTGGTCAGGCCGGCGATCGGCGCGCCCGCGCCGGAATCGGCCGGGCCGTACGGACTGCCTGCCGCCACCTGGGTGCTCTTTTCCATCGAGGCGAAGAAGAACAGCTTGTCCTTGATGATCGGACCGCCGACCGTGGCGCCGCCGGTCCACTGGCGCGAGAAGCCCTTGTAGCTGGCGCCCTGCTGGTTGTCGCCGATCATCTTGTCGTTCTGGAACGCGTAGTACACCGAGCCGTGGAAATCGTTGGTGCCGCTCTTGGTCACCGCGTTCACCGCCGCCCCGAGGCCGCGGCGGTTCGCCACGTCGTAGTTCGCGGTGGAAATGTTGTACTCGGCGATGGTGTCCATCGAGATCGGCGTGCCCAGCGTGGGCAGCCCGTTCGCATTGAGGCCGAACGGGTCGTTCGCGCTCATCGAGTCGACGGTGATGTTGTTGAAACGGCTGTTCTGGCCCACCGCGGAGATCTCGCCGCGCTCGCGGTCGGTGATCACCACGCGCGGATCCATGCGCACGATGTTCTGGATCGAGCGATCCGGCGCCGGCACCGCTTCCAGCTCGCGCTGCGAGACGTTGGTGGAGATGCCCTTGTTGTCCGGCGTGAAGGTCTGCATCAGCGAGGAGGCCGACACGGTGACCGCGCCCAGCTCCTTGACCTGCTTGGCCTGCTCGGCGCCCATGGTCAGGTTGACCGAGGTGTCCTGCGCCAGCTGCAGATAGACGTTCTTCTGTTCGATCTGGGCCATCCCGGCCTTGGACGCTGTGACGTCGAACGGACCGCCCACGCGCAGGCCCTGCGCAGCGTAGCGGCCATCGGCGCCGGTGGTGGTGATCTTGGTGGTACCCGACGGCTCATGCACGATCTGCACGGTGGCGCCGGCGACCGGCTGGCCACTGGCGTCGAGCACGCGGCCGCTGATCGAGGACGAAGTGTCCTGGGCGAGCGCCGGCACGGCGGCCGTGGCAAGCAGGGAGGCAATCGCCAGCGGCAGGGCGCCAGCGCGGATTCGGCTGTTCATGGTGTTTCCCTCAAGTTCGCAACGAAATTTCTTGCGGACGAAACCGGACAGCACGCCTCCCGACAATCCGGGCGGACGAGCGCAAGGTTTCCCCAATGTTTTGGTCCGAAATACGACGGTGACGGGGCCGCCCCGCCTGCCAATCAGTTGTTAAACGGACTTTAACGGCATTGTATGACAGTTCCGCAACATCTTCACACCCGCCTCATCCGTGCAAGGGAACGGCGTGCGCGCCTGGACGCTTTGAGGCGGACCGGTTCCAGCATCGCCAGGCCATCCATGCCGGAGAAAGAGCCGGATCCTCACCGAAATCCGGAAACTGCATGCCAACCGGCTCACCCCATCCCGTGTGCCGGCGGCACGGCGCGAGGCTTGACGCCCTGCGCATCGGACTGGTGATCCAGCATCTCCAGACCTGCGGTCGCGGGCAAGCCAGCGGGTCTGCGTATCCACAGCCACAGGTACGGCGATGTGCGTCGCGGGCGGCGGTCGCGCGCCGCGCGGCAAGCGGATCAGATGTGCAGGTGCAGGTACGCCGCGATGCCGCCCAGGAACATCTGCACGGACAGGGCGATCAGCAACATGCCCATCACCCGCTCCAGCGCGGTGAGCACGCTCTCGCCCAGCCAGCGGAACAGGTAGGTGGAGCAAAGCAGGATCACCGCCGTGGCCAGCCAGGCGCCGATCAGCGCGATCGCCCAGTCGGCGGTGCGTCCCGGCTGGGTATTGGTGAGCAGCAGCAGCGCTGCCATGGCCGAGGGGCCAGCCACGCCGGGGATCGCCATCGGCACGATGAAGGGCTCGCCGCCGCCGGACTTGCCGAAGATGCCGCCGCCGTCCGCCGGCGGAAACACCATGCGGATGCCGATCAGGAACAGCACGATGCCGCCGGCGATGCTGATCGAGTCGGACTTCAGCTGCAGCAGGCTCAACAGCCCCTGCCCGCCGATCAGGAAGCCGAGCAGCACGCCCAGCGCGATCAGCAGCTCGCGCACCATCACGCGGCGGCGGCGCTTGGGCGGCACGTCCTTGAGCAGGCTGAGGAAGATCGGGATGTTGCCCAGCGGGTCCATGATCAGGAACAGCATGATTCCCGCCGCCAGGGTGGTCATCTGCGTTTCCATCAGCGCGCCCCTGATTGACGATGGATGGCCGTCATGCCGTTTCCCGCAGATCGAGCACGTGGCCGCGCGCTGAACTGGCCTGCGCGCCGAGCAGCCAGACCGCGGCTTCCGCCGCAGCGTCCGGCAGCGGGTGCTGCATCGTGTCCTCGCCGAAGTACGCCTGCCGGCGCAGCCGGGTGCGCATCGGCCCGGGCAGCAGCGCATGCACGCGCAGCGGGCTCTCGTCGGTCTCCTCGTGCAGGATCGCGGCGAAGCGCTCCAGCGCCGCCTTCGAGGCACCGTAGGCACCCCAGTGCGCGCGCGCCAGCCGCACCGGATCGTCCAGCACGAATACCACCGCGCTGTCCGGCGCCTCCTGCAGCAACGGCAGGCAAGCCTGGGTGAGCGCGAACGGCGCGTTGACGTTGACGTGCATCGCACGCAGCCAAACGTCGGGCTTGTGCATGCCGATCGGGGTAAGCCCGGCGAAGCTGGCAGCGCAGTGCGCGATGCCGTCCAGCCGGCCGAAGTCGTGGCGCAGGCCGTCCGCCAGCGCGGCGTACTCGCGCGGCGTGGCGGTTTCCATGTCCAGCGGATGGATCACCGGCTCGGCCAGGCCTTCCGCCAGCATCGCGTCGTACAACTGCTCCAGCTGGCGCTTGCGCCTGCCGCTGACCACCACGGTGGCGCCGGCGCGCGTCGCCGCGCGCGCCACCGCGCCGCCCAGGCCGCCATAGGCGCCGGTGACCAGCACCACGCGACCGGCCAGCGTGTCGCTGGCGGGCTCCCGGCCCGCCGGAAGGCGCATCGTCGGCAGCATCATTCCTGCGCCGCCCCGGTCACGTCACCGGCCATGCGCGCCAGTTCGCCGGAAGCCTGCAGGTCCACCACGATATCGCAGCCGCCGATCAGTTCGCCCTCGATGAACAGCTGCGGGAAGGTCGGCCAGTTCGCGTAGTGCGGCAGCGCGGCGCGGATCTCCGGATCGGCCAGCACGTTCACCGCATGGAACGGAGCGCCGGCCTGCTGCAAGGCCTGCGCGGCGCGGCTGGAAAAGCCGCACATCGGAAACTCCGGCGTGCCCTTCATGAAGAGCACGATCGGGTGCGCGGCGAGCAGCGACTTGATTCGCTCGTTTACGTCCATGGCTGGATGCTTCATCTTTACAATGCAGGCGGACCGGTATTGTATCAGTCGGCCATCGGCGACCGTCGGTCGCCGCCTCCCCTCTTCCAGCCACCGTCAAGGAGCCAGTCATGGCGATCGAACTCCCCCCGTTGCCCTACGAAAAGAACGCGCTCGAACCGCACATCTCCGCCGAGACGCTGGAGTACCACTACGGCAAGCACCACCAGGCCTACGTGACCAACCTCAACAAGCTGATCGAAGGCACCGAGTTCGCGGACGCGGCGCTGGAAGACATCATCCGGAAGTCCTCCGGCGGCGTGTTCAACAACGCGGCGCAGATCTGGAACCACACCTTCTACTGGCACTCGCTGAGCCCCAAGGGCGGCAAGGAGCCCAACGGCAAGCTGGCGGACGCGATCGCCAAGGCGTTCGGCTCGTTCGAGAAGTTCAAGGAGGAGTTCACCAAGTCCGCGGCCGGCAACTTCGGCTCCGGCTGGACCTGGCTGGTGCAGCGTCCGGACGGCACGCTGGGCATCGTCAACACCTCCAACGCAGCCACGCCGATCACCGGCAGCGACAAGCCGCTGCTCACCGTGGACGTGTGGGAGCATGCCTACTACATCGACTACCGCAATGCCCGCCCGAAGTACCTGGAGGCGTTCTGGAACCTGGTGAACTGGGAGTTCGCGGCGAAGAACCTCGCCTGAGCTTCCCCGATGCCGGAATGAAAGGCGGGGTCGCCGCGGCCCCGCCTTTTTCGCGTCCGCTCGCCGCAGGAACCTGCAATCGCTACAATGCGCCGGTTTGCGCCATCACAATCCGGAGCCCCCATGAGCGACCAGCCCAAGTACCGCCGCATCCTGCTCAAGCTCTCCGGCGAGGCGCTGATGGGCGAGGCGGACTACGGCATCGACCCGAAGGTGATCGGGCGGCTGGCCGACGAGATCATCGAGGTGCGCAGGGCCGGCGTGGAAGTGGGCGTGGTGATCGGCGGCGGCAACATCTTCCGCGGCGAGGGCCTGGCCGCCTCCGGCATGGATCGCGTCACCGGCGACCACATGGGCATGCTGGCCACCGTGATGAACGCGCTGGCGATGGCCGACGCCATCGAGAAGCGCGGCGGCTACGCCCGCGTGATGAGCGCGATCCAGATCCACGACGTGGCCGAGGACTTCATCCGCCGCCGCGCGATCCGCCACATCGAGAAGGGACGCATCGCGCTGTTCGCCGCCGGCACCGGCAACCCGTTCTTCACCACCGATTCGGCCGCCGCGCTGCGCGCGGTGGAAATCGGCGCCGACCTGCTGCTCAAGGCCACCAAGGTCGACGGCGTGTACACCGCCGACCCCGCCCGCCACCCGGACGCGACCCGCTACGACCAGCTCACCTACGACGAGGTGATCCAGCGCAACCTCAAGGTGATGGATACCGCGGCGATCGCGCTGTGCCGCGACCACAACACCCCGCTGCGCATCTACGACATGACCGTGCCAGGCAACCTGCTGCGCATCATGCGCGGCGAACCGGTGGGTACCCTGGTCCACAACTGAACCGGCCCGGCGGCGCGCGCTGTTATACTCGCCGGCTAGCCAGATCCACCGGGACACGCCCATGATCAACGACATCAAGACCGATGCCCAGACCCGCATGGGCAAGAGCATCGACGCGCTCAAGCACGAACTCACCCGGCTCCGCACCGGCCGCGCGAGCACCGCGCTGGTCGACGGCATCAAGGTGCCGGCCTACGGTTCGGAGATGCCGCTGAACCAGGTGGCCTCGGTCGCCTTGGGCGACGCGCGCTCGATCATCATCACGCCGTTCGACAAGAGCCTGGTAGGTCCGGTCGAGAAGGCCATCCTGGCCTCGGACATCGGCATCACGCCGACCACCGCCGGCACCGTGATCCGCCTCAACATGCCGCCGCTCACCGAGGAGCGCCGCCGCGAGCTGGCCAAGCACGTGTCGCACGAGGGCGAAAACGCCAAGATCGCGATTCGCAACGTGCGACGCGACGCGATGCAGAAACTGAAGGACCTGCTCAAGGACAAGCAGATCAGCGAGGACGAGGAACGCCGCGCCGACGACGAGGTCCAGAAGCTGACCGACCGCTTCGTGAAGGACGTCGATGGCGTGGTGAAGGCCAAGGAAGACGAGTTGATGTCCATGTGATTGGCGCCACGGCGGAACCGCAGCGCCCGGCCGACGAAGGCCCCCGGAACTGCGGATCCGCGCCGCGCCGCGTGTTCTTCCTTTCCATCCGGGGAGAGGCAAAGGGAAAGGGGACAGGTTGCGGCCACCCCGCCGCCGGGCCCGCGTCCATGCCATTCCGCGGCGGGCAGCCGCCCCTCATCCGCCCCTCATCCGCCCCTACGGGGCATCTTCTCCCTGCAATGGGGAAGGAAACCGATCTCTCCGCCCATGACCCAGACGCCCGCCATTCCCCGCCACATCGCCATCGTGATGGACGGCAACGGCCGCTGGGCGAAGGCGCGCCACCG
>Ga0187815_10001106_pt1 | contig 12779 bp, 12 predicted proteins | sample NC_S_5_FD_132962 | JGI IMG/M metagenome (GOLD analysis project Ga0187815, IMG submission 132962) | Wetland sediment microbial communities from Neuse River Estuary, North Carolina, USA - ASW-S_5 | ecosystem: Environmental > Aquatic > Freshwater > Wetlands > Sediment | place: USA: North Carolina...
GCCGTCGCATTCGATGTTAAGAGGCTACGCGGCGGCGGCTGCCTTCGGCGCGCGGAAACGCAGCCCCCTTCAAGCCTGGTACAGGGACGCTTATTCCGTGAGGTTGCCTTTAAAGCTGAACTTGCCCGCGCCGGAATTCTCGTTGTAGGTGAAGGTTGCCGTTCCTGAGCCGGTCGCCCCTGCGAACAACCCGGTGCCGCCCATAAAGTCAAACGAAGCGTTTTTCGCCGTTACCTTCGTTACCTTCTTCCCGCAAGCATTGCCCGAAACCTTAACGTATAAGTCGCCCTCCGAAAATGAAAACGTGAAAGTCGGAGCCGAGGCGAACGTACAGCATTCCGTTTTGGCTTTCTGGTTTATTGTACACGAGTCGATCGTGGCGTCGCCCGATACATCGCCCGGCGTCGTTTTGCTCGCTAGCCCCTTTATGCTCGTTTTGGTGACGCTGCCGGTAATCGGAAAGGGAACGCCACTCGTGTTAGCGCCGGTGCTCTCTATTGTGCCTTTCCCAGTGAACTTGATGCCGCTCGTCTCGGGCTCGACAGCGTCATCGCTGGAATCGTCGGCGGGCGACGAATCCTGGGCCCAGGCGAGGCCGTCGGCCCCGATTTTCCCGGCAAGTCCACCAATGCGGCTGCTTACCAAAAAAGCTAATGCGAAGGCGGAAACAAGAAAGGCAATCTTACGCAACATGTTACTCCTCCCCTCTGGAACTTAGCGATTTCGCGCGGATATTTGCACAGTCTGGCGCGTTCCGCAAACGGCGACCGACACGCGTATACCGCTGGCGAGGATTTCAGACTTCGCGGGAGATCTGGTCGTCGATCAACATCGCCAAGCCTTCGCGGTAGGGAGACGGCTGGAGCTCGCCGACGATGGAGCGGGCAACCCCGACCTGCTCGGCGGCAAGGCGGCGTGCGGCGGCGATGATTTCAGGATCGCGCAGCAGGTCGAGCGCGCGCTCGAGCACTGCGCCCTCGATCCTGGTTCCGTTGCGGAACAGCGCGCGGAGCTCGGCGCTGCGCCCGAAGCCAAGCACGACCGGCAACGACGGGATGCCGGCGCGCAGATCGGAGCCCACTGGTTTGCCGATTTTTTCCTCCGGCCCGAGGATGTCGAGGAGATCATCGACCATCTGGAACGCCAGACCCATCGCGGTCCCGAGTTTCGCCATCGCATCGATGGTGCGCGAGGGCACGCCGGCGAGATCCGCGGCGACCTTGCCGCCGGCGCGGAACAGCGACGCGGTCTTGCGATCGATCACCGCGATATAGTCGGCCAGGGTCGCAGCCGGATTGTGACGGAACCTGCCCTCCATCACTTCGCCCTCGGTGAGATGGATGCAGGCCTCAGCCGCGGTGCGTACGAGATGCTCTTCGAAGCGGCCGCATATCTCGAAGGCGCGGCAGAAGAGATAGTCGCCGGCGATCAACGACGGGCCAAAGCCGTAGCGCGCGAACGCCGACGGCTTGCCGCGACGCAGCAGGCCGCGGTCGATGATGTCGTCGTGGAGCAGGGTAGCGGAATGGATCAGTTCGAGTGCGATTGCGGCGTCGATGGCGTCCACCACCTTCGCCTCGGTACCACCGCAGGCGCGGTACACCAGCAGGATGAACGTGGGCCGCAGGCGCTTGCCGCCGGCGTCGACGAGGTAGTGGCAGATTTCCGCGATGGTCGATTCGTTGGAGTCGAGCAGGCGGGAGAGTTTCGCCTCGGCCGCGGCGAGGTCGGCCTCGACCAGGCGCGCAGGGTTCAGGGCGGCAGGCGTCGATAGGGCGGCGGGTTGAGTTGCTTTGGCTCGTTTCACGTTTCAACAAGATGCAGGTTAGCGGAATAAATCGGCTTCGGCGGGACGAATCAATAGCTTCGCGCTGCCCTCGAACGGTTCATATTTGTAGCCGCGCATGACGACGGCCGGAGTGGCGCCCGCTTTCTCCATCAGCAGGCCGGCGGCGGAGGCGATCTCGTCGGCGACGGCGACCACGGTGTGAAGCAATTCGCGGCCGCCCAGGTCGGTGGTGCCGCGCAAGTCGAGCATCGGATTCATGCCGGCTATCCCGAGGCATACTTCGGTAAGGCCGTCGCGCCAGGGACGGCCGAAGGTGTCGGTGATCAGCACCGCGACGGTGACGCCGAAGCGCTGGCGAATCTGCTCGCGAAGACGGCGCGCGGAGGCGTCGGGATCCTCGGGCAAGAGGATGGCGCGGCCGTCTTCGAGGCTGTTGGATTCGTCGACGCCGGCGTTGGCACATACCCATCCGGGACCGGTCTCGACGATCAGGACGCCATGGTCGTTGCGCACGATTCGGCTGGTCTGGCGCAGCACGATTTCGACCGCGCGGGGGTCTTTTTCCCATCGCCTGGCGTAGTTGCGGGCGAATTCGGAAGGCTCGAAATCCTTCAAATCCACGACGCGACCCTCGGCTTTGGAGACTACCTTCTGGCAGACGACGAGAATATCGCCGGGTTCAAGTCTCAGGCCGGTATGGCCGAGTCCGGCGGCGATCAGCGCGGCAAGATCGTCGCCCGCCTTGACCATCGGGATTCCCTCGATCGCAGTGAGACTTATCGTGCGCATTGGCGGGACCAGCCTACTACACCTCAAGCGCTTGCAGAACCACTTGGGCCAAAGCGGCGGCGCGCTCGGCGGTGGCCATGATCGTGTCGGTTGCCAGCGCGCGCATCCCAAGCCGTTCGATCGATTCGAGGTAGCGCCGATCGGCGTTGTCGAGCACGAACAGCCCGGCTATATCGCGATAGAGCCGCGCAACTCCGAGCGGCGAGACTTCCATCCCAAGCCCACGGAGCATCTTGTCAGCGGGACCTTTGATGGTCCTGCCGCCGACGATGGGGCTGATGGCGGCGACGCGCGATTTCACGCGGCGCAGCGCGGCGCGCACGCCGGTCAATTTCAGAATCGGGCCGAGCGAGACGAACGGATTCGACGGCGCCAGGATGATCGCGCCGGATTTGCGAATCGTGCGGAGGACCGCGGCGCCGGGGCGCGCGCGGCTGATGCCGCGCAGCTCGATCTTCTCGACAATGCCGCGAGCGCGTCCGTGCACGAAATATTCCTGGAACGGGATGGCCGGTCGTCCGCGAAGTTTGACGAAGGTCCGCACGCGGTCGTCGCTCATGGGCAGGATTTGGGACTTGACGGCGAACGCGCGGGCGATTTCGGCTGTGATGCGGCTGAGCGATATCCCGCGGCGCATCCGCTCGGTGCGGTAGAGATGGGTGGCGAGGTCGCGATCGCCAAGGGCGAACCACGGCTTGGGGTAAAAGCGCTCGAGCGCGCGGAGCACGTTGAACGATTCATCGTCGAGGCCCCAGCCCTGGGCACGATTGACTACGCCGGCGAGCGTGTAGGTGAGGGTGTCGATATCAGGCGAGACGTGAAGGCCGTAAAAGGTTTCGTCGTCGCCGGTGTTAACGACGACGGTCAGCCTTTCGGGATCGATACGCCGAACCAGTCCCCGGATGAACTTAGCCGCACCCACTCCCCCCGCTAGCGCAACAATCTGCCGGGACAGGAGGGGACGCGATTGGCCGCGCTCCATTGGGTGCCTTTCTTCCGTAAAGCTTCTTGTAGAGCGTGGTGCGTTCCACCGCGACGCGGCCCATCTCGCGCGCCTTTTGCTCGAACAAATCGACCGGCACGAACTCGCCCGAGTCGCCGCCGGCCTCGGCGGTGATGCTTTCCTCCATCAGCGTGCCCGAGAAATCATTGCATCCAGCCTTGAGCGTCAGCGCCGCGAGATCGACGCCGCACTTGACCCACGAGGTCTGGATATTGTCGATTTGCCCGCGCAGGAACAGGCGCGAGAACGCGTACATCTGGAAATCCAGTTGACCGCGATCCACCGGCGAGACCAGGCCCTTGCGGTAAAGCACGGTGTTCTGATGGATGAATCTGAGCGGCACGAACTCGGTGAAACCATGGGTCTGCTTCTGGATCGTGCGGATCAGGCCGAGATGATTGACGACATGGTGGGGAGTCTCGACGTGGCCATACATCACGGTTGACGTGGTTGGCATGCCGACGGCGTGGGCGGAGGTGATTATCTCGACCCACGCGCCAACATCGACCTTCTTGTGACTCAGGATCTCGCGCACGCTGTCGTCGAGGATTTCCGCGGCGGTGCCGGGAATCGAGCCCAGTCCGTGCTCCTTGAGCATCGCGATGTATTCCGGATAGTCCATCCGCACGCGCTTGGCGCCGTACATTATCTCCATCGGCGAGAAGGCGTGAATGTGGATCTGGGGAAAGGCGCCCTTCATCACATCGAGCAGGTCGCGATATTTGAACGGCGGCATCTCGGGGTTGATCCCGCCCTGCATGCAGATCTCGGTGGCTCCGCGGGCGACGGCGTCGGCCACTTTGCGCACGATCGCCTCGTCGGAATGATCGTAGGCGTCGGCTTCCCAGCGCTGACGCTTGAAGCCGCAGAACTGGCATCCGACGAAACAGATATTGGTGAAGTTGATATTGCGATTGACGACGTAGGTGACTTCGTTGCCGACGTCCTCGGCGCGCGCGAGGTCGGCGCATTTGATGGTCGCGCGCAAGTCGTCGCCGTCGGCGGTGTACAGCAGCAGCCCCTCTTCGGGCGTCAGCTCCTTTTTCTCGAGCGCGTGGGTCAGTGCCGAGCGAACCGGTGCGGACGCCTTGCCGAGCAAAGCGTCAACGGGGGTCGCTTCGATTTCGTCGACGTAATCTCGCCAGTAATCCAGATTCACGATTGGCCTCCGACGGATCGATCCCCTATCGCGCGCACTTTAGTCGCGACCGCCGGGTCGAGCCATTCATCATTGATGTATTCGGGATAAATTGCGAGCCTTTCACCGAGCCTGAATCCAGCCCGGGCGCATCGCTCGCCGAGGCGATCGATGTGCGGCCACGGCGCCTCGGGGTTCACGTAGTCCTTGCTGAGAGGAGAAATTCCGCCCCAGTCGTTGATTCCCGCGCTCAGGAACAGCTCGATCTGACGCGGCGACAAGTTGGGCGGGGCCTGTACGTTCATCGCGGGCCCGAGCACCAGGCGCGCGGTCGCGATCGCCCTCGCCATGTCGAATGCGCCGGGTTCCGGCGCGTCGGCCATCGCAATTTCAGGCTTGGCGCGAAAATTCTGGATGATCACTTCCTGGATATGACCGTGACGCTCATGGCTGTCGCGAATCGCGGTCAGGCTGAGCGCGCGTTCGGCCGGAGTCTCGCCGATGCCGAGCAGGATTCCGGTGGTGAAGGGAATTCGCAGCGCACCCGCCTCATCTATCATCTTGATCCGCAGCGCAGGATCTTTGTCCGGCGCGGCCTGATGCACTCCGCCGCGGGCACGCAGCCGCGGCGAGATACTTTCGAGCATCAGACCCATGCTGGCGTTGAGCGGACGCAGCGCGCGCATTTCATCGGAGGTCATCAGGCCGGCGTTGGTGTGCGGCAGCAGTCCTTCGGCCAGCGCGATTTCGCATGCACGGCCGACGTATTCGATCGTGGTGCGGACGCCGAGCCGGTCCAGCGTATCGCGATATTCCCTGAACGCGACCTCGGGCTTGTCGCCCAGGCACATCAGCGCCTCTTTGCATCCGAGTTCGGCGCCACGCCGCGACCAAGCGGCAATTTCGTCGGGCATCATCGTCCACGCGCCCGGGTCGCCAGGGTCTTTGCGGAACGTGCAATAAGTGCATCGATCGCGGCAGAGATTGGTGATGGGCAGAAAGACTTTGCGCGAGTAGGTTACGCCGCGGCCCTTGCCCCGATCGCGGAGTTCAGCCGCCGCGTAGAGCAGGGCATCGAGGTCGGAATCGGGGCATTCGATGAGGGCGATCGCGTCGGCATCGCTCAGCCGCGCGCCGGCCAGAGCTCGATCGAGGACATCGCGCACCGCCGCGCGCTCGCACGGCTCGGAAGCGAGCGATGAATGTAGCGACGGCATCAATCGCCGTTATAAGACATCAGATACAGGGAGGCAACCTTGGTTGCAGAAGAAAACCGGCGACCAAGACGCTTGCGGCGGCGGGCGTCCTAAATTCCAGAAAGGTAAATCAGGATCGCGGCCAGGATGAGGGCGATTATAATGATCGGGATGTAGTGGCTCTCTTCGACCTTGGGCCACCACGGAAACCACGGGAAAGGGTTCGTCTTCACTCTTACAGCATACTCGATTGGGCTATCCGCGCGCAGCCTCAAGCCGGAGGCGCAGCCTGTTGCGAGCGCACCAGATGCAGCATGTTCGCGATCTGGCCGCTCAAATCACCCACCGTTCGGCTCAGCGCCGCCGCCGCGTCCGTGGTATCGCCGGGCTTGCAGGGCTCGGTCAGATTGGACTCGGCAGTGTACAAGATCTTCTTGTTGGTTGGGTCGAGAATCGTCCATTTCGCCGACAGTTGCGCGTTGCCCTGGCCGTCGGTCTCGAAGCGATAGACGTCAATCTGAACCTGCAAATCGACATGGACGGTGTTGTACCAGGGGAAAATAATCACGCGCCCGGTGCCGGCTTGTGCGGCGAGGTCGCGCTGCATCACGCTGGTGAAACCGTTCTGCAGCGACTCGCCCCATCGATCCTCCTTGGAGAGCTCGAGACGATTGGGCGCCGTGCGCGTCACTACTTCCGGGCGATCGAGATACGGAGGCAGTTTGATCGGCCCGAGTCCGATCGCGAAATCGCCGGCCGCGCTCTGCGCAGCCGCGGGCGCCGTCGGCGCGGCGCCGGCGGTGGGTGTGAGCAGATAAAACTTCGAGATATCCGGCTGCGGGGCGAGAATCGTTCTGGAGATGGCGGTGCATCCCGCCAGCGCGATCGCAATCGCACCGGCCGCGCAAGTTTTCAGAAGCCGTCTGGTCGAGGTCATTGCTAGTCCTGGCTGAAATCGCGGCCGCGAACGATTGCGCTCGGGTTGCGTTGCAAATAGTCCGCCAGCTCCTTGATCGAGTGCGCGGCGGCGGAGACGTCCTGCAGCGTCTGCACCACCTGGTAGTTTACCGGAGAGTTAGGCTCGATTGTCGTTTGCACGGTGCCGAGCGTCAGTCGGGCCTGCTTGGCCGCGGCGTCTGCCGAAACCGAGGTCTTTTGCAAAGTGTCCGAGAGGGGAGGTATCCGGCCGTTGACCGTGCTGAGAGTTTGCTGTGCGCCGGCCAGGGTGTGGTCGAGTTGCTGGCGCGTCTTCTCGGAATTGGCCACCACCTCTTTGAGCGCGGGCGAAGCGGTGATCTGTCTGATGGACTGCAGCATGGCGGTCAACTGGGTGAACACTGCGTTAAGGTCCACCTTGTCGAGTCTTTCGAAAATTCGGACTGCCACCGCCTGGGCTTGTTCCAGGGTGGTTGGAATAGCGGGAATCTCCTGCAGCGGAGAGCCGGGCGGCGCGATCATTTGAATCGGCGTCTCCGGTACCATGTCGAGCGCCACGTACAGCAGGCCGGTCACGAGGCTGTCCGAGCCGAGTTGCGCGCGCAGCCCTTCCTGGACCAGGTTGGGAATTGTGTGCGGGTCGCTCAAGTCGATTGTGGTGCCGCCGCGGGAAAGAATCTTCTTCTGATCGAGCTCGATGATCACGGGGATGCGCACCAAGGCTCTCAACTGATGGGTTTGCGGGTTGATCTGCTGTCCCAGGCTCAATTGAGTCTGCTTGACCTCGCCTATCTCGACGCCCTTGAACTTGACCGGGGCGCCGATCCTCAGGCCGTTGATATCGCTCGGGAAATAGATCACAAATTCGTGCGTCTTTTGGAACAGCCCTCCCTTTAAGGCGACTACCGCCGCCAGGATCAGGCCCAGCGCGCCTAAAACGAACGCACCAACTGTTGCCGGATTGAGTTGCTTACCCATGATTCCTCGCTGATGGTTGCGCGTCTTGTTCTCCGCGGGTGAGGAAAGTTTGCACGCGGTGATCGGTGCAATGCGCCAGCAGGTCCTTGGGGTCGCCCTGAGCGATCACGGTCCTGCTCTCCGCGTCGAGAAAGATGCTGTTGTTGCCGATCGCAAAAATGCTGGCCAGCTCGTGAGTCACGACGACGATCGTCGCGCCGAGATTGTCGCGCAGTTCCAGTATCAAGTCGTCGAGCAGGCGCGAACTTATCGGATCGAGGCCGGCCGAGGGCTCGTCGAAGAAGAGTATTTCCGGGTCCAGCGCGATCGCCCGCGCGAGTCCCGCCCGCTTCTGCATCCCGCCGCTGATCTGGCTCGGATAGTAGTTCTCGAAGCCCTTGAGCCCGACCAGTGCCAGCTTCAGGGCGGCAACCTCGCGAATTTCCGCCAGCGACAGATCGGTAAATTCGCCGAGCGGCAGTCCCACGTTCTCCGCCAGCGTCATCGAGCTCCACAGCGCGCCGCCCTGGTACAGAACGCCGAAATGCCGCAGCATCTCCTCGCGCTGGAGCGGCTCGGCCCTGGTGAAATTGAAATTGCCGTACCAGACCTCGCCCTTGGCCGGCTCGATCAGCCCCAGCATGTGGCGAAGCAGGGTGCTTTTGCCGCTGCCGCTGCCGCCCATGATTATGAAGATGTCGCCGTGATTGACGGTGAAGTTTATATCCTTCATCAGCACGAAGGTTCCGTACGCCATGGTGAGATTCCTGACGATGATTGGCGGCGGGCCGTCCTTGGGAAACCTCGTTACGGAGACGCGTTTGCCGTCGGAACTGCTGATTGGTAAGAGCGTGGTAGCCATGTCAGCGCGCCGGGTAGTCCAGCCTGATTCTCACCTGCACTTAAATTCCGAGTACGTTGAAAATGAAGGCGAAAATTCCGCATGCGACGATTACGTAGACGATTCCCGTAACCACCGCCGCAGTCGCCGCGTCACCGACCGCCGACGAGCTGTTGCCGCACTGAAACCCGCGCAGGCATCCGGCGACAGCGATAATTATGCCGTAAACGGCGGCCTTGAAGATGCCGCCGAAGATCATGGTGAGCGTAACCGCATGCTGCGTCTCTGTCAGATAGGTGCGCAGAGAGATATGGAGCATCGTCGCGCTGACGAACGCTCCGCCCGCCACTCCCAGGCAGTCGGCGTACACGCACAGCAGCGGGATCATCAGGAACAAGGCCAGCACGCGCGGCAATACCAGGAATTCCAGCGGCGAGATTCCCATCGTGGTCAGCGCGTCGATCTCCTGCGTCACCTTCATCGAGCCAAGCTGCGCGGCAAACGCGGCTCCGGTGCGGCCCGCCATGATGATCGCCGCCATCATCGCGCCCATGTCGCGCATCATCGCGATTCCAACCAGGTCCGCGACGAAGATTGACGCGCCGAACTGTTGCAGCTGTACCGCGCCCTCGAAGGCGAGAATCACCCCGACCAGGAATGTGACCAGCGTTACGATGCCGAACGCGTTTGCGCTGCAATCCTGGATCACGATCATCAGGTCAATCCTTCGAAAACGCGCCTTGCCGACGGCCAGCCTGGCGAACGCGATCGTTACTTCGCCAAGAAAGCGCAGAAATTCACCCACCCCTTGCGCATACAAAAGCGTTGCGTGGCCAAGCTCTTCTATGAACGAGACTTGCGACGCTTCGTGGCGCGCGCCGGTTTTTTCCGGCACCGCCTCCGCCAGCTGGATCAAGCGCCGCACGCCCTCGGGAAGCGGGCTCCAATCCACAGGCAAATTGCGCTTATGGGAGATCTCGTTGATGCCCATCAGGAACGTGAGCAGGCCGCTGTCCCAGTCGCCAAGCCCGGCGGCGTCGAAGGTCAGCCTGGCGGGCTTCGGCGCTGTGTCGAGTTGTTTCAGTACAAGTTCCGGCTCAGGCAGGCCATGGCGAAGATGCCAATCGCCGGCGAGCCGGAGGACCAGCGTCGAGGCGTCGGAGCGCGCAAACGAAAGTTCGCCCGACGGTTGGGATTGTTTGAGCGCCTGCATTCGTGCGGCTCAATAGAGCACGCCGATGAACGGTAGCACAATTCTTTGTGTTTCGATGGCTTAAGGGGTTTGGTCGCAAGGCAACTGCCGGCGCATCGGATATGATATCTCTGGTTTGAGTCCAATCGTGGCGAACAAAAAAGATGAAAAAATGAAGGCGATGGTGGTCGAAAAGCCCGCGCCGATCGAATCGGATCCGCTCCACGCTATCGACGCAGCCATCCCCGAGCCGGGGCCGGGCGAAATTCTCGTGCGGGTGCGCACTTGCGGTGTATGCCGGACCGATCTTCACGTCGCCGAAGGCGACCTGCCTCCGCGCCACGGGCGAATCATTCCCGGTCATGAAGTGGTGGGCGTCGTGGACAAGCGCGGCGTCGGCACCGCCCGTTTCAAGCAGGGGGATCGAGTCGGGATAGCATGGCTGCGCGAGACCTGCGGGGTGTGCGTCTATTGCCGTCGCGGCCGCGAGAATCTGTGCCCGAACGCGCGCTTCACCGGCTATGACCACGATGGGGGCTACTGCGAGTGGGCCGTGGTGCGCGAGGATTTCGCTTATGCGATCCCCGATTCGCTCGGCGATGAGGAAGCGGCGCCCCTGTTGTGTGCCGGGATAATCGGATTTCGCGCGATCAAGCGTGCCGAGGTCAGGCCCGGCGCGACAGTCGGCCTCTACGGCTTCGGCGGTTCAGCGCATCTTGCGATTCAGGTGCTGCGGCACTGGGGATGCCGCGTGTTTGTCATGAGCCGGGGCGGACCGCATCGCGACCTGGCGAAAGACCTTGGCGCCGAATGGATCGGCAACGCGGAGGATCCGCCGCCGGCGCCGCTGGATGCGGCAATTCTGTTTGCACCGGCGGGAAATCTCGTGCTGCCGGCTCTGCAAGCGCTCGATCGCGGAGGCATCGTGGCGGTGGCGGGAATTTATCTAAGCCCAATTCCGGCGCTGAACTACGAAAAGCACCTGTTCTACGAAAAAGAACTTCGCAGCGTGACGGCCAACACGCGCGCCGACGGCGAAGAGTTCATGCAGCTCGCCGGCGCGATACCGATTCGCACCAGTACCGTGGCTTTCGGCCTTGCCGAAGCGAACGTGGCGCTCAAGATGCTCAAGCACGACGAGATCAAAGGCGCCGGCGTGCTGCGGATCTCGTGACTCCTGCGCGCCGCCGGGGCCTCCAACCATTGGTGCCACGGACGTCAAAGTGCAAGTTTCTCTTTAATCAGAATGGCTGTTTCATTAGGTTCGTTGACGGGCCGGCGCGATGCTTGCTACGCTTCGATTGTAACGATCCAATGTATCTATCAAGCGCCAGAGGCACCAATGGCTTTAATTAAAAGCGAGCTCGAGTCGTCCAACGGCGACGAGGTTCTGCTCGGCGACACCGCGGTCCTGACCCGGCTGGACAAGGCAATTGGTTGGGCGCGAAAGTTTTCGATTTTTCCGTATCCGTTCGCCACCGCCTGCTGCGCGATGGAGTATATGTCGCTCTCGATGACGCCTTACGACATCGACCGCTTCGGCGCGCTGCTTCCGCGCTTCACTCCGCGCCAGGCCGATCTGCTGATGGTCATCGGGACCGTGACGGTTCGCCAGGGGCCGATTTTGCGCCGCGTTTACGATCAGATGGCGGAGCCCAAGTGGGTGATGGCGTTTGGCGCGTGCGCCTCGACCGGCGGCTTCTACGACAATTACGCGACCCTGCCCGGCATCGACAGAATTGTCCCGGTCGACGTGTACGTTCCCGGATGCCCTCCGCGGCCCGAAGGCGTGCTCGACGCACTGATGGCGCTGCAGCGCAAAATCCAGGGCCAGAAGCAGAAACTGATGGCGCTCAGCGACAAGCATCAAACCGCCTGACCGGACTCACGTGGAACGGATACTGACTCGCTGGCTGGATATCCCTGATCTTCGCAAGCTCGACGTGTACGTCGGCAACGGCGGATACAAGGCGCTGCGCAAGGCGCTGTTCGAGATGAAGCCCGAGGAGATTATCAACGAGGTCAAGAACTCGAACCTGCGCGGGCGCGGCGGCGCGGCGTTTCCAACCGGCGTGAAGTGGAGCTTCATTCCGAAAGATTCCAAGAAGCCGGTCTATCTGTGCTGCAACGCCGACGAGAGTGAGCCCGGCACGTTCGCCAATCGCTACGAACTCGAGTTCGATCCGCACGGCATCCTCGAGGGCATCGCGATCACGTGTCGCGCGGTCGGCGCGCATACCGCATACACTTACCTGCGCGGCGAGTTCACCGAGCAGAAGAGGATTCTCGACGCCGCAATCGCCGAGGCCTACGCCGGCAACTACCTGGGCAAGAACATCCTTGGCTCCGGCTTCGACCTCGACGTCTTCACCCATCGCGGCGCCGGCGCCTACATCTGCGGCGAGGAAACCGGCCTGCTCGAATCGCTCGAAGGCAGGCGCGCTTATCCGCGCAACCGGCCGCCGTTTCCCGCCATCCAGGGCGCGTTCGGATGCCCGACCGTGGTCAACAACGTCGAGACGCTGTCCAACGTCCCGCACATCATCAACCGCGGCGCCGACTGGTACAAATCGATCGGTCCCGAAAAAAGTCCCGGCCCCAAAATCTTCTGCCTCTCGGGTCATATCAACAAACCCGGATTGTACGAATTGCCGATGGGCTTTCCGCTCAAGGATCTGATCTACGACGTCGGCGGCGGAATCCTCGACGGCAAGGCGCTCAAGGGGGTCATCCCCGGCGGCTCGTCGTTCCCCATCTTCACCGCCGAAGAGGCGGTCAAAGTCAACATGGATTTCGAATCCGTACGCGCCGCCGGTTCGCTGATGGGAACCGCGGGTGTGATGGTGATGCACGAAGACACCTGCATGGTCGATGCGCTCAAAACCATTGCCCATTTCTACCATCACGAGTCATGCGGACAGTGCACGCCGTGCCGCGA
>Ga0187815_10001107_pt1 | contig 12776 bp, 10 predicted proteins | sample NC_S_5_FD_132962 | JGI IMG/M metagenome (GOLD analysis project Ga0187815, IMG submission 132962) | Wetland sediment microbial communities from Neuse River Estuary, North Carolina, USA - ASW-S_5 | ecosystem: Environmental > Aquatic > Freshwater > Wetlands > Sediment | place: USA: North Carolina...
CGACTCCCCGCATGGAAGCGGATGCGGCTGTCAGTACACGGTGTATCCGAACCCGGCGGCGCCCGCCAGCACGGCTGCCGCCGGTTCACCGGCCAGGAGTCGGGCCGTGGCGGCGGGCGGCGCCGCAGCCGAGGCGCCGCGGCACGCGGCCGGGCGCCACGGTGGTCACCTGGCAGCGTCGCACAGCCTCCCGGACGCCACCGAGCCGAGGCGCCCCAAGATCGGCGAGGTCGTGGCCCACAACATCGCCCGTGACATCTCCACCCGGCGGTTGCGGCCGGGAGCACGGCTGCCGTCCGAGACCGTGGCCCTGACCCGCTTCAACGTTTCCCGGTCCTCGCTGCGCGAGGCACTCCGCCTGCTGGAGCTGCTCGGCGTCATCAGCATCAAGACAGGGGCCGGCGGCGGCCCTGTCGTCGGCCAGGTCACGAGCGCCGATTTCGGCACCACCACCACGTTCTACTACCACCTGATCGGCGTGACCATCCGGGAGCTGCTTGAGGCCCGGTGCATCCTGGAGCCAGCGCTGGTACGCCTCGCCGTCGAGGCGGCTGATCCGGTGGCCAGAGGCAAGCTCCGCGCCTACATGAACAACTGGGGCGGCGATGACGCGCTGCGCCCCGCGTGGCTCGCGCCCGGCGACAGGTCACGCACGGCGGGCTTCCATCGCGCGCTGATCGAGACCGGCAACGCCGTGCTCGACCTGCTCTCCCATTCGCTGCAGGATGTCTGGACGGCCCGGCAGTACATGGAGCCGTACCCCTGGCAGGCGGCGCCGCACCACGACAACGACCACTGGGTCATCGCGCAGGCCATCCTCGGAAACGACGGCGCCACCGCGGAGGGTCTCATGCGCACGCACATGGACTACCTCTACGACTTCGCCAACGCCCACTGGTCCGGCCTCATGGACGAGGTCATCGACTGGCACTGACCGGATCTGCTATTGCCTGACTAATATCCGCGTATCAGTGGTCCGTTGGCGTATTTCACCGGGCTGACAGCCCTTGACCCTGGGCAAAATTCGTCCCTACTCTGACACTTGTTCTTGCAATTCAGCGTCTTTGCGATTTCAGGTGATCCGATGGCGGACCGAGCGCTGGTGATCGGGGGAACCGGGCCGACCGGGCCGGCCGTCGTGCGGGGCCTGGCCGACCGCGGTCATCAGGTGAGCGTCCTGCACACTGGCCAGCACGAGGTCGACTTCGGCCTGCCCGAGATCGAGCACATCCACGCCGACCCGCACTTCGCCGAGACCCTGGAGCGCGGCATCGACGGGCGGACGTTCGACCTCGTGGTCGCCCAGTACGGGCGGCTGCGAGTCGTCTCCGACGTGCTGGCGGGACGGACGGCCAGGCTGATAGCGATCGGCGGCGCCACCGGGATCTACGCGGGCGACGACGACGAGCGCTGGGGGGGCATGGGGCGCCCGGCCCTGTTTCCCGAGACGACGCCGATCTACCGTGATAACGCCGGTCCCGGCGGATCGGAGAAGATCGGACTGCGCATGGTAGAGGCGATGAACGCCCTGTTCGATCACCATGCCCACGGCGACTACGCGGCGACGTACGTGATGTACCCGGTCAACTACGGTCCCCGAAACCCGGGGCCGTACGACTGGGCCGTGGTGCGCCGCATCCTCGACGGCCGCCGCCGCGTAATCATCGCCGACGGCGGAGCCAAGCTGGAGAGCAGGGTCTTCAGCGAGAACGCGGCCGCAGCGGTGCTGCTGGTCGTCGACCAGCCCGACCGGGCCGCCGGGAAGAAGTACACCGTGGCGGACCGCTACGCCTACACGATGCGGCAGCGCATCGAGTTCATCGCCCGGTGCCTGGGTCACGAACTTGAACTGGTGGACATGCCCTACGACCTGGCCTGGCCCTGCTACCCCTACTGGCGGCGGTCCCGTGACCACCGGCTGTGCCAGAGCACGCTGATCCGCGAGGAACTCGGGTATCACGAGCCCACTGAGCCCAGTCAGGGGCTCGCGCAGACCGTATCCTGGCTCGCGGCCAACCCGCCGGAGCCGGGCGGTGAGGCGGAGCGGCAGGTCGGTGACCCCTTCGAATACGCGAGCGAGGATGATCTGATGGACCGCTGGCTGGCGGCGCGGGAGCAGTTCGGCGACGTGGAGCCGCAGCTTCCGGCAGCCGGCCACCAGTACCGGCATCCCAAGGTGCCGGGCGAGGCATGGCGCCCGGCCGCGCGCTAAGCATGTACCAGCACGAGGCCTGCATCGCCGCGGTCGGGACCAGCGAATCCTTCGGATTCAGCCTGGGCAAGAGCCCGCTCGCCCTGCAAGGCGAGGCCCTGCGTGCCGCTCTGGCCGACTGCGGCCTGCCCAAGTCCGCGATTGACGGCGTCGCCACCTCGCACGGCGCCCCGCGCGGGGTCGACTACGAGGAATTCGTCCTCGCCGCCGGCCTCAGCATCCGGTGGGCCAGCCAGATGTGGAGCCACGGCCGCTGGGCGGCGGCCACGGTTACCCAGGCAGCCCTGGCCGTGACGGCCGGGCTGGCCGACTACGTCGCGGTCGCCGACACCACCACGACCGCTCGCGGATACGGCCGGCATCTGGCCCGGCTCGGTGGCGGGAACGCGGTCGAGGGGCTGCGTGACGTCGGCGGCGGGCACGGGGAGTGGGACGTGCACGGGCTCGACACGCCAGGCGCGGCGACCGCCCTGGTGGCGCAGGCCTACATGGACGCCTACGGCGCCACGTCCGATCACCTGGCCGACGTGGCGATCGCGTTCCGCGAGCACGCCGGCGCCAATCCGATGGCGATCATGCGCGACAAGACCATGACGCGGCAGTCCTACTTCGACGAGCCGGTGATCGCGGGGCCGTTCCGCCGTGCCGACTACTGCCTCAGCAACGAGGGGTCTGTCTGCCTTATCGTCACGACGCGTGAGCGCGCTCGCGACCTGGCCAGGGAACCGGCCGTGATCGCGGGTATGGCGGGCATCCAGGCCAGCCGCGACGATTACGTGCTGTTCGCCAGGCCCGGGCTCGGCGTGGGAATCCAGCGGCAGCATCCCGTGGCCGCCCCGGCCGAGGCCGCGATCTACGCGATGGCCGGGGTCGGCAGGGACGAGCTGAGCGGCCTGTACGTCTACGACTCGTTCGGCAGCAACCTGTGGATGGTGCTGGAGCGCTTCGGCTTCTGCGGCGAGGGCGAGGCCCCGCACTACGTCCGGGACGCAGGCATCGGCCCGGGGTCCTCAATGCCCGTGAACACCAACGGCGGCCTGATGTCGGAGGCCCACCTATCCGGGTACGGCCACCTTGCGGAGATGGTGCGGCAGTTGCGGGGCGAGGCCGGCAAGCGGCAGATCGACGGCGCCGCGGCGGTGCAGTGGGCGACACCGCGCGGTGATTCGCTGATCCTGACGAAGGAGCGCTGACGTGATCGACACCGCAGCGGCGCCCGCGGGCGAGGCGCCGATCGTGCACCCCGATGTCGCGGAATTCTGGGCGGGCATCGCCGCAGGCGCCTTCCGGCTGCAGCGGTGCCTGCGCTGCGACATCGTGCGCTTCCCGCTCGCTCCTCTGTGCTGGAACTGCCTCAGTCCCGATTACGTGCTGGATGACATCGACGGCAGCGGCACAGTCGCGGTGTCGATCGTCATCGAGCGGGTCACCAGCGGGTCGGTCTGGGCGGCGCAGGTGCCCTACCGGACCGGCCTGGTCAACCTCGGCGCCGGGCCGCGCGTCCCGGGACGGATCTTCTGCCGCTGCGGCCAGGCGGCCAGGCCCGGCACGCCGGTGCGGATGTGCCGGGTCGCCGCGGCAGAGGGACAGGCAGACGGACAGGCACACGGACAGTACATGTTCGCGTTCGCGCACGAGTGCACCGGGCAGGCGCCTGTGCCCTGAGCAGGCCGGCGCCCGGTCTCAGTCACCATAAGCGAGCCGGAGGATCGCCTCCTCGCCCATCTCCGACGGCAGCAACTCCCCGGCGATGCGGCCCGACTGGAACACCACGATCCGGTCGCACACGGCTGACATCCACTCGAACTCCCCCGAAGCCAGGATGACGGTGCTGCCCTCCCGGGCGACCTGCTGGAGATCCCGGAGGATCGCCTCCCTGGCTCCGACGTCGACCGCGGCGGTGGGCTCCTCGAACACCAGCAGCTTGCCGTTGGACAGCAGGGCACGCCCCACCACGACCTTCTGCTGCTGGCCGCCGCTCATCTGCGAGAGCACGCGCCGCGGGTCGGCCGGGAAGACGCGCAGCCGCTCCAGCATTCCGGCCACGGCGGCCTTCTCCCGCCTGACGTTGATGATGCCGCGGCGGCAGTACGCGTCCACCCTGCCGAGGGTCATGTTCTCGTAGACCGTGGCCACCGGCACGCCGCTGGTACGCGCCCGGTCGGCGGGGATGTACACGGCACCGGCCCGCACGAGCCCAGGCGGCCCGCCCTGCAGCTGCCGTCCCGCGACCGTTACCGTGCCGGACGTCATCTCGCCCACGCCCATGGCGGCCCTGATGAATTCCCGGAAGCCGGAGCCTTCGAGCCCGGTCAGGCCCACGAGCTCACCCTCCGCCACCGACAACGACACCGGGCCGCTCAGCTTCGGCGTCATGACCTCGTCCGCCACGAACACCTGCTGTCCGCCGCGGCGCTTGCGTTCCGCGACGGTGGCGTTCTCCCGCGTTGCGGGGTCACCCTCCTCGGCTTCCTCGACTATCGCAGACTGCCCTGCCATGAGCTCGGCCAGCATCGACGCGGTCACGCCCCGGCCCGGCTGAGTGCACAGCACCTGGCCGTTCTTCAGGGCCGTGAAATCGTCGCAGAAGGCGGTGATGTCGGTCGGGTTGTGGGTGACCACCAGCATCGTGACACCGGTCTCGTCCCTGAGCCGCCGCACCAGGTCCCGGAACCTTTCCAGCTCCTGCCGCGGCAGGCTGGACGTCGGCTCGTCCATCACGAGCAGGTCGGCACTGGCCGCGCCGTGTTCCGCACCCCCGTCACCATCCTCCAGCGTGACGCCAGCGCGCATCATCGCGCGGGCCACGCACAACATGACGCGCTCAGCCTCGGGCAGCCGCTGCACCTCCGCGTTGACCGGCAGGTCCAGCCCTACTGTGGCCATCGCCGCCCGCGCGCGAGACCGTGCCGCCGCCATGCTGATGAGCCCGAGCTTGTTCCGGCCGAACGAGTTCACCAGCAGGTTGTCGAGCACGGACAGGTTCTCCGCGAGCCCGAGGTCCTGGAACACCGCGGCGACCCGCGGGCTGCGCCCGTGCCGGCCCTGCGGGCCGTCCCCGTCCACGATCCGGTACGACCCCCGGTCGGCCGGCATCACGCCGGCCAGGATCTTGATGAGCGTGGACTTCCCGGACCCGTTGTGCCCGATGATGCCGTGCACCGTTCCCCGCGACACGCTGAGCGACACGCCCACCAGTGCCCGGACCGCGCCCATGCTCTTGTGCACGTCCTCGATAACCAGACGCTCGGAGCCTTTCATGCGGATTCCCTCTGTGTACGTCGTCGCATTCCGCAGCCAGTCCGGCAGGCAGTGCCCGGGCGGGGCCGGAACGGCCGGAACGCTGGGCCGGCCCCGCCCGTCGCGGCTCGCCTGTCAGCCGCTGACTCCCCACAGCTTGAGGAATCCTGTCTCGTACGCGTTGCCGAACAGCGCCGAGACACTATTGGGATCGAGGTTCTTCGCCTTCATCTCCGCCGTGGTGAAGAAGCTGTACGGCTCGTTCGGGTTCGTCTGCTGCGGCAGGCCGAGCATGACCCGGAGTGCGGCGTCGAACCCGTACCACCCGATCGCCTGCGGCGACGCGCCGACCTCTGCCGCGAACTGACCTGACTTCACCGAGCTCATCGCCGAGCCCGGCGTCGCGTTCGCGGAAATCACCTGGAGGCTGCTGTCGGAGGCGGCACTGAGGGCAGGGCTCACGAGCGGTGCCATGCCGTCCACGATCGGGAACAGGTAGTTCAGCGACGGGTGGGCGTCGAGCATGGAGGTCACCGTGGGCGTGATCTGCGTGCTCCAGTCGGCGGTGTCAACGTTTTGGGTGAACACCGTGCAGCCGGAACACAGCTTGGCGAGTTCGGACTGGAAGGCGTTGAGGATCGCGGTGGATGGAACGATGTCAGCCGACGTGATGACGCCGACGCTGGCGTTCTTCGGCCCCTGCGCCGCCACGTATTCCGCCAGGACCGTGCCGTAGGCCGTGTAGTCCTGCGCGGAAGTGCCGGACGCCAGCGGCCCGCTTCCCTCGCCGGGCGCGCCGGCGACGGGCGCGTCGTCGTCGACGGCGATGACCGGGACGCCGTGAGACTTCGCGTACTGCAGCCCCGCCGTCTCAAGCGCCGTGATGATGCCGACCTGCAGCACCACCTTCGGGTGCAGGTTGACGGCCTGCTCGAGCAGGTCGATGTCCTGCGACGCCGTGTTGTTCGCTCCGCCATTGAGCAGCTTCGGGGAGAAGCCGGCGGCCTGTGCCGCCTGCATGACTCCCTGAGACGTCTCCTGCAGCGGCCCGACGGACGGGGTGTTGTCGATGACGACGATGGGTGTGGACGCCGGCAGCTGCTTCGCGTTAAGCGCCGGTCCCGGCGGCGTGAACGCCGGCTCCTTTTCCAGGGCCTGCAGTGTCGCCGTGAGCGATGCCGACTGGGCAGACGTGCTGGCAGAACTGCCCGAGCTGGCGCTGCTTGCGCTACCGGAGCTGGAGCTGGACGAGCCTGACGAGCTGCAGGCAGCGAGCAGAAGGGTGCCGGTCGCGAGCAGGGCCCCCAGGACCGCCGGGCGTTTGACGCGAGACGATCTCGCGGGTCTGGTCGCTGTCATGGGCGTTCTCCAAGTTTCAGTCATTTGTCCCACCTGTTTCGCGTCGACTGTGAAGCTGATGACAATGGCTCGTAACAATGGCTCGCTCATCCCGGGTGCTAGGTCGCGCTCAGCGACGGGGCGGCGCTCAGTCGATAACCGAGCGAAGAGCCCGCAATCCCTGAACGGTCCCCAGGACATTGGCGAGGGCAACGGCGACAAAGAGGATCGACCCGCTGAAGACATCGGTCAGCCATATCGGCGCCGCGAGAACCTCAATCCCCGTCGTGCCGACCGCGAGGACAAGCATGCCCACGAGGCTTCCCAAAGCGTTGTACCGGCCGGGCCTGATCGCCGTATACCCGAGGAACACCGCCGCGATGACAGTCAGCAGGTAGCCGGTGCCGAAGGTCGCGTCGGCCGAGCCGCTCTGACCGAAAAGAAAGAGCCCGGCCAGCCAGGACGTGAACGCGGAGACCACGAAAGCCAGGGTCCGGATGCGGTTGACCTTGATTCCCGCGTAGGCCGCTGCCTTGCGCCCTGAGCCCACGAAATAGGCATTCCGTCCCAGCCTTGTCCGCTCCAGGACACCCCAGAGGATGAGGATCGCGGCCAGCGCGATGTAGAACGGGACTCCGAGACCACCGATCCGGTAGATGATGAATTTCCCGAAGCCGCCGTATGGATTAGGGACCGTCTGCGAATTCGTGGCCGCGAGCGCGATCCCTGTGGTTACTGTGCTCATGCCCAGCGTGGCGATCAGTGAGTTAACGCCGAGTATGACCACGAAGAAAGCATTGAGGAGTCCGATCACGAGTGTCGCTGCCAGCGAGACGATCAGAGCGGTCGCGACCGGCACGTGGAATCCCACCATCAGGCAGCCGCTCATGCCGACGAGGCCCGCGAAGCTCAGGTCGAACTCGCCGACGGCGAGGACGAACGTCTGCCCGACGGCGAGAATGAGCAGCGCCGCATTGGTGGTCAGCAGTGTCTGCGCCGTGCCGAGCGTCGCGAAAGTGCTCGGCGCCAGCAGCGAGAAGACGACTATCAGGACGGGAATGAGCAATACGACCAGATAGGCTCGTGCGATCGCCCGCAGGCGCAGGCGGGCAGTGCCGTGCCGCGCAGGAATGGTTCGGGCTTGCGTCTCGCCGGGCGAGGCGGGTTGAAATGCCGTGTTCTCCCCGCTGACGCGGGCGTCCACGACGGATTCGCCGCGAGCATTCTCACCGTTCAAGGGCTTCCCCTCCGACGCCTGGTTTTCGCGCAGGACCGGGCGGGAGCCTCCCTGAGGCACCGAAGACATTGGCTGCGTCATCGCACGCCTTGCCCTTCACGACCGACCTATGCTGCATAAGCCGGAGTCTGAACCGGACGTAAACGAGTGTCAGACTAGATTTGGTCTCTCAAGGCGGTCAAGGCCTTATACTGGGCAAACAGCATGCTAGACCTGTCATACGTGATTATTACTTGTACATTGACGGAGAACCGTGACGCAGCCGTGGCGGGGCATGATGAGGCAGGGACGACGGTCACGCTGTCCGCGCCGGGCCACTCGCGGCGCGGGTCACAGCCGCGGGTCACAACACCGCGTACGCGTTCGCGGGGCTGCCGACCCCGCCGGGGACATCCATGACCGCGGACATCAGCAGGAATTCGAATCGGCCCAGGCCAGCGCAATCCGCGGCAATCGCGGCGAGATTCCAGAATTCGCCCACGGCCATTCCGAGCAACGGTATGAGACGGTAGTGGAAGAATCCGACGCTCTTGTCGACCGGTAGCGCCTCAAGCGCCGGGTTGTCACTCGCTACGCCAGCGACCCGGTGATCCCACAGCCACTCCGCGGTTTCCTGGTGGGCGTCCAGGCCAGGGCAGGCCAGTGCGCCAGGGCCCTGCCCCACCGAACCCTGCAGGCCTGCCCTCTCCTCCTCGGAGAGATCCAGGTACCACTCGAGCCAGCCAGTGCGAATCAGGACCACGTCTCCCTGCCGCAGCACAGAGCCCTGCGCGGCCAGCACCTCGTCGAGGTGCTCGGGCCTGAGCGGGTAACGCTCGTTCGGGGCCAGGACTGATCCCCGCCGCTCGCGGAAGCCCTTGACGTCGACAAGGACGCCGCGAGTCACCACGCCGCGCCGCGACCAATGCTCCACGCCCAGCTCACCGCGGCTATCGATCGCTTCATCCTGACGCCCGCCCCAGAAGCCGTACTGGCGGTATCGCACATGACGAAGACCGTCCCACTGGCTGGAGAACTGCGGGAAGAAACCGTCCAGCCTGTCGTCACGTCCGTGGCTGCCCATCAGGATGGTGTGGCGGAACGGACTGCGCTTGGGGAAAAGACCGGGGGCGGGCTCGTTCAACGGCAAGCTCAGGGAGACGACCTTGCCCTCCGAGACCGTCATGAGCGCCTGGCGAACCTGATCCGGCCCGGCGAAGTTCATGCAGCCGACTTGGTCGTCTCGGCCCCAGACGTCCCACGCGTGACGTTCCGGGCTGTCCGGCAGCGTCGGCAGCTCGCGAAACGCCGGGTACTGGCTACGGCCACCACCTGGCTGTGCTGTCATCCACTCGCCCCGTAGTCGGGAAGGCTGCTGAAGTCCCACCGGTGTGCCCGGATGAAGTCGTTGTCGGCGCCCAGGTGGGGCGACGCCCGCCGCCTGCTCCCCGGCGTCTCGCTGAGCTTGATCGGGATGCCTGCGGACCGCACGGTCCCGATGTCAGCGCTGACGATCATCTCCCGCTCGGCCGCCTGCGGCTGCTCGACGACCTCGTCGAGGCCCGTTACGACACTCGCGGGTATGCCGAGATCGGTGAAGCGGCGCACCCACTCGTCCGCCGTCTTCGCCCGGAAGACCGGAAACAGGATCTCGTGCAGTTCCTGCCGGTTCTTGATGCGGTCAGCGTTGGTCTCGAACTTCGGGTCGCCGACCAGCTCCGGCCGTCCGATCTCCGCGCACAGCCGCGTGAATGCTCGCTGATGCGCCGCCCCGACGTAGAATTCTCTGTCGCTCGCCTCAAATATTCCGTACGGCGACGAGAAAGCGAAATACCCCCCGCTCTTGCCCTGCAGGGGCCCGCCGCCGGTATAGTCCGCGATGAAGTGCGACACCATCTCGATGGAAGCTTCGTACAGCGACGTGTCGATGTACTGACCAAGCCCGGAACGCTGTCGCTCGAACAGCGCCATCATGATGCCGAAGGCTCCATTGGTGCCAGCCAGCAGGTCGATCGGCGAGGGACCGATTCTGACTGAGGGCCGTCCTGGCTCTCCGGTAACGCTCATGTGCCCGACATACGCCTGCATCAGCATGTCCAGACCGGGACTCTCGCGCAGGGGCCCGGTCTGGCCGAATCCGGAGATGCTGCAGTAGATGACCGAGGCATTCAGCTCCCGCGCGGCTGAATACCCGACTCCGAGCCGGTCCGCTACGCCCGGCTTGAAGTTCTCGACGACGACATCCGCGCCCGCCATCAGGGAGTGGACGAGTTCCTTGTCTGCCGCATCCTTCAGGTCCGCGACCACGCTCGCCTTATTTCTGTTCATGGCTACGAAGAGACCACTCTGGTCACTCATCGGCCCGAACCGGGTCTGTCCCCAGCGCCGGCCATAGTCGCCGTCCGGCGGCTCGATCTTGATGACCTTCGCCCCGAAGTCCGCCAGCAGCATGGTGCACATTGGGCCCGCCATTGCCGCGGTGAAGTCGACTACCCGGATATCTTCCAGAGGCCCCAAAGCAACCCCCGCTCGTCACAGCTATTGGACGTCCTAGATGGTAGGCAGCCGCTCTTGCCTCAGGCAATGTTTGCCGCCGATCGAAGCAGCATGAGAATTTGGACCTTGATCATCTATAACTTAGGCAGGCGCTAGCCCTGATCGCTCAGCTGGCGGCGTGGCTGGCGCGGCAGCCGCGCCGGTGTCGCCCGCCGTCGGCCGCCCCATCCGGTGTCACGGTTCGTATGTTCGCCAAGCCGATCACCACTGCCGCGATAATAGAGAAGTGCTGGAAGAGGTTCGCGACAAGGCAAAGGTCGGTGACGGTTCCTCTTCTCTCCTTTCCCGAACGGGCCGGTTTCGCCGCCCCCTCCTCGCGTTCCTCGCCATCGGGGCTGTCGTCGTCATCGTGGTGCTCGCCCGGCACACGCTGGCGCGGTCGCTGCACGTGCTCGCCACCGCCAGCCCGGGCTGGCTGCTGCTCGCACTGGCGGCCGAGGCGGTGTCACTGACGGCGTTCGGGTTGTGCCGGACGCTGCTGCTGCGGGCCAACGGGCACCGGATCCGGCTGCGCACGGTGATGGCGATCACGTACGCGGCGCACGCGCTCGGGCTTTCCGTCCCGTTCGCCGGGGCCGAACTCGACGTCGTCTACTCCTTCCGGCAGTTTCGCCGCGCGGGGCTGGACGCGGCGACGACGAGCTGGTCGATGACGGTGTCGTGGATCTTCTCGACGTCCGGGCTCGCACTGCTGCTGCTCGCCGGGGCGATCGCGGGCAACGTGCCGGCGGCGTCGGCCGCCGGGTTCGCCGGCGCGGCGCTGTACGTGCTGCCCGCCGTCGGGGTGCTGCTCGCGCTGCGGTTCGACCGGGTGCGCGCCGTGCTGCGGTCGGTGCTGGCATGGCTGGCGGCGCTGAGCAGACGGGTGTTCGGCAAGCCATCGGACGGCGGGGCCGGGGTGGACGGCTTCATCGACGAGGTGTCCAGCACGCGGCTGTCGCTGCCTGGCTACGCGCGGGTGTTCGGGCTCGCGGTCGCGAACTGGGCGTTCGACTGCGCGGCGCTGGCCCTGTGCATCCGCGCGATGGGGCAGCCGGTGCCCTGGGACGACCTGCTGCTCGTCTACAGCGCGGGGCAGACGGTCGCGTCGAGCGGGCTGACGCCGGGCGGGTTCGCGCTCGTCGAGCTGACGATGACCGCGGCGCTGACCGCCTCGGGGCTGCACGCCTCGGCGGCACTGGCGGCCGTGCTCGCCTACCGCGTGGTCAGCTTCTGGCTGCTGCTGCTCGGCGGCTGGATCAGCCTCGGCTTCCTCGCGCACCCGCTGCGCAACCGGCGGGGGGCGCGCTCGTGATCGACGCGCGGCACCGCAGCACCGCCCTGCTCGTCGCCGGCTGCTATTTCATGGAGATGCTCGACGGCACGATCGTCACGACCGCGTCGCCGCAGATCGGCCGGTCGCTGCACGCCCCGGCCACGGAGATCGGGCTCGTCGTCACCGCCTACCTGCTGACGCTCGCGGTGCTGATCCCGCTGTCCGGCTGGCTGACCCGCCGGCTGGGCAACCGGGTGATCTTCCTGACCGCGATCACCGTGTTCACCCTCGCCTCGATCGGCTGCGCCGCGAGCGTGAACCTCGGAATGCTCGTCGGGATGCGGGTGCTGCAGGGCGCCGGCGGCGCGATGATGGTGCCGGTCGGCCGGACGATGGTGGTGTCCAGGGCCGCGAAACCGGACCTGCTGCGGGTCACGTCGTACGTGGTGTGGCCGGGGCTGCTCGCCCCGGTGATCGCGCCGCTGGCCGGCGGCCTGATCACCACGTATGCGTCCTGGCACTGGCTGTTCCTGATCAACGTGCCGCTCGGGGTGGTCGCGTTCACCGTGGCGTGGCGGCTGGTGACGGACGGCCCGGACCCGAGTGTCGCTCCCCCGCCGCTGGACTGGGCCGGAGTGGTGCTGACGTGCCTCGGGCTCGGCGGGCTGACGTACGGCGCGCACCTGATCTCGCTGCCGTCGCCGCCGGCGGCCATGACGGTCGTGTTTCTCGCGGGATCGCTGGTGCTGCTAGCCGGCGCGGTCTGGCACCTGCGGCGGACGCGGTTTCCGCTGCTCAACCTGCGGACGCTGAGCGTGCCCACGTTCCGCGTGGCGCAGTCCGGTGTGATCGCGTACTGGTTCGTCTGCGGTGCGATGCCATTCCTGCTGCCGCTGCTGTTCCAGACCCAGTTCGGCTGGTCCCCGGTGAAGTCGGGCGCGGTGGTCGCGTTCGTCTTC
>Ga0187815_10001108_pt1 | contig 12776 bp, 8 predicted proteins | sample NC_S_5_FD_132962 | JGI IMG/M metagenome (GOLD analysis project Ga0187815, IMG submission 132962) | Wetland sediment microbial communities from Neuse River Estuary, North Carolina, USA - ASW-S_5 | ecosystem: Environmental > Aquatic > Freshwater > Wetlands > Sediment | place: USA: North Carolina...
TCCGATCAAACGGGACCTCGAGCTATTCCAGGACCCGTCGGTGGGCTTTCTCGAAGGCGCGAGCGACTGGCCCGCTCTCCGGGGGTCGTGCCTCACCGCTCGCGGAGATCGGGCCGGTCGCTCGCGCCCTCGAGAAAGCCCACCGACGGGTCCTGGAATAGCTCGAGGTCCCGTTCGATCGGACGGATCGAGACCAGAAGGTCCGGCGTTACCGACTCCCATTGGACTGACGAAGGCCCGACTACGCCTCGATCCGCGATACGAGACTGGAGTTCACGCCGGCCAGCGTTGGGCGGCCGACCAGCGCCATCGCCGTCGCGAGCTCTGTTTTCAAGAGACCGAGATATCGATTCACCTCGTCACCGCCGCCTACTGCGAGAGCCCAGAGGACGGGTCGTCCGATTCCTACGGCCTTGGCACCTAGAGCCAGAGCCACGAGGATGTCCGATCCCCTCCTCACTCCGCCGTCGAGGTACACCTCGACCTGGGAACCCACGGCCTCAACGACCTCCGGGAGGACACTCAAGGTCGCGGGTGCGCCGTCCAGCTGACGCCCCCCGTGATTCGAAACGACGATCGCTTTGGCGCCGTGTCGCGCTGCCTCCAGGGCGTCCTCCGGAGTCAGGACACCCTTGACTACCCAGGGAAGGCGGGTGATCGATTGCAGCTCCTCCAGGACGTCCCAGGTCGACCCTGCCTCCGATCTAAGGCGATAGAATCGGCCCTGCTCGAGAGGACTACGAGAAGGGGGAACTACGTCGCTGCCATTGCCGATGGGTACGGTCGAGTCGATCGCGAATCCGCCTCGGGCCTGGCGATCCCGGACGCCGAGGACGGGGGTGTCCACGGTCAACATCAATGCAGAGTATCCAGCCCTTTCAGCCCGCTCGACGAGTCGACGACTGACCTCGAAATCGGGTTGAAGGTAGAGCTGAAACCACCGCGCGCCCGACCCCGACGCCCGGGCGATCTCCTCGATCGAGAACGACGAGAGCGTGCTGTAGGTCGCAAGGATCCCCGCTTCGCTCGCCGCTCGGGCGACCCCCGGTTCACCTTCGGGATGGACCTGAGCGTGGTAGGCCATCGGTGAGATGAAGATGGGTGCGCGTACCTCCGCGCCGAGAATGGACGTGTGGAGGTCGACCGCGGAAACGTCGACCAGGGCCCGCGGCCGTAGGGTCCATCGATGGAACGCGCTGCGGTTCGCGCGGAGCGTTCGCTCTTCTCCGGCCCCTCCCTGGACATACGCCCAAACATGGTCCAGAACCTTCTTCGACGCCACCGCTTCGAGGTCGCTGAGGGTAGGTAGGTCGCCTCTGGGTTCATCGGTCACGGATTCGGATCCCTCCGGCGGACCACCACGGAGTCCGCCGGATTTGAAGTCGTCGTAACGGCGCCGTCTTCAGGATCTTCCTGGCAGCCGATGTCCTTTGCGAAGACGTAGAACTCAAAGGTCAGCGCCCGACGGGGCCCGGGCTCAACGGAGGTCGGAGCGTTCTCCTTGTCCGGAAAGATGGATATTCGGGGTCATCGTTGGCCGGAATGTCTATGGCCGGACGAAGGGCGTTCATAACGGGAGTCACGGGACAGGACGGTTCCTATCTCGCAGAGCTGCTTCTGAAGAAAGGGTACGAGGTCTTCGGGCTGATTCGCCGACTCAGCAGTCCGAACATGTCGAGCTTGGAGGCCATCCGAGGTCAGCTTCACGTATTGGATGGCGACCTGACGGACCAGTCCTCTCTCAACCACGCGGTCCAGGTGGCCGACCCGGACGAGGTCTACAACCTCGCTGCCCAATCGTTCGTGGCCACCTCCTTTGCCCAACCGGTGCTGACGGGGGAGATCACCGGGCTGGGCGCGTTGCGGGTGTTGGAGGCGGTCCGGGCGCACAACCCCAGCACGAAAGTCTACCAGGCCTCGTCCAGCGAGATGTTCGGGCGGATCGACCAGGAACCGCAGAACGAATTGACGGCGTTCCATCCCAGGAGCCCGTACGGCGTCGCCAAGGTCTACGCGTACTGGGCCTGCGTGAATTACCGCGAGGCGTACTCCCTGCCGGTGTCCAATGGGATCCTGTTCAACCACGAGTCTCCTCGACGCGGTCTGGAATTCGTGACGCGCAAGATCACGGACGGAGTCGCCCGCATCGCACTCGGCAAGGCCGATTCGATCACCCTTGGGAATCTGGACGCCCGGAGAGACTGGGGATATGCGGCCGACTACGTCGATCTGATGTGGCGTACGCTCCAGCAGGACGAGCCGGGAGACTTCGTCGGAGCCACGGGGGAAGCCCACACCGTTCGAGAATTCCTGGGAGAAGCGTTCGAAGCGGCCGGGGTCGACCATTGGGAAAGCCGAGTCAAGGTCGACCCGAAGTTCAATCGCCCCGCGGAAGTCTACGCTCTTCGGGGCGACGCATCCAAAGCGAAACGGGTCCTCGGCTGGGAGCCTACCATGCGGTTCAAGGAGCTGGTCCGACTGATGGTTCGAGCCGACCTCGAACGCCTCTCCAAGGGGATCCCGGCAGTCTAAGCGCGACCCATCGCCGCGGGAGTGACCCGCGTCATGTCCCAGCGATGGTCGGCGACCGCCACCGGGACCGGGTCCAAAGGACACGCCCCTTCGATCCAGCTGGCCAGCTCGTCGACCATGCGCAGGCCCGAGAAATTCTGTGCCTGAAGCACGCAGGCATCTTGCGAGATACCGGTGTCCCCCCGGCGCCAGATCTCGGTCGCCTTGGACACCATTTCGCCCGGGGTATCTACCAGCCAACCGGTCGAGTTGTGAACGACGGTGGACGCGGGGCCCTGACGCCCGTAGGTCAGGACCGGAGTGCCACAGGCCATGGACTCGATCGGCACGAGCCCCATCGGTTCGCAGGTGAAGGGGAACAGGGTGAACAGCGCGTTCGCGTAGAGGTCCACGAGCTTTCGATGACTGACCCGCCCCAACCATTCAATGGAGTCCGTGAACCGTCCGAGACGCGTTCCCGAAGGGATCTTGCTACCGAAGCCGACCACACGCACTCCGGCGTTTACGAGCGCACCGAAATCGAGCTGGTCGGTCTCCTTTCCAACATACAGAAGAACGTAGTCCCGATGGGACGGCTGGGTCGTGGGCCGGAAGTCCGACATGTCCTTCAGGGTGTAGACGACGCCTTCGACCGGGACGTTGCGGAGACGATAGAGGTCCCTCAGGTAGGGGGAGTTGGCCACGATGCGCAAGGTTCTCGATTGGATCCGGCGGAGGACTCTGGCGTCGAGGCTCGCTACCGCCCGCCCGGCGCAGAGGTCGGCCATCCGAGCGTAGAGGTTAACGCTCGCCATCCCTCGGATAGTCTGGTCCAAGGGAGTCCCGAGGATCCACCAGAGGTCGCACGATACGGGCACGGTCATGGAGAGGTTCACGACGTAATCGGCCCGGTGGCGGCCCAGGTAGGTCGATGCGTCCCGCGCGTTCCTTTGCATCAAGGCCTCGCGGAGCCAGCTCTCCGCCCACAACATCGACTCGTTGCACCGACCGCGGGCTTGGAGCAGCCGATTCAACGCGAAACCGTCGTCGCGTGGGGTGATTAACTCGCATCCAGACTCGGTGAGCGCCTGGCCGCGTTTAGGGTCGCAATAGGGTGTATAGACGGTGAGCTCGTACCGTGAACCGAGGCCCTGTGCGAGCGAGTCCAGAATGTCAAACTGTACCGACGTGGCGCCGCCGATAGGATCTGCCACGAGCATGAGTCGCTTCATTGGCAGAGTTACCAGGTTCCGGAGTCGCAATTTACCGGTAGTACTATTTGAACCTATGTGGCGTTATACGCGCCCCTAGGCGTTTCGGGGTCCGTGTCGAAAGTAGGGTCGCCGAGAGGGGTTGAGGGGGCTACTCCACAATGCGGGAAGCATGAATGGGGAGCTCAAACCGGGCGATCGGCTGCTGGACCACTCTACAGATGACCGTCGCGAACTTGGGCGCCTCCGATGAGCACCTGCGAGTCTGACTCCGGAATCCGTCCCAACAGAGCCGTGTTCGGGGAACCGTCCTCATTGTTTGCCGGGAAGGGCACTGGGGCGATCGTCGCTCCGACGGACCGCAACGCCGGGGGGTCGGGAACCCGGGGGAATCGGACCGATAGGGTCCATCCCATCCGGCCTAGCTTCGATTAATGGCCCAGGGTGTCTAGACACGGACCATGGTGCTCGAAAAGCCCCGAGTCGTTGTTGTTTCGACGTACCCCCCCGAGCACTGCGGGGTCGGTAGAGACGCTTTTCAGCTCGTGGAATCCCTCCGTGAAATGCGGGACGTTTCCGTGATGGGAAACCTCACGCTTGGAGCGTCGCCTGAGGAAGGCATCATCAGCAGGGTCTGGCGGAAGAACGACCCCCTATTCCCCTTCAAGATCGTTGCAAGAATCAACCGTGGTCCCCATCGGAGCGACACGATCGTCCACGTCTACCATCACTTCAACCTCTACGGCGGCCCGCTCAGCATCCCGCCGTTTCTCTTGCTTCTCCTGATGTTGCACATCCGAGGTTACCCGGTCGTCGTTCAGCCTCAGAGCGTGGTCGACTCTCACAAGTTGGGAGAGCTGAATCGGGCCGACAGCGTTGGGCTTCCACGTCCGCTCTTGGCCGCAGGTCTTCAGCTCTTCTACCGGCTCCTCGGCGGACTCGGAAACCGAGTCGCGGTCTGCACGCCATCGATGAGAAGCTTGCTGGTCGAGAGGTACGGTGTAGATCCTGAGCGAGTCTGGGTCGTCCCGGTTGGGTGGCGGGCGGTCGCTTCCCCCCCGGGCGAGTTTGCGCCGAGGGGGACCGTAGCTCCATCCCGGCACGTCGTGATAGTCTTCCACGGATTCCTCGACCCCACGAAGGGACTCGGGTACCTCCTGGACGCGTTCGCGCGGGTCCACCTCGAGTATCCAGAGAGCCGCCTTGTTTTCGCCGGGGAGGTGTCCCCACATCTCGGAAGCGCCGGCGTCGCGTTCGTCGAATCCCTCGAGAAACAGGTGGTAGCTCTAGGCCTGGAAGGTGCCGTGGAGTTCACGGGCTACGTGGACGACGGACGTTTAGGTCAGGTCCTCTCCGCGGCGGATCTGTTCGTCCTTCCGTATACGATGCTCGCGAGCCACGGTGGCAGCGCCTCGCTCAGCCGGGTAGCAGGATTCGGAAAGCCCTTGATTGCCTCGCGAATCTCCCGCTTCGCGGATGAAATCATCGACGGCGAAACCGGATTGCTGGTGACCCCAGGGAAACCGGAGGAGATCGCGGCGGCCATCCGTCGTATCCTGAGCGATCCAGCGCTGGCCAGCCGACTCGGGGACAACCTGCGAAGGCTCGCCCATGAACGGACCTGGAAGGCCTCCGCAGAACTCCTCGACCGGGACCTATATCCGTCCCTGCCGAAGGGGTCCGCGCGTTGAGGAGCGTCGAATCATCCTCCTCACGGGCTCAACTATCCAGGCGCGGCAAGTAGGGGAGCGTGATGCAGGAGACCAGCGATGCGCACCTCCAGGAGGCATATGACCGGGTCGAGTGGGACGCCGGACTTTAGGGCGCTTGCACGGACGGCCATGGCGGGCCTGGAGTACTACGGCATCCACCCGCCGTTCATGGAACCAGAGCATCGCGTCCTTCCTCAACTGGTCAAGGGAGGCGATACAGCCTTAGACATCGGGGCCAACGTTGGGGCGTACACCTGCCAGCTTTCGAGACTGGTCGGACCCTCGGGACGGGTGGTCGCGTTCGAACCGTACCCGCCGTCGTTCGCCCGCCTCTCTGCACTGGTGCGCTTCCTCGCACTCACGAACGTGACCTTGCGGGACGTCGCGATCACCGATTCGCGTCGAACGGTACGGTTGGCCCCGCCAAGAGCGGCGATCGGGGGGACCATGCACGGCTTCGTCCACGAGGCCACGGATCGGTCTAACACGGATGTGGAAGTGGCGGGACGAACCTTGGATGAGGAGGTTCAGGAGATTGGACTGCCCCGAATCAGCCTCATCAAATGCGATGTCGAAGGAGGCGAGGCCGCGGTGATCGCCGGTGGACATCGGACCATCCAAACCGATCGGCCGATCGTTATCTGCGAGATCGAGGAGCGGTGGGCTGAACGCTACGGGCAGCACCAGCTCGAGGTCGTCGAACGGCTTCGGGAGCTCGGGCGCTATCGTGTGTTTGCGGTCCTCGGGTCGAGCCTCGTTCCCTGGAAAGCGGACCGTCCGCGCGGCGGCAATCTCTTCTTCCTTCCTGCACCGTAGCCGCGAGCCTCCGTAGACTCGGGGATGGACGCGATCTGCGGAGCTCAGAAGAGTCGCCGCGTCGTACGATTCGTCCGACGATCCCCTGCCCGGCGCAGTGATCTACCGTAGGCAGGGTCAGGTTACTTGGACGGGGATGGGTAGCTCAGAGAGTTGAGCCCCTCCGAAGTACACTCCCGGGAAGGCCGGGCCGCTCAATCCGGACAGTTCCAGATAGGATGGGTATGGGATCGTCAGGTTCCACACGACTTGAGTCCAGTTCGTTCCCAGTTGCTGAGGCGACACCACTCCTTCCCGGAGGATCGTTTGGCCGAGGTCGACGGTCGTGCGAAGTTCGATGGAGCCCCCGCCCAGGCTGGCCCCCCGGAGCCACATGCTCAAGGCATACACCCCGGGTAGCACGGAAGCATAGGGTCCGTACCACAGCTCAGCATTCTTCGTATAGAACGGGACGATGTAGCTACCGAGCGGGCTTCGGCTGTCCACCACGAGCCCAGCACTTCGCAGAAAGAAGGAGTCGGGAGTCAGGCTCTCTTGGATGGGCACATAGATCACCGGGGTGCCGGTGTAGCCCGCTTTGAGGAGAATGACCCCGTACGAAGAAGCGAGCACTCCGTACGCTCCGGTGATGTTCTCGACCTCCTCGCTCCAGGGGGGGTTCGTCGTGGGAGGCGGCAGAGCCGTCGTGAACCACCAGCTGGTCGTGTCGAAGAAGATGTAGTCGACCCCCGGAACAATGTAGGGGTAGGCATCGCCTCGGTCTGCGAATTGAGGGAACAGGTCGGGCTCAACCGAGACCGAAGCGGTTGGGGGGATCAGCTCGCCGACCTGGTTCAACAATTGGGTATGGGCGGTGGGACCCTGATAGACCTTCTCCCAGTTATCGCTCAGCGGCGAAAGGGGGCTCCAGTACACCTGAGTGAAGCCGAATCCCGCGACCAGGCCGCAGACAAGGGTGGCCTGGAGGATGGGGTGTCGACGTTCCCGCAGCGCGTACCTCCAACGTCGTTTCGAGCGAGCCGGGGCGCCTGGTTCCACGGGAGCAGAGATCGTTCTGGGTTGACGCAGCCGCTCGAGAAGTCGGCTGAGGAACGAATAGCCCGAGGCCGTTGCAGGCAGGAGGAAAGGGAAGCTCAGAAAGGTGTACTGGTCACCGGCGGGCATGAGATAGCCGGTAATCGACGACAGCAGCGCGATCCCGATCCACGGGAGCGCGGGAAGCACCTGGCGCGGGCTCAGGACCCAGAGCACGAGGCCCGAAAGAAGCAGGACCTCGAGATAGATGAGTTTCGAGTGGTCGTGGACGGTCAAGGCTTGTCCGACCAAACTTGGATTGAACAGGTTCACGAGCACTTGGGAGAAGCTGCCGCCGAGGACCCCCGCCTGCGTGTAGGGCGGGGTCGAGGGGGCGATGATCTTGGGAATCGCGAACCAGATCGGGGTCAAGACCGCGCAGATCGCCAGGACGATTAGCGGAAGGTGCACCATCCACCGGACGTAGGCACGGTCGACCGCCGAGCGCTTGAATTTCCACGACCACAATCCTTCTAACAGGAACATGAAGGCGATCGCCCCCAGGATGATCGGCGTGAGTTCGATAAGGCTGAGAAACGCCACGCTAGAGACAGCTAGCAATCGCGGCTTCCGGGTCTCCCAAGCATACCAGAGCGTGAGACCGAAGAGCGGAACGAAGGCCTCCGAGTGGAAGTCGTAGAAGAGGCCTCCGAGGAGCGGGGCGGAGACCAGGTACGCGAGAGCGATAGCGAGAGCCGCCTTGCTCGACGCGCGGCGAGCGGCGAGCAGATACAGTGGCAGCGACGAGAGGCAGACGGCCAGGCTCTGAAGGGTAAGGAGGGTGAGCGCTCCAGGAAAGGCACGGTACAGAGGAGTCAAGGCCAGTAAGAACGCCGCAAAATGCACCCCCATGAGGCTGCCACTGGAGTTCCAGGAAAGCTCCGCCGTGTAGTACAAGAACCTCCCTTGGAAGGCCGTGGTCCAGAGCGCCTGCATGTTGATGCCGAGGTCCCACGCGTTGGTTTGGTAGGTCAAGTACCGCTGATACGAGAGGAAGATTGTTACCGCCAGAAAGACGATCCAGGACCCCGCCAGAACCCGGCCCTCCCAACGCAGGGCGCCCCACATCCGCAGGGTAACGCGAGCGAAGGCGCGGACGGGACGGACTACGCTACGAGCGGGTTCGTGAGAGGCCTCCGTATCCGCGATCACGGCGACGCCACCTGAATCCGAGCGCGGTCCGTTGCTCGACCCTCGAAGCGTGCGCCGGGTGCCCCGCTCGAGACGGGTGCGAACTTGAACCGAGCCAAGTCCGGCGGTGGCGCGAACCGGGGGAAGAAGACGAGTGAAGGTTTGACGCGAGTCGGAAGCACCGCTAACGACCAACCTGCCAATCCATCAGGCCCTGCGCCAAGTGGAAGCCCACGACGCTGTCAAGGTACAGCGCGTGCGTTCTCATCGGTGGTGTGACGGAGTAGGTTCTGGGTGGGCTCGTATATATCCTTCCCTCCTCGGGGCCTCTCGCGGATTCAGGTTCCACATTCGACCCGCTCCCGGGCCGAGCGGGCGAACAGTTTCGACGTCACCACCGCGGGCTCTCTTCCAGGGGCCGATCTCCTTCGGCCCGGGAGCGACCTCGCCGGATGAACTCGGTCCCGGGTGGACGGACGGGAATCTTCGCCCCAGCGGCTTTACGGGAGCAGCCGTAGTGGAACCACCTCCGGATCCTCGGCCACTCGGCCTACGGCATGCAGTGACTCTGGCTCACGCCTGGCCCAAAGGACAGGACGAGAGCGTCACCGGAGCCAACCAGGGACGAGAAATCCGCGGATCCCAGCAGCGGATTCACCAGGAAAGGAAGATAGGAGACGGAGGTCTCGCCCGTCACGAAGACTTCGGTTACGTTCAGGTTCTCGAGAGCTGCGCGAGTGGCCGACGTGTAGTTTCCGGTGGTTAGATTGGAGACCGCGGTCCAGTACGCGGGGCTCCGCGGTTCGGGGTTCATCGGAAAGACCACGTGGACCGTCGCGTATTCCGGGAGGAATTGGCCCGCAGAACCTGGAGCGACCAGCACGGAAGAGCAGGCGGGCAAGTGAACGCCGATCCATTCCATCACCGCAACGTCCGCGGCGGTAACATTCGAGGTCTTTCCGACGTTCTGCTCGATGAACCCCGGCCCCTGGGTGACCGTGAACCACGCCCCCGAGCAGAAGGGGACCACAAGCACGATCACCGCAGCCATTCCAGCGATCGACCAGAGGCGGCCCGGGGGCCGGTCGCGCATCGACGATCCACGGGTCAGCCGGGCGGTGGCGAAGAGCTCCGGGACGCGCGGAGTCGTGGGCGTGGCGGATTCGATGAGCGCGCGAAGAGCTACGAGAAGCGGGAAGAGGCACAACCCTTCCAAGAAGACAAACAAAAGGATGGACGTTTGGTCGAGGTTGGTCACACTGAGAAGACCCTGGGACAGGGGACCGGGGAGAGCCACGATGAGCAGGAACCCGGTCAGCGCGAACATCGCCACGGCTCCTACGAGGAGGTGGGAAGCTAGTCGACTTGACGAAGGTTGGACCTTGTGGTCCGGCCTATTTCGGACGGCCCAGATCGCGAGAACCACTCCGATCACCAGGAGGATCTGCAGCTCGAGGGTCAGCCACGGGAATGGAGAAACCTTGTACTTCCACGGGCTCAACGGATCGAGTTCTCCATCCACCAAACGGGCGTTCAGACTCCCGTACTCCCCCGAGGGACCGTACGCCGGTTGACCCTGAACGAGCCAGGCGGTCACGCTCCGAAGGCTGAACGCCGCTTCGAAGCCGGCGACGATCGCGGTCCGTCCTACCCACGCTGCCACGACGTGGGCGTCTTTTCGATGACTGGTGACGGCGTACACCACGAGCAGAACGAGGAGCGCTTCGCCCGCGGCGACACTGAGCGAGGTGAGCATCCCCGCGAGCAATCCGAATGCGACAATCTCCGCTCCGAGATGGTGCTCGGATTGGACGAGGGACGGAAGAAGGCCTAGCGCGACCAGGAAGAGCGGCAAGGCGAATGCGAAATCGTACGAGCCCCCGGTGTAGAACCGTGGCCAGCTCGCGACCAGTCCAAAGAAACCAGCGAAGAGCAGCCCCGCCGGGGTGCCCGAGGTCGAGGGGGAGGCGCTCCACCGCGTTCCCCAGCAGAACGCTGCAGGTACTGTGAGGCTGAGAAACAGAGGGGGCAAGAGCACCGGTGTCTGCACGATGGGCCAATTCAGAAGCCGGACCGGGAGGGTCATCCAAACCGTCGTAGCCAGAGGATAGACGACCGGCGAAGAGGCGAACGGCTCGAGCGTGGTCGGAAGCGTTCCTCGGCTCAGCGTAAGGTTCGTCCAAAGGGCCGTGACACTTCCGTCCCACGCGTTGGGGAACGGGTGGTTCCACACAGGAGCGATTTCGAAGATCAGGAGCCCGAGGGTCCCCGCTCCCAGCAAGAAGCCCGCGCCGCTAACGACCTGCCTGCCCGCGAGGAGCAGTCCCTTGCCTCGTTCACGGACCGCGAATGCTCCATAGACGACGGCCCCGGTACCGAGGACGCCGAGGATGAGCGGCGTCCCGTAGATGGCCAGCGGGATCGACGCGAGGACGAAGAACGCCGCGCCCACCGCATAGAACGCGATCAGGACCCGCTCGGGAACCGAGAGGGCGAATCGGTGTCCTAGGACCCGCTCGGCGATCCTGAGGATGGCGAGTCCCGTGGGGACGAGCGCCACCAGGAGAAGCAGGCTTCCCCACAACACATCGCCGGGAGATGCCGGCACGCGGGCCGGCAGCGGACCTCAGCACAAATACCCGTCGAGGCCGCGACCGACGCTCGGAAACGGAGGATGCCAATCGGCCGACCCGTCCAGGAAGCATCTCACCGAGGGCGGTCGCGCGACCCGGCACTTCCGACCTCGGGAGGGCTACTCGGAGTGGCGCCAGAACTCCAAGGCGTCGGCGATGGTACGTTCGAGCGGATAGGTGGCCTCGAAGCCCAGACCGTTCAGGCGCGAGACGTCCGCCCGGTTGTCGGGCTCGTCCGTGGGACGCAGGAGGGCAGGGTTCGTGGTGATCTTCAGAGGTACCCGGGAGAGTTGGACGAGTTGGTCTGCGATCCAACGGATAGAGTAGCTGCGGCCCGCTCCCACGTTCACGGGTTCCTTGGGGTCCCCTTTCTCGAACACGAGCCACATCGCCCGCACGACATCTCGTATGTCGGAAACGTCCCGCAAGGTGTCGAGATTCCCTACTTTCAGCTCTCCGGTCTGCCCCGAACGCTCGCGGATCGCTACCTGCTGGGCAAAGTCATTCATCGCGTCCCCCGTCTTTCCAGGGCCGGTGGTGCCGAAGAGGCGGGCCCGCAGGATGCGCAATCCGAAATTCAAGGAGTACTGGAACGAAAGCATGTCCTGACAAGCCTTCGAGACCCCGTACGGGTTGGTCGGGTTCAGCGGAGTATCCTCCGCGATGGGTAATTTTACGGGCGCTCCATAGGCCGCCCCCGAAGCGGCGAGGAGCGTGCCCTCGGGAGGCGGACGCCTCTTCAACGCTTCGTAGAGCGCGATCGTGCCGAGGACGTTCGTCCGGAACGTGTCGTCGGGGTCGGCCCACGCTTTCTTCGCGTACGCCTGAGCCGCCAAGTGGAACACCGCATCCGGACGGACCTTCTCGAGCAACTCCCCTATCCGCGGGAGGTCCTGCATGTCCAACCGTTCCCATCGGACCCCGGTCCGTGGAAGGTCGCGCGCGGAAAGCTCTCCGTTGTTGAGGTAGGTGCCGACGACCTCGTGCCCCTGACGCACCGCGTAGGCTGAAAGGGCGCGCCCGATGAACCCCGAGGCTCCGGTAATGAGGATCCGCATCGACGCTCCGTGGGTTCGGGTCTATCGATAGAAGCTGACGGTGCTCACGAGGGTGACGTCAGTTCCCTTCTGCTCCCGGGAAGGGACGACCGATATAGGGGTTGCCCCGGCGGACCATGGACGTGAGCCCGCGCGACGACCGGAGCCGAGGCCGTTTCTAGGCGGCCCGATCGGCCACCCGCGGCAGCGGCGGGGACCGCTTCCGCAGAAGCGACTCGAACCGCCGGGCGAGGAGAACTTCCACCAGGAAGACTCGGATGAACGCCGGACCCTGGGTGACCTTGCTCGACCCTTCGGTCCGGGGCTCGAACCGGAACCCCACCTCCGAGACACGTCGCCCTTCGGCCATCACGAGGGCGAACAGGAGGAGCTTGTAACCGCGGTAGAGCGGATTCAGCGAGACCCAGATGTCCCGCCGCACCCCAAAAAACCCGGAGACCGGGTCACTGACTCCCCTCGCGGCGGGGAGGAGCGCTTTGGCGGTCCACTCCGCCCCTCGGGATATTGCAAACCGAGAGAGCGTTCGGGGTCCGGCGGACCCGCGGGGGGCGTATCGGCTGGCCACGGCGAGAGAAGCCCCCGCCTCGAGCTCCCGGACGAGAGCAGGGATCGTCTCGGGGGGGTGCTGAA
>Ga0187815_10001109_pt1 | contig 12764 bp, 4 predicted proteins | sample NC_S_5_FD_132962 | JGI IMG/M metagenome (GOLD analysis project Ga0187815, IMG submission 132962) | Wetland sediment microbial communities from Neuse River Estuary, North Carolina, USA - ASW-S_5 | ecosystem: Environmental > Aquatic > Freshwater > Wetlands > Sediment | place: USA: North Carolina...
CGGTGCGCGAAGTCACCAGCCTGGGCCTGAAAGAAGCCAAGGACCTTGTGGACGGCGCTCCCAAGACGGTGAAGGAAGGGGTCAACAAAGAGGAAGCTGCCGCGATCAAGAAGAAATTCGAAGACGCCGGAGCCAAGGTCGAAGTCAACTAGTGGCGGTGGCGCCCCTGGGGGCTGCAAACGGGGGATACGCGTACTTACGCGCTCCTTTGGAATTTCAGAATCTCAAAATACGTCCTTCCCGGATCGGCAGGGCGAGTCTCTCCTCGCGCCGCCGATTCCGGCTTGACCCTGAAAAGGATTACCGATGAGCAATCGTAATGGAAGCAGCGCCGTTCGGGAACGGGAACGTCTGGACTTTGCCAAAATCAAGACAACTGTCCAGATTCCGAACCTGATCGACGTCCAAAAGAAGTCCTATCAACGCTTTCTGCAGATGGATCTCTTGCCGAGCGAGAGGGAAGACACGGGGCTGCAGTCAGTTTTCACCTCCGTGTTTCCCATCCAGGATTTCCGCGGGCTGTCGCAGCTTGATTTCGTTGACTACGCGATCGGCAACTGGGAGTGCAAGTGCGGGCACCTGCGCGGCCTGCATCACCTGCGCGCCACCTGCCGGAATTGCGGCGCGTCGGTGGTGACGAACCCCTACAAGACCGGCGACGTGATTTGCGCGAAGTGCGGCACGTTCAACAAGAACACGCCGACCTTCTGCAACAAGTGCGGCGATCCGGTTACGCTGCAGCTCAAGTACGACATGAATGAGTGCCAGGAGCGCGGAATGACATACTCCGCGCCGCTGAAGGTGACGATCCGGCTCACTATTTACGACAAGGATCCGGACACGGGTTCGAAATCGATTCGCGACATCAAGGAACAGGAAGTTTTCTTCGGCGACATTCCGCTGATGACGGAGAACGGCACGTTCATCATCAACGGAACCGAACGCGTGATCGTCAGCCAGTTGCACCGCTCGCCGGGCGTGTTCTTCGAGACGGCCAATAACCGCAGCTACTTCCTGGGCAAGATCATTCCGTATCGCGGCTCGTGGGTCGAGTTCGAATACGACACGAAGAACGTGCTGTATGTACGCATCGACCGGAAACGGAAGTTCTTGGGTTCGATTTTCCTGCGCGCGCTGGGCATGAAGACGAATGAGGACATCCTTCGCACGTTTTATCAAGTGGAGCGGATTTCGCTGCATGACAGCGGGCTTTACTGGAACGCTTCCGAAGGGCTGATTGATCGCAAGTTAACGCGGGAAATCAAGCATCCAAAGTCGGGCGAAGTACTGGTTGGGGCGCACAAGCGCATTTCTGACGCGTTGTACAAGGAGTTGGTGAAGGCGCGTGTGACGCAAGTGGAAGTAGGCGCAGGCGATCTGGAAGGCGCGGTGACAGTAGGCGAGCTCGTCAACCGGCAAACAGGCGAAGTTCTGCTCGAAGCCAACAAGCCGCTGACGGCGGAAATGTGGTCCACGATTGCGGAGGCGGGAATCACGGAAGTCGATGTTTGCTTCCCCGAGTCGGATGATGTCGGGATCATCGTTTCGCGAACACTTGACAAAGACACGATTCGCACGCCGAAAGAAGCGCTCATCGAAATCTACCGTAAGCTGCGTCCGGGTGATCCGCCGACGCTGGAAACAGCCACGGCGCTGTTCAACGGGATGTTCTTCGACGCGCGCAAGTACGATTTCAGCAAGGTCGGACGACTGAAATTCAATATCAAGCTTGGGCTCGAGACACCGCTCGACAAGCGTACGCTCGATCCGGCCGATTTCGTGGCCGCCATCAAGTATCTGCTGAAGCTTCGCCGCAACGTGGGAACGGTGGATGACATCGACCACCTCGGGAACCGCCGCGTGCGAGCCGTGGGCGAGCTGCTGGAAAACCAGTTCCGCATCGGCCTCGTGCGCATGGAGCGGGCCATCAAGGAAAAGATGTCGGTTTATCAGGAAATGTCGACGGCGATGCCGCATGACCTGGTGAACGCAAAACCTGTGATGGCGGCCATCCGCGAGTTCTTCGGCAGTTCGCAGCTATCCCAGTTCATGGATCAGACGAACCCGCTGAGCGAAATTACGCACAAGCGGCGCTTGTCGGCTCTGGGACCAGGCGGCCTTTCGCGCGAGCGGGCAGGATTCGAAGTGCGCGACGTTCACCCGACACACTACGGCCGCATTTGCCCGATCGAGACGCCGGAAGGCCCGAACATCGGTTTGATCAGCTCGCTGTCATGCTATGCGCGAATCAACGAATTCGGATTCATCGAATCGCCCTATCGCAAGGTGAAAGGCGGGCGTGTAATCGATTTCGTTCAGATCATCAACGCGGGCGATAGCGAGTTCAAAGCCGGCGAGACAGTGGAACGCGAAAAGGTCGAACAGACAAACGAAGATCTGAAGCGGCGACGGGTGGTAGTCGAGCCGTATTGCTTCTATCTGTCGGCCTGGGAAGAAGACCGGTACGTAGTAGCGCAGGCCAACGCGTCGCTGGACGAGAAGGGGCGTATCACGACGGACTTGGTCAACTGCCGCCAAGCCGGCAACTTTGTGCTGAAGAGCCGTGAAGAAGTTGATTACATCGACGTTTCACCGAAGCAGCTCGTGTCCGTAGCGGCGAGCTTGATTCCCTTCCTCGAGAACGATGACGCAAACCGCGCGCTGATGGGCTCGAACATGCAACGCCAGGCGGTGCCGCTCATTCGAGGCGAAGCACCACTGGTCGGCACGGGAATGGAGCGTGTTACGGCGCGGGATTCTGGCGCGGTCATCGTGTGCAAACGCGATGGCATCGTCGATCAAGTCGACTCCGAGCGCGTGATTGTGCGCGTTGAATCCGATCAATCCGGCGTGCTTAGCCGAGAAGTTGGTTCCGACATTTACCTGTTGACGAAGTTCAAGCGCTCGAACCAGAACACGTGCATCAGCCAAAAGCCGCTGGTTCGCATCGGTGACCGGGTCAAGCAGGGGCAAGTGCTGGCGGACGGTCCATGCACGGACCGCGGCGAACTTGCGCTTGGGCGGAATGTGCTTGTCGCCTTCCTGCCGTGGCGCGGGTACAACTTCGAAGACGCCATTCTCGTGAGCGAGAAGCTGGTCGAGGAGGACTACTACACTTCGATCCACATCGAGGAATACGAGATCGAGGCGCGCGACACGAAACTCGGGCCGGAAGAAATCACAAGGGACATTCCCAACATCAACGAAGGCTTCCTGCGCAATCTCGACGAGAGCGGAGTGATCCGCATCGGCGCGACTGTCAAGCCAGGAGACATCCTGGTTGGCAAGGTGACGCCGAAGGGCGAGACCACGCTCACGCCGGAAGAGAAACTCCTCCGAGCAATCTTCGGTGAGAAGGCTGGCGATGTGCGGGACGCTTCTCTCTATTGCCCGCCGGGCATCGAGGGGACGATCGTCGACGTCAAGATCTTCTGCCGCAAGGGCGCGGAGAAGGACGAACGTCACAAGGCGATCGAGGCCGCGCAAGTGGCCAAGCTCGAAAAGAACCTCGCCGATGAGATTCGGATTCTCACCGACGAGCGCCTGAAGCGCTTGACCGACCTTTTGGGCGGCCAGAAGTTGCTCGTCGACTTGCACGACGAGCGCACGAACAAGCGCTTGCTCAACAAGGGGACGGAACTCACGCGCGAGATTCTCGAAAAGATCTCGACGCGCAACCTCAAGCGCTTGCGCCTGAGCGACAAGGATCCGCTACTCATCGAGAAGATCGACGAAATCGAGGAAATGACCTCGCGTCAGATCGACGTGCTGCGAAAGATTACGGACGAGCGCATTTCGAAACTCAAGAAGGGTGATGAGTTGCCGCCGGGCGTGATCAAGCTGGTGAAGGTCTACATCGCCATGAAGCGCAAGCTTTCCGTCGGCGACAAAATGGCGGGGCGACACGGCAACAAGGGCGTGATCGCACGCATCGTTCCCAAAGAGGATATGCCGTACATGCCGGACGGCACCCCCGTCGAGATCGTGCTGAACCCACTAGGCGTTCCTTCGCGTATGAACGTCGGCCAGATTCTCGAGACCCATCTGGGCTGGGCATCGAAAGAACTCGGCGCGCGGATCGGAAGGATCCTCGACGACACAGAATCCCGTGCCGAAGCGGTGCGAAAGTGGTTCAAAGACGCGTTCGGCCCGACCTCCGTATGGAAAGCCATTTCGCAGCTCGAAGACGAAGCTCTGCTCGAGCTTGCGGAGGGGTTCCGCGACGGCGTGCCGGTAGCGACGCCGGTGTTCGACGGAGCGCGGGAAGCGGACATACGTCACCTGCTGGAATTCACGGAACTTCCCGAGAGCGGCAAGATTACGCTGTACGACGGTATGACCGGGGAAGCATTCGCGCAGAACGTCACCGTAGGCTACATCTACATGCTCAAGCTGTCGCACCTGGTGGACGACAAGATTCACGCGCGGTCAATTGGTCCCTACTCGCTCATCACACAGCAGCCGCTCGGCGGAAAGGCGCAGTTCGGCGGGCAGCGCTTCGGCGAAATGGAAGTTTGGGCGCTTGAAGCGTACGGTGCCGCGCACATCCTTCAGGAGTTGCTCACGGCGAAATCGGACGACGTATACGGCCGAGCCAAGATTTACGAAGCCATCGTCAAGGGCGAGCCGGGAATCGAGCCCGGCGTGCCCGAATCGTTCAACGTTCTCGTTCGCGAACTGCAATCGCTCTGCCTGGACGTGGAGTTGATGAAGCGTCAAAAGCCGCAGTTGGAGAAGGCGGAAGCAGCGGATTAATTGAAACTGAGCGCGCGCCTGAAGCGGTCGTTGCAGGCCCGCGAAACACCATAACGGTTTTTTGCCCCGGCAAAGCCGGGGAGGGAGGCAGCCCTTGTATCGTTCGAGTCCTTATGATCGCGCCAGCCAGATCGCGGATTTTGATTCTATCCGCATCAGTTTGGCGAGTCCGGAAAAAATCCGGTCGTGGTCGCACGGCGAAGTAACCAAGCCGGAAACCATCAATTACCGCACGTTCAAGCCCGAGCGGGACGGCCTGTTTTGCGCCAAAATTTTTGGCCCCGTCACCGACTGGGAGTGCTTGTGCGGAAAGTACAAACGGATGAAGCATCGCGGGGTCATCTGCGACAAGTGCGGAGTCGAAGTCACGCTCAGCAAGGTGCGCCGCGAGCGCCTGGGCCATATCGAGCTTGCTTCGCCGTGCTCGCACGTGTGGTTCTTCAAAGGATTGCCGAGCCGCATCGGGTATTTGCTCGACATCACCATGCGCGACCTTGAGCACATCCTTTACTTTGAAGCGTTCGTTTGTATCGATCCCGGCGAAGCGCCCGGTATCAAGGAAAAGGAAATTCTGCCGGAGGAGAAGTTCCGCGAGCTGCAACGCGAATTCGCGGGGCGTTTCACTGCCGGCATGGGCGCGGAAGCGATTAAGGAACTGCTGCGCCGGGTAGATGTGGACAAGCTATCCGAAGAACTTCGCGAAAAAATGAAGATGGACCCGAGCCTGCAGAAGCGGATCAAATTCGCCAAGCGGCTCAAGGTGCTGGAGTCGTTTCGCAAGAGCGGCAACAAGCCGGAATGGATGATTCTGGACGTGATTCCGGTTCTTCCGCCTGAGCTGCGCCCGCTCGTGCCGCTGGACGGCGGCCGTTTCGCCACTTCGGATCTGAACGATCTCTATCGGCGCGTCATCAACCGCAACAATCGTTTGAAGAAACTGATGGAGTTGCACGCGCCCGACGTGATCGTGCGCAATGAGAAGCGCATGCTGCAAGAAGCGGTCGATGCGCTATTCGACAACGGACGGCGCGGCCGCGTTCTGCGCGGGACGAACAATCGCCCGCTCAAATCGCTGTCGGACACGCTCAAGGGCAAGCAGGGGCGGTTCCGTCAGAACCTGCTGGGCAAGCGCGTCGATTACTCTGGCCGCTCGGTGATTGTCGTGGGGCCGGAATTGAAACTGCACCAGTGCGGCTTGCCGAAAAAGATGGCGCTCGAGCTGTTCAAACCGTTCATTTATCACCGGCTGGAGGCTGCAGGACATTGCACCACGATCAAGCAGGCGAAGGAGTTGGTCGAGGCGCAGGAATCAATCGTGTGGGACATCCTCGAGGATGTCATCCGCGAACACCCGGTGTTGCTCAACCGCGCTCCGACGCTGCACCGGCTGGGCATCCAAGCCTTCGAGCCGACGCTGGTCGAAGGCAAAGCGATTCGCATCCACCCGCTTGTCTGCACGGCGTTCAACGCGGACTTCGACGGCGACCAGATGGCGGTGCACATTCCGCTTTCGCCGGAAGCGCAAGTCGAAGCCTCCGTGCTGATGCTTAGCTCGCACAACATATTGTCGCCGGCGAACGGCGCTCCTCTGGCCGTGCCGACGCAGGATATGGTGCTCGGCATTTATTACATGACCAAAGCCAAGCCGCAGGCGAAGGGCGAAGGGCGCGCGTTCGGCTCCGTCGAAGAAGTGATTATGGCGCTCGATGCGGGCGAAGTGGAATTGCTCACGCCGATTCGCTTGCGCTACACGGGCGAGGTTATTGATCTGACGAATGCGTACGACGATCAGGATGTCGCGCACACGGAGCCGATCCGGCTCAACAAGCAATTCCTGCACACTACCGTAGGCCGAGTGATTTTCAACGACCACCTGCCATCGGAGATGCCCTTCATAAACGGATTGCTGAAGAAGAAGGGCGTTCAGGCCCTCGTGCAGTACTGCTATTTGCGTTATGGGCTGGAGAAGACAGTCGTTGCCCTCGACAAGCTGAAGGAACTTGGGTTCCTGTACGCGACGAAGGCGGGGGTGTCCATCGGCATCAGCGACATGGTCATTCCGAGCGTCAAGTACAAACTCGTCGATGCGGCCGAACACGAAGTCTTCAAGGTCCAACAGCAATATCTTGACGGCGCGATCACCAACGGCGAACGCTACAACAAGGTCATCGCCATTTGGTCGGACGTCACCGAAAAAGTTGCGGACGAGATGTTCAAAGCCCTTGAGGAGCAGGACAAGCAGGGCGTGATCAACCCCATTTACGTCATGGCCGACTCCGGCGCGCGAGGATCGAAGCAGCAGATCCGGCAGCTCTCCGGCATGCGCGGCTTGATGGCCAAGCCTTCTGGCGAAGTCATCGAGCAGCCCATCACTTCCAATTTCCGCGAAGGGCTGGCCGTGCTCGAATACTTCATTTCCACACACGGCGCTCGCAAAGGTCTGGCGGATACCGCGCTGAAGACGGCCGACTCGGGCTATTTGACGCGCCGACTCGTCGATGTGGCCCAGGACGTTATCATCAACGAATTCGATTGCGGCACGGCGGACGGGATTTACGTCGAACCGATTCTCGAAGCTGGTGTCGAAGTCGAGCCGTTGCGCGATCGCGTGGTGGGCCGCGTTTCGCTCGAAAAGATTAAGGACTATGAAGGCAATGTCATCGTCGAGGTCAACCAGGAAATCACCGAGGAGTTGGCGAACGCGATTCAGGCTGCCGGCATTGAACGGGTCAAGATTCGTTCCGTGCTCACGTGCGAATCCAAGCGCGGTGTTTGCGCCCGTTGTTACGGTCGAAATCTCGCGACTGGGCGCTTTGTCGAAATGGGCGAAGCGGTCGGCGTGATCGCGGCGCAGTCCATCGGCGAGCCTGGAACGCAGCTCACGATGCGCACCTTCCACATCGGCGGCACGGCCACTCGCGTCACGGAGCAGTCGAAGATCGAGGCGCGCAACAACGGCTTCGTCAAATTCATTGACTTGAACGTGGTCGAGGGGCGCGCAAAGGCGCTCATCTCCATGAATCGTTCAGGCCTCATCGCCGTTGTGGATGAAAAAGGGCGCGAGAAGGAACGGCACCACGTCGTTTACGGCGCGCGGTTGCGCGTTGAAGACGGGCAGCCAGTCACGCTCGGCCAGACGATGGTCGAATGGGATCCTTACACTTTCTCGATCCTGACGGAATCCGGTGGCACGATCCAGTTCAAGGACTTGCAGCCCGGGTTGACGATCGAAGAGCAAGTGGACGAGGTCACCGGTCTTTCGCAGTTGGTGGTCACCTTGCCGCCAGGAGACGAAAAACACCAGCCCACGATCATGGTCAAGGATTCCGCCGGACGTATCCGGAAGAAGTACCTTATGCCGTCGCGCGCGCACTTGATGGTCGCGGACGGAGATGAGGTGCAGCCCGGCGACGTGCTGGCGAAAATCCCGCGCGAGACCACAAAGACGAAAGACATCACCGGCGGTTTGCCGCGCGTCGTGGAGTTGTTCGAAACGCGCAAGCCAAAGGATCCCGCGGTCATCAGCGAAATCGACGGCGTGGTGAAGTACGGCGAAATCGCTAAGGGCCAGCGCAAAATCTACGTCGAAAGCGAAGATGGAAGGACGGTGAAGGAATATTCTATCCCGCGAGGCGTGCACATTAACGTCCAGGAAGGTGAGCGCGTGCGCGCAGGCGAGCCGCTGATCGATGGCCCGCTCAACCCGCACGACTTGCTCGCGGTACTGGGCGAGAAATACACGCAGGCCTATCTCGTGAACTCGATTCAGGAGGTTTATCGTCTGCAGGGCGTGAACATCAATGACAAGCACATCGAAGTAATCGTGCGTCAGATGATGCGCTGGGTGAAAGTCGAAGACGTGGGTGATACGACGTTCCTCCTCGAAGAGCAGGTCGATAAGTTTCGCTTCCGCGAGGAAAACGATCGCGTGATCCACGACGGCGGCCGCCCGGCGACGGGACGTCCTCTGCTCCTCGGCATTACCAAGGCGTCGCTCTCCACCGATTCCTTCATCTCGGCGGCCAGCTTCCAGGAGACCACGCGTGTCCTTACGGAAGCGGCCATTTCCGGGAAAGTCGATTACCTGCGCGGCCTCAAGGAGAACGTGATTATGGGCCGGCTGATTCCGGCAGGCACGGGCCTCGAGCGTTACCGCAACATTCAGCTCCTCACCGAGCTTCCGAAGGAGGAGCCGCAGATTGCGGAGCCTGAGCTCACCCCGGAAGAAGCTGCGGCGCTCGATTTCCTGCGCAAAGACACCGACGCAGTCGCGGAAAGCTGAACCAGAATCCAATCGCAAGAAGGGCGAGTCGCTTGGCAAGCGGACCTGCCCTTTTTGTTTTCATCTTTCGTTCGTTCCTCCGAAGTTCAACCTGTTAAGTAACCGGGCATGAATCGCTGCTTTATTTCCCACGGGTGTCCGCATCGTCCGGTAGAATTTTGGAAGGGCGATTCGATCGCGCTCGCGCGCTCGGGACCGGAGTACGAAGAGGCATGCTGAATGATTTTCCGAACGAGCAATCGGAGCCTTTTGGTTCCGAGCCTTCTTCGGGAACTTCAATGGATCGGCTTGTGGAGATCATTTCGCGGTCACAGAAGAACTACCGCGAATTGATCGACAATCTCGATCAAGCCGTTTTCGCGCTAACGCTTGACGCCGAGATTCGAGTCGCCAATCGCCGGCTTTCGGAGATTTTTAGGGCGCCCTTTCCCGATTTGATTGGGCGGCGGTTTACCGAGTTCGTGGAATCGCCAACCATCGCAGAGGCCCAGGCGGCCCTGAAACTGCTCGTTGCCACTGGATCCTGGCAAGGGACGCTTCCCATTCGTCTGAAACGCGAGAATAGGATTCGGCATTTCCTGTGTTGGTTTCAGGCCATCGTGGAAGACGGAAATGTTACGGGCGTCACCGGCTGGGCTCGGGATGCAACCATAGAACACGAATTCGAGGTTCGCTTTGGCGAACTCTTCGAATCCCTTCGCGAGGGGATGTTTTTCACGACACCCGACGGCCGTCTTCTCGATGCGAATCCCGCTCTTGTCCGAATGCTCGGCTATCGGAGCAAGGATGAACTAGCTGCCAAGAATTTTCGCGAATTCTACGTTGATCCGTCTGCCCGGGACGCGCTCGTTGGCGAGATCGAATCAAAGGGTTCGGTTGAGGACCGCGAGATCGTCCTTCGACATACCAGTGGTAGGAGCATTCACTGCTTGGCGTCCGGCTTTGCCATTAGGGACGCCACCGGGCGGATGGCGCGTATTCAGGGGACGCTGATTGACATCTCCGAAAGGCTCGAAATGGAGCGCCGTTTACGCCAGGAGCAGGAGTTCATTCGGCGCCTGATCGCGAATTTCCCCGATGTTATTGCTGTTCTGGATCGCAACGGCCGATACACATATGTAAGCCAGCGAGTGCAGGACATACTCGGGAATCCGCCGCAGATTTACATTGGCAACGCAATGGCCCGGTGGGTTGATCCCGAGGACAAGCCTAAACTGGGTGAGATGTTTCGGAAGCTGCTGGAAGGGACTGAATCGCAGGTTCAGTTCGAGTTTCGCGCTCAGCATCGCGACGGGAGTTGGAGAACCCTCAAGGCGAGCGCCGGCCCCCTTTACTATGACGGCAGAATCAATGGAATTGTGGCCTCTGCGCGCGACGTCACCGATTCCAAGCGATTCGAACAGCAACTCGCGCAAAGCGAGAAACTCGCCGGCATGGGCCAGATGCTGGTCGGCGCGGCCCACGAGCTGAATAATCCGCTGACCGCAATTCTGGGAGTCGGCGACTTGATGCGCGAACGAGCTACTGACGAACCGACCCGGCGCCATACGGACATTGTGCTGCGGCAGGCGAGGCGCGCGGCAGAGATCGTGCAGAATTTGCTGGCTTTTTCCCGGCCAGTCGGGCAAGGCAAGTCGCACGTTCACTTGGATAAGCTCATTCAGGACATCCTGCAGCACGAGCGCGACACGCTGAACGCGAAGAACATCTCTTTGCAGTTCAGCGCCCCTGTCTCCTTGCCTCCTGTGGATGGAGACCCAAAGCTCCTCACCCAGGCGTTCCTCAACATCGTGACGAATGCTGAACAAGCCATTTCATCCGTGCGAGATAGGGGAATGCTAAAAGTCTCGGTTTCGACGAGTGGCTCTCGCGTTCTGGCCGTGTTCTCTGACGACGGTCCCGGTATTTCCGCCGAAGATTTGCCCAGGATTTTCGACCCGTTCTTCACCACGAAGCGTCCGGGAGGGGGTTCCGGCCTCGGGCTCACCATCAGTCTTGCCGTGGTGACGGAGCACGGCGGACGTATCGAAGTGCAATCCCAGCCCGGTACGGGCGCCACATTTCAGGTTTCGCTGCCCCTCGCTGCGGACGTATCCGTGTCTGATGCTTCGAGCACCAAGAAAGCGAAGCCGGGCTTCGAGCCGTTGACTGGTCGTTCGGTGCTCGTCGTGGATGATGAAGATGGCATCCGCGAAATCGTTCACGAAGGCCTCTCTGCTCGGGGGTTGAAGGTCGATTGTGCAGAGAATTCTGAAGCCGCGCTGGAGCTTCTGGCCGGGCATACCTACGATTTTATTCTGTGCGACTTCAATTTACCTGGCATGCCTGGCAACGAGCTCTTCGAGCGTGTGCGCCAACGCCCCTCGCCGCCAGTCTTCGTGTTCATTACCGGAGATTTGCTTGATCCGTCGCAAGTTGCGGACTTCCGAGGCAAAGGAGCGCACGTCCTGCAGAAGCCCTTTCATGTATCGGCCCTGGCCTCACTGCTCGTTGAGCTTGTACAGCCCATCGGCACGAGCAGGGCGGAACGTTAATTGAGGAGGAGAATCACTTCGCTTTGGGCGTTGTAGCCGAGGCCGGATCGACGCCAAAATCCCAAACATCAATGCTAAACTGATCGAGTTCCGTTTTCCCGGGGATCAGCTGAACCAGCGCATATTCGCCCGGTTTCAGGGTCTGGCCTATGGTGAACCGGTAGACTCCTTTCGCAATCTCCCAGCGCTGCAGCAGAAGCGGTTGAACAGTCGCTTGCTGCATTTTGAAAAGCTCGTCGAGCCTGGCAACCTGGCGGTTGCCGTCACGGATTCTCGCCGGAACGAGTTGCAGGTCGGGATCGCTTTCTTGCTTCGAACGCATATAGAACTCGGGCTGGCCGGTCTTGATACGCAGTTTGGCGTGTTCTCCTTTTAGAAGAACGAATTGCCGGGACGACACAATAGGAATCGGCGCCAAGACTTTCTCGATCTGACGCTTCTTGTCAGTCTTGTAAATTGGCTCTTCAGGGGGAACCTGTAGGACGGCTTTGTTATCGAACAGAAACAAGCCTTCGCCGGGCGGCAGGAACACTCCTGGCGCGGCTTCCAAGCTGGCGTCAATGTCCAACGGTACTGCGCGGCGTGCTTCCTCCTGCGTATGGACCTTGGATACTAGCGCCGAGTCGTGCTGGGTCTGTTCTTCTGCTACTTTCTTGGTCTGGTCCCAGTCCACCAGGGCGGTGGGAATTTCCTCCCATTGCGAACGGTCCAGGCTGTAATAACGGACGCGGTCACCCTCCACCTTGTATTCACGGACAAGCTGAAAAGTGCCGTCCTTCAGCATGAGCTTTGTGCCTCGAGGCAAGGGAGCGGAATTATTCGGTGACGCTTGCGATAGCGTTTGTGTACCGCTTGATGACGCTTGTTGCCCGGCTCGGACGGGGCGACAAAGCGCGGAAACCACGAGCGACAGAACAAAGAAAGCCGTCAGCACGCGCCAATATCTAGAACGCGGGTCGATTTTGGATTTCTGCGCTTCGCCTAGCACCGGAATACCTACCACTAGGATGCTCTCGGGGCCCATGAGGTTGAAACAGGCTCAGAATAGCCGGGGCGTTAGGTCTGTGGCAACAGGCCAGAAGTGTGTCGGGGCTTTCGAAGAGTGACCCTACCTCGTTAAGGAGGTTTGACCCGGCCCAAGAAGTAGACGGTCCTCGGATGAGTGCTGCCGTTCAGTCCTCACCTCTCCACAC
>Ga0187815_10001110_pt1 | contig 12761 bp, 10 predicted proteins | sample NC_S_5_FD_132962 | JGI IMG/M metagenome (GOLD analysis project Ga0187815, IMG submission 132962) | Wetland sediment microbial communities from Neuse River Estuary, North Carolina, USA - ASW-S_5 | ecosystem: Environmental > Aquatic > Freshwater > Wetlands > Sediment | place: USA: North Carolina...
GGAGGCGAGCCCCCAGTCAGCGGGATAGGGCCGGGGGCCCGGCCCCGGGGTGATCGGCGGGGAGGCGAGCCCCCAGTCAGCGGGATAGGGCCGAGGGCCCGGCCCCGGGGTGATCGGCGGGGAGGCGAGCCCCCAGTCAGCGGGGTAGGGCGGGGGCCAGCCCAGGGTGATCGGCGGGGGAGGCGAGCCCCCAGTCGGCGCCGTCGAGGCGGATCGAGCGCCCGCCGTCGGGCGGGATCCGGCGGGCCAGCCGGGCGCTGACGAACTCGCCGGACCCCGGCCTCGGCAGGCCCAGGGCGGCGGCGAGCACCTGGTCGCCCGCGTAGTCCCCGAAGATCACGATGCCCTCCGCGCGCAACTGATCTCGTGCGCCGCCGCCGTCCCTGACCCGTTTCATGTAGTCGTCTTGCCTCGCGACCGTGGCCACCACGGTCCGGCTCACCCGCATCCGCTGGGCGCGCCGGAACAGCTCGTTGACCCGCTGCTGCCCGGACCCGGCCGCGAAGATCGCCGCCACCTCCGGGGCCGGCAGCCTGATCAGCGCGTTCTCCTGCAGTGGCGCGCGGGCGTGCAGCCAGCACACCGCGGCGCGGCCGCGCTCGTTGAGGGTGCGCTTGCCGTCCCGGTTACCCGCCGGGCGGAGAAGCTCCTCTGCGGCGCGGACCAGGCCGGCCGACCAGGCGCCGTCCTCGTCGCTGGCCTGGACCAGGAGGAGCAGCTGGCCGTCGGCCTCGGGCGGGATCATCCAGCCGCCCATCCGGTGCGAGAACTTGCAGTCCACGTCGGCGCCCGCGATCGTGTAGTCGAGCGCCTGCCCGTCGGCTAGGTGCAGCGTCCGCGCCAGGGCGATCTCGACCAGGGTCCCCGCGTGCGTCTTCTCCGTCTTGTGCAGCTGGTCAAAGCGGTACCGCCCGGTGTGCTGGCCGTCGAGCAGCATGTCGAGCGCGCCGCGGATCGCGTCCGCCATCCGCGAGCCGTCCGCGTCCAGCGCGCTCAACTCGGCGGCCACCGCCGCCAGCTCGGGGTCATCGGGGGCCGTCGGGTCGGTCAGCCCCTCAAGACCCGGGAGCACCGGCTGTCGGGTTTCCGCTACCGGATGCGACGGCATGCCGGGCAGGATGAGCTGTCCCGGGATGGGTCCGAGGTCGCCGCGGAGCGGCTCGACCTGGTTCAATCCGGCGACCCTGGCCCCGGGTCGGAGGCCTGCGCCGCGGTACGCAGGGAATCGATGAGCGCCGCCACGGCGGGCGGGTCCGGCGGGTCGCCGTACCTGACCGCGATCACGTGCCTGCGGGCTCCCGCCAGCGGCACCGTCATGACCCCCGGGTGCCTCGCGGCGCGCAGGCACAGCGCGGGCAGGATCGAGACCCCCAGGTCCGCAGCGACTAGGGCCTGGACGGCCACGTAGTCGTCGGTGGTGAACGCGATCTTCGGGACGAAGCCGGCCACGGCGCACTGCCCGAGCAGGGCGGCGCGGCAGCGGTCGCACCCCGCGATCCACCGGTGGCGCGCGTACCTCGACAGGTCGGGCGCCGGCGGCTCGGCGGCGTGGGCGGATACGACCAGGTGCACGGGCTCGTCGAGCAGGAGCCGCTCGCGCAGGCCCTCGGTGACGTCGATCCCGTCGTCCTCGCTATCGGCGGCCAGCCGATCGGCCAGGTCCGCGGAGACCTGGCCCGGTGCGGCGGGACCCGGCCCGTCGGGGAAGTACCGGAAGATCACCGCCACGTCGATGTGCCCGGCACGGAGCATGCGCAGTGCCTCGGGCGGTTCCGCCTCGGCCAGCCGCAGGTCGACGCTGGGGTGGTGTCCGCGCAGCATCGCCGCCGCGGCGGGCACGATCGTGCCGAGCGCGGACGGGAACGCGGCGAGGCGCAGGCGGCCGGCCCGCTGCCCGGTGTAGGCGGCCAGCTCGTTTTCCGCGGCGTCCAGCCTGCCGATCACCTCGGCGGCGCGTTCGGCCAGGAGCCGGCCGGCGTCGGTGAGGGCGATGCCACGCCCCGCACGCTGGATGAGCTTGATGCCGGTTTCCGCCTCCAGTCGGGCCAGGTGGTGGCTCACCGACGGTTGGGCGTAGTTCAGGGCCCGGGCCGCGGCCGTGACCGAGCCGTAGCGCTCCACCGCCACGAGCACGCGGAGCCTCGTCACGTCCAGCATGGACCGACTATAGATCCTGCCGATCTTTTCGCCCAGAGCACCAAGCCGGGCCTATTCCGGAGCCTTCCGGCCAGGTCAGCCGCGCGGTAGGGTTATCGCCCCTCGAGCAACGGCGCGTCCGGGCGCCTCGGGTTCTCCCCGGCTAGCTGCTTGCGCCGCCACGCGATCCCGGACAGCGCCTCGAGCACGACGCGGTTGGCCAGGAACGCGGTCACCTCGGCGTGGTCGTACGGCGGCGAGACCTCGACCACGTCGATGCCGGCCAGCGGGACCGACATGGCGATCCGCCGCACCGCGTCGAGCAACTGCCTGCCCGTGAGCCCGCCCGGCTCCGGCGTTCCCGTGCCGGGCGCCATGCCGGGGTCGACCACGTCGACGTCGACGGACAAGAACACGCCGTCGCACTCGTCGACGGCGATGGCGAACGCCTCGGTGAGGCAGTCGTCCAGCCCGCGCGAGACGATCTCGCTCATCTCGAACGAGCGCATCCGCTGCTCGGCCATCCAGGCCAGCGTCGGCGGCTCCGGCCAGTAGCCGCGCAGCCCGATCTGCAAGAACCTGTCGCCGCGCACCGCGCCGGACTCGATCAGCCTGCGCATGGGCGTGCCGTGCCCGATTAGCGACCCGAACTGGCTGTCCCCGGTATCGGCGTGCGCGTCGAAGTGGATCAGCGACACCCGCCCCCAGCCGACGTGCCTGGCCACCCCGGTGGCGTCCGGCAGCGTGATCGTGTGGTCGCCGCCCAGGATCACCGGGATGGCCCCGGCGGAGGCCACGGCGAGGACGGCCATCTCCAGCCTGCGCAGCCCCTCGTTCGTGTCGACGGGCGGCATCATCACGTCCCCCGCGTCGGCGCAGCGCAGCTCGGCCAGCGGGTCCACGCCGAGCGCGAGGTGCGGCCTGGACGCGTCGTGCGGCAGGTAATCGGTCATCCGGATCGCCTGCGGGCCGAACCTGGCGCCCGGCCGGTGCGAGGTGCCGCTGTCGAAGGGCGCGCCGAGGAACACCACGTCGAGCCCGGAAAGCGAGCCGAGGTCGGCCCGCGGCACCCCGAGGAACGTGACGTCGGGCCCGAACATCCCGCGCACGGTGTCGTCAGAATCGATCGCCTCGTCCGGCATGACGCTCCTCCCGCCTGGAATGACCTGCCCCGCACGATACACGTGCGGGGCAGGTCCTTTCCCTCAGCGGGCCACGGCCGGATCGCCCGCCGGCGTCCCGGCCGGGGGCTCGTCCGCGCTGAGAGCCTCCGCCCGCCTGGCCGGCAGCAGCCGGTCGAGCCAGCCGGGCAGCCACCAGTTGGCCTTGCCGAGCAGTTCCATCACGGCCGGGACCAGGACCAGCCGCACCACGGTCGCGTCGACCAGGACGGCGGCCGCGAGCCCGAGCCCGATTTGCTTGACCGAGACGTCCGGGGTCAGGTCGAAACTCAGGAACACCACCACCATGATCGCCGCGGCGGCCGAGATCACCCGCGCGGTGGCGGCCAGCCCGCGCCCGACGGCCCGCCCGTTGTCGCCGAGCCGGTCGTATTCCTCGCGGATCTTCGACAGCAAGAAGACCTCGTAGTCCATGGACAGGCCGAACAGGATCACGAACAGGAAGATCGGGACCCAGGTCGTGACGGGCATCTTCTCGGGGAAGCCGAACGCGTGCCCGAGCCAGCCCCACTGCGTCACCGCGGTCAGCACCCCGTAGGCCGCGCAGACCGACAGCAGGTTCATCAGGGCCGCCTTGATCGCGATGACCACCGAGCGGAACACCACGAGCAGCAACAGCATGGACAGCCCGACGACCACGGCGATCAGCCACGGCAGCCGTTTGCCGATCAGGTTCGTGAAGGTCACGTTCGAGGCGTTCGGCCCGGTCAGGTACGCCGTCAGCCCCGATCGCGGGAGCACCGTGTCCTCGATCCGGTTCACCAGCGCGTTGGTGGCGGGGTCCTGCTCGCCCGTGGTCGGGAAGGCGATGAGCATGGCCGCCTGCCCGTCCCGGCTGATGACCGGTGCCGTCACGCCCGCGATCCCCTGCGTAGCGGCGATCGCGCCGCGCAGCGAGGCCAGCCGGGGCCCGTCCGAGGGCGAGATCTTCGCCGCGACGATCAGCGGCGCGTCGAATCCGGGCCCGAACCCCTGCGCCATGGCCGCGTAGCTGGCGTACCCCATCGTCCCCCTGGCCTGTGCGGACTCATCGGGGAAGGACAGTTTCATGGCCAGCGCGGGGGCGGCCAGCAGCAGGATGAACGCCGCGGACAACGCGACGGCCAGCACCGGGCGCCGCTGCACCACGGCCGCCCACCGCTCCGCGGGGTGCGCGGCCGGCCGGGCCGTCCCGGCGCGCCCGGGCACCCCGTTCCCCGTGCCGCGCCCGAACACCCTCGTCCCCCTGCTCCGCCCGAACACGCGGTCCCCGAGGAACGTGTTCAGCCGCGAGGCGCGGGCCAGTCGGTCGCCGGTGAAGGAGAGCAGCGCCGGCAGCAGCGTGAGCGCGGCCAGCACGGTCATCGCGACCGTGGCCGCCGCCGCAACCGACACCCCGTTCAGCAGCGGCTGGCGCAGCACGAGCAGCCCGAGCATGCCGATCACCACGGTCGTGCCCGCGGTGAGGACGGCCCGCCCCGCGGTGCGCATGGCCGTGACCACCGCCTCCTGCGGCTGCGCACCGGCGTGCAGTTCGCTCCGGAACCGCGTCACGATGAACAGCGCGTAGTCCACGCCGACGCCCAGGCCGATCAGCGCAGCCACGATCGGGGAGAACGAGGGGGCCGGGAAGACGTGCCCGAGCAGGGCGATCAGGGCCAGCCCGGACCCGATGCCCATCAGCGCGGTGGCGATCGGCAGCCCCATCGCCAGCAGCGAGCCGAACGCGATCAGCAGCACGATCGCGGCCGCCCCCACCCCGATCCCGTTGGACGGCCCGCCGTATGGCGTCTCGGCCTGGTCCACCACGTCCCCGCCCAGGCTGAACGTGACGCCGCCCCCGCTGGCCGCGGTGGCGTCGTGCATCAGCGCCAGGGCCTCGCTATTGGAGATGCTCGATCCGGCCACGTCGAACTGCACGGTGGCGTATGCGATGTGCCCGTCTGCCGACACGTGCCCCGGCGTCGTGTACGGATCGGTCACCCCCGTGACCCTCGCAGCCTTACGGAACGGCACCAGGGCCGCGGCGACCCGGGCCCGCACCGCCGCCGACGTGACCCCCTCGTCCGATCGGATGGCCAGCGTGAGCGTGTCCCCCGACTGCGCGGCGAAGTGCTCGTTGAGCAGCGTCTGTCCCGGGTCGTTCCCCGTGAAGTCGTTCTGCGCCGCCGCCCCGAACCGCGTCCAGAGCGCGATCAGGCAGACCACCCCCGCGATCCACACGAGCACCGTCACCCACCGATGCCGGTAACAAGCGTTCCCGAGCGCCCCCAGCGCCCCCGTTTTCGTTCCCATCCCAGCCTCCACGAGCCAGAGGAGTTAAGTGACCCCCCAAGGCTCGCCTCCCGCGCGGCGCAAAGCGTCCTCCGGCAGAAGACACTTGCGGGGCCCCGTACTCCCCTCGCGTACTCCCCCGGGAGTACGCGCCCGCGCCACCAGGGGCCGAATCATGATCACGAAGACTTTTGCCCCGCCCGCGGGGTACAAGTCTTCGCGATCACTGGAATGTCACCGGTACGGCTCACAGTTGAGCGCATGAATTACGACATTCCTCCCAACGTTGATGAGACCGCCCACCGGCAAGCGGGTGCCATATCCCGTCGGCAACTACTTGACGCTGGTTTAAACAGGAAGTTGATCGCGAGCCGCCTGAGGCGCGGGCGCTGGCAGCAGCTTTACCGAGGCGTCTACGCGGTATTCAGCGGCCCGCCTGGTCGGGAAACCTGGCTGTGGGCGGCGGTGCTGCGGGCGGGGGACGGCGCGGTGCTCAGCCATCGGACCGCGGCTGAACTCCACGGGCTCATCGAGTCCCCGGCCGAGACGATCTATGTGACCGTTCCGTCGACAAGACGGGTCAGGACCTCGGGTATCGCGATCCGCATTTCCGCGCGCGTCGGCGAGGCGAGGCAGCCCAATCGCGAGCCGCCCCGGACGACCGTGGAGGAGACGGTCCTCGACCTGATTCAGCTCTCCAGGACGTTCGACGACGCCTGCTGGTGGTTGACCCGCGCCTGCGGCAGGCGGCTGACCACGGAGGCCAAGCTCCGGGCCGCTCTGAGCTTGCGTAAGAAGATGCGCTGGCGGCCCGAGCTTGATGATGTGCTCGCGGCCGCGGGCGACGGGATTCATTCCGTGCTGGAGTACCGCTACGTGCGCGACGTCGAGCGGGCCCACGGCCTGCCGCCCTCCAGGCATCAGGTGCGCGTCGTCATCGACGGCCGGGCGGTGTACCGGGACGCCTACTACGAGGAATACCGGCTCGCCGTCGAGTTGGACGGTCGGCTGGCGCACCCGGACGAGGAGCGCTGGCGCGACAGCCAGCGCGACAACAAGAGCGGCGCACTTGGCGTCTACACGGCCCGCTACAGCTGGCGCGACGTATACGGCCACCCCTGCGAGACCGCGCTGTTGCAGGCGCAGCTCCTGAGGCAGCGCGGCTGGCCGGGGGCGCCGGTACCCTGTTCCGCGGGCTGCCCGGTGGCGCGCGGGTGGCTCGCGTGGGGCGCCGCGTGATCGGGGGCGCCCGGCAGCGCGGGGCGGCCCGGGCGCCGGGAACCGGGGGCCGTGAGTGTGGGGGCGTCCGAGAACGCGGGGCCCGGAGCGCGGGGCCCGGAGCGCGGGGCCCGGAGCGCGGGGCCCGGAGCGCGGGGCCCGGAGCGCGGGAGCCGGGAGCGCGGGAGCCGGGGAACCGGGGCCGCGAGTGCGGGGGGCGCCGTGAGTGCGGGGGCGCCAGAGCGCCGGGAGCTTAGGACGTGGTGAGGCCGTGTTCGTAGGCCATGACGACTAGCTGGGCCCGGTCGCGCGCGTTCAGTTTGGTCATGGCCCGGCTGACGTGGGTCTTGGCGGTGAGCGGGCTGACCACGAGCTGGCGGGCGATCTCGTCGTTGGACAGCCCGGACGCGACCAGCGCGACGACTTCGCGCTCGCGCTCGGTCAGCGAGGCCAGGCCCGGCGGAGGCGGAGGGGCGCCGGCGTCGGCCGCGCGGGGGGCACGCGCGCGAGGCGGCCCGCCGCTGTCGGTGAACGCGGCGATGACGGCCCTGGTCACGCTGGGCGAGAGCAGCGCGTCGCCGCGGGCCACGACGCGCACCGCCTGGAGCAGTTCCTCCGGTTCCACGTCCTTGACCAGGAACCCGCTCGCGCCGGCGCGCAGCGCCGCGAACACGGTCTCGTCGTCGTCGAACGTGGTCAGAACCACGACCCTGGTGCCCGCCAGCCTGGTGTCGCCCGCGATCAGGCGGGTCGCCGTGACCCCGTCGACCTCCGGCATGTGCACGTCCATCAGGACCACGTCCGGTGCGTGCTCGCGGGCCAGCGCCACCGCGACCCCGCCGTTCGCCGCCTCCCCGACCACCGCGATGTCGCCCGCCGACTCGAGCAGGAGCCGGAACCCCGCGCGGACCAGCACCTGATCGTCGGCGAGGAGGACCCTGATCACGAGGATTCTCCCCGGGCGGCGGGTACCCGCACGGGCGCCGACGTGGGCAGCGTGGCCCTGACCTGGAAGCCGCCGCCGGCCAGCGGCCCGGCGGTGAGCTCACCGCCGACCGAGGTCGCCCGTTCGCGCATCCCCCGGATCCCGTGGCCCTGTTGCCCCGGGGGGGCGACCCCCCGGGATCCCCCCGATCCTGGGGGGGAGCCGTCCCCCCCAGACCCCCGCGGCCCCCCGTTCCCCCCTGAGTCCGTCACGGTTATGACCAGGGCCTCCGGCTGGTAGCGCAGGCACACCTCGGCGGCGGCGCCGGGGCCCGCGTGCCGCAGCACGTTGGTCAGCGACTCCTGCAGGATCCGGTACGCCGAGTGATCGGTCTCCGGGGGCAGCGGCCCCGGCTCGCCCTCGACGGTCACCGTCACCGTCGCCCCGGCCGCCGTCACCGCGTCGCGCAGGTCGGCCAGCCGGTCCAGGCCCGTCCGGGCGGCGGCCGGCCCGGTCTCGGGGTCCTTCGGGTCGGACCGCCTGAGCTGGCCCAGCACCGTGCGCATGTCGATCAGGGCCCCCTTGCTGGTGTCCCTGATCGCGGTCAGGGCCGCGCGCAGCATGTCCGCGTCGGCCACCGGTCCCCCGTGGGGGGCGCGAAGGTCGGGGGAAGCGTCGTTCGGGCGAACCGGCCCGCCGGTGAGGAGGTGCAGGGCCGAGCCGGCCTGCACGGTGATGGTGGCCATGCTGTGCGCCACCGTGTCGTGCAGTTCGCGCGCGATGCGCAGGCGTTCCTCGGCGACCAGGCGGCCCGCCTCGGCGGCGCGCTCCTCCTCGGCCAGCCGCAGGCGGGTCGTGGTCTCGGTGGCCAGCGCCCGGCGGCTGCGGACCGTCTCGCCCAGGGCCAGGCCGAGGGCGAGGACCGCGATCTGGGACAGGAAGTCCGAGGCCAGCTGGGCCAGGCCCTCCCTGGTGCTGAGCTCCACCACGAACAGGCCGGTCACCATGAAGCCCACGCCGATCGCGGCGCCCCAGGCCAGGTACCCGGCCACCGCCGCGTCGTAGAACGGCACGGCGAACAGCGGGGCGGGGGAGATGTTCCTGCGGGCGAAGATGTAGTAGAAGAAGATCAGCACCGCGGTGGCGAGCATGACCTGGAACGGGTACCGGTGGCGGAACAGGATCGGCACCGCCAGCGCCGCGCCGAGCAGGTGGGCGCCGAGGGTGAGCGGGACGGCGCCGGGGCCGGTGCCGACGGTGACGCTGACCTCGATGGCCAGGATGACCAGGTGGGTGATGACCAGGTCGACGAGGCGGATACCGAACGGGCCCTCGGCGACGGCCCAGGACGGCAGCCTGCGCGGCGCCCTCGCCGACAGCACGCTCCTCACGGCGTCACGCTATGTCATTCCCGCCCGGAGCGGAATGCCGCGGCCGGGCCCGCGGGCGGGATCGTCAGTGGGTCCGGCCGGCGGAAAAGCCGGCACGATTTGCAACGTTTAGCGTGAACGTGTCAACCTGAGCGGCCACCTTGGCGTCTCACATATTGAGGCTCAGCGAAAGCGGGACGCTGAGCCTCGTTTTATGCCCGGATCCGGGTATGGTGCCCCTGTGGTCGGGGACCGTGGATGACATCGATGCGCGCATCATCACCGCGCTGATCAGGGACGCCAGGGCCAGCTTCGCACTCATCGGTGACGAGGTCGGCCTGTCGGCCCCGGCCGTGAAACGGCGGGTCGACCGGCTGCGCTCCGCGGGGGCCATCACGGGTTTCTCGGCCCGGGTGGATCCGGCGGCCATGGGCTGGACGACCGAGGCGTACGTGGAGTTGTTCTGCGGTGTGCGCACCTTCCCCGATGAGATCGGCGCCGCGGTGCGGCGCTACCCCGAGGTCGTCGACGCGTGCACGGTGACCGGCGAGGCGGACGCCCTGGTGCACATCAGGGCCGCCGACGTCCGGCACTTCGAGGACGTGATGGAGCGCATCAGGGCCGAGCCGATCGTGGTCAGGACCAGGAGCGTGATCGTGCTCTCCCGGCTGGTGGACCGGGACCCGGGCACCGGCGGACCGGGGTCGGCCCGGTAGCGCTGATCATCTCGAATCCGGACATCGGGGCGCCCTGAGCAGCTAAAGTCGTGGCCATGTCGGAGTTTGAGCATGATCCGAGTGCGAACACCGCGGGCTTCCGGGCCTTCGTGGAACGCGGCGAGGAGGACACGGCCCCGGCGCGGCGCTTCCCGGTGTCTCCCGCCGTGCTCGTCATCGGGGCCGTAGTAATCGTCGCGATCATCCTGATCGCGACCCTGGCCTAGCGGAACATCACTGGTCGGCACCTGGAGCGCTTCGGCGAGCGGGACGGCCTGGTCGTCACCTGGCAGTAACTCCTCCTTCGAGCGTGCGTCCCGTGCCTGGTCAAGCGCGGGTGAAATGCTAGGGAAATGACGAACGCCGCCGGGGACGAGGAAGAACGGCATAGGCTGACCGCCGTCCAGGGGCTGGCCGCGCTATCCCTCGACGCGCTGTCTTCTGTCGCCTATGGCCCCGAGGCCATCCTGGTCGTGCTGGTGGCGGCCGGGGCGTCCGGGCTGCACTACTCGCTGCCGGTGACCGGCGCGATCATCGTCTTGCTCGCTGCGCTGGTGGTGTCGTATCGCCAGGTCATCGCGGCGTTCCCCACCGGCGGCGGCGCGTACGCCGTGTCCAAGGCGCACCTGGGCACCCAGCCCAGCCTGGTGGCCGCCGCGTCGCTGATCGTCGACTACGTGCTCAACGCCGCGGTCGGCGTCTCGGCCGGGATCGCCGCCCTCACGGCCGCGTTTCCTTCCCTGTTCGGCGCCACCACGTGGCTGTGCCTGGGCGCCCTGGCCCTGATCACCGGGCTCAACCTGTGGGGCGTCTCGGAGTCCGCCAAGGTTTTCACCGTCCCGACGCTGTTGTTCATCGTGGCGATGGCGGCGGTGATCTTCGGCGGCCTGTTCCGCGCGCACCCCGCGGTCGTCCTCGACCACCACGTCGGCGCGTCCACCGAGGCCGTCGGGATCCTGCTGATCCTGAAGTCGTTCGCGTCCGGCTGCTCGGCGCTGACCGGGGTGGAGGCCATCGCGAACGCCGTGCCGGAGTTCCGCACGCCGCGGGCGCGCCGCGCACAGCACACCGAGGTCTGGCTCGGCCTCCTGCTCGGCGGGATGCTGATCGGCCTGGGGATCCTGATCCACCGGTTCTCCGTGGTGCCGCACACCGGCATTACGGTGCTCGCCCAGCTCACCGAGGCGTCGCTCGGGCACAACCTCTTCTTCTACGCGATTCAGCTGATCACCATGGTCCTGCTCGCGCTGGCCGCTAACACCTCCTTCGGCGGGCTGCCGGTCCTCGCGAGCCTGCTCGCCAGGGACAACTTCCTGCCGCACATGTTCGGGCTGCGGGCGGACCGGCAGGTCTACCGCTACGGGATAATGGTGCTGGCCGTCCTGGCCGCCGCGCTGCTGGTCGCGGCCAAGGGCAACACGCAGGCGCTGGTCCCGCTGTTCGCCGTCGGGGTGTTCATCGGGTTCACGCTGTCGCAGTTGGGCATGGTGAAGCACTGGCGGACCGAGCGGCCCCGCGGCTGGATGAGCCGGGCCGTCATCAACGGCGTCGGTGCCGTCCTGACCACGGCGACCACGATCATCGAGCTGGTCAGCAAGTTCACCGAAGGCGCGTGGCTGATCGTGCTGGTCATCCCGGGCCTGGTGCTGATGTTCGACCGGATCCACCGCGCCTACGGCCGGTTCGGCGCCCTGCTGGAGATCGGCCAGAAGCCGAAGCCGCCGGCGAAGTTCAAGTCGCTGGTCGTGGTGCCGGTCGCCTCGCTGTCGCGCCTGACAGCGGCGGGCATCTCCACGGCGCTATCCCTGGGCGATGAGGTGGTGGCGGTGACCGTCTGCTTCACCGATCCGGAGTCGGAGGCGTCCGACGTGGCGTTCCGCGACGACTGGGAGGAATGGCATCCCAACGTCCCGCTGATCACGCTGCGCAGCTCGCACCGGTCGATCGCGCCGCCGATCGTCAAGTACCTGTGCCAGATCGAGGCGGAGGATAGCTACCACCGGCTGGTGGTGCTGATCCCCGAGGTGCAGCCCAAGCGGTTCTGGTCGGCCCTGCTGTTCAACCAGCGCGGCGTGATCCTGGACCGGGCGATCAGGCGGGGCACGGCCAACGTGGTGCTCTGCCGGCTCAGGTACCGGCTGGAGCAGCTCGCCCCCGGCGACGCTCCGGCCGCGGTCGCCGCCCCGCCGCCCGCTGCCATGCCGTGACCGTTACATGGCGAATTGCGAACCAGGGCTAGGACGGCGCCCGGCTGGTGGCAAGATGACTGCCATGAGAAACGTCGCGGTGGGTCGGCGCCCGTGATGCCACTGCCCTTGTCCGCCGACCTTCCGGTGGCGGTGGTGACTGGCGGTAACCGCGGGGTCGGCCGTGAGGTATGCCGTCAGCTGGCCCTGCTCGGGTTCGCCGTCATTCTCGGCTCCCGCGATCTGCGGAAGGGGGAGCTGGCGGCCAAGGAACTCGATCCGGAGGGCGTGCGGATCGTCGCGTGCCAGCTCGAGGTGGATAACTCGGTCAGCGTGGCCGCCATGGCCGAGTGGGTCAAGGAGCGGTTCGGCCGGACCGACGTCCTGGTCAACAACGCTTCGACCATGTACGACCGGTGGGTGACGGCGAGCAACGCCGACCTCGGGACCGTCGCCGAGGCCCTCGACGTCAACCTGTTCGGCCCCTGGCGGGTAATTCACGCGCTGCTGCCGATGCTGCGCTCCAGCTCTCGCCCCAGGATCGTCAACGTGAGCAGCGAGGCGGGCTCGATCGCCGGGATGTCCGGCGGGTCGCCCGCCTACTCGGTGTCCAAGGCCGGCCTCAACGCGCTGACCCGCCTGCTCGCCGGCGAACTGGCCAGGGACGGCATCCTGGTCAACGCGGTCTGCCCCGGCTGGCCCTCCAGCGACGCCCGCCCGGGAGGGCGTTCGATCACCCAGGCCGCGGCCAGCGTGATCTGGGCGGTGACGATCCC
>Ga0187815_10001111_pt1 | contig 12759 bp, 11 predicted proteins | sample NC_S_5_FD_132962 | JGI IMG/M metagenome (GOLD analysis project Ga0187815, IMG submission 132962) | Wetland sediment microbial communities from Neuse River Estuary, North Carolina, USA - ASW-S_5 | ecosystem: Environmental > Aquatic > Freshwater > Wetlands > Sediment | place: USA: North Carolina...
ATGCCGCGCTTGATCAGCAGCGGATTGGAGCCCGCGGTGACGTTGCGCAGACCCTCGCGGATGATCGCCTGAGCGAGCACCGTCGCGGTGGTCGTGCCGTCGCCGGCGATGTCGTTGGTCTTCGAAGCGACTTCGCGGACCATCTGCGCGCCCATGTTCTCGAACTTGTCCTCAAGCTCGATTTCCTTGGCGACGGTGACGCCGTCCTTGGTGATGCGCGGAGCGCCGAACGACTTGTCGATGACGACATTGCGGCCCTTCGGGCCGAGCGTCACCTTCACCGCGTCGGCGAGGATGTTGACGCCGCGCAGCATGCGCTCGCGGGCATCACGGGAAAACTTCACGTCTTTAGCAGCCATTTCTAAGCTCCTGGAATGGGCCTGGGCCCGAATAATTCAGATGATGGGTTCGGGGGCTGATTAGCCGATGATGCCCATGATGTCGGATTCCTTCATGATCAGAAGGTCTTCGCCATTGAGCTTCACTTCGGTGCCCGACCACTTGCCGAACAGGACGCGGTCGCCTGCCTTGACATCCAGCGGGACCAGCTTGCCAGCCTCGTCGCGCGCGCCGGAACCAACGGCGATGACTTCGCCTTCCTGCGGCTTTTCCTTGGCGGTGTCGGGGATGATGATGCCGCCGGCGGTCTTCTCTTCGGACTCGACCCGACGAACGACCACGCGGTCATGAAGCGGGCGGAACTTCGACTTTGCCATTTTGATTATCCTTGGTGCGGATGTTGAAAACGATTCCTCCGTCCGGGTCACCGGACCGTGTTAGCACTCACTTAGGATGAGTGCTAATGCCGGCTGAGATAAGCCGGCCATCGTGTGGAGTCAAGAAGTGGGGTGGCGCGCGCGCCAAGCAAGGTGTGGGTTGCGTTCAATCTGGCGCCAGGCAATAACTCGTTCGCTCAGAAGTACGTGGGCCCCGCTGCGGGGCAGTTCATCCGGCCTGGGCTCTGGCTGCGCGGGTTTCGCCCGTGCGCGGAGCTATGGGGGCGCGCGATGTTAACCATGTTCGAAGATAGCGAGCGCGAGCGGGCGTCATGGAATGATGTCTGCGATGTGCAGCCGAATGAGTTGAAAGTGCGGGCTCGCACTGGCCGCGCCGGTGCAGCGCCGCAAGCCGCGCGGAAATGGGGCCGCTACAAATATTGGACGCGCGCCGAGATCGCCGAACTGAGGCGGATGGCGCAGCAGGGTGTGCACGTCATGACGATTGCCCGGCACTTCAATCTGTCTGTGCGGGCGGTTCGCTCCTATGCGAGGCGAAGCCGGATAACGTTCCTGTATTTCCGTTCCGCCAGTGAAATATGAGCGCGCCATTTCGAGTGGCACCCGACTGAGAGACAAAAATCCGCGCCTGAACACTGCTGACATTGCGGCCTCGAAGCCGGCAGGTGTGGATGCTATATTACCTGTTGCCGCCGAATCCGCGCGGCTGCAGATCAATCGTGGCGAAAATCGTTTCGCGGCTCATCACAAAAATGAGAGCGCCAGATGGCTCGCTTGAATGATAAGCACGCTTATAATATATGCCGCTCATGAATTTGGACGGCACGGATAGACTGGGTTTTCTCATCCACGACGCTGCCCGGCTGATACGCAAGCGCTTCGAGTCGCTTGGCAGCCGGTACGGGCTGTCGTCGGCGCAATGGCGTCTGCTGGTACGGGTGGTCAAGAGCGAGGGGGTGACGCAGGCTCGGCTGGCCGAATTGCTCGAGGTCGAACCGATCAGCGTCTCGCGTCTGCTCGACCGCATGGAGGAAGGGGGCTGGATCGAGCGCCGGCAGGATTTGAACGATCGTCGGGTCCGCCTGATCTTTCCGACCGACAAGAGCCGACAAGCCTTTGACACGATCAAGGGCGTTGCCGGCGAGGTATTTGAGCAGGCCCTGACCGGGCTGTCGCCGACGGAGCGGCAAACGGTCATCCGGGGCCTGGCGACCATAGTGGACAATCTTTCGGACGGCGAAGTGCCGTGCCACCAACAGGCAATGAATAAAGGTGCAGTAGCATGAACGCCGTGTCGAAGGTCAAGGATGAGGTGACGGAGGTCGAGGCAGACAAGCTCACGCCTCCGGTGTCTGTTGCGTCGCAACTGCAGGCTGCCCCCGAGAAGCCCGTGCGCAAGCGCAAGGCGGGGCGTACGCTCCTTATGATTGCGCTGCCTTTGGCGCTCGTCGTCGGGGGTGGTTATGTCTGGATCACCGGCGGGCGCTACCAGGAGACGGAGAACGCCAACCTGCGGCAGGCCAAGGTGTCGATCGCCTCGCAGGAGGTGGGTCGCGTCATCAGCGTCAACGTTGCCGACAACGAGATGGTGAAGAAGGGTGACGTGCTCTTCGTCGTCGACCCTGAGCCGTATCGGATCGCGCTGGCGCAGGCCGATGCGTCCTTGGCCGCCGCGCGCCTCAATGTCGAGCAGCTTCGCGCGGCCTATAGCCAGGCGCTCGCGCAGGAGCGGGTGACTTCCAACGACATCACCTACTACCAGTCGCAATATGACCGGGCCGCTGCCCTGGTGAAGCGCGGCATCAATTCCGAATCGACGCTGGACGAGGCGAAGCGCGATCTGACGAAAGCGCAGGACCAGCACGCCGCCGCCCAACAGGCGGTGGCCAGCGCCCTGGCTGCCCTTGGCGGAAATCCGAACATCGAGACCGACAAGCATCCGGCAGTCCTGTCGGCGATCGCAGCCCGAGACAACGCGGCCTACGCGCTGGAACAGACCACGGTTCGCGCTCCGGCCGATGGCATGGTCGCACAGGCTTCATCGTTCAAGGTCGGACAGTTCGTGGGCGTTGGCTCGCCGCTGTTCAGCCTCGTGGAGAGCGGCGACATCTGGATCGATGCGAATTTCAAGGAAACGCAGCTCACCAATATGAAGCCCGGCCAGAAGGCTGACATCACGCTGGACACGTATCCGAACCGTCCGTTCACCGCGACAGTCGAGGCGATCGGCGCGGGCACCGGGGCTGAGTTCTCGCTGTTGCCGGCGCAGAACGCAACCGGCAACTGGGTGAAGGTCACGCAGCGCATCCCGGTGCGGCTGAAGGTTGATACCAGCAGTCTCGACGTGGCGCTGCGCACCGGCATGAGCGCCTCGGTGTCGGTCGATACGGGCGTCAGCCGTGGTCTTCCGAGCCTGTTGTCGAGTGCGGTCGCGTCGGACAATCAGAGCAAGTAATTTCATGGAGGCGTCCGTCACGCATGACGGGCGCCCGACCTCAGGTCCGTTTCAATGAGTCCGACACCCCACAGTGAAGTCCCGCATCGCGGGCTGATCACGATATCGATCATGCTTGCGACGGTGATGCAGGTGCTCGACACCACGATCGCCAACGTCGCGCTGCCGTCGATGACCGGCGATCTCGGCGCCTCGGCCGACACGATCAACTGGGTGCTGACGTCCTACATCGTGGCTGCCGCCATCATGACGCCGTTGACGGGCTGGCTTTCCGATCACTTCGGCCGCAAGCAACTGTTCCTCATGTCGGTTGTCGGCTTCACCGTTTCGTCCATGCTCTGCGGCATTGCGTGGAGCCTGGAAACCATGGTGCTTTTCCGGCTGCTGCAAGGCGTTTTCGGCGCGGCCATCGTGCCGCTGTCGCAGACCTTCCTGCTCGACATCAACCCCAAGGAGCGTCACGGTCAGGCCATGGCGCTGTGGGGCGCCGGCATCATGGTCGGCCCGATCATTGGCCCCACGCTCGGCGGCTGGCTGACCGACAGCTTCAACTGGCGCTGGGTGTTCTTCATCAATCTTCCTGTCGGCATCATCGCCTTCCTGGGCTCTGCCGCCTATCTGCCGGCGGTCGCCAAGCGTTTGCGCGGCTTCGATTTCTTCGGCTTCGCCATGCTGTCGCTCGGTGTTGGCGCGCTGCAGCTGATGCTCGACCGTGGCGCCGAGGTCGACTGGTTCTCGGCGGCCGAAATCTGGATCGAACTCGGTCTTTCGATCATCGGCTTCTGGGTGTTCATCATCCATCTGGCGACAGGCAAGGACACCTTCATCGACGCCAAGATATTCACCGACCGCAATTTCGCGACCGGGCTGGTATTCATTTTCATCGTCGGCGTCATCCTGCTCGCCAGCATGGCGCTGCTGCCTCCGATGCTGTCGAACATCTTCGGCTATCCGACCGTCACGACAGGTCTCGTGATGGCTCCGCGTGGCATCGGCACGATGATATCGATGATCCTCGTCGGCCGGCTGGTGCGGCTGGTCGACCCGCGACTGCTGGTCGTCACGGGGTTGCTGCTGGTGGCGCAGTCGCTTCACACCATGTCCGGCTTCACGCCGCAGATGGACGACTGGCTGATCATCGAATCCGGTGTGATCCAGGGCCTGGGGCTGGGTTTGGTGTTCGTGCCGCTGTCAACGGTTGCCTTCGCGACACTCGACCCGCGTTTCCGCACGGATGCGACGGCGCTCTTCAGCCTGGTGCGCAACATCGGCTCTTCGATCGGTATTTCGGTGGTGTCGGTGCTGCTGACGCGCAACGTGTCAATCAATCATTCCGAGCTGATCGGCAACATCACGCCATACAATCCGAACCTGCTCAAGCTGTCTCCCGGGGCGGCAGCCGGGGATCCGACGGCGCTGGCGCAGATCGACGGGTTGGTGAACCAGCAGTCGGCGATGATTTCCTATATCGACGACTTCAAGCTGATGATGATCGTGACGCTGTGCGCGATCCCGCTGGCTCTGATGCTGCGCAGGCCCAAGATGGCGGCTGCGGGTGGCGCGGCGCCGGCCGCGCATATGGATTGATAATCTCGGGATCGGGCCGCCTTGTCGCGGCCAGAACCCCTTCGCCCGTTGCTTCTGACCTCTCGACGTGGCGAAAAATGCGCGCATCCTTTCCAGCCGGGGAGGGTGCGCGTGTCTTTGTCAGCGCTGTGCCTCGGTCGCCATGCGCAGAGCCAGCCCCACCAGCACCGTGCCCATCAGCCACCGTTGCACGACCATCCAGAACGGCCGCCCGGCCAGGAAGGTCGCGATCGTGCCGGCCGCGACGGCGATGATGGCGTTGACGGTGATGCTGATCGTGACCTGCGTGAGCCCAAGCACCAGAAGCTGGGTGAAGACGCTGCCAAGCTTGGGATCGATGAACTGCGGCAAGAGCGAAAGATACAGAACCGCCACCTTGGGATTGAGCAGGTTGGTCATCAGTCCCATCATGAAGAGCTTGCGCGGCCGGTCCTTCGGCAATTCACGCACCTGGAAGGGCGAGCGGCCGCCGGGCTTAAGCGCCTGCCATGCGAGATAGAGAAGATAGAGCGCGCCCGCGAAGCGCAACGCGTCGTAGGCATAAGGTACTGCAAGCACGAGCGCCGTGATGCCGAAGGCGGCGCATACGATGTAGAAGACGAAACCGAGCGCCACGCCGCCGAGCGAGATCAGCCCGGCAATCGGCCCCTGCGAGAGCGAGCGGGAAATCAGGTAGATCATATTCGGTCCCGGCGTCAGGACCATGCCGAGGGCGATGAGCGCGAAGGTCGCAAGATTGGCGAATGTGGGCATGGACGCACCGGCTGTTTCGGGAACAATGCTGCCGCAATGCGGAGTGCCATGCCGTCCGGCGCGGCGCCACGGGCGGATTGCGTCTTGTTATAGCGCCGGCAAACCGGCTTCAATCCGCCTGTGGACGCGGGGAATTGCGCCACAAGCCAAGCCCGTCTCCGCGTGAAAGGTGGTGACATGGTTCGCCGCTTCGGCTAATCCCCATGGCCATTGGCTCGCCGCCTCGCTCATCCCCGCACAGCCACAGAAGGAAATGCCATGACGGGATCGCCCGAGATGATCGGATCGCTGGATGTCGTCGCAAACCGGTATGCCGCCATCCTTTGCGATGTGTGGGGCGTGCTCCACAATGGCGTGGATGCCTTCCCCGAGGCTGCGGAAGCTCTGCGCCGCGCACGCCAGAAGGGCTTGGCGGTGGTTCTGATCACCAATTCGCCGCGCCCGCGCGACGGCGTCGAGGCGCAGCTTGCCGCGATCGGCGTGCCGGCGGATGCCTGGGACCGCATTGTCACGTCCGGCGACGTGACCCGCGACCTGATTCGCGAGGCGCCGCGCAAGCTGTTCCATCTGGGCGCCGAACGCGACGAGGCGATCTATGAGGGCATCGATTGCGAACTGGTCGAGGAATTCGAGGCGGATGCGGTGGTCTGCACCGGCCTGTTCGATGACGAGACGGAGACGCCGGCGGATTATGCCGACATGCTGCAGCGGCTGCGCTCGCGCAACCTGCCTTTCATCTGCGCCAATCCCGACATCATGGTCGAGCGCGGTGAAAGGCTGATCTGGTGCGCCGGCGCGCTGGCGCGCGATTATGCCCAGCTTGGCGGTCGCACGCTGGTTTCCGGCAAGCCGCACCGGCCGATCTATGTCGCCGCGCTGAAGGCGGCGGCGGAGGTTCTGGGGCGGGAGGTGTCTCCGTCCGAAGCCCTCGGCATCGGCGACGGCATGCTGACCGACATCAAGGGCGCCTCCGACAACGGCCTCGACGTACTCTACGTTTCCGGTGGCGTCCACGCTGCGGACTATGGAGATCCGCACGCCCCCGACCCGGTGCGCCTCTCGGAATTCCTAGAAAAGCACGGACACCGACCTGTGGCGGTGATCCCCAGGCTTCGGTAAAAAAAGCCATGAGCACCTCCTTCCTGCGCGTTTTCGGAGCCGACAAGCTGCCTGCCTCACTGCGTGGCGGGGTGGTGGCCATCGGCAATTTCGACGGCGTTCATCGCGGCCACCAAGCGGTGTTGGGCCGCGCGCTGGATGAGGCTGCGCGGTGCGGCGTGCCGGCGCTGGTGCTGACCTTCGATCCGCATCCGCGCTCGGTGTTCAGGCCCGACATTCCGCTGTTTCAGCTGACGCCGCCGCCGTTGAAGGCAAGGATTCTGGCCGTTCTCGGCTTTGCGGCGGTGGTCGAACAGCCATTCAACCGTGAGTTCGCGGGCCTCGATGCCGAGCGCTTCGTCACAGAAATCCTCGATGCCAATCTCGGCATCAGCCACGCGGTGACCGGCTTCGATTTCCATTTCGGCAAGAATCGCCAGGGCGGCCCGGCCTTCCTGATGGAGGCGGGCGAGCGCCACGGTTTTGGCGTGACGCTGGTAGATGCTTTCCGCGACGAGGGCGCCGAGATCGTCTCATCCAGCCGCATCCGCGAGCTTTTGTGTGAAGGGAAGGTGGCTGAGGCCGCCGGCTTGCTCGGCTATCGCTATACGGTCGAGGCCGAGGTGACGGGCGGCAAGCAGCTTGGCCGCACCCTCGGCTTTCCCACCGCCAACATGGCCTTGCCGGAAAGCTGCGGGCTGAAGCACGGCATCTACGCAGTGCGCTTCCGCCGTGCGGACGGCTCGCTGCATGACGGCGTGGCAAGCTTCGGCCGGCGTCCGACAGTGGACGACAACGGGGCGCCGCTGCTCGAAACCCTCCTGTTCGACTTTTCCGACGATCTTTACGGCGAAACCTGCCAGGTGTCGCTGTTCGGCTATCTGCGCGGCGAAGTGAAGTTCGACGGGCTCGATCCGCTGGTGATGCAGATGAAGCGCGACGAGGCGGAGGCGCGCGCGCTGCTCTCCGGCGTCAAGCCACTATCCGAACTCGACCGGCGGCTGACTTTCGCCGCCGGCTCTGCATAAGCAAGCTGTTTCCTCACCTAAGCCTGTTTCACTGGGAGGGAGGCGCAGGCGTCGGCTTCAGGTGTTGGGCGCTCCTCAGCGTGAATCCGAAGATGAGGAACGTCCAGCCTTGGAAGAGCAGGTCGATCACCAGAACCAGGCCCAGCACCCACAGGCTGTTCCACGGCCAGTGGCTGGCGATGATCAGGCCCACTATGATCGATACTATTCCCGTCGCCACGATCCAGCCCCAGCCGCTCGCCGATCGGTCCGTGAAGCCAACCCACAGGCGCAGCAAGCCTGAAACGATTAGGGCCAGAGCCAGCAGGAGCGTGAGCGCCACCGAAGCGAGCAGCGGATTATAGAGGGCCAGGATACCGGCTATCCCGTACAGTATGCCGCTTAGCAGCCACACGAAGAAGCTGCCCCAGGTCCTGACGGTGAAAGAGTGGATGATCTCGACGATGCCGCCGATGAGCATCAAAATACCGATCAGATACACCGATGCAACGGTTGCAGCAACGAGATTGTAGAGAGCTACTATACCAAAGATCAGCAAAAGTATGCCGAGAACTACGAACCACCCCCATTTTGCTCGCGTCTCATTGACCGCTTCCCGGAGTTCACCAGGCATTTCAGAGCCGAAAGTCATCGCCGTCTCCATTGGCTGTTGAAACTTGGCGCAATGTTTCCCGGAAAAAGCTAGTGCGCGGAACGACGGCGTCCAGCGACGTAACAGCTTGTTCGGCATAGGAAAGTTTTGAGCGTTTCCGGCGCGGTTAATTCAAATTTTACTGAGATCGCGCGAAAGCGTTTGAAGCGAGCGGTTTATGTTTTGAGTACCCGCGGGGAGTAATGGTGTTTTTCAATAGAATATCGGCAGCCCTGTCGATGGCTGTCGTCCTTGGTTTTTCGGGCGGCCCCGCTGCCGCCGATAGCTGGTTCAGCGGCGATTGGTATCTGCAGGTGGGCGCGGCAGGCTTCAGCGCCCCCAAGTTCGAAGGCGCGAAAGGCCGCATTTTCAGCGCTTCTCCGCTGATCTCGCTGGGCAGGGCGGGTTCGCAGGTGCGCTTCACCTCGCGCAACGACAACATGTCCTTCTCCGTGCTCGATGTTGGCACGCTACGCGCCGGCCCGGTGGGCAAGATCGTGTGGCGTCGCGATGGCGGCGATGCGGATGAGCTGAAGGGGCTCGATTCGGTCAAGTGGGGTCTTGAGGCCGGCGCATTCGCCGAAGTCTATCCCACCGACTGGCTGCGCATTCGCGGCGAGGTGCGGCGAGGCTTCCGCTCGCACAGTGGCGTGGTGACCGACGTGTTTGTCGATGCGTTCCAGGACGTCACGCCGACCGTGCGCATCTCGGGCGGCCCGAGGCTTCAGGTCGGTTCGGCCAAGTATCTCGATGCGTATTATGGCGTAACGCCCGCGGAATCGGTTCGCTCGGGCTTGCGGCCGTACAAGCCCGATACGGGCCTCAGCGCCATCGGCGTCGGCGGCGAGATAAAATGGCGAACCACCGATGCGATCACCACCAGCGCGTTCGGCGAATATCGGCGGCTGATGGGATCGGCCCGGGATTCGAGCCTGGTGCGCCAGCGCGGTTCGGCAAACCAGCTGATGCTCGGCATTTCGGCCACCTATCGCTTCGATTTCACCATGTAGCGAAGGCATGCCGGCATTATGTGCTTTATTCTCATGGCCGGCTCCATTAAAAGCGCGGCCATGAGATGTCTCGCGCCCGTCTTCGCGATTGCTATACGAATTACGGGCCCGGCCTTCCGGGTGGCCTGACGCTGCCCGAAAGTCCGGGATGTTTGCCTGCGCGCCCCTGGCGCTTCCCCGATAAGACAGTTGAACGCCCGCTGCGGCTTCGCCGGGCAATCCGATGGCAAGACAATGACTGATGATACGTCCGAAAAACTCGATTACTCCAAGACGCTCTATCTGCCGCAGACGGAATTTCCGATGCGCGCCGGCCTGCCCGAGAAGGAGCCGGTGACGGTTGCCCGCTGGCAGAAGATGGATCTCTACAAGCGCCTACGCGAAAGTGCGGCCGGGCGCGAGAAGTTCGTGCTGCACGATGGCCCGCCCTATGCCAATGGAAACATCCATATCGGCCATGCGCTCAACAAGGTGCTGAAGGACGTCATCACCCGCTCGTTCCAGATGCGCGGCTACGATTCCAACTATGTGCCGGGCTGGGATTGCCACGGCCTGCCGATCGAATGGAAGATCGAGGAAAAGTATCGCGCCGCCGGCAAGAACAAGGACGAGGTGCCGGTCAACGAGTTCCGCCAGGAATGCCGCGACTTCGCCGCGCACTGGATCGGCGTGCAGACCGAGGAGTTTTTGCGGCTCGGCGTCGTCGGCGACTTCAAGAACCCCTATACGACCATGGCTTTCCATGCCGAGGCGCGCATCGCCGGCGAACTTCTGAAGTTCGCCAAGTCGGGCCAGCTCTATCGCGGCTCGAAGCCGGTGATGTGGTCGGTGGTGGAGCGCACCGCGCTCGCCGAGGCCGAGGTCGAGTATCAGGACTACGAGTCCGACACCATCTGGGTGAAATTTCCGGTCGAAAAGGGCGTGCCTGCGCTGGAAGGCACCCATGTCGTCATCTGGACGACCACGCCCTGGACCATTCCCGGCAACCGTGCCGTCAGTTATTCGCCGCGCATCGGCTACGGCCTCTATGAGGTAACGGCGGCCGAGAACGATTTTGGCCCCCAGCCGGGCGAGAAGCTGATCTTCGCCGACGCGCTTGCCGAAGAAGCCTCGGCCAAGGCCAAGGTGAAGTTGAATCAGCTTCGGAGCGTTTCGGCCGAAGAGCTTGGAAATCTGACGCTTTCCCATCCGCTGGAAGGCCTGGGCGGTGGCTACGAGTTCCCGGTGCCGATGCTCCCGGGCGAGCATGTCACCGACGATGCCGGCACTGGCTTCGTGCACACGGCGCCCGGCCATGGCCGCGAAGACTTCGATGCCTGGATGGATGCCGTCAAGGATCTGGAAAAATACGGCATCGATACGCGCATCCCGTTCACGGTCGACGATGCCGGCTATTTCACCAAGGATGCGCCGGGCTTCGGTCCGGACCGCGAGGGCGGGCCGGCGCGCGTTATCGACGATCACGGCAAGAAGGGCGACGCCAACAAGGCGGTCATCGACGAGCTGATCAAGCGCAACATGCTGTTTGCGCGCGGCCGGCTGAAGCACAGCTACCCGCACAGCTGGCGCTCGAAGAAGCCGGTCATCTTCCGCAACACGCCGCAGTGGTTCGTCTATATGGACAAGGAACTCGGCGACGCCACCACGCTGCGCAGCCGCGCGCTGAAGGCCATCGACGACACGCGCTTCGTGCCGGCAGCCGGCCAGACGCGCCTGCGCTCGATGATCGAGGAGCGGCCGGACTGGGTACTGTCGCGCCAGCGCGCCTGGGGCGTGCCGATCGCCATCTTCGCCGACGCCAACGGCACCGTGCTGGTGGATGACGAGGTCAACGCCCGCATCCTCGACGCCTTCGAGAAGGAAGGCGCCGACGCCTGGTTCGCCGAAGGCGCGCGCGAGCGCTTCCTCGGCTCCCGTGCGAACGAGGACTGGACCCAGGTGATGGACATCCTCGACGTCTGGTTCGATTCGGGTTCCACGCACACCTTCACGCTTGAGGATCGCCCGGACCTGAAATGGCCGGCCGACGTCTATCTGGAAGGTTCCGACCAGCATCGCGGCTGGTTCCACTCTTCGCTGCTGGAAAGTTGCGGCACGCGCGGCCGCGCGCCCTACAACGCCGTCGTCACCCATGGCTTCACCATGGACGAGGATGGCCGCAAGATGTCGAAGTCGCTCGGCAACACGGTGGTTCCGCAGGATGTCATCAAGCAGTCCGGCGCCGACATTCTGCGCCTGTGGGTGGTGACGACCGACTATTGGGAAGACCAGCGCCTCGGCAAGAACGTGCTGCAGACCAACATCGACGCCTACCGCAAGCTCAGGAACACCATCCGCTGGATGCTCGGCACGCTCGCCCATGACGAGGGCGATGTGGTGCCGGTGGCCGAGATGCCGGAGCTGGAGCGGCTGATGCTGCACCGGCTGGCCGAGCTCGACGAGATCGTGCGCGCCGGCTACGACGCCTTCGAGTTCAAGCGCATCACGCGCGCGCTGCTCGATTTCATGGTGGTGGAGCTGTCGGCCTTCTACTTCGACATCCGCAAGGACGCGCTCTACTGCGATGCGCCCTCGAGCATCCGCCGCAAGGCTGCCGTGCAGGTGGTGCGCCATCTGTTCGACCATCTGGTGACGTGGCTGGCGCCGATGCTGCCCTTCACCACCGAAGAAGCCTGGCTCGAACGCTATCCTTCGGCCGAGTCCGTGCATCTGGAGCAATTCCGCGAGGTTCCCGCCGACTGGAAGAATGAGGTTTTGGCCGAGAAGTGGCGCAAGATCCGCCAGGTGCGCAGCGTCGTCACCGGTGCGCTGGAGCTGGAGCGGGCCAAGAAAGCCATCGGCTCGTCGCTCGAAGCCGTGCCGGTCGTCTACATCGCCGATGCGTCGCTGGAAGCGGCGATGGCCGACGTCGACATGGCCGAGATCAGCATCACCAGCGATCTGGTATTCTCGCACGAGGCGCCGCCGGCTGATGCCTTCACGCTGCGCGAGGTTCCGGGCGTTGCCGTGGTGGTCGAGAAGGCCGAGGAGAGGGGGCTGCGCAAATGCGCGCGTTCCTGGCGCTACACCGACGATGTCGGCTCGGATTCTGAGTTCGTCGATGTCTCGGCTCGCGACGCGGCGGCTCTTCGCGAGCTGGAGTCCTTGGGGCGGCTTTGATGCAACACCTTCGGGGGCACGGCCGTGCGGTCGTTGCCCTTCGGGGGCGCTTAGGGTAAAAGCCCGACATCCGGCTGACAAATTGTCGCCGGATTCCCGTCAGATGACGGTGCGGGGATTACCGGACGCCAGTCCGGTGTCATTCGGCGAGAGCGAGAGGCGGTTTGCGGTGAAATTTTCTGGCATGACTGAAAAGACGCGCGCGCGCCTGTCGCTGTTGGCGTTGCTGGCTTCCGGAGTCGCGCTGTCGGGCTGCATGAGCTCCCCCACCTACGGAACCGACAAGACTTCGACCGAACAG
>Ga0187815_10001112_pt1 | contig 12758 bp, 12 predicted proteins | sample NC_S_5_FD_132962 | JGI IMG/M metagenome (GOLD analysis project Ga0187815, IMG submission 132962) | Wetland sediment microbial communities from Neuse River Estuary, North Carolina, USA - ASW-S_5 | ecosystem: Environmental > Aquatic > Freshwater > Wetlands > Sediment | place: USA: North Carolina...
AGGACGGGGACGGACTGCAGGATGTCGAGGATCGGGATCAGCACCTTCTCCGCGCGCCGCAGCCGCGCGGCCGCCTCGGCGTAGACGAAGGTGAACAGCACCGACAAGATCAGGGCGATGAACATCCGCAGCAGGGACCGCACCGCGTAGTACGGCAGGTCGGCCGGGTCGGTGGATACGTAGGACGGCGCGGTCCTCGGCAGGAACGGCGCATTGAGCCCCGGCGCCAGCCGCAGCAGCCCGAACAGCAGGGCCAGCAGCGCCGCGAACACGACGACGTCCACGAGCCGCAGGCCGGGGCGGCGCCACACCCCGCGCGTCGGGAACGTGCCCGCCATGCCGCACCCCGCAGTTCGATCGCCCGACAGATCCGCTAGAAGATTCTCACGGGCATCATGCGCCAGGCCACTACCCAGCCAACCCAAAGTGAGGGATAGCTGAACACTTGCCGCCATCCAGGTAGCCCACCGCTGCGCCGCTCACATTCGTGCAGGTGGAGAGCAAACCGGAAGCGGGTGTGCCTCGAATGGCAGGCATGAACGGGGCTGAGATACGCCTGCGGTGGCCGGACTCCCACCCAAGCCACCCAGGCCACCCGGCGCAGGAACGGGACGGGGTGCTGGCCGGCCTGCTGGCCCGCGTGGCGCGCGGCGACCGCGAGGCCTTCCGGCGCGTCTGCGGGGAACTGGCGGGGCCGGTGTACGGGGTGATCCGGCAGGTCCTGCGGGATCCCGCCCAGTCCGAGCGGGTCGCGCAGGAGTCGCTGCTCGAGGTCTGGCGGACCGCGCCGCGGTTCGACCCGGCCCGCGGTAGTGCGGCCGCCTGGGTCCTGGCCCTGGCCCACCGGCGCGCGGTCGACCGGGTCCGGCCTCGGAATCCGTCATCCCGCCGCGAGCGCCGGGCCGCGCCGCACGCCGGGACCGGGACCGGGCCCCAGGGCGCCGAGGTCGTGGAGGTAACCCTGGACCGCGTGCGGGTGCTCCGCTGCCTGGACGCCCTCACCGAGGTCCAGCGCGAGTCGATCAAGCTCGCCTACTACCGCGGCTACTCAGGTCCGCAGGTCGCGGCGCTGCTCGGCGTGACCCCAGGCACCGTGCCAACCCGGATCCGCGACGGCCTGATCAGGATGCGCGACAGCCTGGAGGTGACCTGGTGAAGCTGGTCCGCGACGAATGGCACGTGCTCACCGGCAGCTACGTGGTCGACGCCCTGGGCTCCCAGGAGCGGGAAGGCTTCGAGCGTCACCTGCACCACTGCGTGTCCTGCGACGCGGAGGTCCGCGGCCTCCGCGAGACCGCGGCCAGGCTCGCGATGGCCAGGTCCCTGCCGCCGCCGCCCGGACTGCAGGACCGGGTGCTCGCCGCGACCTACCGGACCCGTCAGCTCCCGCCGGTGGTCGGCGACCGTCCCTTCCCGTCCCGCCGGCTCGCCGCCCGCCTGGCGGCGCTCCTGCACCGGGGGCCCGGATTATCCTGGGCCGCGTGAGCCCGCGGAGCCGCACCCGCCCGGCGCCCTCCGCCGTGGTGCGCGAGAAGGCCCTGGCGGCCGGCGCGGGCCAGTGGCTCGACGACCTTCCCGGGCTGGTCGAGGACCTGGAGCGGGACTGGTCGATCCGCGTCGGACGGCCCTATCAGGACTCGACCGAGGCCTTCGTGGCCCGGGCCAGGCTCGGCGACGGCACCCCCGCGGTGCTGAAGCTGATGATCCCGCGGGCGGCGATCGACGCGGCCGGCCACGAGATCACGGCCCTGCGCCTGGCGGACGGCGAGGGGTGCGTCCGGCTGCTGCGCGCGGACGCGGCGCGGGGCGCCCTGCTCCTCGAACGGCTGGGCCGGTCGCTGCACGAGCTGGCGCTGCCCATCGCGCAACGGCACGAGATCCTGTGCGCGGCCGCGTCGCAGGTCTGGCGCCCGGCGCCCGGCTGCGGCCTGCCGACCGGCGCGGACAAGGGAAGGTGGCTCGCCCGCTTCATCACCGAGACCTGGAACGAACTCAACCACCCTTCCTCCGAACGAGCGGTGTGTCACGCCCTGGCCTGTGCCGAGCGCCGGGTGGCGGCCCACGACGACGAGCGCGCCGTGCTGGTCCACGGGGACGTGCACGAGTGGAACGCGCTGCAGGCCCCGGGCGGCGGCTTCAGGCTCGTCGACCCGGACGGCCTCCTGGCCGAGCCCGAGTACGACCTCGGCGTCATGATGCGCGAGGACCCCGTCGAGCTCATGCACGGCGACCCCCGCGACCGGTCGCGGTGGCTCGCCCGCCGGACCGGCCTCGACGAGACGGCGATCTGGGAGTGGGGCGTGGCCGAGCGCGTCTCAACCGGCCTGCTGGCCACCAGGATCGGCCTGCAGCCCGTGGGCCGGCAGATGCTCGCCGCCGCCGACCGCCTGGCCGAGTAGTCCCGCGCCCGCCGTGCGGTAACGTTCCCGGAACGCTTCCGGCGTACAGTGCGCGGTATGAGGGACCCGAACGCGGCGGCGGGCCGGTTCCGGCTGGCCTCGCCGGCCACCGTGCTGGTCCTCGCCTGCCTCGTGCTCGCCCTGATTGCCGCGGGATGGCCGCTGGCGGCCCTGGCGCACCTGAGTCTGAACACCAGCACGGGCGGCGTGCCATGGTGGACGTTCGCCCCGTTCGGGGTGGTGGGCTTCGTCGTGGCCGGGCGTGCGCCGCGCAACCCGCTCGGCTGGTGCCTGGTCGGCCTGGCGGTCGCCGGGGCGTTCAGCCAGGACGGCAGTCTCTACGCGATAGCCGACTACCGGCTCCGCCACGGCACGCTGCCGCTGGGGTGGGTGGCGATGCTCGCCCAGCCCGGCTGGGCGATCGTGATCGTCCTGGTCGGGCTGGCGGTCCTGATCTTCCCCGACGGTAGGCTGCCGTCGCCGCGGCTGCGGTGGGTCCTGTGGCTGTACCTCGCCATGGGCCTGCTGTGGATGGTCAGCGCCTACGTGATCACGGTCGACGCCATCGTCCGCCACGCCATCCGCGTCGATTCCGGGGGCAACCTGCTGGCCCTGAACAACTCCGCGGCCTCGCCGGGCTGGTGGAACGTGCTGCAGGCCGTGCTCTTCGTTGCGCTGGGGCTGAGCATGCTGCTGTCGCTGGCCGGGCAGGTGGTCAGTTACCGGCGCTCGTCCGGCGAGCGACGGCAGCAGCTCAAGTGGCTGCTGGGCGGCTTCGCCGCCACCCTGGCCTGTGTGGTCGCCGCCATCGCGCTGGGGCAAGCGCCCGGCTCCGGGAAAGCGGTGAGTCACGCCGTCGTCGTCCTGGCCTTCTTCGCGGCGCCGATAAGCATGGGCGTGGCGATCCTGAAGTACCGGCTGTACGACATCGACCGGATCCTCAGCCGGACGCTCGCGTACGCGATCCTTACCGCGCTGCTGGTCGGGGTGTACGCGGGCCTGGTGCTGCTAGCCACCCAGGTGCTGAAGTTCCACAACACGGTGGCGGTGGCCGCGTCGACGCTGGCCGCGGCGGCGTTGTTCGCGCCGGTGCGGCGGCGGGTGCAGCGGCTGGTGGACCGCCGGTTCAACCGGGCCAGGTACGACGCGGAGCAGACGGTGGCCGCGTTCGCGGCCCGGCTGAAGGACGCCGTGGACCTGGACGCGGTCCGCGAGGACCTGGCCGGGGTGGTCCAGGCGGCGCTGGAACCCGCCCACATCACGGTCTGGACCAGCCGTCCCGAGTAAGCGGTGGCCGCCGGGGCCTACGCCGCCGGCGGGGGCTCGCCGCGCTCGGCGATCTGCCGGTCGAGCCGCGGCGGCCCGGTGATCACCAGCGCCCTGGCCGGCCCGGCGCTCGTCACGGTGAAGCCGTGCTCGCGGTCGCGGCACGGACACGAAGCTGCCCGCCGTCGCCGTCCACGCGGCCACGCTACCCGTCGCCGCCCCGGGCCACCGTGAGGCATAATCCGGCAGGTGGGTGAGGAAATACCCGAGCCGGGGCACGCCGCGCGGCAGGCGGCGCTCGCGGCCGGCTGGTCGCACCGCCACCGTGACGTATCCGGCGGCTGGCTGCGGCCGACGGTGTTCGGGGCGGTGGACGGGCTGGTCACCAACAGCTCGCTGATCGCCGGGCTGGGCGGCGGCGGGGTGTCCGCGCACACCATCGTGCTCACCGGGGTGGCCGCCCTGGTGGCGGGGGCGTTCTCGATGGGCACCGGGGAGTACGTGTCGGTCACCAACCAGAACGAGCTGGTCCACGCCGAGGTCGCCACCGAACGCCGCATGCTCGCCAGGTTCCCGGACGCCGAGCAGGCCGAGCTGGCCGAGACGTTCCGCGGTTACGGCGCGGATCCGGAGACCGCGGCCCGGATGGCCGCCGCGGTGTCCAGGGACCCGGATACCGCGCTGCGCGTGCACACCCGGGAGGAGCTCGGCGTCGATCCGTTCGAGCTGCCCTCGGCGATCGTCGCGGGTCTGCTGTCCCTGATCGCGTTCTCGGCGGGGGCGCTGATCCCGCTGCTGCCGTACCTGGCCGGGCTGTCCGTCCTGCCCGTCGCGCTGGGCATCGCGGCGGTGGCGCTCCTGGCCGGCGGCATGGTGGTCGGCCAGCTGACCGGCCGCCCGCTGCTTGGCTCCGGCCTGCGCCAGCTGGCCCTGGGCGGGATCGCCGTCGCGGTGACGTTCGCCGTGGGCAGTCTCATCGGCGGCCACGCCGGCTGACCGGCCGCCGCCCCAAGTGAACCGAAACGCCGCCGCAGTACGTACCCCTTACGGAGTTCATCACGATGAAGAGAGATCTGACATGCGAAGACTATGGAGTGCCGCCGGACTGGCCGCGGTCGTGCTGGCCCTGGCGGCCTGCGCGAGTTCCAGCTCGAGCTCGAGCAGCCCGGCGGCCCAGAACAGCACCCCGGCCGCGGCCGCCGGCAGCCCCGCCGCTGCGTCCGGCAACATGGTGCTGTCCAGGACGATCAACGGGACGACGGTGCTGACCAACTCCAAGGGCCTCACCCTGTACTCGTTCGGCCCTGACACCTCGACCACCTCGAATTGCAATGGCTCATGCGCGACCTACTGGCCGCCGGTCAAGGGCCCGGTGACCGCCGGTCCGGGCGTGACCGGCACCCTGGGCACCATCACCAGGGCAGACGGCACGATCCAGGCCACCTACGACGGGCACCCGCTGTACACCTACGTCGCGGACACCGCTCCCGGGCAGGACAAGGGCAACGGGCTCAACCTCTCAGGCGGCGTGTGGCACGACGTGACCGTCTCGGGTGGCGCCGCTCCGGCTCCCGCGGCCAGCGCGAGCAGCAGCTCCCACGGCGGCTACGGGTACTGACCGATCAGGATTGGCAGGCGGGCCGGGTCTCAGCCCGGCCCGCCTGCCGCTCAGCTGCTAGAGGTTGAACGCGCTGACCATCGTCGGGGAGCTCGCTGCCTGGCCCAGCTTGGACAGGCGGAGGAGCTGCTCGGTGGTGCCGAGCAGCGAGTAATGATTGAACAACGTGCCGGACCTGGCCCCCGCCTTGGTGCTCGGGCTGATCACGAAGGTCGAGAGGTGGCAGCTGGTGTCCGAGGTGTTGGTCGCGCAGTTCTCGCCGTCGGCGTAACTGCCCACGTCGCTGCCCTCGTCGAAGGTGATGAAGACCACCGTCGAGCCGTTCTTGTACTCCGAGCTGTTGAGGATCGTCGGCAGGTTGTGGGACATCCAGCTGTTGCCGTCGGCGACGGTCCCGTTGTGCATGTCGTCGATCAGGTTCGGCGTGACGAAGGAGAACGCGGGCAGCTGGTTGTGCGACAGGTCGCTGGCCAGGTGGGAATAAGACTCGTCGTTGCTGGAGCAGCCGCCCAGCGTCGTGTAGTACGCCGCCGGGTTGTGCCGCACGGCGTAGTTGCCGGAGTTGCTGTGATCGCACGTCGATGGCATCGACTCCTCGTATGACTTCCACGTCTCGCCCTGGCCGAAGATGCTCTTGGTCGACGTGTCGCAGCTCGAACTCGGGCTGCAGTCGGACAGGAATTCATGCAGCGACGAAAGCGAGAGGCCGGAGGTAGCGGCGATGTAGTTCGGCAGGCTGGGGTGGGTGATGTTGTGGTAGTTGGTGGCTACCCCGCATTCCTTGGCCAGCGTGTTGAAATACGACGCCTGGGACGAGCCGAGGATCGTGCTGTAGCTGTGGTTCTCCAAGACGATCCAGATCACGTGCTTGATGGTGCCAGGCTTGGACTGCGTGCCGCACGGATGGCTCGACGACGGAGTCGACAAGGCCACCTCGGTCGCATGAGTTCCCGCCGTGGCTGCGGCCGCCTGGCCCGCCCAGCCCGCCGCGCCTAGCAGCGTGGCGCCCAGCAGCACGAGTGCGCCGCGCGCGCTCGCACCCCACCCCATCCTCATCACTGTCATACCTGTTCGCTCCCGACTCGAGATTGGCCTATCCGCGGCTGAATATATCGGGACCAATGCGCCACCGGCGCGCGGCGGGCCGGGGTACGCCCGGATCACCCGCGAGGATGATCCCCTCCACCGCCGGTCGCAGTTGAAGATCGCCGTCCGCGCCGATGCGCGCTCGGGTGCCTTCCGGGTTATCTGGACACCAGGAAACGCCCAGGAACCTACGGAGGGAATCGGGGATGATTGAGGCACGGGGCCTGTCGAAACGTTACGGGGACAAGCTGGCCGTGGACGACCTGTCGTTCACGGTGCGGCCCGGTCGGGTGACCGGCTTTCTCGGGCCGAACGGCGCGGGTAAGACCACCACGATGCGGATGATCCTCGGGCTCGACCGCCCGACCGCCGGATCGGTCACCGTTAACGGAAAGCCGTTCGCCGGGCTGTACAGCCCGATGCGCGAGGTCGGCGCGCTACTGGACGCTAAGGCCGTACACGGCGGCCGCAGCGCGTATAACCACCTGCTGTGCCTGGCGCAGACCAACGACATCCCGCGGCGCCGGGTCGACGAGGTCATCGGCATCGTCGGGCTGGAGGACGTGGCGGGCAAGCGGTCCAAGGGCTTCTCGCTCGGCATGAGCCAGCGGCTCGGGATCGCCGCGGCCCTGCTCGGCGACCCGGACTTCCTCATGTTCGACGAGCCGGTCAACGGTCTGGACCCCGAGGGGATCCGGTGGATCCGGCTGCTCATGCGGTCCCTGGCCGCCGAGGGCCGGACGGTGTTCGTCTCCAGCCACCTGATGTCGGAGATGGAGACCACCGCGGACCACCTGATCGTGATCGGCCGCGGCAAGCTGATCGCGGACTGCCCGATCGCCGAGTTCACCGCCGACGGGACGGCACTGGCCGCGACCGTGAAGACCCCGGATGACCAGCGGCTGGCCGCCGTGGTGACCGCGGCAGGCGGCAGGCTGGAGCGAGGCGAGGCCGGCGAACTCACCGCCCGCGGCCTGTCGGCGGAGCAGGTCGGGCAACTCGCTTTCGAGCACGGCATCCTGCTCCACTACCTCGCCCCGGCCCGGGTGTCCCTGGAGGAGGCGTTCATGGAACTGACCGCGGACAGCGTCGAGTACCAAGCGAAGACGGGGGTGCAGAAATGACCACGGCAGCGATACCCGCTACCCCGGCCCGGACCAGGGCGGTCCCGCCCGCGTCGGGCCGGCCTGGCCTGCGCGGCGCGCTGCGCTCGGAACTGACCAAGATCAGGTCGGTCCGCTCCACCTACTGGACGCTGCTGGCCCAGGCGGTGGCGAGCATCGCCTGGGCGGTCCTGGACTGCGCGGGCGTGGTCTCGCACGGAGCAGGCCCAGGATTCAGCGCGACGGAGGCGAGCCTGACGGGGGCAGGTCTTCCTCGGCGAGCTGATCATCGTGGTGCTCGGCGCGCTGGTCATCACCTCGGAGTACTCCACCGGGATGATCCGCACCTCGCTCGCGGTGGTGCCGCGCCGCGGCGTGCTCTACGCGGCCAAGGCCATCGTGTTCGCGGCGGTCACGCTGACGATCTCCCTGGTCACCAGCTTCGTCGCCTTCTTCGTCGGGCAGGCCATCCTGTCCGGCAAGCACTACAACACCACGCTGGGCGAGCCTGGCGTGCTGCGCGCGGTGCTGCTGTCGGCGGCGATCGTCGCCGTGTTCGGGCTGCTCGCCTACGGCACCGGGGCGCTCATCCGGCATAGCGCGGGGGCGATCACGTCGATCCTGGGGGTGATCTTCCTGATCCCGGCGTTGGCCCAGGCCCTGCCGAACAGCTGGTACGCGGACCTGGTCCGGTGGCTGCCCGGCGGCCAGGCGCTGAGCCCCATCGCCAGGTCCTCGGCCCCGCTATCACCCCACCTGTTCGGCGCCTGGGGTGAGTTCGCCGTCTTCTCCGGCTACGCGGTGATCCTGCTCGGTCTCGGCGCCTGGTCCTTCATCCGCCGCGATGCGTGAGGAGACGGCGCAGGCCGGGCGCGGTTACCCTGGGCCCGTGGAACGGGTCTACGCCCGGCTGCGCCGTCACCCATGGCTCGTGGACGGGGCACTGGCGACCGTCCTGCTGGCCGGCGCCGCCAACGCCTACCTCATCAACTACGCCGTCCTGCCGGCCAGCCTCGCGCTGGCCGGCACGGTCGTGGTGCGCCGGCGCTTCCCGGTCGGCGCCTTGGCCGCCGCGGTGGCGATCGGTGTCGCCCAGGTGATAGCCGGCATCGGGCCGACGTTCACCAACAGCCCGCTGCAGCCCACGTTCGCCGACGTCGGCATCCTCATCCTGCTCTACACCGTCGCGGCCGAGCGGCCCAGGCGAGTCTCGCTGGCGGGCCTGGCCACATGCCTGGTGCTGTTCGCGGCCGTGGTGGTGCGGTACAACCCGGGCGGGAACCAGCCCCGGCACCAGGTGGAGTTCTTCCTCGTGACCGCCCTGCTCTACCTGCTGGTCCCCGTGAGCGTCTGGGTGCTCGGCGACTCGATGGGCTACCGGCGGGCCTACTCCGCCGCGCTGGAGGACCGCGCCGTCCGGGCCGAGCGGGAGCGCGACACCAAGGCGCAGATCGCCGCCGCGGCCGAGCGGGCGCGCATCGCCCGCGAGCTGCACGACGTGATCGCTCACAGCCTCAGCGTCATGGTGGCGCAAGCCGACGGGGGCGCCTACGCCTTCGACGCTGCCCCCGAGCGATCACGTCAGGCCCTGGCCGAGATCGGCCGCACCGGCCGCCAGGCCCTGGCCGAGATGAGCAGCCTGCTCGGGGTGCTGCGGACCGGCCCGGAGGCGCCGCCGCTCGCCCCGGTGCCCGCGGCGGCCGAGATCGCCCAGCTGGTGACCCAGGCGCGCGAGGCGGGCATGCGCGTCAGTCACACGGTGGAGGGCGCCGTCCGGCCGCTGCCCGGCGGGCTGTCGCTCGCGGCGTACCGGATCGTGCAGGAGGCGCTCACCAACGTCCGCAAGCACGCGAGCCCCGGGGCGGCGGCGGAGGTGACGCTCCGCTACGACCAGGACGAGCTGCTCGTCCGGGTCGCCGATGACGGCCGCGGCCCCGCCGGGCTGCCACGGTACGGCGCTGTTCTGGTCCCGAACCCGGCGGGTCACGGGCTCGACGGGATGCGGGAGCGGGCGGCGCTGTACGGCGGTAGCCTCCAGGCCGGGCCGCGTGACGCCGGCGGCTTCGAGGTGACCGCCCGGCTGCCCCTGGGGGCCCGACAGGGGGCCGCGTGACCATCCGGGTGCTGCTCGTCGACGACCAGGAGCTCGTCCGGGCCGGGTTCGCCATGGTGCTGGGCAGCCAGCCCGACCTCACCGTGGTGGGCGAGGCGGCGGACGGGGCCGCCGCGATCCGGCTGGCGCGGGAGTGCCCGGCCGACGTCATGGTCATGGACGTGCGCATGCCCGGGCTGGACGGCGTCGCCGCGACCCGCGAGATCTGCCAGGCGGCCGACCGGCCACGCGTGCTCATCCTCACCACGTTCGACCTGGACGAGTACGCGTTCGCCGCGCTGCGCGCCGGGGCCAGCGGGTTCCTGCTGAAGTCGGCGCAGCCCGAGGAGTTCCTGCACGCCATCCGCAGCGTGCACAACGGCGACGCGGTGGTGGCTCCCTCCACCACGCGCCGCCTGATCGGCCGCTTCCTGCCGCACCTGCCCTCCGCCGACGGGCCCCCGCCGGACCTCGCCGAGCTCACCGCCCGGGAACGCGAGGTGCTGGCCGAGGTCGGCTCCGGCCGGTCCAACGCGGAGATCGCCGCCGTGCTGCATATCTCCGAGGCCACGGTCAAGACCCACCTCGGCCACATCATGGCCAAGCTGGGCCTGCGCGACCGGATCCAGGCCGTCGTCTACGCCTACGAGACGGGCCTCATCGCCCCTTCCGGTCGGCCGAGGGCGTTACCCTCGTTCGCAGCCAACGAAGCTGGAGGCCCAGGCCATGCCCGATCAGGCGCCAGAGCATCAGGCTCGCGAGTTCGCGGCGGCGTTCCGCCAGTTCCTGGACTGGATCCATTCGCCCGCGACCGGCGAAGACAACGAGGTGGTCGCGCTGGTCCGCGATTACCTGGGCGCCGACGGCATCCAGCACTCCGTGGTGACCCGGGACCTGCCCCCGTTCGAGCACGTCAACCTGCAGACCGCCATCAATGCCTGGTCGGCGCGCGCCGGACGGACGGTAGAGGTCCACGGCATCGCGCTGCCGCCGCACTTCGGCGGCCTGTCGCTGCAGCAGCTGGTCGCGGGCGAGTCGCTGCCGCCGCTGCGCCTGACCGCGCCGGCGCTGACCGACCTGCCGAACGGCCCGGGCACGACGCTGGGGTGCCTGCGCCTGGCCCTGCTGCTGGTGACCGACTCACACGGCCGCTACATCGTGCTGGTCCAGGGCCCCAACGAGCATCAGCCGGGCCTGGGTGTCGAGGTCGCCGGCCTGCCGGTGGAGCAGGCCCAGCGCCTGCTCGCCGAACTGGATCAGCTGCGCGCCGAACTCAACGTCTACCGGGGGCACCTGCTCGAGGTGTCGCTGTCCCCGATGGGCGGCGTGACCCTCACGTTCGTCAGCCCGTCCGGCCTGACCAGGGACGACGTCGTGCTGCCCGACCCGATCCTGACCCGGGTCGAACGGCACGCCCTCGGGGTCGCCGGCCACCGGGCGAAGCTGCTGGCCGTCGGCCAGCACCTCAAGCGCGGCCTGCTGCTCTACGGGCCGCCCGGCACCGGCAAGACGCACACCACGCGGTACCTGATGGGCCAGATGACCGGCTACACGCGCCTGGTCCTGACCGGCCGCTCCCTGGTCGCCGTCGGGGAGGTCACCGACCTGGCCCGGGTCCTGCTGCCCGCCGTCATCGTGCTCGAGGACGTCGACCTGGTCGCCGAGGAGCGCTCGCTGGGTCCGGCCTCCAGCCCGGTCCTGTTCGACTTGCTCGACGCCATGGACGGCGCGGCCCCCGACGCCGACCTGCTGTTCCTGCTGACCACCAACCGCGCCGACCTGCTGGAACCCGCCCTGGCCGCGCGGCCGGGCCGGGTCGACATCGCCGTGGAGATCGCCCTGCCGGACGCGCCGGCCAGGAGACGCCTGCTCAGGCTGTACGGCCAGAACGTGCCCCTCGCCCTCACCGATGAGGACGTGGACCTCGCCGTCGAGCGGACCGACGGCACGACGGCCTCCTTCCTGAAGGAGCTGATCCGGCGCAGCGTCCTGGAGTCACTGCACGACGATCCGGAGCTCCCCGCCGTCACCGGGGTGCACGTGGCCCGCGCGCTCGACGACATGCTCGACGACGCGCAGGCGGTGACCCGCACGCTGCTCGGGGTGGGCGTCGACCCGGCTAGCCTGCCGGCCGGCGGCGCCCTGGCCATGGGCCCGGGTCGCGCCTGGATGGCCTACGCGCGCCGGGGCATGATGGTCCGGCGCATTATCCAGTCCGGCGGCTAACGCCTGCCACCTTCAGGATCGCGTTGGCGATGACGCGGTAGCCTGCCGGGTTCGCGTGCTGGTTCGGGCCGCGGGGTGGGGGAGCGCACTCCCAGGTCCACTCGCAGATCCGCGCCACGTTGCGGGGCAGGGAGCCGATCCCCGGGATCGTCACCGGATGGCCGAAATCGGTGGTATCGAACGCTCCGAACACGTTGGCGACGCCGGCGCCGGCCTGGGCGTACGCCTGGTCGAGCAGGCCGGTGAAGGCGACGGCCAGCCGCTCGCTGACCCACGCGACCGCATGGCCCAGGGTGCCGTCGCGCCACTGCGCGAGATCGGGCAGGTAGTAGCTCATCCCGACGATGCGCACCCGGGGGCCCGCCGCCGCGCGCAGGCGGCCCAGGATCGTGACCAGCCGGGTCGCGGTCCCGGGGATCCGGCGCAGGCAGGAGGCGAGCTTGGCCAGGCCCTGCTGGCTGCCGCAGACCTCGGGATCGTTGGCGCCGATGTCTATGGTGACGAGCAGCACATGCCCGCGATGGTCGCGCAGGAAGGTGGCCGCGGCGGCGAGCTGCGAACCGCCGGGGTAGCGGCAGATACCGCCGTGCATCATCGTCTCGGTGGTCTCCCCGGGGCACCCGAGCTGGACCAGCCGCAGCGTGGGGTGGGCGCGCCGCAACTGGGCGTACACCAGGTCCGGGTAACCCTGCGGGGTCTCGACGCTGGTGCCGGCCGCGTCGGGCTGGACACCCCGGGACAGGGAGTCGCCCAGGGCAAGGTAATACACCGCCGGGGCGGGTCTGCCGGGTGCGGGAGCCGAGCACGCCGCCCCCACGGCGGCGGCGAGGGCCACCGCCAGGGCCAGACGCAGCCCGCGGTGCGCGGTCAGGCGGGCGCGGGACCGAGCGGGCCGGTGGCCCGCGTCATGTGTCATGACCGTTTGATCGGTTTCTCCTGCGCTGCGTGATGAGATAGATGACGACGCC
>Ga0187815_10001114_pt1 | contig 12750 bp, 13 predicted proteins | sample NC_S_5_FD_132962 | JGI IMG/M metagenome (GOLD analysis project Ga0187815, IMG submission 132962) | Wetland sediment microbial communities from Neuse River Estuary, North Carolina, USA - ASW-S_5 | ecosystem: Environmental > Aquatic > Freshwater > Wetlands > Sediment | place: USA: North Carolina...
CGCGATCATCACGCCCGAAAGCGCCGTCAGCGCCATGCGCACGCCGGTGAGCCGGCGGGTGAAGGGGCGCAGCGCCCCGAGATAGGTGTCGAAGCCGCTGCGGATATAACGGTCGTCGCCATCTGCGGCGAACAGCTTCAGCGTCTGGATGTTGGAGTAGGAATCGACGATGCGCCCGTTGATCATCGAACCCGCCTCCGCCGTCGCTTCCGCGTGGCGGCGGATCGAAGGCAGGTAGCGGCGGGCGAGAAGGCCGAAAGCGACGATCCAGATCACCACCAGCCCGGCCAGCCGCAGGTCCAGCCCCGCCACCAGCGCCAGTGTCGTGACTGTATAGACGATCATGAACCAGACCACCTCGATGAAGCTTTCCATCAGGTCGCCGGTCGCCTGCCCCGCCTGCCACACCTTGGTGGCGATGCGGCCGGCGAAATCGTTCTGGAAGAAGGCGTAGGACTGGCGCGAGACATGCCGGTGGGCCTGCCAGCGCACAAGATTGTAGAAGCCCGGTGTGATCGTCTGCTCGTCGACCAGCGCCGAAAGCCCCACGACCACGGTGCGCAGGACAAGCACCGTCGCCGCCATGAACACCAGTTCCGGGCCGGCCGCCTGCCACAGGCTCGCCCAGCTTCGCTCGCTTGAGGCGCTGTCGAGTATGTCGACCACGCGCCCGACGAAGTAGAACAGCCCCGCCTCAACCAGCGGGGCGATGCCGCCGATGACGAGCATGGCGAAGAAGGCCAGCTTCGCCTGCCCGACATAGTGCCACAGAAAGCCTCGCACCGAAGAAGGTGGTCGAAGTTCGGCGGGTTCCTTGAAGGGGTTCACCCATTTTTCGAACACCTCGTAGACGGCACGCATGCTCATTCGGCGGCAATGTCCTTTCCGACCGTTGCGGTTTCGACCTCTTGCGGCAGGAAGCCGCCGGACTGGCGCGCCCACAACTGGGCATAAAGTCCGCCGCGCGCGACAAGTTCCTCATGCGAACCTTCCTCGATGATGCTGCCCTTGTCCATCACCACGAGGCGGTCCATAGCCGCGATGGTGGAAAGCCGGTGCGCGATCGCAATCACCGTCTTGCCCTCCATCAGCCGGTAGAGGTTCTCCTGGATCGCCGCCTCGACCTCCGAATCGAGCGCCGAGGTGGCCTCGTCGAGGATCAGGATCGGCGCGTCCTTGAGCATGACGCGGGCAATGGCAATGCGCTGGCGCTGGCCGCCGGAAAGCTTCACGCCGCGCTCCCCGACATGCGCATCATAGCCCTTGCGGCCCTTGGCATCGGCCAGCGTCGCGATGAAGTCCTGCGCGGAAGCCCGCCGCGCAGCCTCCACCATCGCCGCGTCGCCCGCGTCGGGACGGCCATAGACGATGTTTTCACGCACCGAGCGATGCAGCAGCGAGGTGTCCTGCGTGACCATGCCGATATGGGCGCGCAGCGAATCCTGCGCCACCGCCGAGATGTCCTGCCCGTCGATGGCGATGCGGCCGCTCTCGAGGTCGTAGAAGCGCAGCAGCAGGTTGACCAGCGTCGACTTGCCCGCGCCCGAACGCCCGACCAGCCCGACCTTTTCGCCGGGCTTGATGGTCAGCGACAGGTTCTCGATGACACCCTTGCCCTTGCCGTAGTGGAAACCGATGCGGTCGAACTCGATTTCGCCCTTGCCCACGGCCAGGTCCGGCGCGCCCGGCTTGTCCTCCACCAGACGCGGCAGCGAGATGGAAGTGATGCCGTCCTGCACCGTGCCGATGTTCTCGAACAGGCCCGAGACCTCCCACATGATCCACTGCGACATGCCCCACAGCCTGAGCACCAGGCCGATCGCCACCGCCACCGCGCCTATGGTGACGATCTCGTCCAGCCACAGGCCGATCGAGAGCGCGCCGACCGAAAGCAGCAGCAGCGAGTTGAGCGCATAGACGACGATGTAGAACTGCGTGATCAGCCTGCCCTGCGCATAGGCCGTCTGCATGAAGTCGCCCATGCCTTCGCGCGCATAGTCGGCCTCGCGCCGCGCGTGCGAAAACAGCTTCACCGTCTGGATGTTGGTATAGCTGTCGACGATGCGTCCGGTCATCAGCGAGCGGGCGTCGGCCTGCGCCGCCGCCACCTTGCCGAGCCGCGGCACGAAGAACCGCAGCGCGACGAGATAGCAGCCCAGCCACACCAGCAACGGGGCCATCAGCCGCCAGTCGGCCGAACCGACGATGACCAGCACGCCGATGAAATAGACGATGACGTAGTTCAGCACCTCGACGAACTTGATGACCGTCTCGCGCACCGCCAGCGCCGTCTGCATCAGCTTGGTGGCGATGCGGCCGGCGAATTCGTCCTGGTAGAAGGTCATCGACTGGTTGAGCAGGTAGCGATGGACCTGCCAGCGGATGCGCATCGGGTAGTTGCCGAACAGCGTCTGGTAGGTGTTGAAGGATGACAGCGCCACCGTCGCCGGCAAGACGACGCCGACGACCAGAACCATGCCGGCGAGCTTCCACCACTCCGTCTCGAGGAACGTCTCGCGATCATGCGCCGACAGCCAGTCGACGATGTTGCCGAGAAAGCCGAACATCCAGACTTCCATGATGGCGATCAGCGCCATGGTGATCGCCGCGATCGCCACGAAGGGCCAGGCAGGCTTCGTGAAATGCCAGCAGAACGCTACCAGCGTCCTCGGCGGCTCGACGGGTTTGTCCGCGGGAAACGGATCCAGTCTTTGTTCAAACCAGCGAAACATCGTTCATTCTTTCAAAAATCATGTCATGCGGCGCGCTTCAGCGCGCGCTCTTGCAGGTCGTCGGGTGCATCTTCACCGGTCTGGCTGGAACAATTCGAAGGAACTTGCCCAGCATGGCCAATGTAAGAAGGAACTTGCCCAGCATGGCCAATGTAAGATGCCGGCGCACCGGTTCCCAATCCTTCGCATATCGCTCCTGACACGGTCGCGGCAGGAGCCGGCCGCCGTATCGGCGACCGGGCGCCCAGCCAGTCGATCAGCCGCCGCACCGGCGAGCGATAGCCCGGATCGGGCCCGGCACCCGACATGTCGATGTCGGGCAGGTTGTGACGCCGTCGCCCTTCGGACGGCTGCTCCAGCGGCACGCGCGCGCCGATGGTCAGCGCCCAGGCGGCAAGCTTGCGCTCATGCAGGCTGACGCCGCCGTTCAGCTGGCGCGCAATTCGGGAAGGCAGTTCGGACGGGGCAACAGGCCCCTTGGCAAACGGATAAAACATCGCAGGATTCCTTCGGGAACGGAGAAAAAGTTCCGGCGGAAATCGAGACGATGCTGCTTTGAAATGTCAGGGATGATAAAGCGTCGAACCGAAACCGCCGTCAGGCCTTATGGCCGCTGGCTGGGAGCAAAAAGACACGTGGATGCATGAATTCCTCCCTCGGTTCGCGTTGACAATGCGCGCTCTATAGCCCCTTTCGCCGGCAAAGACCATGCTGCCGAAGTAAATTTCCGTGACGGAAATGAAACAGTTGCCCGAAAGCAACAGATTAGCAGAGTAAAATATTGAACGAAGGCATCCGCATCGCGCTCTACCAGCCCGACATTGCCGGCAATACAGGCACCATACTGCGCATGGCCGCCTGCTTCGGGCTCGCCGTCGACATCATCGAGCCCGCCGGCTTCGATCTCTCCGACCGCAACTTGCGCCGGGCCGGGATGGACTATCTCGAAATGGCCGCCCTTAAGCGCCATGTCGATTTCGCGGCCTTCGACGCGTGGCGCGTCGCGGAAGGACGCCGGCTGCTGCTCTTCACCACCAAGGCCGCCGTCCCCTATACCGATTTCAGCTACGCCGATGGCGACATAGTACTTTTTGGCCGCGAATCCGCGGGCGTACCCGATCATGTGCACGCGCGTGCCGACGCCCGGCTTCTCATTCCGATGCGCGGCGGCGGCCGCAGCCTCAACCTCGCGCTCAGCGCGGCCATGGCCGCCGGCGAGGCGATGCGGCAGCTCTGCTGACGCCTCCTCCTCCACCCCGGCGATTACGGCAAAACGCCCGACACGGCGCCCTTGCACCGTTATCCAGCCTGCAATTCCCAGTCTGACAAACATGCTTTCGTCCTTCGATTTGCGTGGCGAAGAACGAGTTGATACAACCTCAACATTACTTGAGGTCAAGCGCGGATACAGGCATGGTCAAGGAACTTTCGGTCGGCGAGGTCGCCAGGCGCAGCGGCGTTGCCGTGTCAACGCTGCATTTCTACGAGACCAAGGGGCTCATCCGCAGCCATCGCACCGGCGGCAACCAGCGGCGCTACGGCGCCGACGTGTTGCGCCGGGTGGCGGTCATCCGCGTTGCGCAGGAGGTGGGCATTTCGCTCGCCGACATTGCGCATGCGCTCGCCTCGCTGCCGGACGGGCGCACGCCGACGCGCGACGACTGGCGCATGCTCTCGGAAGGCTGGGCTGCCGATCTCGACCGCCGCATCCTGCAACTGCAGAAGCTGCGCGACGGGCTTACGGGCTGCATCGGCTGCGGGTGCATGTCTCTCGACCGCTGCCCGCTGCACAACCCCGACGACAGGCTGGGAACGGAAGGCGCCGGGCCGCGCCGGCTGCTGGTCGCGGCGGCGCGCAACAATGTCAGTCGGAGGAAGGCAGCCGGCGGATCGTGAACTCGATGACGTCGCCGGGGCGCTCGAACCAGCTTTCGATCGTCGTCCAATAGGCCTGCTTGGGCCAGCGCTCGAACCACTCCTGCGCCTTGGCGCGCGCATCGCGGCGCGGCAACACGAAAGTCTCGCGCAGGAACCCGTCGCGCGGCATGCGTGCGCGGCGCGCGCGGCTCTCGTCCAGCTTTTTCTTCAGACCGTCCAGCGGCGGTCTTGTCGGGGTACCCACGAGGAACTCCTTGACCCTGATCACCAAGAGATTAGGGATCACGCCAGCAAAAAACGAGTCATTTGTGCAAGCTGGCTCCCTATATGGGTAGTTGGCACCGCCAGAATGAGTGGAGACCGCATGGAACGCCCCGAGATCCCCGCCGGCCTGCCCGCCGATATCGAAGACAAGAAGCAGCGCGCCCGCCTCTGGTTCGAGGATCTGCGCGACCGCATCTGCGCGGCATTCGAGCATCTCGAAGACGAGGTTTCGGCCACCGAGGCCGCATCGAAGGCGCCGGGCCGCTTCCAGCGCACGCCCTGGCAGCGCGACGAGGGCAATGGCGGCGGCGGCATCATGTCCATGATGCATGGCCGCGTCTTCGAGAAGGTCGGCGTGCACATCTCCACCGTCCATGGCGAATTCTCGCCGGAGTTTCGCAAGCAGATGCCGGGCGCGGAGGAAGACCCGAGCTTCTGGGCCAGCGGCATCTCGCTGATCGCGCATCCCTGGAACCCCAACGTGCCGGCCGTGCACATGAACACGCGCATGGTGGTGACCTCACGCCAGTGGTTCGGCGGCGGCGCCGACCTCACGCCTGTTCTCGAGCGGCGGCGCACGCAGGAAGACCCCGACACGCAGGCCTTCCACAAGACCTTCGCCTTCACGTGCGGCAAGCACCCTGAAGTGGCTGATTATGCCAAGTTCAAGGCCTGGTGCGACGAGTATTTTTATCTGCCGCACCGCAACGAGGCGCGCGGCATTGGCGGCATCTTCTACGACTGGCTGCATTCGCCCGAGGAGAAGGGCGGCTGGGAGGCGGACTTCCGCTTCACGCAGGATGTCGGCCGTTCCTTCCTGGTCGTCTATCCCCATCTGGTGCGCAAGAACTTCAACACCGGCTGGTCCGAGGTCGACCGCGAGGAACAGCTCATCCGCCGCGGCCGCTATGTCGAGTTCAACCTGCTCTACGACCGCGGCACGATCTTCGGCCTGAAGACGGGCGGCAACGTCAACTCCATCCTGTCCAGCATGCCGCCGGCGGTGAAATGGCCGTAAAAAAGCTGGACGGTGACGCATGCTGCATTTGGGAAGGGGCCAAACTTCAGCCTCATTCCCTAGTTGTTGGTTAACTTTTAGCTGACAGTGTCCAGACATGGCTAAGAGAACATTAATCGGCACCCTCACCTTCTGCATGCTTCTCGGGGTCGCAGGCGCGGCAAGCGCACGCGACCTTTCCGATTGCGAGCGCAATGGGTCCCAGGCACGGCTGGCCGCTTCCGCCGCGAAAACCGAACAACAGCTCGTCGCCAAGGCGCCTGCGCGCGACTGCCCGGACCTGTCCGCCGAAATGAAGGCGAGCACGCCCGGCCGAGCCAATCCCGCCAACGCGGTTCCCATGCCCAGGTCTCCGTCTTCCGCCACCCTGCCCGCGGATGTGAGCGCCAGCTCCATCATCCACGCCAAGGATTTCACCGTACTCGTCAAGCGGCCTGAAAACGCCACCGGCGAGACGCTGGTGTTGCTGCATGGCTCCGGCGGCGACGAGACCACGCTGATGGCGCTCGCTTCCCGCATCGCCCCGCGCGCGGTGCTGATGGGCATACGCGGCCGCATCGTGCAGGATGGCAAGAAGCGCTGGTACAAGCGCATCACCCCGACCCAGTTCGACCAGAACGACATTCGCAGCGAAGCCAACGCATTCGCCAATTTCCTGCATGGCATGGTCACGCGGCGGATGCTCGACCTCGATCACACCACCTTCCTCGGCTATTCGAACGGCGCCAACCTGCTGGCCGCGCTTTCCGTGCTGCATCCGGGTCTGATCGAGCGCGCCATCCTGCTGCGGCCGATGTCGGTGCTGGACAAGATTCCGGACGTCAGCCTGTCGGGCACGCGCTTCCTCATTGTTGCGGGAGATACGGACCAGACCTATGCGCCGCTCGCACCGGCGCTGGAAGCCATGCTGCGCGGACATGGCGCGCGGCTGGACATACACACCATCAAGGCCAATCACGGCCTCGGCAACGAGGACGCCAAGGTTGCCGGCGAATGGCTGGCCCGCTCCACCGCCGTTTCGTTGAACTGACATTCCATCAGGACTGACCGGAGCGGTTCAGGGCAACATCACCTGATCCGTCTTCTCCGACGCGCTCGGCGCGTGCAGCCGACGATTGCAAAAGGGAACGGCCCGCCATCTCCGAAGAGATGACGGGCCTCTCCTCCCCAGGCGTCGGAGCGCATAACTCTGATGCGACGCCGGGAACTGCAGGAACGATGGCGCTTGGCCGAATAAAATGCCCGCCGGCGAACCGTGATTCAAGGCGGGCAATGGCTCGACGAAACACCTCGCCTTCAAACGCGCAAAGTCGAAAATATCGATGGGGCTGCCAACAAAACTTCCTGGAAAAATCACCTGCTAAAAATCACCCTGCTCTCGAAAAGGCGGTTTTCAGGCCTGACTTAATGCGACCGGGACGTGGCGGCCACCCAATTCGGCATGACCAGCCACGTCCGCATTGGCCTGTTTAGATGCACCACTCAGTCGTCGTTCTGCTGCTTGTGCTTGTGGTGATGGTCATGGTGATGGTCACGGTGGTGGTCACGGTGGTGGTGGCCATGGTCATTTCCTCCGCCCGTAACGCGGGTATTGCCATTGCCGTTGCCGTTACCGTTGTTCGTGCCCGAATTGTTATTGCCGTTGTTACGACCGTTGTCCGAGCCCGAATTGTTGTTGCCGTTGTTGCGACCGTTGTCCGAGCCGGAATTGTGGTTGCCGTTTCCGTCTCCGTTGTTGCTGCCGCTGTTGCCGCTACCATTTCCGGTGCCGTTGTTGTTGCCGGAATTGTGGTTGCCGTTTTCATTTCCATTTCCGGATCCGGAATTGTTATTTCCGTTGTTGTTTCCGTTGCCACTGCCGCTGTTGTCGTTGCCGTTACCGTTGCCGTTGTTGTTGCCGGTATTGCCGTTGCCGTTGCCATTCCCGTTGTTTGACCCGGCACTCTGACCGCCGCCGCCACCGCCGCCGCCAGCATAGGCAGCACCATCAGCAACAAAAGCGGCCATTGCAATAAATGCAACCGATGCAAGGAGAAGCTTCTTCATGTCATATTCCTCTCGCTGACAAGAAATCAAAAAGTATAGAACGGATGACAGAAACTCATCCATCCCCGGCTACGAGGCGTAAACTCGCAGTGATCAAGTGTTTATTATCCGTTAACCATTGACAACTCGGGGATTATACCCATTCCCGTGAGGGAGAAGCCCACCGCACATGCGACGCATTTCAGGTAACCAAGGGAAAAACCTGACGACGGCTTCGCGGCGCTTCTATCGAAACGAGCCAGTTGCTCGCCGAGCGAGCACAAGTTCGTTGAGGGGCAAAACGGACAAAAATGCCCCACGGCCGCAAAAGTGCTGTAGTATGGAGTTCCCAATGGAAACAAAGGGAGATAGAGGCCATGAAGGAATTTCACTGCGGCTCGCTGGTCCCCGGCTGTGACTGGCATACCCGTGCCGAAGAAGAAGCGGAAGTCATGCGCCGCGCCGTTGAGCACATGCGCGAGACCCATGGCGAAACCATCATCCGCGAGACGATGATCGAGGCGATCCGCTCGCGCATCGAGAAGGTTCGCGACGCCGCCTGACAGGGCATTTTTGCAGCCAGGCATGCGCCTGGCGTCGCATAAGTACGGCTAAAACAATAAGATTGAGCGGAATAACGGCATCCGTCAGGATGGCGGTCGCTTACCCCACCGTTCTGAGGCTTTCGGCGGCGCGTTCGAGCAACGCGTCGCGCCCGAGCGTGAAGCCCGACTCCACCCAGGCATTTTCCAGCGCGCGCAGCATGTCGCCCATTTCCGGGCCCTTCACGACGCCCAACGCCGTAAGATCGCCGCCATTCACCGGAAACTCCGGCGGACGCCATTTTTGCGCGAATCCCAGCAGGCGCGAATAGCCGCCGGCCTCGATCATCGCCCCGTCATCCTGCACCGCCTTGCCGCGCGCGGCCGCCAGCGCCAGCCTGAGCCGGTCGACGATGCCGCCCGGCGCGCCGCGATAAAGCATTTTTGCAAGCGCACCCTCGATCATCGCCGGTTCCGGCGTCGAGGAAAGCGCCCATTGCGCTAGGCGATCCGCCTCGGCACGCGACATGCGCAGCCGCTCCGCCATCACCGCCATGCGCGCCGCATCCGGCGGCACGATGGCCTCCAGCCGCAGCAGCGGATCGGCCGGCCAGCCGAGATCGGCTTCGGCGCGCACCAGCGCATGGATCGCGTCGATCCCCCATTTCTCGCTCTCGGGCAGGATACGCGTCAGAACACCGGCCTGCCGCATCCACAAAAGCGCCCGCGACGGGTCGGGTGCGGAAAGCAGTTTCTTCAACTCGCTCCAGACGCGCTCGGCCGACAGCCGGTCGAGCCCTTCCTTCAGCCGGGCACACGCCTTCAGCCCCTCGGCATCCGGCCGCCCGGCGCCATACCACGCGAAGAAGCGGAAGAAGCGCAGGATGCGTAAGAAATCCTCGCGGATGCGTGCCTCCGCATCCCCGATGAAGCGCAGCGTGCGGTTTTCCAGATCGGCCAATCCGCCAACCAGATCGACCACGCGGCCGTCCGCTTCCGCATAGAGCGCATTGATGGTGAAGTCGCGCCGCTCGGCGTCAGCCTTCCAGTCGCGGCCAAAGCGCACCTTGGCGCGGCGGCCGTCGGTCTCGACATCTGCGCGCAGCGTCGTCACCTCGAACGGCCTGCCATCCACGATCACCGTGATCGTGCCGTGCTCCGCCCCGGTCGGCACAGCCTTGAAGCCGGCAGCCTGCGCGCGGCGGGCGGTTTCTTCCGGCAGCGTCGTTGTGGCGATGTCCACGTCGGCCACCGGCGCGCCGAGCAATGCGTTGCGCACCGCGCCGCCGGCGATGCGCGCTTCCTCGCCATCGGCGTTCAGCGCGGCAAGCAGCTTCTGCAACCCGGCATCCGCGAGCCATTCGGCCTTGCCTGCGATCGTCGCCTCTGCGCTCATGCATAGTACCTTTCATAGAGGGTGCGGATAATGCCGGCGGTTACGCCCCATATCCTCTGCCCGCCATAGGGCATGTCGTAATAGACCCATTTGCGGTCGTGCCACACGCGACTGTTCTGATGGTGATTGGCCGGGTCCATGAGGAAGCGCAACGGCACCTCGAAAGCCACATCCACTTCGTGCGGGTTGAGCGTCAGATGGAAATCGGGCCGCACGATGCCGAGCACCGGCGCGATGCGATAGCCGCTGCCCGAGACATAGTCCGGCATGCGGCCGACGATCTCGATGCGATCGGAGCCCAGGCCGATTTCCTCCTGCGCCTCGCGCAGCGCGGCAAATCCCGGCGATGGGTCGCTGGCATCGATGCGCCCGCCTGGGAACGCCACCTGGCCGGAGTGGCTGCGCAACTTCTCCGTGCGCTTGGTGAGGATGACGCTGGCCTCCTCGCCATGATCCACCACCGGCACCAGAACGGCGGCGGCACGCAGATTGTCGCGCCGGATCAGACCGGCGAAGCCGGGATTGAAATAGTGGTCGCCATAATCATGGCTCACGTCTTCGGGATGCGCATGCAGCACGCGCTCGCGAAAATCACGCGCGGAAAAATGCGATTGCGACAGCCGGTCCATGATCCTAAGCGCTCAGCCGCCGCAGCTTCTCGGCCGGCATGATGGGAAACACCGAGCCCTTCGAGCGCACCGCGAACATGGCCACGCCATCGATCTCGATGTCCTCGCCATACTCGACCAGTTCGTACATCACCGACCGCGCCACCAGCGCCTCCAGCCGCCCGCGCACCAGCACATAGGGCTTCAGCCCGCCGGTCTCATCCTCGTCCACGAAGCGCATGGGGCGGTCGGGCCCGGCTTCCACGACATCGCCGACATTGGTGCGGAAGGTGATGACCTGTTCGTCGCCCGCGCCCGTCACCGTCATCTCGACGGCCACGAAGGGTGCATCGACCACCCGGATGCCCACCTTCTCCACCGGCGTCACCAGATAGGTCTTGCCATCCGCGTCCTTGCGCAGGACGCTCGAGAAAAGCTGCACCAGCGGCATGCGGCCGATCGGCGTGCCGAGATAGAACCAGGTTCCGTCCTGCCGGATCTCCATGTCGAGGTCGCCGCAGAAGTCCGGATTCCAGCGCTCCACCGGCGCGGCTCCCTTGCCGGCGCGCGCCGCGCGCGAGATCAGGGCGTGCAATCCGGCAGCGTCCCGAACCGCGGTAAGCCTTTCTTTGGTATCCTGATTGTTCTGGGTCATCGTCACGAAATAGTCACTGTTGTTGCGCTTGTCAGCCGGGTCGGGTGATTTAAGTTCACCAGATTGGACTGCAAAAGAGCGAATCGTAATTCGCCATCATCGGCGATAAGATTGCCAGAAGCGAGGATCGAAGCGGCATGAGCGTAGTGATCAAGGACCCCTCGATCGGCGAAAAGGAAATGATTGCTGACGCCGAAAAGGCGCTGACCGATATTTCCAGGGTCCGCGACGGCATCGGCAAGGTCATCTTCGGCCAGGAAAGCGTCATCGAGCGCACGCTGGTTGCGCTGCTGGCCGGCGGCCATGCGCTGCTCGTCGGCGTGCCCGGTCTTGCCAAGACCAAGCTGGTGGAAACGCTGGGCGTGGTTCTCGGCATGGATTCGCGCCGCGTCCAGTTCACGCCCGACCTGATGCCCTCCGATATCCTCGGCTCCGAAGTGATGGAGCAGGATGAGAGCGGCAAGCGCTCCTTCCGCTTCATTCCCGGCCCCATCTTCGCGCAGCTGCTGATGGCCGATGAGATCAACCGCGCCAGCCCGCGCACGCAGTCGGCGCTGCTGCAGTCGATGCAGGAATATCACGTCACCGTCGCCGGCCAGCGCTACGACCTGCCCGCGCCCTTCCACGTTCTGGCCACCCAGAACCCGCTGGAGCAGGAAGGCACCTACCCGCTGCCGGAAGCCCAGCTCGACCGCTTCCTGATGCAGATCGACATTCTTTATCCCGACATCGATGCGGAGCGGCGCATCCTGCTCGAAACCACCGGCATGCGCGAAGCGCAGGCAGCCAATGTGCTGTCAGCCTCACGTCTGCAGGAGATCCAGCAGCTCATCCGCCGCATGCCCGTGCCCGAAAGCGTGGTCGAGGCGATCCTCGAACTGGTGCGTTCGGCCCGTCCGGACCAGGGCAATGCCGAGACCGACAAGCATGTCGCCTGGGGTCCTGGCCCGCGCGCCAGCCAGGCGCTGACGCTCTGCGCTCGCGCCCGGGCGCTTTATGACGGCCGGCTCGCGCCGTCGATTGACGACATCAAGGCACTCGCCGAGCCGGTCCTGCAGCACCGCATGGCGCTCACCTTCGCCGCCCGCGCCGAAGGCATGAGCGTGCGCGACGTGGTTGCGCGGCTGGTGAAGGGAATCTGATGGCACGCATCGGCGCTGCCACGCCTCCGGTCGGTACGAAGGACGCCCTTGCCCGCGCAAGGCAGCGGGCCTTTCTGGTGCCCGATCTGCTGATTGAGGCGCGCCGCGTGGTCAACACCGTCATCTCGGGCTGGCACGGCCGCCGCAAGCGCGGCATCGGCGAGAATTTCTGGCAGTTCCGCCCCTATGTCGACGGCGAGACGATGGCGCGCATCGACTGGCGCCGCTCGGCCCGCGACGACCATATCTATGTGCGCGACCGCGAATGGGAGGCCGCTCACACCGTCTGGCTGTGGGCCGACCCGTCGCCCTCAATGCTCTACAAATCCTCCGGCGCCGGTGTTTCCAAGGAATCGCGCGCGCTGGTGCTGGCGCTCGCCTTGGCCGAGCTCCTGTCGCGCAGCGGAGAGCGCATCGCCTGGCCAGGCCTGACCGACCCGTTCACCGCCCGCAATGGCGCCGAGCGCATCGCGGCCCAGCTAAGCCATGC
>Ga0187815_10001115_pt1 | contig 12749 bp, 10 predicted proteins | sample NC_S_5_FD_132962 | JGI IMG/M metagenome (GOLD analysis project Ga0187815, IMG submission 132962) | Wetland sediment microbial communities from Neuse River Estuary, North Carolina, USA - ASW-S_5 | ecosystem: Environmental > Aquatic > Freshwater > Wetlands > Sediment | place: USA: North Carolina...
AGGAGGCGGCACTTGCCGACGACGGGGGTCGGGCCGCGCCCGAGCCGAGCACCGTATTTCCTCCGGACCGGGCCGCCACCAACGCGTCAGCGGCCTTCCTGGCGAGGTCGATGGACATGTCGTAGTTACGGCCGGCCCGAGCCGCCTCGGCCCGGCGGAGCAGCTCCTTGGCCGAGCTGACGTCGACGCCGGTCTGGGCCAAGCGATCCGCCGCCGCCTGGCCGATACGTATCTGGTTGAAGGCACGGTCGTCGAGAACGTTCTTCCCCTCGCGCGCGGCCAGCTCCGGACCACGACGCCTCAGGTATCGGTAGAGGGCGTAGACGCCCACCAGAACAGCGAAGATGCCGACGATGACGATGCCGATCTCGGTGTCGAGGGTCGCGGTGCTGACCATTCGTGACGCGTACCCCTTACCTCGCGCGACCGGTCGGCCAGGCTAGCGAAATCTAGCGATGGACCACTATTTAGAGCGTTATGGCGGCATGGGCTTTGTGTCGGAACGCCAGGAGTGTTTCAGAAATCCCTTGTTTGTTTCACAAGTCCGCTGGGGCAACTGGAGACGGACCCAACCACCCGGTGGGATATGTGCCCTCTTAACATCCGTCACTCGGCCTTCTTGTTCTACTACCACGCGATGCCATCAATCATGGCAGAAGAGGTCAGCGCAACAGCCAGGCCATAGAACTCAACTCGGGGAATAGTGTCAGAGAGGCTGAGGGCTAGTTCTCGGGCCGGAAATCGGTTGCGGATTCTCGACTTCCGCTAGTCGGGAGCCAGACGGTAACATATGAGTGGGACGAGGAAGTGAAGGCCCGGGCTTGGGCCCTATCTCTTTATGTCCAGTAGAGCACCGTTGTCCACGAAGTTATTCGGGCCGCTTGTTACCACGTCGTAGACGGTGAAGCTGCCTGCGAGAACCGTGATGTTTGTAATCGGTACCCAGGACACGGTCACAGGGTTGAATATTTCCTCGCCAACGAAGAGGCTTTCCGGGTTCTGAACCCAGCCAACCCATGTCGCGTTCAGTACGTAAAGCGGCTGGTCTGACAAAGTGAGTAGCAACCACCCTCGGTTCACGTCCAAGATTGAGCTGACTGTGCTCGCGTTGTTTCCGACCAACGTCTCCCTGGCGAGCCTCTCCTCTGCAAAGTCGTACCCGAGAATTGCTTGGCCCACCTTCAACTTCTGGACGGGCACGTAACCCTGAGGTGTTAGGATTGGTGATCCTGCCTCGATACAGCCGCCGGAGCAACCAATGATTACTATCGTGAACGTAGCCTGACCTATCTCAACAGGCGAAACGGAATTCGTCGACGCTATAATTCCGACAGTCCCTGCCCCACAGCTTGCACTGCTGCTTGCAGAGGCAGTAAGGGTGAATCCAAAGTTTAGAGTTGAAGAGTGAGGGGTGATGGTCAAAGTCAGGCCACTCAACTGGGTAGACGCACTCATCGTAATTGTGCAAGCGGGGCTGCTGCAACTCGGGTCGACGAGGTTCACAGTCCCTGAGACCTCGACCTGGTAGCCCTTCGCTACGCTGACCGCTCCGCCCGAGCTATCAGTTACGAGATACGCCTCGTTCGCTATCGTGACTGTAGGCGTCGAAGCATTGCCTCCAATGTCCGCGAAAGGTGGCCAGGTCCCGTACGTCAGAAGGGGATACCTGAAGGGTGAGTACTGACTGTTGAAGTCGGTCAGGTCTTGGATCACGATGGAGTAACAGCTGGACGTACAGAATTCGCTCTGAGAAAATAGAAAGTCAAACGGGGGGATTGGCATGAGAGGCGTCACATACTCCCCATCGGTCCATCCCGGAAACCACGCCGGACCGCAAGGGGCTGAGTTGGCTATCGAAAATTCTGTCGCTTTCGTTGAGTAGCTGGTGGACCATATGGTCGTTCCAGGGCTACTAGCGTATGCTATGCTGTACGATGCAGTCCCGCTCGAGATCTTAATCTCGAAAAAGTAGGTCTGGCCGGGCTGAAGATTGGTGTTAACCCAGCTCGTCACCCCCCCAGTTCCGCATGTCGTCTCAAACTGGTAGAAGATGTCCCACAAGCCGCCGTTGGAATCCACGCCCAGCGAATCCCAGGTCTGAGGGCCGGCGTTGTCATAGGTTCCCCCCAGCACCGCGTACGTGCTACTCGAAGCCGGAAGGCCGTCGGGCAACTGGAGCTCGAAGTTAATCTCCGTCGCGAAACTGTCACCGGTGTACTGCGCCCCGACCTCATAAGCAAGCGGAGTCAGGGAGAAGGCGGCGGCGAGGGCTCCCACGTTCGGCGTTCCGATACCGGTCGCGGGGTCCCAACCGGGTGTTGCAGAATACTCGCCGTTGTTTCCCGTGGTGATATCGTGGAAAAGGGCGGAGTACTTGGCGCTCTCACCAAGGTAGTAGATTTCCGGAGCCTCGAATCGAGCCGGCTGTCCTGAAGCTTGTACAATGACGTCCATCCAGCCGGCCCACATAGGAGAAGCGAGCGAGGTGCCACCCCATACTTGGATCTGTCCGTTAACGAACACCTCGACGCCGGTGCTGGGATCCGCATCCGCAGAGACGTCCGGGTATCCACGATAGCCTGCCTCACAGGCGCCTGGGTAGCCATGCATGCTCAGTTGCCAGCTTTCTGCATAGTATGTCGTGCTGCATCCTCCGCCCGAAGCATGAACCCCGTCGTTCCAAGTAGTTTCAGAGCCGTAGCCGTTCCCGTTCGGGGTGATAGTGGTGCCGCCGACAGCCACTCCATAAGGCTCCACCGGAGGCAACGAGGGCGAAGACGACCCGGCGTCTCCGGACGCCGTGAAGATGGTAACCTCGCTTGCGGCAAGATCGTACCATAGGGAATCATAATCTACCCCGATGGAAGGCCCACCCCAGCTGTTGGAAATGAACTGAACGTAGGTGCTCGCTAAATTGTTGTAGAACGATTGCACGCAGTTCGCTGGATCAGGCGGGAGCACGTACGAATCTCCGTAGTCCATGCACACAATTATCTTGGCTCCTGGCGCGCTTTCGTGCGCCCACTGGACGTCAAGGTCCGTTTCCGAGTCCCAACCTGTTGCGTTGTAGCAGGTTTTGGGGTAGCCGAGCCCGATAGACACGAACTGTATGGTCGTCGAAGGAAGGCCGTAGTGAGTGTCAAAGGAATTCAAATCGGTCTGGTATTGGCTTTGCGTTTCGTCTGGGTCACATATTTCGGTCAAACCTATGGTGGAGGCACCAGTTATTCCGCTAGAAAGAAGCCCTGACTCGTTGTAGAACCCCCGCATCGTCACCGGGGCAATCGGATCAGCCCCCGGGGGGCCCTTTATGGCCTGAGATATGGGTTCCTCGAACTGATCCAAATCGGTCAGGGATCCGACGTAAGGAGCCAGCGAAGCAGGTAAGGCTGGGGTACTTCCCGGCACCAGGTATTGCCTTCCAAGATATTCGTAGCTGAGAATCTGAACATGCAATGTTTTCTCCGCGCATTTGACCGGTCCGACCATGCCGTAAATGAAGGGACCTTGAGGCGAAGCCATGGTGATTCCACAACCTGCGAAGTACGAGAGCAGTTCGTCTGCGGCGCTCGGGTCGGGAATGACATGACGCGACGGCATCCCAGTCCCGTTCTCTGGCAACGCCGCTTTCAAATCAAGGTAGAAACCAATCATACTCTCCGGATCAGCGGGGCCATTCCGAATTGAGGTGGCCGGAACGGCCGCGTAGACGTGCGGCAACAGTGCGATTCCGTCGCTAAGAGGAGCCTGGCCGCTACTACCGTCAGGCGCGCGGACTTGTGCGGATTGAAGGTTGATTACTTCGGTGGAGGCGACAAAGAAGAAAGCAAGAAGCACTACGAAGAGACCAAGGGCACTCCGTCGCCATAGGCTCCTCGCATGCCCATCGCGACGGCTGAGATGTGCCAACCTTCGCCTCCTGGTATCAGAATACTCCCCGACCCCCCATCGAAGTCCATGCTCATACTCCTCTGGAGCGTTGTCCGGCGCTTTCGGGACGCTATACCGTACCCGGTCGCTAGAGCCGGGAGAGGACAGCGACAGCGCTGGCCTTGTCGCGTCCAGTTGCCGCTCGCGAGATTACCCAGGCCGGCCATTGAGTCGCAAGACTTAATCGATGTGGGGGCATTACATCTAACGACAGACGGCGAGTCAAATGTCGCGGCCCGGTAGGCCTTCAGCGCTCCTGTCGCTGGCATCTTTACTAGTCGGTATTGGACTTGCCGGGACACTGCTTGCAATGAGCGCGTCACCGGGATCTTCCGCCAACTGTGTCCGGCTTGGAGGCGCGGCCGAAAGCCAGACATTTCTGCTAAACTCCTCGAACGCCTTGGTATCCTGCTTGAGTTTCACCAAAGCTATCTCAGTCGCCGTCTCCTGGACCGCGACCGGCGGGCCAGTTTTCCTTTCGATTTACTTTGGCCCGTACGCAGGAGGCCACCCGACTGAGCCGTGTCCTCAGGCGATAGAACTTGTCTATTCTGCCTCCGGGACTGCCGGCAACGATAGCTTCAACGCGTCGGCGACGAGCAGTTGTCTCGCGTACAGTTTGAGCGCGACCGACTCAAATTCCACGGCAATCCTCTCGCCGGGAAAGAATGTGTCGGTCACCATGTCATGGGGCGCGGTCTAGGAGAAGCTCAGGGTTTTTAGTAGCGAACTAGGCCGCCACTTCGGACCGTAACTGTTCAGCAGACCACGAATGGTCCCCTCATCCGTCGAAGAGATCAAGTTAGCAGTTGTGGAAGAATCCCTGGAGTGTAGAAGAATCGATTCGGGCGTCGAGTTTCTTCCCGACTATGGACGAAGATGTTCCACTACGCCCAGGACCACCCGGAGGAGTTCGGCGAGCGGTACCACAAGAGGAGCAACGTCGAGTCGGTCTTTTCAGCGCTCAAGCGCAAGCTCGGCGAGGGCCTCAAGTCCAAGACGCGAGTCGCCCAGGAGAACGAGATCCTTTCGAAGGTCGTGGCGTACAACCTGACTGTGCTTGTCCACGAGTTCTACGAGCATGGAGTCGTCCCGGACTTCCTGCGGAACCCGATTGAACTCCAACACGGGGTGTGACGTCGGGTTCTGTACGGGTAACGGGCGTTAGCTCCTACTCCCCGAAAGGCTGTTCCAAAGTCGGGAGGCGAGAATCACGGTCTTCTCGGAGGTGTACGCAAATATCCGGGCCCCATTCCATAAACCGTGGCCGGTGGCAGTTGGACCGCAGGGCAGACGGCAGAATTCTTAGTCGGGGTCTGGATGGGCATCATTTTCATCGGCCTCTCGTACACGGGTTACCTACCGGGGGTCATCTTCTATCCTGACGGCGCGCTTTCGATAATCGCTGCCTTTGTCGCAGGGGCAGGTTACCGACAAATTGGGGAGGCGATTCTTGGCGTTGCCTTCGTAGTCCTCATCGTGAGTCTCATCCTCGTGATCCGATAGAAACGGGGCCGACACTTGGCGCCCCAAATCGGACGATCCCGGGGTGGGGTGAATGCCCTCACTCCGGGACCGCCTCCGCCGCTTCATCGCGAGGTCGGGGTCCGGACGCTAGCGAGATTCCGACTTTCTGGGACCACTTGGTCGAATCCATCAGAAACGGTTCTAGGATTCCGACAAGCTCGCGGCTGGGGTGCTGGGTCGTGTAGTTGTGCCCCTCCTTCCACGAATTCGTTTCGGTCCACCGCAACCGCTGGGCGACCCCTTCCGCCTCTGAATAAGTGAGGCAGTAGCAGCACGTCTTTTCGGGGTCGGCAACGTGCCAAACGTAAGCGATTAGGAGCTCCTGGCTCGGCTCGTACTTCTGATCGACCGCAAAACTACAATCGTTGGCCGACTTGAGCTGAATGGGTTTCGCGACGAACCTGCCGCTGCCATCGAGTTCAGAATAGGCGATGAGATCCACCCCCCGATCCCGCTCTGGCAACGCGACCTCCAAACCAGCCTCCAACAACTCGCGAATGAGCCAGTGGCGTCCGATGATCTCGGTCTGGCCATCGTCCATTTAGGTCGCTCCAGCCTTCCGAGTCTATTTATGACGTCCGCCTCGGCTGTTTCAGAATGAGTACGAGGCGTTTCAGAAACCACGCTCTATCGAGTTTTTGACACAAAGCCTGGCGGCATGCGAGCCTCCCTCGGCGGAGGGACGACCCACGGGGGACGGCTCTCCCGGTCCGGCCTAGAACACGTTCAGCTTACCGGTGAGGAGCTTCTGGGGGATCGTGTCGATATTCTCGAACCAGCGGTTCGCGATGGCCTCGGCGTTCTTCCGGACCGTCGCGAGCTTCACCCCGTCCGCGGGCAGGATCTGCAGGCTCGCGACTTGGGGCTGGTCGACCGGCTTGCCGATCTGCGAGAGGATCCGGACATGAATCTCTTTCACGTTACCGCCGGCCTCCTTGACGACGTCCTGGGCGATCAGGTTCGAGAGCAGGTTGTAGATCTTCCCCACGTGGTTGACCGGGTTCTTCCCCGCCGCCGCCTCGAGGCTCATCGGGCGGCAGGGGGTGATCAGCCCGTTGACGCGGTTCCCGCGTCCGACGGACCCGTCGTCGCCCGCTTCCATCGAGCAGCCAGTGACCGTGAGGTAGTACCGGCCGAGCTCGGGGTCGTCGGCGGTGTTGACATCGATGTCCACGCTCCGGGTGGTGAGCTTCGTGGCCAGGTCCGCCACCTGGTCGCGGATGGTGTCGCAGACCGCCTGATACTCGTCGCCGTCCGCGATCTCCGAGCCGACCAGGGCCGCCGCGATCGTGAGACGGATGTCCTGGCCGTTCCGGCACGCCATTACCTTGACATCCTCGCCGACGGCGGGGATCTTCTTCTTCAGCTTGGTGGTGATAAAGCGCTCGGTTTCGAGGACCAGGCGCTCGGTGTCCGACAAGGGGGCGAATCCCACGCCGAAGGACGTGTCGTTCGAGAGGACCGCCTCGTGCTCGAAGACGCCCCGCAGGTCGACCGACCCCGACCCGATCTTGCAATCGAGGTCGATGTTCTTCACCGGGTCGATGTGCGCGCAGACCGACTTGATGTAGTTCCGGGCCGCGTCGATGGCGATCTGGCGAACGGGGAGCTTCTCTCCGTTGACCTCCGTCGTGGCGCGTCCGCAGAGCAAGATGTAGATCGGAGCGGTGATCTTCCCACCGCCGAACTTGGGCTCCGAGGCCCCGCCGACAACCTGAGTCTCGTCGGTGTTGTGATGCAGGATCCGTCCGAACTCGTCGAGATACATCCGGGACAGTGCCCGACTGACGCTCTCCGAGACTCCGTCCGCGATCGAGTCGGGGTGGCCGATCCCCTTCCGCTCGACCAGCTCGATAGCCTGATTCTCGATATGGACGGTCGGGAGCGATTCGACTACGAGGTTTCGGGCCATCCGGTTCACTTGGGGTCGGCCGTACCCCTAGCGGCCTTAACCCTTGCGACGGCCACGGGACCCGCTCGATGAGCCGGGGACGCGCGCCGGGGTTGCACCTCGCGAAACCTGGCGTGCAGCCGACGCCGAGCCTCTTTCCTAAGGAACGGGCGACGCGACACGCGCTCGGACCGGGCCCGACGCGAAAAATTTGTCGCGACAGTGGGAAAGGTAGATATTCGTTAGGCACCTGCGCGCCGTACCCGAGGCCCGGGTAGAAGCGCACGGTGCAGCCTTCCACACGCGGGCGAGACGTCGACGAGCCGGACCGCAGCCCTCCGCGCGTCGCAGGGAGCCTTCCCTCGACCCCGGTGGCCGACCCCGGCCTCGTCGGTGGCTCTCCCCCCTTCAGTCCGTCGATCTCGGGCGCGAGCCCGGCGCCGTCGCCGTCGACACCCTCGGGCATCTTCGATGCCGCCCTCTCGGCGCCCTCCGAGCTTTTCCGGGGCAGCCGCGAGATACTACAGGACTCGTTCGTCCCTTCGCGTCTTCCCCATCGGGAGCATCAGATCCGTCAGGTCGCAGAGGTGCTCGCCCCGTCGCTCCGCGGAGAGGTGCCATCGAACCTCCTGATCTACGGAAAGATCGGGACCGGGAAGACCGCGGTCGTGAGTCAGGTGCGGTCCGAACTGCTCCGGCGCCCCGAAGCGCGCGGCCGAATCAACTTCATCACCTTCAACTGCGCGAACGTCGACACGCCGTACAGCCTGCTCCAGACGATTGGCAACCACTTCGCCGCGAAGGAATCCGACCGCATCCCGACCGGATGGTCTCTCGACCGGGTCCAGGCGTCGATGCGCGACCTGATCGACGCCCGGACCGGGACGCTGATCCTGGTGCTCGACGAGATCGACCGGCTCGTCAAGAAGAGCGGCGACGGCGTCCTCTATACCCTCAGCCAGATCAACTCGGAACTCGAAAAGGGCCGGGTGGTCCTCGTCGGCATCTCGAACGACCTCAAGTTCACGGAGGGGCTGGACGCCCGGGTCCGCAGCCGGCTCCACGAAGAGAAGATCCTGTTCCCCCCGTACGACGCCCCTCAGCTCCAGGACATCCTCAGGGACCGCGCGAAGGAGGTCTTCCGCGACGGGGTCGTCGAGCCGGGCGTCATCGAGCGCTGCGCCGCCTACGCCGCGCTGGAGAACGGGGATGCGCGTCGGGCGATCTCTCTTCTGCGACTCTCGGCGGAGATCGCCGAGCGAGAGCGGGCGAAACGGATCACGCCCGATCACGTGGTGAAGGCCAAGAACCGGTACGACCTCGATGTCGTCGTCGAGTGCGTCCGCTCGCTGCCGCCGCACTGCAAGATCCTCCTCTACGCCATCCTTCAGGGGTACGAGCGCCGCCGAGGCGGCGTCCTCACCGGAGAGGTGTACGAGGGGTACACCAAGCTCTCCCAGAAGCTCGCCCTGCCACCGCTGCACCCTCGCAGCATCTCGAACTACGTGATCGAGCTGGAAAGCCTCGGACTCATCCAGGCCAACGTCGTGTCCCGGGGCCGAGGGGGACGCACGCGGGAGATCTTCGTCGAGGTTCCGGTGTCGGAAACGATGCGGGCCCTGGAGGACGACGAGCTCCTCAAGGTGCTCGCCCGCCCCCGCCTCCTCTCGCAGACGCTCCTCACCAACTTTGATAACCCGAACCGGACCGGCCCCAACTACGGCTGAACCCGGCCCCGCACCGGGCTACCGGGCGCTCCCGCCGGGGGAACCCCATGGCCGTTGACGCCGTGCTCTTCGACCTGGACGACACCCTGTACGACCACCGCCATGCGCGCCGGGCCGGTATGCAGGCGATCCGTCGGGTCGAGCCGGCGTTAGGCCGGCTCCCGCTCGACCGGCTCGACCGGACGTTCGAGCGCCTGCTGAGCGACATCCACATCTCTCTCGTCCTCACCGGGAAGATCTCCCTGACCCAGAGTCGATGGCTGCGGATGACAAGATTCCTGGAAGAATATCGAATCGAGCTGCCCCGCCGGCGGGTGCAAGAACTGATCGACCTACGGCTCGAGACCTACGTGCGACACCGACGCGCCGTCCCGGGAGCGGTTGCCCTCCTTCGGCATCTGCACGACTCGGGGACGACAGTTGGGGTGGTCACGAACAATCTCCGTTCCGAGCAGGCGGAGAAGCTCCGCGTCACGGGCCTCGACCGACTGGTCGACCATCTCGTGTGCTCCGAACAGGTGGGAGTGACCAAGCCCGACGCCAGGATCTTTCGCATTGCGCTTCGCCGGGCCGGCGCGCCGCCCCAGAGGACCGTCATGGTGGGGGACAGTTGGGAGTACGATATCGTCGGAGCGGTCCGAGCCGGGATCCGGGCCGTCTGGTTCCACCGCGATTCGCGCCCGCTGCCGCCGACGCCCTCCGCCGACGAGCTCCGCAGCTTCCGGCCCCTCGCGCGCGCTATCGGCGTGATTCTCGGCCGCCCGGGCCGTCCGCCCAGAAGCACGAAACGCGCAACTAGGATTCGACGGGCGCGCGGACCGACTCCGAGGTAGGAACATCCGAGGACGCCCGGCGTCGGGCCCGTTCCCGGCGCAACTCCGAGAGGTCTCTATCGATGTCACGGAGTTCCCGGGCCACCCGCCGCACTCGCACTCGGGCGATGCCCTCCAGCGTTTCGATCTCCCGGTCGAGGCACTCGTCCGAGCCGCGGAAGGGAGCCATCGAACCGCCGCTATTCGGCGTTGTCGATTTGAGCTTTCTGGAGATGGTTCGAGAAGTCGACGAAGACCGTCTTGATCTCGGTGAACTCCTCCACGGCCACGCTGCCGGCTTCGCGGCCACCGGTGCCGGTATGCTTGGTGCCCCCGAAAGGAAGCTGGACCTCGGCGCCGATCGTGGGGGCGTTGATGTAGGTGATGCCGCACTCGAGGTCGTCGATGGCCCGGAAGGCCCGATTGATATCCGTCGTATAGATCGAGGACGAAAGTCCGTACTCGACGTCGTTCGCCACGCGCACGGCCTCCTCATAGTTGGGGACCTTGATCACCGACAGCACCGGACCGAAGATCTCCTCCTTGGAGATCCGCGTACCGTGGGCCGTTTCAAAGACCGTGGGCGCGATGAAGAACCCCTTGTCGAAGCTCCCGCCCGTCAGTTTGGTGCCTCCGGTGCGCAGCTTGGCCTCTTTACGGCCGATGGCGATGTACTCGAGAATCTTCTTCTCCTGGTCGGCCGACGCCACCGGGCCCACATCGGTCGCCGGGTCGAGCGGGTCGCCGAGACGCAGGCGTCGGACCCGCTGGTCGAGCATGGCGAGGAACTCGTCATAGACCTTCTCGTGGAGGATTAATCGGCTCGTCGCGGTGCACCGCTGGCCCGCGGTCCCGAAGGCGCCGAACAGCAACCCTTCGAGCGCCAGCGGAAGATTGGCATCGTCCATCACGATCATCGGGTTCTTGCCCCCAAGCTCCAGATGGACGGCCTTGAGGTCCTGAGCCCCCCGGACGTTGACGCGCCGGCCCGTCTCGACGCCGCCCGTGAAGGAAACGGCTCGAACCCGGGGGTCGTCGATGAGCGCGTTGCCAACGGTTCCCCCCGGACCGGTGATTAAATTGAGCACGCCCGGGGGCACACCCCCTGCCTCGTACGCCTTGACGACCTCCGTGGCACACATCGCTGTGTTCGAGGCCGGTTTGAAGACGACGGTGTTGCCGCAGATCAGCGCGGCCGCGATCTTCCAGTTCGGGATCGCGGTGGGGAAGTTCCACGGCGTGATGCAGGCCACGACCCCCTTGGGCTGACGAACGGTCAAGCAGAACTTGCTGCGAAGCTCCGAGGGAACGGTTTCACCGAAGAGTCGGCGCCCCTCCCCCGCCATGTACTCGACGAAATCGATCGCCTCCTGCACGTCGCCGCGACCTTCGGCGAGAACCTTGCCCATCTCCTGGGTGACAATGCGACCGATCTGCTCCTTGCGTTCCCTCAGGATCTGGGATACCCTCAGCAGGATCTCCCCTCTGGCGGGCGGCGGGGTTGCCTTCCACTTTGGAAAGGCCGCGTAGGCGGCCGTGACGGCCGCATCGACGTCTCGGGGAGTGCCGGAGACGAAGGAGCCCACCACTTCACCGTTCGTTGGGTTGTGGGTTGTGAAACGCGCCGCCCCCGGGGGCGACGCCCACTTTCCGCCGATGAAGAGCCCGACCTCCGGGTACGATGACATGTCGATGCCTCGGAACTGGCGTGAACAGTTTACCCGGAGGTAAAAGGGTTGGCCCGCGCAGGACTGAAGCCCGGGGTGTGCGCTCAATGCTCGGCGTCGAAACGGCTCGCCTCCCTCAGGTTTATTACGCGCTCACCGCGTCCGCTGCCCCGATGCGCGGGGAGCTGGAGGCAGAACTCGTTCTGAGCCAGCCGCTACCGGGCGGACGCGCGGCGCTCGAGGCCCTGCTCCCAGCCGTGGCGGAGGAGGCCCTGGCCCGGAGTCTCGGTAAAGGCGTAGGGGGCCGGATCGGCTCCTGGAACCTCGAAGGGGATCGCCTCACGCTGTCGCTTACGACGGAGAGCAGCCGGGCCCATCAAGCGTTGCTCGCTCTCACCCGCCGACTGAAGGAGGAGTTGGGCCGCAAGGAGAAGATCGGGATTCGGACCGTCCGCGCGACGCGATACCGGCTGACGTTCGATGTTCCCGAAGCCCCCACTGCCCCCGTGACGCTTCCGATCCCTCACGAGCTCCGGTTCGACGGCAACGTGGCCGTCCTAGAGCTCACCGACCTCGACGAGGAGGCGCTGCGGGACAACTGGTCCGACCGGACCGTCACCCTCGTGGAAGAAAAGGTCCGGCGGCAACACTATCAGGGGAAGGGGGAGTACTGGAAACTTCTGACTCAGAGCCCCCCACGCGAGCTGACCTTCCATGAGGACCCGACCGAAGCGATGCTCCGTCGGAACTGGCTGAAGAACGGCCCGACCAAAGGAAAGTGGTACCTCGGCCCGCTCCCCGCCCACCTGCTCCGGACGATGGAGCGTATCGCCGTCGAGGAAGTACTCCGGCCGCTCCAGTTCGAGGAGGTAGTGCAGCCGCACCACGATTCCTTCGACATCCTGCTCAAGACCGGTCACATGGAGGGCCTCCCCGGCGAGTTCTACTACGTCACCGAGCCCAAGAGCCGGGATCCGGCCGACTGGGAACGATTCACCGACCTCGTGAAGATCACCCGCAAGGTCCCCGAGAGCGAGCTCGCGAAGCTCGTCACCGGCCCGGTGGCAGTGAGCTGCTACGCACAGTGCCCGACCACCTACTGGTGGCTATCCGGCCGCACGATCGCCCAGGAGATGCTCCCGGTCAAGGTCTTCGACCGCGCGGCCATCTCGAACCGTTACGAGAGTGGAGGACG
>Ga0187815_10001116_pt1 | contig 12745 bp, 11 predicted proteins | sample NC_S_5_FD_132962 | JGI IMG/M metagenome (GOLD analysis project Ga0187815, IMG submission 132962) | Wetland sediment microbial communities from Neuse River Estuary, North Carolina, USA - ASW-S_5 | ecosystem: Environmental > Aquatic > Freshwater > Wetlands > Sediment | place: USA: North Carolina...
GACTGGTAGAAGAACCAGAAGAACAGGAACAGGAGCGTTCCGGCGTTCACCAATAGAAGCGCGAGCATGTACTCGCGCGCCTTCATCGAGTGGCGTGGCGTGGTCCCGAGAAGACGATAGACGCCGTTCTCGAGCGGGGTGAGTAGAGAGTCCCCGAACAGGGGACGGTTCATGTAGACGCGTCCGAGGTAGCTACCGAACCACGGCGCGATGGCGATGGCGAGTGCCAGAACGAAGATGATGTCCCAGAGCGAGCGGATGTCGAACGGCATCGACCTCCTTGCTCAGAATCTCTCCGGGTGGACCATGCAGTACACCAGGTAGACCGTGAGGCCAACGCAGATGATCGTCAGCGTGACCAGACCGAGATTCTGCGTGAGCCAACCCAAGGGACCCATCGGACGCCTTGGGGCCGTCGACCCGGGAGTCGGTATTTAGCCTCGATGACCGAGGGGCACCGTCGCAGGGACCGGCCGAAGGTTTATACACCGTCCTCGCCGCGCGGCGGCCCTTCGGGCGGCCCTGGAACTGGGCCACTTCCCGACCGCTTCCTAGCCTCCCGGGAGAGGCGACGGACGATCCGCCGCATCGCCCGCTCGCGCCGCACCTCGGCGACCTGGTACCGCACGTCCCGGGTCTCCCGAGTGAGGAGCACCGTCACCCGTCCGAGCGAGCTCCGACCGGTCCGACCCCTCCGCTGAATCGCGCGGATCTCGCTCGGAACCGACTCGAAGAAGACAACGAGGTCGACGTCGGGCACGTCGAGACCCTCCTCCGCCACGCTACTCGCCACGAGGATGGGAAAGCGCCCCTCCCGGAAGCCGGAGAGGATGCGGGCCTGCTCCTTCTGGTTCATCCCCTTGTCGTCGGAGTCCCGCGTTGCCTGTCCAACGAACCGGCCCGTCGTCCACCCCTGCAGTTCCAGCATCGATTGGATCGTTTGGATGGTGTCCCGATACTGGGCGAACACGAGGATCCGGGGCGGGTGGTCGCGCGGACGCGCGAGGGTCTCTCGAACGAGCTCGACGAGCGTGTCGAGCTTCGGGTGGGACGGCTCTCGGGAGGTCTTCAGGAACTCCTCGGCTTCCGTACGCGCCTCCACGACCTCGGGGAGCTTCAGGACGGCGAGGTCCCCCCGGCTCGGCTTCTCCTTCTCCGCGAGCCGGTCGAGGTACTGGACGAACGGGGCCAGGCCCTGGGTCTCCAGCCGTTCGAGCGCGTGATGGAGGTGCAGGAGGACCAACTGGTGGAAGAGGGGCCCGAAACGGCGGACCATCGGACCCGGACGGGCGAAGATCTCGGCTCGAAGCGCGATCAGGTCCTTCACGGAGAGCGACTTGATCGGCTTCTTCCGAAGGTAGCCCATCTTCTGGAGCTTGCGCGCGGTCGCATGGGCCGCCGTCTCGAGCATCTCGCGGATGTGCTGGGCCTCGGGAGAAAGGTCGACCCAACGGTAATCGACCTCGATCGGCTGGACGAACTCCCGGACCCCGTCGTCCTCGCGGGTTCGCGCCTCGATCCGGCGGAACCCGAGGTTCGCCACGACCTCCTCGATCCGTTCGTCCCGTCCCCCGGGAGAGGCGGTGAGTCCAAGAACCCGTCCGCTCGAGGGCCGGTCGGCCCGGTACCGGGCCGCGAGAGGCACGTAAGCGTACTTCCCGACCGCATGGTGGGCTTCGTCAAAGATGACGAGCTCGACCTCCGAGAGAGTGTACTGCGCGGCCGCGAGGTCGTTCACGACGATCTCCGGGGTCGCGAAGACCACGTCCGCCGTTTCCCACGCGCCCTCCCGGATCGGTCGCTTCACGGTTCCCGTGAACCGGGCGGACCGGAGCGGGGCCAGCCATCGCGCGAACGCTTCCGCGTGCTGGTGGACCAGCGGACGGGTCGGCGCGAGGAACAGGACCTTCCCGTCCGAGCGGCGGAGCACCTCGGCGGCGATCAGCGCGGCGATCACCGTCTTCCCGAGCCCGGTCGGAAGGACCACGAGGAGGTCCTCTTGGAGCCCGACCCGGGCCATCTCGAGTTGGAACGGCAGCGCGCGCACTTGCCCCGCTTTCACGAGAGGATGGACGACGTGGCCGTCCGCGACCTCCCAGATTCCGGGAAGAGCGGGCGGGTGGGGACGGCCCGGGGTGGGTTCGATCGCGAGCGGTCCCGCCTCGCCGGCGAACTCGTCGAGGCGGCGTTGGGAGCTCACGGAGGGAGACCTCGACCCGCCCAGCGAGCGCCGCCGCTTAGGTGCTTTGCTCGCGTGAGACTTAGAGGAATCGGACGCCGGTGGGGAGCTCGCCCACGTACTTCTGGAACCCGGCCGGCCAGCCGGAGGCGTCGAGTCCTTTCTGGGCGAGGAAAGCCGTCAGCCAGCGCTCGAGGCCGATTCCCGTGCAGCCGGACCAGAGCTCGCCCTTCTGGGCCTTGATCGAGAACGCCTTCGTGTACTTGTCGCCGACGATCGAGAGGTTCTGGAACTCGAGCCACTCGGACTCTTCCCGAGTACCGCGGTACGGAAGGTACGCCTCGAAGTCGATCGTCCCTTTCACGCGAGCCTCGGCGTCCTCCACGCCGACCTTGCCGCTCTGCTGCATGTAGAACGGGGTGACCCACGCGGTTCGCCACTCGAGCTCGAGCACCTCGTCGAACACATGCCGGTACCGTTCGAGAAGTCGCTCCCGAAGCGCTACGAGGTCATCCGGGGCGCCGAGAAAGACGGGTTCGATCCGATGGAACTCGTCCACCCTCTCGAGACCGTGACGGCCCCCGCTCTCGTAGCGGTTCGACACCGCCGCGCGGTCGAAGACCTTGAGCGGGAGACTCTCCCCCGCGAGCGTGCGGCCCGAGAGCCACCAGTAGACGGTCGGGCACTGGGCGTAGCAGGAGACGGCGGAGGGTCGGGAGACCATCCGGGCAAGCTCATCCTCGGGCACCTGCCGGGTGATCTTCACGAGGTCGGTGAATCGCTCCCAGGCGGCCGGGTCCCGGGTCTTCGGCTCCGTGACGTAGTAGAACTCCCCGGGGAGCCCCTCGAGGTGTCCCGTCTTGAGGAGGATATCGAACGAGTCGTGGTGGGGTTGCACCACCTCCTGGAAGCCGAGCGGGCGGAGCACCTCCTCGAGCGCGACCCGCTCCATCGTACGCATGAGATGCGCCACGTTCGGCCCGAGGAACCACTTCCCCTTCGTTGGGCCGGACCGGACCCACTGGCGCTTCAGCATCTCCTCGGTCGGGTCGCCCCGGAACTTTGGCTCGCGGGGCGGGCTCTGGCTGATGAGCGACCAGTACTGCTCCTTCCCCTCGTACGTCTGTCGGCGGACCTTCTCCTGGACCAGCGCCACCGCGCGGTCCATCCAGTTGTCGCGCAGTCCCTCCTCGGAGAGCCCGGTGAGGGACAGGGTCGCCACGGTCCCCTCGACCGTGAGGTGATGGGGGAGGGGAAGGGTGATCGCCGCCTTCGGGGCAGCGTCCAGGGAGAACTCCGTGCGGTAGCGCGTCGCCTGGAACGTCCGTACTCCGACCCGGGCGGTCCGGCCGAGCTCATCGCCGAGACGCCGCACGAACGCGAGCAGCGCTTGGTGCGGCCGGGGGCCGGTGGATTCGAACACCACCCGCAGCCGATCCCCGTCGAGCTTCCACTCGGCGAGGCGGCCCTCCCCCCGCTTACCGATCGTGTGGGCGATCGCCTCGGCTGCGACCCGAGGAATGACCTCGTCGGCGGGAACGGTCGGCGGTAGGCTGCCGCTCAGCGTCAGCTCCGCCTCGAGCCGGTGCTCCATCCCCCCGAGGACCGAGATGCGGGTTATAAGTCCTGACGCACCCAGCCCCGAGTGCGGCCCCGGGGGGCCCGGTCTCGCTCCCGCGCCGTGAGGCACCCTTTTAGCCGCCCCCTTCTCCTCCGAACGGGTTGATTCCGATGCCGGCAAAGGTGGAGGAATTCGGTCACTTCATTGACGGAAAGTGGGTCGTCCCCGCCCGAGCGAAGCGGTTCGAAACGGTGAACCCCGCGACGCGCGAGCCGGTCGGCTCGTTCGTGGTCGGGACCGTGGACGACGTGAGCTCCGCCGTCGCCGCGGCGGCGAAGGCGTTCCCGGCGTGGCGCGACACCCCAGCGCCGGTGCGCGGTGAGATCCTGTTCGAGGTCGCTCGTCGTATGAAGTCGGCCAAGCCGAACCTCGGCCGAACGGTCACTCAGGAGATGGGCAAGGTCATCAGCGAGGGGCTCGGGGACGTCCAGGAGTCCATCGATTTCATCGAGTACATGGCGGGGGAGGGCCGTCGTCTCGCCGGGGAGACGATCCCGTCCGAGCTCCGCTCGAAGTTCTGCATGACCGTACGCCAACCGAAGGGGGTCGTCGCGTGCATCACCCCCTGGAACTTCCCGACCGCGATCCCGAACTGGAAGATCGCGGCGGCGCTCATCACCGGCAACACGGTCGTGTTCAAGCCGGCCACGAACACCGCACGATGCGGGGCGGAGGTCGTGAAGATCTATGCCGAGGCAGGCGTTCCGCCCGGGGTCCTGAACTTCGTCACCGGGTCGGGGAGCGTCGTCGGGGACGCCCTGGTCTCCGACCCGAGGGTCCGGACGGTCTCGTTCACCGGGGGTGTCGACGCGGGACGGGAGGTCTACGTCCGGGGCGCCCAGGGCCTCAAGATGGTCCACCTCGAGCTCGGCGGCAAGAACCCGGTGATCCTGATGGACGACGCCGACCTTCCGCTCGCCCTGGACGGCGTCCTATTCGGCGCCTTCGGCACCGCGGGACAGCGGTGCACGGCGACGAGTCGCCTCATCGTCCACGCGAAGGTCTACGACGAGTTCCTCGGGATGCTCACCGACCGTCTCGACCGATTTCCGGTCGGCGACCCCCTCGACCCGAAGACCGGCATGGGCCCGGTCGCGTCCGCCGACCAGGAGAAGAAGATCCTGGAGTACATCGAGGTCGGAAAGAAGGAGGCCAAGCTCCGCTACGGGGGAAAGAAGCTCACCGGGGGAGCGTACGACCGCGGCTTCTTCCTCGAGCCGACGATCTTCGAGACGAAGCATGGGACCCGCATCTCGAAGGAGGAGATCTTCGGCCCGGTGCTCTCGGTGATCCGGGTGAAGGACTACGAGGAGGCCGTGAAGGTCGCGAACGACGTGGACTATGGGCTCTCGTCGTCGATCTACACCCGGGACGTGAACCGCGCCTTCCGGGCGATCCGCGACCTCGAGGCCGGGATCACGTACATCAACGCCCCGACGATCGGCGCGGAGGTCCAGCTGCCGTTCGGAGGGATCAAGAACACGGGGAACGGGGGTCGGGAGGCCGGCAGCGTCGCGATCGAGGAGTTCACGGAGATCAAGAGCGTCTTCATCGACTTCTCGGCCAAGCTCCAAAAAGCCCAGATCGACTCCGAGACGGCCGCATGAGCCGATTCCGCGCGACGGACGAGCAGATCGACCGGGAGATCGTCGCGCTCGAGCGGATCGCCCGCCTCCGCGTGCGGCGCGCGGCCGCCGAGCTCCACGACATCGAGCGGGACCTGCGGGAGCTACGGCGAGAGCGAGCACGTCGGGTCGCCCGGGCGGCCGAGATGGTCACGGTGACGGCTTCCGCCGGCTCCGAGAGCTCACCGGCCGATGCCTGAGGCGACGGAAGCGCCCTCAGAACGTGTCGGTGCGGGCGGGGTTGTCGAAGTTCGTCAGGAGAAGCTGGCCCCGCGACTTCGGTCGGCCGACCGGCGCAATGAGCGGGTCCTCCTCGAGCGCCGGCATCGTCTCGGAGATCGGCACGTCGACGATGATCTCCCGAGTCCGTCCGCCGCGGCCCCGCGAGACGATCGTGGCACGGATGAGGCCGAGCGATTCGAGCTCCGAGACGTAGTTCGAGATCGAGCGGGCGTGCAGCGGCTGCAGTCCGAGGCGTTCCGCGAGGCGGCGGTAGCTATCGTACACCTCGCCGGTCAACACTCCGGTGCGCCGGCGTTCGAACGACTGCAGTATCGCGTAGAGGAGCACCTTGCAGTGGGGCGGTAGCGTCCGACAGCAGTCGACGATGATGTCCTGTTCGAGACGGTTCTTCGCCTTCACCACGTGGTCGGGCGTGATCCGCTTCGCGTGGTCCCGTTCCGCCATCTCCGCGGCGAGCCGGAGGAGCGCGAGCGCCCTCCGGGCGTCCCCGTTCTCCAGCGCGGCGTAGGCGGCGCACCGTTCGACCACCCCGGGGTCGACCACGCCGTCCCGGAACGCTTCGCGGGCCCGGTCGCGCAGGATGTCCTGGAGCTGCGGCGCGTCGTACGGCGGGAACAGGACCTTCTCCTCGTTGAGCCGGCTTCGGACGCGCGCGTCGAGGTGGTTCGTGAACTTGAGGTCGTTCGAGATGCCGATGAGGGCGAGCCGGGCGGTCTCGAGTTCGGTGTTGATCTGGCTCAGCGTGTAGAGGATGTTGTCACCGCTCCGGGCGACCAGGCGGTCGACCTCGTCCAGCACGAGCAGCAGGATGCCCCCCCTCGTATCCATCAGGCGACGCATGCCGGATTGGACCCGGTCGAGCGACCAGCCCGTCGGGATCCGGTCGGCCTCGCCCTTCGCGAAGCCGTTCGCGATCGTCTGGAGGAGACTGTACGGCGTGTCGATGTTGCCGCAGTTGAGCGTGATGAACGTCAGGTTCGCGGCGAGGTCGGTCCGTTTCTGGAGGTCCTGCCGGACCTGGGCGACGACGGCGGTCTTTCCCGTGCCGATCTTTCCGTAGATCAGAAGGTTCGAGGGAAGGTCGCCGCGGAGCGCCGGCGCGAGGATCTCGGTGACCTGGCGGATCTGCTGCTCTCGGTGCGGGAGGCGGCTCGGCACGTAGGAGTCCCGGAGGACCTCGCGGCTCCCTCGGAACAGCTCGCTCTTCGAGGAGAGGATCGCATCCAGGATCCCGCCCGCCGAGGCGGGAGGCGGGTTACCGGGCGCGGACGACGCGGGGATGGGCACCGGCCCTCCCGCGCTGTTCGCGCCCGGCCGGCGGTCGCCCACCGGGGTGACCGCCGGAGTTGTCGCGGCGTTGTTTTCGAGGGGTTCCGGCGCGTCCACCGGCCGGTCTTCGTTAGCAGGTGACACCGTCGAAGCCTGCCCGGGCCTCGGGCGGGGCGTGCGAGGAAGGCAAGCCATATGTACCTTTTGCCGGCACGAGCCCATGAGCGCGCGTCGAACGCGTCGAAACCGCGTCGCGAGCGGTTTCGGACACCGTTTCGCTCGACCGAAGCCATTTGAAGGGGTGCGTTGTCGCCCCCGCGATGTCGGAGTTCCCCTCGGGAGACCATCACGAGCGCGCATCGACCGCCCCGTCGTTGTCGGTGCCGTACCTCGTCCTCTCCGCCGTCCTTGCCGGCATCGGGCTCTTCGGGATGGCGTACTGGCTCGTGACGTTCAACTGGCTCTACTTCGCGTCCGTGATCCCGCTCGTCCTCGGGGCGTACATGCTGTTCACCCGAGGCACGGGCCCGGACCGGGCGTAGTCGGAGCGCGGTCGGGATGAGGCACGCGCCCGACCCTTCGGTCCCGGTGGTCATCGTCAAGCTGGGCGGGAGCGTCATCACGCGGAAGCGCGAGGTCGAACGTCTTCGACCGAAGGTCCTGGCCCGCCTCGCCCAGGAAGTGGCGGCAGTCGACGACCGCCGCGTCGTGCTGCTGCATGGGGCGGGCTCGTTCGGCCACCCAGGAGCCAAGCGATTCGGCCTTGCCGTGCCCCCGGGAATCGGTGCGTCGGGGAGAGAGCGGGCCCGGGGAGCGGCGATCGTCGCGGCCGAAGTGCGGCGACTTCACCTTTCGGTCCTGCGGGAACTCGTCCGGGCCGGGGGCGCCCCGGCATCCGTGCCGATGGCGACCCACGCTCGGAACCGAGCCGGCGAGCTCGTCCACCTCGACCCGACCCCGGTGACGGCGGCTCTCGAGGGAGGGTTCTTGCCGGTCTCGTTCGGAGACGTCGTGCCGGACGAGGCGTGGGGCTCTTCAATCCTAAGTGCGGACACGATCGCCGTGGCGCTCGTCCCGGCGCTCGGCGCCGAGCGGGTCGTCTTCGTGAGCGACGTGGAAGGGATCCTGGAGGGACCGGCCGGCCCCCGGCGGCACCCGGTACGAGAGGTCACGGCGGAGACGGTGGCGGCGCTCACGCCGGCCGCCGGGAGCGCGGACGTGACCGGCGGGATCCGGGGCAAGGCGACCGCAATGCTCGCTATCGCTGCCGCCGGCGCTGACGCAGGTCTTATTAGCGGACTTTCGGATGGAGCCGTCTCGCGAGCGATTCGGGGCGGGATGGAGTACGGGAGCTGGGCGCGTGCGCGATCCTCCTGACCCCTCCGAACCGGGAGGCCTCGACTTGAGCCACCGCAAGGCGGAACACGTCAAGGTCGTTCTGGGGAAGGACGTCGAGGGCCGCTACCGGTACTGGAACGACGTGCAGCTGATCCATCGCGCTCTCCCCGAGATCGACTTCGAGGAGATCGACCCCTCCGTCACTCTCCTCGGCCATCGGCTCGCCGCGCCGATCGTGATCACCGGCATGACGGGGGGTTTCCCGGACGCCGCGAAGATCAACGACAACCTCGCCCGGGCGGCCTCCGAGGCCGGGGTCGCGATGGGGGTCGGAAGCGAGCGGGCGGCGATCCTGAAGGGGCAGTACCCCGAGAGCTACTCCTGCGTCGCGCGCCACCACGTCCCGCTCACGTTCGCGAACATCGGGGCGCCGCAGATCGTGCCCCAGAAGCCCGGGGACCGGGTCGTCGGGCCGGACGACGTCCGGGCTGCGATGGAACTCATCCACGCCGACGTCCTGGCGATCCACCTCAACTTCCTGCAGGAGATCGTCCAGCCCGAAGGGGACCGGCGAGCAAGGGGCTGCCTCGAGCGCATCGGCGAACTCGCCTCGAAGTTCCCGGTCCTGGTCAAGGAGACCGGCGCGGGACTCTCCCGCGAGGTCGCGGAAGACCTTCGGGCCCGGTCGGTGAAGGCGTTCGACGTGAGCGGCACGGGAGGTACCTCGTTCGCGGCCGTCGAACATTACCGAGCGCTCGAGCAAGGAGCCGAGCGAGAAGCGCGTATCGGAAAGACGTTCTGGGATTGGGGGATCCCATCCCCGATCTCGGTCCTCGAACTCGTCCCGCTCGGACTTCCCGTGATCGCGAGCGGCGGAGTGCGAAGTGGACTCGACGTCGCCCGCGCGATGGTGCTCGGCGCGGCAGCCGCCGGCACCGCCGGCGGAATGCTCCGCGCGGCGGCGACCGACTACGAACAGACCCGTAAGGAGCTCGAGTTCCTGGTCCACGAGCTGAAGGTCGCGATGTTCCTCACGGGGTCGAAGACGGTCGCCGAGCTGCAGAAGGCGCCCTACCTTCTCACGGGGGAGAGCCGCCTGTGGCGCCGTCGATAGCTGTACCGACCCCCGAGGAGATCCACCGGGCAAAGCTCGCCGAGATGCGGGCTGGAAGCGTGGGAGGACCGCTTCCGTCCAACGTGGACTGGATCGCCGGCCTTCCACCCGAGGAACGGTCCCGGTACTCCCGGTCGGTCCGCCGCAAGCCGTCCCGAACCCTCTCGGGGGTAGCAATCGTCGCGGTGATGACCGCGCCGGCGCGCTGCCCGCACGGTCGGTGCACCTACTGCCCCGGTGGGGTCGAGAACAGTAGCCCCCAGAGCTACACCGGGGAAGAACCGTCGGCCTTGCGCGGAGCCCAGTTCCACTGGGACTCACGGGCGATCGCCCGTCAGCGGATCGCGACACTCGAGGAGATCGGCCATCCGACCTCCAAGGTGGAGGTGATCGTGATGGGAGGGACGTTCCCGGCGCGCCCGCGACCGTACCAAGAGCAGGTGATCCGGGGGATCTACGACGGACTCAACGGAACGAGCTCGACCTCCCTCGCGGACGCCCAGGCGCAGAACGAAGTCGCGCTCCACCGGGTGGTCGGACTCACCGTCGAAACCCGCCCCGACTGGTGTGACGAGCGGGTTCTCCCGTTCCTGCTCGACGCCGGTGTCACGCGGGTCGAGGTCGGGGTCGAATGCCTTCACGATGACGTCCTCGAGGCGGTCGGCCGCGCCCATTCGTCCGGCGACGTGGCTCGGGCGACGCGCGAGGCGCGCGACCGCGGCCTCAAGGTCTGCTACCACCTCATGCTGGGCCTCCCCGGGATGGACCCCGCGTCCGACCTCTCCGACTTCGAGCGGCTGTGGAGCGACCCGGCGTTTCGGCCGGACCTCCTGAAGATCTACCCGACCCTCGTCCTACCGGGGACCGCGCTCTACGACGACTGGCGCGCGGGTCGGTACGCGCCGTACGATACGGAACGGGCCGTAGAGCTCCTCGCCCGCATGAAGGAGCGGCTTCCTCCTTGGGTGCGCATCCAAAGAATCCAGCGGGACATCCCCGCCCGTCTCATTGCCGCGGGGGTCCGAACGAGCAACATTCGTGAGAAGGCCCTCGAGCGGCTTCGTTCCCGGGGCACCCATTGCCGCTGCCTGCGCTGCCGCGAAGCCGGCCGCCGCGCGACGCCCGACCCGGGGTCGTTCCAGCTCAGCGAGACCGAGTACGAAGCGGCCGGGGGTCGGGAACGGTTCTTCTCCTGGGAGGAGCCCTCTACCGACACGGTCGCCGGCTTCCTGCGCCTGCGCTTTCCGTCCGGCGTGACCCCCGGCGGGCTCGATGCCCCCGTCATCCGGGAGCTCAAGGTAGTCGGGAGCGAGGTTCCTGTCGGTCAGGAGGGTTCGCGGCCGAGCGAATATCAGCATCGGGGGTTCGGCCGGGCGCTCCTCTCCGCCGCGGAGGAAGCCACTCGGTCGGCCGGGTTCTCGCGGCTCTTCGTCACGAGCGCGGTCGGTACGAGGGAGTACTACCGGCGCTTCGGATTCGAGCGCGTCGGGCCGCACATGGCGAAGCGCGTTTTCGCCGGACACAATCCCTGACGGGGCGAAGAACGGTTTCTCCCACCGCCGGTCGCGCAACCCTTAAACCCACCCCCGGCTCCGCCGACCGAAGGAATCCCTCATGGCCCCGAACATCCAGGTCGAACCGCTGCGCACGATGCACATCGAGGACCAAGAAGTCGAGCTCGTCGAGCGGAAGGGGCTCGGCCACCCCGACTCGATCGCCGATGGAGTGTCGGAATCGGTGAGCCGGGCGCTCTGCCGGATGTACCTCGACGAGTTCGGGAAGATCCTCCACCACAACACGGACGAGACGCAGGTCGTCGGGGGAGCCTCCGAGCCGAAGTTCGGTGGCGGCCGGGTGACGAGCCCGATCTACATCCTAATGGTCGGCCGGGCCACGACCGAGGTCAACGGGGAGAAACTGCCGTACCGCGACGTTGCGATCGAAGCGGCGCGGAAGTACGTCCAGTCGGTGTGCGCCCACCTCGACATCGACAAGCACGTCGACTTCGACTGCAAGATTGGCCAGGGGTCCGTCGACCTTCGCGGCGTCTTCGAACAGAAGTCGGTCCTGGCGAACGACACCTCCTTCGGGGTCGGGTTCGCGCCGCTCTCCGACACCGAGCGACTCGTCCTCGAGAGCGAGCGGTTCCTCACGACGAAGCTCAAGAAGCGGCTCCACGCGCTCGGCGAGGACGTCAAGGTGATGGGGTTCCGCCACAAGGACGAGATCCACCTCACGGTCGCTGCCGCGCTCGTCGACTCCGAGCTCAAGGACGCGAGGGAGTACGCCTCCGTCTGCGAGGAGGTCCACGACCAGCTCGCCGAGCAGGCCGCGAAGCTCACCCGGCGCAAGGTGACGATCGACGTCAACACCGCGGACGACCCCGAGCTCGGACGGTACTACCTCACGGTCACCGGCCTCTCGATGGAAGCGGGGGACGATGGCTCGGTCGGTCGGGGGAATCGCGCGAACGGCCTCATCACGCCGTGCCGCCCGATGAGCCTCGAGGCGACGGCCGGCAAGAACCCGGTCAACCACGTCGGCAAGATCTACAACCTGATCGGCAACCTGATCGCGAACGACATCGTGAAGGAGGCCGGCGGGGACGTGCGCGAGGTCCACGTGCGGATCCTCTCGCAGATCGGTAAGCCGGTCAATGAGCCGCAGGTCGCGGCGGTCCAGCTTCTGCCGGCGGACGGCGTGAAGCTCGCCAAGGTGAGGCCGAACGCCGAGGCGATCTCGCGGAAGTGGTTCGAGCAGATCGACACGATCCCGCGCCTCCTCCTGACCGGCAAGCTTTCCGTCTTCTAGGCGTTCCCGCGTCCGGGAAGCCCGTGCGGGTCTACGTCGAGTCGTTCGGCTGCTCGCAGAACCAGGGCGAAGGGGCCGGGATCGCCCGGGACCTGTCCGCCCGCGGCCACGAGCTCGCGCGCGACCCGTCGCGGGCAGACGTCGGGATCCTGGTCACGTGCGGCGTCATCGGTCCCACCGAGAGCCGAATGGTGCGCCGCTGGCAGGCCCTCTCGTCGCGTGTCCCGCGCGTGGTCGTGACCGGTTGCCTCGTTCCGCTCCGCTGCGACCTCATGCGCGGGCCGGGTCGCGAGCGGACGACCTTCGTCCCGATCCGGGAACAGGCGCATCTCCCCGCGCTCCTAGACGCGTGGGCGCCCGACGCCCCCGTGATCCCGGCGGCTCCGGTGCCGGAGCCGGAGCTCCCGCCCTTGCCGGTCACCGAGGAAGTGGTGATCGCGCAGGGATGCACGAGCGGCTGCAGCTACTGCTTCAGCCGCCTCGCCCGGGGCCGCCTCACGAGCGTGCCGGTCTCCGAGGTCGTGCGCCGGGTGCGCTCGGCCACC
>Ga0187815_10001117_pt1 | contig 12744 bp, 11 predicted proteins | sample NC_S_5_FD_132962 | JGI IMG/M metagenome (GOLD analysis project Ga0187815, IMG submission 132962) | Wetland sediment microbial communities from Neuse River Estuary, North Carolina, USA - ASW-S_5 | ecosystem: Environmental > Aquatic > Freshwater > Wetlands > Sediment | place: USA: North Carolina...
CCCGTGGCATCCCTCGAGGGCGCGCGAGAATTCGGCGAGGCGATCGCGAAGCGGTTCACCCAGGAGGGCGCGGCGTTCGAGTTCCAGTCGGTCTACGAGTCGTTCTTCTCCCACGGAGCGAAGAAGCGGTACGTGGGAAAGGCGGTCTGGCCCCGGGAAGAGGTCGTCGTTCGCGGCTACGAGACCCGTCGCACGGACGCCTTCGACTACCAGTCGGAAGCCCTCCTGGAGGTGTTCGACTTGGTACTTCGGGGCGATACCGACGCGGCGGTGCGCCGTTCGAGGGAGCTAGTGGGCGCAGTGCGCGGTCGCCAGGTCCCGGTCGACCGGCTCGTGATCGCGCGGACGGTCCGCCCCGAGAGCGAATACAACGAATCGACGCGGGACGCCTTGCCGTTCCTCCGGGTCTACAAACAGTTGCGTTCCGAAGGGTACGACGTGATCCCGGGCATGCGGGTCGCCTGGATCGTGACGGACTCGCGCAAGAGCCCCCAGGAGGTCGAGCCCTGGGTGGAGGGGCGCCCGTTCACGAAGGAAGCCGACTGGGACTACTACGCGGACCGGGTCGCGCAAACGCTCGGCCGCGTGACCGAAGTGTTCGATTGGGACGCGGCGGCGTTGCTCCGGGGGAGCCACCAGCGCCGGCTCGGAGCGAAGGACGCCTCGATACCGCCCGACGTCGGCCCGCCGGCCACGCTCGAGACCTCCGTGACCGAGCTCGGGAAGCCCGCGAAACGACGCTCGACGAACAAGAGCCTCGCCGACTTCCAATGACCCGCTCGGGGACGGCTAGGAGCCCGGCGTAGCCGGCTTTGCACGTTCCGAACGTGGCCCGACCGTCCCTCCCCGCAGGGTGAGGAGCGCGCCGACGACCGCGACCGGGATCCCGAGGACGGCGATGAGCGGTAGTCCGAGGCCGAGAACGGTGGCCGAGAGCAGGAGGGTAAAGACCGGGATCCCGGTCATCAACATCGGGGGGAGGATGAGCCCGGCACGGTGGATGGCGTTGAAGTAGAGCACCGGCGCGATGAAGAAGCTCGAGAGGCCGAGCGTGATGAGGACCGCCAACGGCTCCCATCCGAACGCGGACAGACCGGCCCAGCCACCGGGGATCAACGGGGCGAGGAGCGCGGTGACGATCCCCCCGGCGAGCATCGATTGGCCGACCACGACCGACGACGGCGCTCGCTCGTTGGCCCGTGCGGTGAGCAGGAAGTAGAACGCGACGGTCAGTGGGAGGACGGGGACGACCAGCCAGCCGGCCAAGGGAATCGCGGCCAGGCTTTGCCCTCCGGCGATCGTCATCGTTCCACCGGTGACGCTCAGCAGAAGTCCGACCGCAAACCACGCGGTGCGCAGCTGCTCGCGGTGGGCCCCCAGGATGAACGCGACGACGATCGGAGTCGCGACCACGTCCCCGATCAGCGAGAGGAGAGAAGCATCAACCGGCCCGGTGAGGTACGTCGCGGCGAGGACCGACAGCTGCATCCCGACCAGGAGCGACGTCCGAGCCCACGCCGTAGGTTCTGCCCAGATGGCCCAGAACGCACGGCGGTGGCCGCTGGCGATCGCCCAGCCCGCGTAGGCGACCCCGCCGAACAGGAACGGGTAGACCATGATGGCTGACGGGGCGGTCCCCGGCGTGATCGCCAGGACGAAGATGTAGTACGTCGCCCAGCCGAGCGCGGCGGCGAGGGAGAGGATGATGGCGACGGTCCTCGATTCCGGTCCGGCCACGAGTCACGTCCAACCGGGTGGTTCCCTAAGCGTTTGTGACGGCGGATGCTCGTCCTGGCGAGCGGCTCTACTCGTAGCCTCGGTAGCGTAGGCCGAGCGCGGGTAGGGAGACGCCCGAACCCCGTTCGACGTGGCCGAGGTCGACCGCATCGGGGGCACCGGCCCGGGACATCCTGCGACGGGTCTCCGCCAAGTGCTGGCGCGCGACGATCGCGACGAACCCGATCCCCATGTTGAACGTCTGGTACATCTCCTCGTTCGAGACTCGGCCGAGCGACTGCACCCAGGAGAACAGGGACGGGGGCTTCGGCCAACTGTCGAGGACGAACGACACCCGCGGGTGGAGGCGCACCAGGTTCCGCACACCGCCTCCCGAGAGATGGGCGAGACCGTGCGTCTCGGGACGGTCGGCGATCGCATCGGCCACGCCCGAGTAGATCCGAGTGGGTTCGAGGAGCTCCGAGCCGACCGGGAGGTTCGCGCCGGGACGCGGGCTCTTGAGTTCCACATCGGCCTCGTCGAGGAGCTTTCGGACCAGCGTGAAACCGTTCGCGTGGAGACCGTTCGATGGGATCCCGAGGATCCGGTCTCCCGGCCGGATGCGGGTCCCGGTCACTGGACGGCGACCTCGGGGGAAGAGACCGACCGCGGTTCCCCCGAGGTCGATCCCGTCGACGAGATCGGGGACCACCGCGGTCTCGCCGCCGAGGAGCGCGCAGCGAGCCGCACGCAAGCCACGGTCCAGACCCCTCCCGAGCGCCCGGAAGACCTCCACATCGGGTCGGGCGCAAAGGATGGTGTCGACCAGTCCCACCGGCCGAGCCCCGACCGCGGCGAGGTCGTTGACGTTGACCCCGACGAGGTCTTCTCCCACCTCTTCCCAGCGACCGAGTCGCTCCGCGAGCAGCACTTTGGTGCCCACCGTGTCGGTGGTCACGGCGATCGTCTCACGACCGGCCCGGACGAGCCCGGCGAAGTGACCCGGAAGGTCGAGCGGTCGCCCGTGCGTGGGAGGCGGGCGATAGCGAACGCTCGCGAGCAGCGCGGCGAGCGCGCGGGACCGAACCGAGACGTCGACTCCCGCCGCGGCGTACGTCCAATCACCCCGCGCCGAATCGGACCCCACGAAGGTCGCATGGCCTGGGAGGGAAATACCCTGCGGCTTGCCATGCATCCCTTTCTTTACGTACGCTTCCGTGCCGCGTTCCGATGCCCGCCCGCCGACGCTCCGATGAGGGCGAGAATCTCTCGGAGACGACGCCCGAGTGGATTCTCGCGGGCCGGGCCTTCGTCCGCGGGAGGCTCCAACCGGTCGAGATCGCGATCGACCGGGTCGGTCGCATCCAGTCGATCGGGAAGATTCGAACGGGAGCGCCGCGTCGCGACGTGGGCGACGCCGTGATCCTCCCCGCGGCCACCGACCTTCACGTCCACTTCCGCGAGCCGGGGGGCTCCGCGGAAGTCGAGTCGATCGCGACGGGTACGCTGGGGGCTGCGCTCGGCGGGGTCACCCTCGTGGGCGACATGCCGAACACCGCACCCGCGGTCACCGACGCCGACCTGCTGGAAGAGAAAGCCCGCCGTGTGGCCGGCCGAGCGGCCGTGGACGTGCTGCTCTACGCGAGCCCGTCCCGCCCTCAAGCGCTGGACCGACTTGCCCGGGTGGCCGGCGCGTTCAAGGTCTACCTGAGCTCCACGACCGGCATCCCGGAGGCTCCTACGCTCGATGCGGTGGGGGAGCTCCTCTCTCGACTGGCCGAGTTCGACCTACCGGTCGCGGTGCACGCCGAGGACCCGGCCGAGTTCCGTTCCGACCTACTACCGCGCAATCCCATCGACTGGGATTCGGCCCGCCCTCCACGGGCGGAGAAGGCGGCGATCGCCCGGCTCTTGCCACCTCCGCCGCGCCTGAGGCTCCACGTAGCCCACGTGACAACGACCGACGGCGCAGAACGACTGCGAGCGGCGGGCGTTTCGTTCGAGGCGACCCCGCACCACCTCTTGCTCTCCGAAAGAACCGGGCGGGACGCTCGGTTCAAGGTCAATCCACCTCTGCGTTCCGAGGGCGAGCGTAAAACCCTCTGGGAGGCGTTCCGCCGGGGTGAGGTCCCGTGCTTGGCGAGCGACCATGCCCCCCACTCCTCCGAGTCGAAAGCACTCCCGTTCGCGCGGGCGCCGAGCGGAATGCCGGGAGTGGAGACCATGCTCCCCCTACTCCTCGCGCAGGTTCGGAAGGGGCAGCTCGACCTCTCGACCCTGGTGGCTGCCGCCTGCGAACGGCCCGCTCGATGGCTCGGGCAGCCGCTCGGTCGGATCGCTCCCGGTCACCGGGCGAACCTGATCGTGGTCGACTTCACGGCCCGGACACGACTCTCGGGCCAGGCTCTCCACGCCCCGTGCGGATGGACCGCGTTCGAAGGTTGGGACGCCGTGCTGCCGCGAGAGCACTACCGTGACGGGGAACGGATCGTCGAGAACGGTGAGTTCGTTGGACGACCTTCCGGAAAGGTCCTGCGTCCCGAATATGCCACGGGCGCGTCGGGCTGACGCGGTCAGCGCGGCGGCGGCGTCTCGGATTCCACGCTCGAAGCGGGCGGCTGACCGACGGCCCGGCGGGGTGGCCACCCCGGTGCGAGCACTCCGGCGACCTGGAGGGCGATGTAGAGGACCACCACCGCCACCAGTGCGATGACCGCGTAGTCGAGTACGCTGAAGTAGGACGAAACGACGTTCCAATTGGACCGCAGCACCGTGCCCGCGTAGATCAGGGCGAACGCGAACGGGATCGAACCGGCCAGAGTGTACGCTCCGAAGCGTATCGGCTCCATCTTCGCGGTCCCGGCAGGGTACGAGATGTAGCTGCGAATGACGGGGACGAGCCGGGAAAGCCCTACGGTCATTTCCCCGCGCCGGGCGAAGAATCGGTCCATGCGGTCGAGATGCCGCTGCTCGAGCCGGAGGCGCCCCACGCCGAGTCCGGTGATCCGGTCGCGCCACCACCGACCCACCGCGTAGGCGGCGTACGCCCCGACGAGACCGCCCGCGAGCGCGACCGCGAGTGCGCTCCCGAACGAGAACGTTCCCTCCGCGACCAGGAACCCGGTGAACGGCAGGATCACTTCGCTCGGGACCGGCGGCAACCCGAAGCTCTCGACGACCATCAGAGCGAACAGCCCGGGAAGCCCGACGGTCGTCAGGATGGTGGTGATGATCTCTGCGACCGTGCCGATGATCGAGAAGCTCAGGACTCCCTCACCTCGGTACGGGCCGTCTACGCTCCGGCCGGTCGGCTAAAGACCAGGCGGAAAGGCACCGCGAGGTGAGTGGCGGTACGCGCCGGGATCCCGTCGAACTCGAGCGGGGTCTGGCACCCCCCGCAGGATACCGCGGGTCGGCGCCGGCCGAGCGCGATTGACAGTGGAATACCCACCTCGATCTCCTTCGGCCGTTGCGGTGAGGCGTCGACCGCCCGGCGCAGCTCCTCGAGGAGCCGTTCTTCCTCCGCGGGGCCCACGGTTCTCGTCATCCCTTCGAACGAGTCCCCGGGGCTTCTTAAACATCACCGCACGGGTGAAGGGAGGGTTAGGGGCCTGTACCTTCGCCGGCTTCTTCCCCCGCCTTGGCCACAGGCGCCTTCTTCGGGGCGCGCTTGAGGATCTCGCCGCTGATCTTGTCCAGTTCTGCCATCAGCGAGTCGATGTCCGGCTCGGCCCCTCCCGCGGCTGCGGGAGCGGCGGCAGGCACCGTCGCCGCCGCGGCCATCGTGGGCGGGATCGAGGCCGGTGCGCCGGCAACGTCTTCCGGGGTCTCGAGGTAGGCGGGCGCCGCCGAGGGAGGGGCGCCGCCGGCCGGCGGGGGACTGGGTCCTTCCTGCCAGGTCTGCATGGGCGGCGGAGCGGCGGTCGCCGGAGGCCGGCGGCGTCGCAGAAGGAACAAGGCCAGCAACAGGCCCAAGGCGATCACGAGAGCCGCGATCCCGAGGTACGCCCAGGGAGACAGCGAGGACGACGACGGTTGACTGTAGGGCGAATTCGTCTGGGCTTGCACCACACCCGTGTTCGGCGTGAGCCCTGCGGCGACCACGATCGCGAGCATCGCGAGGCCGAGCACGACCGGGATGATGCGCTTGCGGGAACGGCTCCGGACCATGAACTTCAGTGGTAGGCAGCTCCAGTTTAGGATGAGGACCGCCCTATGTAAAGGTGACGAGTTCATTGGACGAACAGTGCTCGCCCTCGCCGCGCGCACTGCGCTCGTGAGACTCGACTCTCGACCCGGCCCGGCGGGATAGAATATTGAGCCGGCGACCGTTCGACCGCCTGGGTCTACCTCGTGTCGTTCCCCTTCGCGGAGGTCTTTCTCGCCCTCCTCGTCGCCTACATGGCGTATTCGGTCTGGACGGGACTGGACGCCCGCTACCCGATCGCGGCGGCCCTCCTCCTGCTCGTAGTGACCGCGGTGGTGGACGCCTTAGGGGATACCGATGCGGCCAACACGCTCGCCGAGTTCGTCTTCTTTCTGCTCGGCGCGGGCGTACTCCTCCTTCTCATCGACCACGTTCGTGAGAGCCGGGTCCCTCCCAGGGCCGAGGCCGCGGGGCTAGCGGACATCCCGCAGGGCGAACCGGCCGAGGCGGCGAACGAATGGCAGGGGTCGACCGAGGAGACGCTCCACCGCCTCGAGAAGTAGACGGTCTCCTTCGTCGATGCTCCGGGTCGCGAGGATGAGGACCACGAAGAGGACCGCGATGCCGAGCCCGAGCCCGACGAGCGCCGGGTAGGAGAGGGTCGGCCGAAGGAGGGCGAGGGCTCCACCCACCGGGAGGGCCGTGGCGAGCAGAGGGACGACGAAATGGCGCCGGAAGGGGTGGACACCGGACAGCGAGGCGACCTGGGCGAGCGATAGCACTCCAAACAACACGTTGGCACTGGACCACGCGACCGCCGCCCCCGCGTACCCGAACGGCGGGATCAGCACCAGAGACAGTCCGAGGTCGGCCGCGCCGGCGACGATCGCGTTGTACGCGAGCAGGCGAGTCTGGCCGTAGGCCACCTGGGCGGTCGTGGCGGGTCCGAGGAGCGTGAGGGCGAACGCCCCGACCACCGAGATCTGGAGCGGCACCACCACGGTCGAATAGCCCGCCCCGTACACGAACCCGAGCGATTCGCTCGGAAGGAACTCGAAGAGCAGGAACAACGGCAGCGAGAACAAGACCATCCACTTCGTCACCGTCGCGTAGGTGACCTGGATCGAGTCGCGGTCGCCTTGTCGGACGAACTTGCTCGCCACGGGCAAGAAGATGTACGCCGCCGCGCCGATCCCGATCGGAAGAAGGCGCGAAAGCGTGAGCGAGGCGGTGTACGTGCCCACGGCGCTCTCGTGGTAGATCCCTAGGATCAGGGTGTCGCCCGACCCACTGATGCTCGCCATGACCCCGACGATGAACAAGGGCGCAGCGAATCGGAGCAGCCGACCGAGCGCTTCGGGGGCGGTGGGTCCGCTCGGGAGCCATCGAGGGAGGCGACGCCAGGTATACACGACGAGGAGGACGAGGGTCACCACATTCGCGAGGGCGTAGGTGAGGAGGGCCTCGGAATAGTCGATCCCGAACGGGGGTAGGACGATCGCGGCCGCGAGAAAGGCGACGAAGAGGGCGGGATTGATGATCTGGATGAACAGGGCGTTCGGGGTCACGTCCTCGAACCCCTGAAAGACCGAGGCGATCAGGTTGGCCACGGTGAACGTGGCCACGGCGACCGGAAAGTACTGCAGCCCGACCCCGATGGCCGGTGAACCGAGGGCCCGGCCGATATCGGTAGCAAAGACCCAGAGCAGCAACGAGGCCACGAGCGCGGCGACCGAACCGATCCACAGGGTTCCGCGCACCATTGTCCGGCGTTCATCGTCGGAGGTAGCGTACGGAATGCTTCGTGCGACCGCGTTCGGAAGCCCCAGGGTGGCGAACGTGGCAAGGACGGCTGCGAGCGTCAGCCCGAACGAGAACGCGCTCCAATCACTCGCCGAGATGCTGCGGACGACGATGACCCGGGAGACGAAGTTGAGCCCCACGAGGCAGAGCGTGGCGACCAGGAGAAACAAGGTCCCGCGAGTGACGCTCGTGAGTCCCTCGCGGACCGCATCCCCGGTTTCAGTGGCCACGCCGTTCGCCACGTCTCCTGCTGGGCTCCCACGGTAAATACGTACCGCTGCGGGAGCAGGAGTTCATTTAGGAGCCCGGGGCTCGCCAGAGCGTGAGCCTGCCCGGCCCGTCCGGGGGCATTTGGGGCCTGGGTCTGCTCGCGTGGGCGCTCGCGGTCGTCGTCCTCGGCGATTTCGTCCGCCAGGTCGGCGGCCGTCTCATCCCTTCGTGGCGGCGACTCGAACCGATCGAACGCGGTCTGACCGATTTCTACCTCGGTGGCGGCCTTCTCTATCTGCTCGCGGCCCTCCCGGTAGGACTGTTCGTCGCGCCGGTCGTGGACGCCCTCCCGCTGGCGGGCGCGGTCGGGCTCGTCGCGTGGGCACTTCTTCGACGACGCGCCTCGGCCACGGCCGACCTTCTCAAGTCGGTCACCGCGCTCCTACGGCCCGCGTCTCTCCTCGTCCTCGGTTCCGCGGCGGCCCTCTACGCCCTCGAGCTCGCGGCCGCGGTTCCGATCGGAACGGGCAACACGTTCGACTCGGGCCTGCTCAGCACTTACACGGCCCTCCTCGTGCAGAACCACACCATCCCGCTCTCCTTCCAGCCGTATGCCACACCCTCGATCCTCTATCCGCAGGGAACGACCGTGTGGCTTGGCTGGGCTCAGGTGGTCTTCGCGCTCCCGCCCGCCCGAACGAGCCTTCTCGTTACGCCCCTGTTCTTCGCGCTCGCCCCGCTCGGGGGGTTCGTGTTCGGTCGCAGGCTCTTCGGAAGCGACCGCGCCGGCGTGGCGACCGCCCTCATGCTCGCCTGGCTCGCCCCGGCCACGCGCGGCATGGTCGCCGGAAGCAACGACTTCGTCTTTGCCTTCCCGCTCGTCCTCGTCCTTTCCGGGCAGGCGGTCGCCTGGCTCCGATCGCCGCCGCCCCACGCCGCCGACGCGGTCGGCTTCGGTCTCTTGGCGGGCTATTCCGCGGCGATGAATCCGGTCGGCGCCGAGTGGCTCTTCCTCGCGCTCCTCGTCGCCGGGGGATTCGCACGCCCGCCCTACGGCGGTCGCATCAGGTCCTGGTTCCTTCGCTGGACGGCTGCCCTGGCGACCACGCTCATCGGGATCGCACCGTCCCTCTACGTACTGGCTCTGGGGCGTTCGAGCCCCGGGTTCGTTCCCGGGGCGGCTGCGGCGCCCGCCGGAAGCCCGGTCGGCATCGGCGGGGCTCAGTTCCTGGGGAGCGTCGACCCATTCCTGTTCCGCGCGGAAGACGTGCAGCTCTCGCCGGTCCCGGCGCTGCGACTCGAGCTCGCGCTCCTCCTCGTCTTCGGGCTCGCATTGCTCCTCCTGTTCGCTCGCTCGTCGGCGTTGGGCCGGTATCTCGAGACGTTCCGCCTCCTGGTCGGAGGAGCGCTCGCTGCGACGGCCACCCTGCTCGCCGTGCTCTGGTGGGCGTCGACCGGCTTCGGCCCGGCGGTCTCCCTCACCCGGATCACGAGCGCAGCGGAGTTGTCGACCTGGTTGTTCACGATGTACGCTTTCATCGCCTCCGTCCCGCTCATTCTCGCCCTGGAACGATTCCACGGGGTACTCACTCGCCCCACCCAGTCCATGGTCGCCTTCGAATCGAGGCCGCCGCGCGCAGATCGTCGAAGTCTCCATCGGGCCGGGCCCTCTCGCGTCCTGGTCCCGCTCGCGGTCGCGTTGGTCATAGTCCTCCCGGGGGTAGCTCTGACCCCGACGGCCCTCTCACCGGTCTGGACGAGGCTCTACCACGACTTCGGCAACGTCACCTCGGACGATTTCGCCCTGCTCGAGTACGCGGGGAGCCACCTGCCTACGGGAGCGCGAGTCCTGGTCGCTCCCGGGAGCGCCGGGGATTTCCTGCCCGGCTACGCCGCGGACCTCGTGATCCTCTACCCGCTCATCCCGGGATGGTCGTGGGTCAATGCCTCGTATCGGGTCCTCGTCGATGAGCTCTCGAACGCGACGCTGGACGCGCGGGGGCTCGGCGCGATGACCGCGCTCGACGTGCAGTACATCGTGGTGACCGGCAACAGCACGGTCCTCTGGCCGGCGTTCTCTCCGGCACCCTTCGCGATGAACCCTGGGGCGTTCCCGGAGCTGTTCCACCAGGGGGACGCCTACCTCTTCGCCCGGACCGGGGGCTGAGGCTCGCCCCGTCGGGGCTCAGACGAACTCGTCGAGCAGCTTGTCCTTCCCGTGGAGGCCCGCCGTCTGCAGGGCGAGCGGCCCGGCCGCGAGGACTTCCTCAAGGTCCTCGTAGGTGGGCCGTTCGGTCTGGTAGAACAGACCGATCGGGATCTTGTCCCCCCATTCGAGAGAGCGCTGCCAGGCCGCGGTGATGTCCGAGGGGTTATGACCGGCGCTCTCGAGCTTGTAGACCCGTTGGCGGAAGAAATCGAACGTGTTGATCTTGTTGTACGTCACGCAGGGGCTGAAGACGTCCACGAACGAGAACCCGTGGTGCGAGATTCCGTTCGCGACGAGGTCGGTAAGGTGCTTCACGTCGCCCGAGAAGCCGCGCGCGACGTACGTCGCGCCGCTCGCGAGCGCGAGGGCGACCGGGTCGATCGGGTTCTCGATCACTCCGTTGGGCGTCGACTTCGTCTTGTGACCCAGGGTCGAGGTCGGGCTCGCCTGGCCGGTGGTGAGCCCGTAGATCTGGTTGTCCATGGTGACGTACGTGAGGTCGACGTTCCGGCGCATCGCGTGCACGAAGTGACCGGCCCCGATGCCGAAGCCGTCGCCGTCCCCGCCGGTGCCGATCACCGTGAGGCTGTGGTTCGCCCACCGAATCCCCTGGGCGACCGGGATGACCCGCCCGTGGATGCCGTGGAACCCATAGGAGGAAAGGAAGTGGGGAAGGTCCGAAGAGCAACCGATCCCGGAGACGAGGACCACGGTATGGCTCGGGATCTTCAGCCGCTTCACGGCCATCTCTACCGCAGCGACCACCCCGAAGTCCCCGCATCCAGGGCACCAGGTCGGCTTCGTATCCGTCTTCCCGATGAGCGGGAGAGGGGTCCCCTCGGGGGTCGGTCGGGGGGCGGAGGAAGCGTCGGCCATCTCAGAACATCTCCAGAGCGCGCCCCACGATCTCGTGCGGGAAGAACGGCTCGCCGTCGTACTTAAGCAGTCGTTCCGAAAGCGTGATCCCGGTCTCCGCACGGAGGAGTCGGCCGAACTGTCCGGAGTAGTTCGCTTCGACGAGGAGGGTCTGCTTCGTCCGTGCGAACGCCGCGCGCACCGCATCGGGATCGAGTGGGTAGACGGCCGGGAACCGAAGGAGGTCGGTCGTCTTTCCACGCGCGGACAGCTCCCCCATCGCATCTCGCACCGCGCCGACCGTGGACCCCCACGCCACGAACGTGAGCGGTGCGTCGGCGGGCCCTTCGAGGACCGGGGGCGGAACGGCCTTCGCGAGCCCCGAGAGCTTGTGCATCCGCTTATCCATCATTCGTTGGCGCTCCGAGACCCACCGGGGAATGCCGGCCCGCACGTCGGAAACGAGGTGACCTTTCTCGTCGTGCTCGTCGGACCCCGCGACGAACTGGAGTCCGGGCTGCCCTGGGATGGCGCGCGGCGAAACGCCCGAGGCGGTGTACTGGTAGCGCTTGTAGTCGTGTCCGTTCGCCGGGACGGTGAACAGCGACGGGACCGGCACGTTCAGGTCGATCTCGGAGCGGTCGACCGTCATCTGGCTTTCCGACAGGTGAAAATCGCTCGCGACGAGGATCGGCGTCTGAAACTCCTCGGCGAGGCGGAACGCGTCCAACATCGCCTGGTAGGCCTCCCAGGGATTCGACGGGGCGAGGATCGCTCGCGGGAACTCGCCCTGGCCGGCCCCGAGCATGAGGTTCAGGTCGCCCTGCTCGGTCTTGGTCGGCAGCCCAGTGGATGGGCCGGAGCGCTGGGAGTCGACCACCACCACCGGGGTCTCGGTCATGCCCGCCATCCCGAGCGCTTCGACCATCAGGCAGAACCCGCCGCCGCTGGTCGCCGTCATCGACCGCACGCCGGCGAACGACGCACCGATGGCCATGTGGATCGCGGCCAGTTCGTCTTCCGCCTGCTTCACCACGATCCCCAGGGACCGGGAGTGGGAGGCCATCCAATGCATGATCGTCGAAGCGGGCGTCATCGGGTACTGGGCGAGGAACTTGCACCCGGCGGCCGCCGCTCCGAGGGCGATCGCTTGGTTGCCGGTCATCAGGAGCTTCGGCTCGGTCCTCCGGGAGAGGACATGCGCATTCGGTTGCGCGTGCTGTGCCGCGAACTGATAGCCATCGGCGCTCGCTCCGAGGTTCCAGTCTACGACCGGGCCGGCCTTTCGTCCGAACGAATCCGCCAGCACTTGCTGGAGTAGTTCGACAGGAATCCCTGCGACGAAGGCCACCGCCCCGACCCCGCCGGCGTTCTGCAGGATCGATTGATTCGTGTACTTCCGGGCGATGGCGAGTGTTGGCACCTCGAGGCGGACCAACCCGTTGGGGAGGTCCGTGCTCGCGACGGTGAACTTCTCCGGGTCGTAGATCACGGTTCCGCCGGGTCGGACCGCGGCCGCGTGGATATCCACGGACGCTCGGTCGAAGGCGTAGAGGATATCGACATGGTCCCCCGGCGAGTACGGGCGACCTTCCGAGGCCCGGGCCTGGTACCAAACGTGGCCGCCCCGGATCACCGACTGGTAGGCGTTCAGCCCGAAGAGGTGGAGTCCCATCCGCGAGAAGCAGCGGGCCACCGACTCTCCGACGGATGCGATCCCGTCGCCGGCCTGACCTCCCACACGGACCGTGATCTCATTCACGCCGGGATTTCAGGGTCCGGGCGTATTAAGCGGTTGTGCGGA
>Ga0187815_10001118_pt1 | contig 12742 bp, 8 predicted proteins | sample NC_S_5_FD_132962 | JGI IMG/M metagenome (GOLD analysis project Ga0187815, IMG submission 132962) | Wetland sediment microbial communities from Neuse River Estuary, North Carolina, USA - ASW-S_5 | ecosystem: Environmental > Aquatic > Freshwater > Wetlands > Sediment | place: USA: North Carolina...
CGCTGCCGGTGCCGCCGGTGCCGCAGGACCTGCCGCCTTTGCCGAAGGGCCGCATCGCCGAGCACGAAGCAAAGCGCATCCTCGGCGCGGCTGGCATTCCGGTGCTCGAGGAGCGACTGGTCATCGACGCCGGGGAAGCGATGGCCGTCGCCGCGCGGCTCGGCGAGCGCCTCGTCCTCAAGATCGTCTCGCCCGATATCCTGCACAAGACCGAGATGGGCGGCGTCATGCTCAACGTGCCGGCGGCCGAGGCGGGCGCCGCCTACGACCGGCTCGTCGATCGGGTCAAGGCGCGGGCGCCTGACGCCAAGATCGAGGGCGTCTTGCTGTCGCCGATGGTCACGGGCGGGGTCGAGGTGATCCTCGGGGTGCAGAACGATCCGGTGTTCGGCCCGGTCGTCATGCTCGGCCTCGGCGGCATCTTCGTCGAGGTCCTGCGCGATGTGACCTTCCGCATCGCGCCGTTCGGGGTCGAGGAAGCGCACCGGATGATCGCCGAACTGCGCGGCGCCGCGATCCTCGCAGGGGCACGCGGCCAGCCCCCCGCTGATCTCGATGCCCTCGCCGCGGCGCTGTCGCGGCTGTCGCTGTTCGCTGCGGCGAAGCGCGCCGAGATCACCAGCATCGACATCAACCCGCTCCTGGTGCGGCCGAAGGGCGAAGGCGCGGCGGCGCTCGACGCCTTGATCCTGACCTCGGACCCAACCCCCGACGATGGCGCTGCGGCACATTAGATCGGAATCCGATGAGATGCGATCACCCCCAATCGTCATCCCCGGGCTTGACCCGGGGATCTCGGGGACGCGCACGGAGATGGCCGGGTCAAGCCCGGCCATGACGAGAGAAAGAGGGCGATTCAACCTGATCGAATCTTGCTCTAGAGCCGCATACTCTCAGGCAGAATCACTCACTCAACCCCTGGGCCGGGCTTAACCTGTGGGCCTTCAGCCCACGGACTTGATCCGGCATCCGCGTCTTCCCACACGGGTGAGGTTGCCGTGATCGATATTTCCGCGGCGAATACAGTCCCCGCCCCACGGTTCCCCAACAATAACCAGAGGATACGCTGAGATGAGAATGACACGTCGCACCCTGCTCTCGCGGGCTTCGATCGCGGCGGCCGGTGCCGTCGCCGCTCCGACGATCCTGCACTGGCCGGCTCACGCCGCCGAATTCACCTACAAATGCGGGACCGCGCTCCCCGATGGCCACCCGATGTGCATCCGCGGCCGCGAAGCGATGGCAAAGATCAAGGAGGAAAGCGGTGGCAAGCTCGACATCACGCTCTACACCAACAGCGTGCTCGGCCAGGACACCGCGATGATCTCGCAGGCGATCGCCGGGGCGCTTGAGATGTATTTCCTGCCGATCGACCTGCTCGCCCCGAAAAACGAGGCCTGCGGAATTTTCGGGGTCGGCTTCGCATTTGATGGCTACAAGCATATCTGGGACGCGATGGACGGCGATCTCGGTAACTATTTGCGAGGGATCGCTGAGCAGATCGGCTTCCATTGTATCGAAAAATGCCCCGATCACGGGTTTCGCCAGATCACGTCAAAGTCGAAACCGATCAACACGCCGGATGACCTCAAGGGGATGAAGATCCGCCTGCCGGTTGCGCCCTACCTGATCGCGCTGTTCAAAGCGCTCGGCGCGTCGCCCACCCCGATCAATTTCGGCGAGGTCTATAGCGCGTTGCAAACCGGGCTGGTCGACGGCCAGGAGAACCCGCTGATCCTGATCGACACCGCCAAGCTCTACGAAGTACAGAAATACTGCGCGATCACCAATCATGTCTGGGCCGGCATCCATTTCTCGTTCTCGAACCCGGCATGGAAGCGGCTGCCCCCCGATTTGCAAGAGCTGTCGACCAAGCATTTCAATGCCGCGGCGCTGACCGAGCGCGAGGACTGGCAGAAGATGACCAAGCAGGAGACCGAGAACCTGACCGGCAAGGGCATGGTCTTCAACACGCCCGACACCAAGCCTTTCCAGGAGGTACTGAAAAAGGCCGGGTTCTTCGGCGAGATGAAGAAGAAATCCGGCGACCAGGCGTGGACACTCCTCGAAAAATATGTCGGCCCCTTGGCATGAGCACCGACGCGCCCGGTTTGGCTGGACCCATCGCTGGGAGCGCGTCTGCGGAGGTGGCGCGAGGCGGCCTGCGCCGCGCTGCCTTCGCCGCCGACAAGTGGATCGGCATCGTCACCGAATTCATCGGCGCGGGGCTGGTGTTGGCCGAGACCTGCATCCTGTTTGCCGGCGTTGTCTCGCGATACGTATTCGATAGCCCGCTGTTGTGGACCGACGAACTGGCAACGTTTCTGTTCCTCTGGCTGGCGATGTTCGGCGCCGTCGTCGCGCTGCGGCGCGACGGACACATGCGGTTGACCACCTTCGCCACCTGGGTCGGACCGGAATGGGGCGGCTGGCTCGGCACGGTGGCCGAGCTGATCGTCATCGTTTTCGTCCTCGAAATCCTCTTTCCGGCGGCGCAATACCTGCAGATCCAGCAGACCACCGAGTTGATCACGCTGCACATTTCCGATGGGTATCGGGTCTTCGCGATCCTGGTCGGGGTCGGGCTGATCGCGACGGTGGCGATGTTGCGGCTTCTCGAATCGACGACATGGCCGCGATTTTTACTGGCGGTGGCGCTGATCGGCGGCATCGCCGTGGGGTTATGGTCGGCACAGTCGCTGTTGGCGGCGATGGGACACGGCAGCCTGATACTGTTCTTCGTCGTGATCGTCGGGGTCTGCGTCATCATCGGCGTGCCGATCGCCTTCACCTTTGGCATCGCGACCTTTTCCTACCTGGCGCTGACGACGCCGTTGCCGCTGGCGATTGTCATTAATCGCATGGATGACGGAATCTCAAACCTGCTGCTGCTCGCTGTGCCGATGTTCGTGTTTCTCGGGTTGTTGATGGAAATGACCGGCATCGCGCGTGTCATGGTCAATTTCCTCGCGACGCTGGTCGGGCATGTGCGGGGCGGGCTCTCGTACGTGCTGCTCGGGGCGATGTACCTCGTCTCCGGCATTTCCGGATCGAAAGCGGCGGACATGGCCGCCGTGGCGCCGATCCTCTTTCCCGAGATGCAACGGCGGGGCATGCACCCGGGCGAGTTGTCATCGCTCTTGGCAACATCGAGCGCCATGTCCGAGACGATCCCGCCCAGCCTCGTCTTAATCACGATCGGCTCAGTCGTGCCGGGCCTTTCGATCGCGGCGCTGTTCACTGGCGGGCTGTTGCCGGCGTTCGTCGCCGCACTAGCCTTGGTTGTCGTCGCGTGGTGGCGCTCGCGTTCCTCCGATCGCGGCGCCGGCGAACGCGCCCCGGCGTCGCTTATGCTGCGGACTTTTCTGATCGCAGTCCCCGGGTTGACCTTACCCTTCGTGATCCGCTTCGCGGTGGTTGATGGTGTTGCCACGGCGACCGAGGTCTCCACCGTTGGCGTCGTCTACACGGCCCTGTTGGGGCTTGCTGTCTACCGAGAATTTGATTGGCGCCGCCTCTATCCGATCCTGGTCGAGACGGTATCGCTGACCGGCGCCGTGATGATGATCATCGGTACCGCGACGGCGATGGCCTGGGCCTTGACCCAATCCGGGTTCTCACTCTGGCTGGTTTCGGTAATGGCCGGCGTGCCAGGCGGCAGCTGGGGTTTTCTCGCGATCACGATCGTGGCGTTCATCGTCCTCGGCAGCGTCCTCGAAGGGCTGCCGGCAATCGTGCTGTTCGGCCCACTCCTGTTCCCGGTAGCGAAGGCAATGGGCGTGCACGAGGTGCACTATGCGATGGTGGTGATCCTGGCGATGGGCATCGGTCTGTTTGCCCCGCCGTTCGGCGTCGGGTTTTACGGCGCCTGCGCAATCGGGCGTACAAACCCTGATGACTCGCTGTGGCGCATCTGGCCCTATATCGGCGCGCTGATCATTTCGCTGCTGATCGTCGCAGCTATCCCCTGGCTTTCAATCGGTTTTTTGTAGTCGACTGACCGGACGCCGCGCCGGCTGTCGATCCGGAACTCATTCCGCGATTCGGTCGGCAAACGCGGCGTTTCGGCCGCGAAGGCGATGGCCGGTCATGTCGGCTCGCGCCGGTGCCAGCCTAACGAAAAATTAACACCGGTTTCCCTAAAAGCTAAGCTGCGATTTTTTGAGGACCAGGAAGTGCGCTTTCGGTACGGCAGGCCGCATCCGGCGACCCCGCGCGGCGCAGAGGATGGCGCAGCGTCGGGGTGGTTCGGGCGCCTGCTCAATTCGATGCTCCTGCAGCATGTAACGGCGGTGGTCTGCACCGTCGCGGTGATCGCTTACAGCGTGAGTGCGTTTGTGCCGATGGCGCCCAACCACCGCGAGCTCTTGATCGCGCTGATCTCGGGCAGCCTCGGCTGGCTCATGCTCGCCTCGCTGGACCGCCAGCAGCGAGCGGTCCGCGAAGTGAGCGCGCGCGAGCAGCAATTGGCCGCACAAAGCGCGCTGTTGCAGAGCACGCTTGAGAACATGGGGGAAGGTCTCAGCGTTTTCGATCGCGATGGGCGACTGATCGCGTGGAACAGCCGGTTCGCCAGATTACTGGCGTTGCCGATCGATCTGGCGAGCGCCTCGCTTTCCGACATTCTGCTGCAGCAAGCGGTGCGCGGCGATTTCGGTCCGGTCGATCCGGTGCCCGAGGCGCGCGAGCGGGCCGAGAGCTTTTACCGCGACGTGCCGGTCGTCAAGGAGCGCACGACCGCGAATGGTCAGGTGCTGCAGATCCGTCGCCGGGCGATGCCTGGTGGCGCGGTCGTAACGATCTATTCGGACATTACCGAGCGCAAGGCCAGCGAAGAAAAGATATTGCAGGCGCTCTCCCAGGCTGAGCTCGCCAATCGGGCCAAAAGCGATTTTCTCGCCAATATGAGCCACGAGCTGCGCACGCCGCTCAATGCCATCATTGGCTTTGCCGAGGCGGTGTCGAGCGAGGTTCTCGGGCCGGTCCGCGATAAGAAGCAGCTCGAATACATCAAGGACATCCACACGAGCGGACTGCTTCTTTTGTCGATCATCAACGATGTTCTCGACATGTCGAAAATCGAGGCCGGCAAGCTCGAACTGACGCGCGAGAGCGTAGCGGTGCAACCGCTGATCGGGGAAGCGGTGCGCATGCTCAGCGAGCGGGCGAAGAACCGCAAGCTCGCACTGGTCGCCACCGTGCCGGAAGACGAGATCTCGGTGTGGGGCGATGAGCGCGCGATCAAGCAGATCCTCCTCAACCTCTTGTCGAACGCGGTCAAGTTCTCGCATGAAGGCGGACGGGTCGACATCCGCGCCTCGCTCGACGAGGCCGGCGACCTGGTGATCGAGGTCGAGGATTACGGTATCGGCATGGCCGAGAACGAGATCGCCCGCGCGTTGGAGCCATTTGGACAGGCCAAGCCTGCAGTGACCAAGTCGCACGGCGGCACGGGGCTCGGGCTGCCGATCGCCAAGGGCCTGACCGCCGCCCATGGCGGCAAGTTGGTCGTCAAAAGCACGCCTCGACGCGGCACACGGGTCACCATCCTGCTGCCGCAGCAAGCAAGATCACCCGAGGCTGCCGCTCAAGATTTGCGCGCGACCGTCGACCCCTCCGGCGCCGAGCGCGCGGTGGCCTAGATTTCTCCGTCTCGCGAGGCCGCGCTCAAGGCTCGGAGACGATGGATTCGATGCCCGTCTCGCTGTCTCCGATGCGAAACACGAAGACGCCGGGAATGATCACGGCGGCGGCAATCGCCATCATCGTGAAGCAATCGGCATAGCCCAAGAGCGCGGCGGATGTCGCGAGCCGTGCCGGCACCGGCGTTCCGGCGGCCACGCGGCTCGATAGAACGGCCGTATGCATCGATATCTTGGCCTGCAGGACGCCGCTCATCAGCGCGACGCCGGAAGCGTAGCCGAGCTGCCGCAAGAGGCTGTACAAGCCGGTCGCATCGGTACGCAGTCCCGCGGCCAAGGTCGAGAAGGCGAGCGTGCTCAGCGGGGTATAAAGCATCCCGGCGCCGATCGCCTGGATCGCGCTGCCGGCAATGATCCAGGCGAGCCCCTGGGCCGGCCGGGTGGCCGACAGGACAATCAGCCCGGCCGCCATCAGCAACCAGCCGCCGATCAGCGGGACCCGGTAGCCGATCATTTCGATCGATTGTCCGATCAGCAGGATCACCGCTGTCATCAAGACCGCCCGCGGCACGATCATGCCGCCGGCCAAGGCCGCGGAGAACCCGAGCGGCCCCTCGCCAAGCAACGGCAGAAACACGATGGTCACGAACAGGATGGCGCTCAACATGAAATTGTAGAACGCGGCGGTGACAAAATTCACATCCCGGAATACCTCGGGGCGGAACGCGGTGAGGCCCTTGCGACGTGCCCGCAGGGCGAGCAGGACGAAGGCGGTCACGGTTATCGCCGCTTCGCCGAGTATCTCGGGCGAGGCAAGCCAGGACCGCTCCACCCCCCTTTGCAGGAAGAGCTGCAGCGCCCCGATGCCGAGCATCAATAGGGGGACGCCGAGAGCGTCGATTCTCAGATCGCGGGCCGTTTCGATCCCCGATGGCAAACGCCAGATGCACCAGATCGCGAACAGGCCGAGCGGGAGATTGATGATGAAAACCCATCGCCATGATGCCAGGTCGGTAATCAGTCCACCGATCGGAGGCCCCAAAATCGGGCCCGCCATCAGCCCGGCTCCGAGGATCGACAGCATCCGGGCGTGCCGTGCCTTCGGATAGATGTCGAGCAGGATGGCCTGCGCCAGCGGATAGATCACCCCGCCCGCCGCGCCTTGCAGTATGCGAAACAGGATGATCGCGGCAAACGACGGAGCGATCGCACAAAGGAGCGACGCGAGGATGAAGGCGCCCACCGCGCCCGGAAACAGACGGCGTGCCCCGTATCCGCGGCGCAGCCATCCGGTGAGCGGCGCCATGACGGCAGTGGCACATAGATAGCCGGTGATCACCCATGTGCCGAGGCCGATGCCGCGGCCGAAATCCTGCTGCAGCTGCGCCAAGGCGACATTGACGATCAGGGCGTCGGCGGCCTGCATCGCCGTCGCCACCATCAGCCCGCAGGTCGCGATCACCCGATCGGAGCGCGCCGGCAACATCGCGGGGTGCGCTAACGCACCGGCGTCCGATGCCGAATCATCGGGCACGGGCGAGCTCGGGCCGAGATTTCGGTACAGGCGGTTGAAAAAACGACGATCGATTCATCGTCTCTTTACCGTGAAGCGACTAAATGGCGGCTCCGGCGCCGTCCCCGGGCGGGGCCGTGATGAAACGGAGGCGAACGTGCAACGGCTAACGATGTTGGTCACCTCGGATGCCCAGTGGGTTATCCCCGAGACGCCGGAATTCTTCGAGGCGCTGGGCGATCCCAACCCGGACTATGACAGTATCGCCTTCGCTGTCAAAAATCTCGGCTTCATCAAGTTCCAGGTGGTGGGAAACTCGATCATTGAGATCGAGCTCCATCCGCGCAATGTCGAATTGCCGGCGCTCCTCGCTGTCCAGCAGGAAATTCTCCGGTCGCAGGTCGGCTTGTTTCGCATCAAATTCTTCGATACCGAATGGCGTTCCGAAATTTCATCGTCGCCTGAACATATAATCGCGCGTCTTTCCGAATTGTGTGCCCCGCTATTCACTTCGCCGAAGACAGAGCGCTTTGTGGTCCAGCCGCAGGATCTGTCGACGTTGTTCAGCGACGAAGAGAATGTGCTGCGGCCCTTGGCGCAAAAATGGCGGGTTTCCTTCGGGCAGTTCGATCCCAGCGTGATCTCTCTGGCGGTGACGCACCGGCTCTTGTCGCGGTTGATGATCGCCGGGATCAGGCCGCACGTGCCGGAACCGCGGTGGCGCTTTATCGGCGACGGGCACACCTGGATCGGCGGGCAATATCAGCATCTCGGCATCGGCGAGAAGGTCGAGAACATGCCCGACAAGGAATATGGCGGATGGGCAAACCAGTTCTACCGGTCCGTCGCGGCTTCCGGGCAGCCGCGCTACGACCTCATCACCGCCTTGGTCGATTACCAGGATGAAGACAGAAAGCGGCGCTCGGTGTGTTACGAGCGGCTGATGCTGCCGTGGAAGACGCCGTCGGACGAGGTGTTCGTGACGATGTGCTCGAGGACGACGTCCAAGGACGGCGTCGCGGTGTCGCTCGGCGCAATGCGCGGCACCTCGGTCGCCAGAAAGCTCGTCAGATCGGCATAGACATCCGCCACGGCGGTATACGAGAGCACCTGTTCGCCGTGCGGCGAGCCTGGATAGAACACGCTGTAGCTTAGGTTGCGCTGGCCATAGCTGTTGGCGAGGCCTTTGTCGACGTTGCTGCGGCCGATATAGCCGACCGCCCAGTCGAGCGGCCAGCGCGAGCAGGCGTAGGCCTTGCCCACTCGCGGGATCAAATGCGACAGGTGGCGCCCGCGAAAATCCGGCCGGACCCAGGACGCGCCGGCGCACGCGACGACCCCGGTGATCAGCTTTGCCGCTTCCGCCGTCACGACGCAGGGCTGTCCCGCATTGCGGCCATACCACACCGAACGCGCCTCATCGGCGAACGTCGTGCCCTGCCAGTTGAAGATGCGGGCGGCCCAGGTGACGACGACTTCCCCGTCCTCGTTCTCGCCGGACACCCAGAACCCGTTCTCCGGATTCAGCTCGGTGCGTTCCGGGTTGAACGAATCGAGAAGCGGGTACCATTTGCCGCTTTTTGCCTGTTGCTGGTTGACCGACAGCAATTCGTCAAAGTCGTAGCGGATCCGCAACGACACGCCGATCCGGCGCGCCGCCTTGTCGCTCTCCAGGAGAAACGGCGCGAGCAGCCGGGCCGGGCCGTGCTTTATCGTGACCGCGTCCGGCAGACGCAGATTGTTCTCGGGGACGATGTTGGGGGAATCGAGCGGCATGGGCAGACCCGCGATCGGCCGCCGTAGAAGGGCAGGCGACCGATATTTTGGTTAACGATTCGTTAGGAATTGATACAAGCTTCGGCGAAAGCAGTCAAGAATTGTCTAAAATGTGCGGCAAGTCCTCGGGGCCCATCATGGTAATTGCGGCGCGCCGTTCGATCGGCCATAGGCGTCCCGCCGGCGCCGTTTATCGTCCCGCCGGCGCCGGTTACCCGGCCCACCACAAGACGATTTCGCTCAGCGCGAGCGCCACGGCGATCACAAAGCCGGCAATCGCGGCCAGCCTCATCGGGCGCCGCCAGCGTGAAGCGGGCGGGGCGCCGCTCGCCACGAACAGCGCCATCACGACCAGGATCAACGCGCTCAGCAGGCGCTGCCGATCGAAGTCGTTCACGTCGGGTGTTTCCCCAGCTTGCTCATGGCGAACCGCCGGGTCTTGCCTATATGCTCGCGCACCAGGTGCGGTGGCCGGCGCGCACGCGCGCGGCACGGCGCCGCGGTGCGAGCGGCCGGGGGTTTGGGAGCGGCAATGAGCGGCAAAGACCAGCTGACCAAGGAAAACCTGAAACAGGCCGTGTGCGAGGCGATCGACCGCCACGGCAACGAGATTATCGAACTCGGCGAGCGGATCCTCCATCATCCCGAGACCGGGTTCAACGAGGCAAAAACCTCGGCGCTGGTCGCCGAGCGGATGGCGGCGCTCGGCCTCATGCCGCAAACCGGCCTCGCGCTGACCGGGGTCAAGGGCCGGATCCGCGGCCGCATGCCCGGGCCGCGCCTCGCCTTCATCGGCGAGCTCGACAGCCTGCGCACCTCCGACCACCCGCTCGCTGACCCGCATACCGGGGCCGCGCACAGCTGCGGCCACAACGCCCAGGTCGCCGGCATGCTCGGGGTTGCGATGGGGTTGTCGGCGATCGGCGCGGCCGAGCACCTCGCCGGCGAGCTGGTGTTTTTCGCCGTGCCGGCCGAGGAATTCATCGATGTCGAGGAGCGCCTCAGGCGGCGCGACAAGGGCGAGATCGAATTCCTGCTCGGCAAGCCGGAGCTCGTCGCCAAGGGCCATTTCGACGACATCGACATGGCGATGATGATCCACGCCGGCTCGCACGATCAGATGACAAAGCGCTCCTACATCGCCGACTCGTCGAATGGCGCGCTCGTCAAGATGATCCGCTTTATCGGCCGCGCCAGCCACGCCGGCGGCGCCCCGCAGCACGGCATCAACGCGCTCTCCGCGGCGATGCTCGCCTTGCAGGCGATCCACGCCCAGCGCGAGACCTTCTGGGACAAGGACACGGTGCGCATCCATCCGATCATCACCAAGGGCGGCGATGCGGTCAGCGTCGTCCCAGCCGAAGTGACGATGGAGACCTTTGTGCGCGGCGGCTCGCGCGAGGCGATCATCGACGCCAATATGAAGGTCGATCGCTGCCTCAGGGCCGGCGCGATGGCGATGGGCGCCGAAGTCGAGATCACCACGATCCCGGGCTATCTGCCGCAACGCAACGAGCGGCGGCTCGGCGAACTCTTCGGCGCCAATGTCGAGCGGCTGTTCGGCGCGGGCTCGTTCGATATCGGCGGCCATCGCACCGGCTCGACCGACATGGGCGACATCGCCCATATGATCCCGGTCATCCACCCCTATGTCGCCGCCGCGCTCGGCAAGACGCACGGCGCGGATTTTCGCATCAACGAGCCCGAGCACGCCTATCTGACCCCGGCCAAGCTCCTGGCGATGACCGCGATCGACCTGCTCTACGACGACGCCGCCCCGGCCCGCGACATCCTCGCCGACTTCCAGCCGGCAATGGCCAAGGACGAATACCTCCAATTCGCCCGCGGCCTGTTCAAGACCGAGCGATTTGGGCCAGAGGGGTGACCGCTTTATCACGCCGCTCTCGCCCGATTGCGGGCGGCACCGGAATTGGCATCAGGACAAGCCCTGCGCGTCCCCCTCCGCCGCCGCGGCCAGCGACCAGGTGGTAGCCCCGCCCCGATAGCGATCTTTCAGTTGCTCGCGCCTGGGTTGCCGGTGCACGGTCTGTCCGTATAAAAAGCCGGGGTTGCGCGCGTGAAGGAAAACTTCCGTGCCGGATGGGTGGGCGGTTTACTGCTGTCGGCAGTGCTTCCGATTTGGCACGTCGCCGCTTACTCGCAGCCGCAGGTCGATCGGTGCGCCAGCAACGACCGGAATATTGCTCTGGACCAGAGGATCGAGGCCTGCACGGCAGCGATCGCGTCGGGCAGATGGAGCGGACCGGGGCTCGCCTGGGCCTACAACAATCGCAGCCTCGCCTACATCCTGCAGGGCGACTACGATCGCGCGATCGCCGACGCTGACGAGGCGATCCGGCTCGATCCCAATGACGCCGTAGCCTTTAACAATCGCGGCGTTGGCTATGGAGGGAAGGAGGTGTACGACCGCGCCATCGCCGATTACAACGAGGCGATCCGGATCGACCCGAGCTATGCCCTTTCTTTCAAGAACCGCGGCAGCTTCTACCAGCGCCGAGGCGATCTCGATCGAGCCATTGCCGATTACAGCAAGGCCGTTGAGCTCCAGCCGACCTTTGCAATGGCTTTCGCGGACCGAGCCAGCGCCTACCAGGAAAAAGGTGATTTCGACCGCGCCGTCGCCGATTTCGGCACGCTGATCCGTCTGTCGCCGCGGGACGCAAAGGCCTTCTACAGCCGCGGCGTCGCATACCACCTGAGCGGCGATCTCGACCGCGCGCTGGCCGATTACAATGAGGCCATCGCGCTCGACCCGGCCAATTTCTTCGCCTTCAACAACCGGGGCGTCATCTACCGCGCCAAGGGCGACCTCGACCGCGCCATCGCCGACTACGACGCGGCGATCCGGCTCGATCCAAACGAGGCCACGTTTTACTACAACCGCGGCAATGCCAAGGTCTTCGCGGGGTCGTTGCCCGCAGCGCTGGCCGATTTCAACCGGGCAAAGGAGCTGAAACCGCGATCGGCCTATGTTGCCCTATGGATCGACATCCTGGCCCGCCGCAGCAACCTGCCGAGCGAGCTTGCCGCAGACACCGCACAGCTCGACATGGACCGGTGGCCCGCGCCGCTCGTGCGCCTCTATCTTGGTCAGGCGACACAGAGTGAGGTGCTTAGCGCCCTTGCCGCCAATGCCGACGGAAAAATCAAGACCGAGCAATTGTGCATGGCATATTTCTTTGGCGGCGAGCTGGCCCTGGCCCAGGGCGCGAAGGACGAAGCGGCGCGGCTGTTTCGCCTCGCGGTCGCGGGCTGCACAACAGACCCGCTTCCCCGGAGCGACGCCATCAGCGAGCTCAAGACGCTCGGCGCCGCACCCTGAAAGCTTGCCTCGGTGAGGTCCGCTCGCAGCGCGTCTTGCCCGTTGCGTATCGGCCGTCCCTCTCGCACAAATTGTGCGGATTGTTGACAAAACTCGAGGGGAGCACCGAACGTGGCGTCTGCCGCTCCGCCCGCCACCGCCTTGCCCGAGACGGAATACGACCTCAACATCCACGACGGCGAGGTGGCGACGATCTTTCGCTTGAGAGATCACGGCGTCCGGCTCACCGGCGACCGGATTGAATGGCGCATCGACGGGCAGCCACAGAATGCGGTGCTCGCCGATATCCGGGCGATCCGGCTGACCACCGAGGTGGAGACATCGCGGGGGCCGATCGGGGCGACCTCGTGCCGAATCCGCTTCAGCGGCGGTCGGGCGGTCACCGTGTTCGGCGGCAATTCGCTGAGCCCTGATGCCGCGGCGCGGCGGGCGCGCTACGAGTCGTTCGTGGCCGATCTGCACCGCCGC
>Ga0187815_10001119_pt1 | contig 12739 bp, 12 predicted proteins | sample NC_S_5_FD_132962 | JGI IMG/M metagenome (GOLD analysis project Ga0187815, IMG submission 132962) | Wetland sediment microbial communities from Neuse River Estuary, North Carolina, USA - ASW-S_5 | ecosystem: Environmental > Aquatic > Freshwater > Wetlands > Sediment | place: USA: North Carolina...
GCTCAGGCCGCTGATCACAATGCTGCTCGACGCCGGCTGCGAGATCCGCGGCGACGCCGCGGTCTTAGCGGTTGACCGGCGCGTCAAGCCAGCGACCGAACAAGACTGGAGCACGGAATATCTGGACGCCATTCTCACCGCCGGCGTCGTCGACGGCGTCGATGCCGCGATCGCGCATATCGAACGCTACGGCTCGCATCATACCGACGCGATCGTGAGCGAAGACCGCAAGGCGGCGGAAAAATTCTTGCGCGAGGTCGATTCGGCCATCGTGTTGCATAATGCGTCGACCCAGTTCGCCGACGGCGGCGAGTTCGGCTTCGGCGCCGAGATCGGCATTGCCACCGGGCGGCTCCACGCCCGTGGACCGGTCGGTGTCGAACAGTTGACCAGTTTCAAATACCGCATACGCGGCAACGGACAGACGCGGCCGTAATTGATCGCCGGCGGCCGGCGGCGATGCGCGGGAGGGGCCTCGTTTCGAAGTCATGAACGACGAGTCGTTTCCCTTGCGCCCGGTCGCCACCCGGTTCGACCGGCGCGGCCGTCCGGTTTTGCCTCCCTATGCACGCGGCATGCGCATTGGATTGTTTGGCGGCACCTTCGATCCGCCGCACGCCGCGCATCGCGCCGCTTGCCTATTGGCGATGCGGCGGATCGGGCTTGATCGGGTCTGGTGGCTCGTCACCCCCGGCAATCCGCTTAAGGACACCCGCGGCCTGGCGCCGCTCGCCGAGCGACTCGCCGCCGCGCGCAAACTCGCCCGCCACGCTCGCATCGACGTTACCGGTCTCGAAGCCGATCTCGGCATTACCTATACGTTTGCCATCATCACTTATTTGATCCGGCGCTGCCCCGGCGTGCACTTTGTCTGGATCATGGGCGCCGACAATCTCCGTAGCTTTCATCGCTGGCAGCGCTGGCGCGACATCGCCCGCTTGGTGCCGATCGCGGTGATCGACCGCTTGGGGCCGAGCCTTTACTCGATGGCGGGCGCCGCCGGGCAAGCCCTGGCCTGGGCGCGGCTCCCCGAATCGGCCGCCAGAACCCTGCCACAGCGCCGCCCGCCGGCCTGGATCTATCTGCACGGGCTCAAATCGCCGCTGTCGTCGACGGCTTTGCGCGCCGCGCGTGCTCTGGGGCGCCGCAAATGACAGTTGTTTGAAGGAAGCGGGTTGAAACTGTTAAGGCCGCGTGACTATCTTTACCTTGTGGGGATTCGCGGGGCTGAAGCGATGGCGCAACGCGGGTGCCGATTTAGCGTCACAGGAATGCGGTAAGCTGCCTTAAGTACGGAAAGTTGGACAAGGAACCTGGAGCGAAAGGATCACGAACCCTGTCACCAGTCGAACTCTCACGGGCCGAACGTCGCGCGTCCGAAACGGTCTCCAGAATGCGTCTTGACGCCGAGGAGATCCTCCGATTGGTCCTCCACCGCCTCGACGACATGAAGGCCGAGGACACCCTCACCATCAATCTTAAAGACAAATCTTCGATCGGCGACTACATGGTCGTGTCTTCCGGCCGGTCGCATCGCCATGTCGGATCGGTAGCCGACAGGGTGGTCGAAGATTTGCGCAAGGTCGGCGTTCGCGCCCAGGTCGAAGGCATGCCGCATTGTGATTGGGTGCTGATCGACGCCGGTGACGTGATCGTCCACGTCTTTCGGCCGGAAGTGCGAGATTTCTATAATCTCGAAAAAATGTGGATGGCCGGACGACCGCGCGGCGCGCAAGCTGGCTCCGTCGCGCTTGGGGTTCCCATCGCGTGATGCTCCGGCTCGGCCGGCCGCTGAGCTCTTGGCCGCGGAATACTTGGCCGCAGAATGCTTGGCCACGGAATAAACAGTGAGCCAGGCCCTATCGCCGCGAATTGTCCGGTGCGGCGGTTCACCTGCGATCCTGATCCAGCCTATCATAACCGAGTCGCTTCGGGCCTTTTCCCGCGGCGCCTGACAATGACGGACGGCAAGAGGTCCGCTCATGCGCGTGATCGTCGCCGCGGTCGGCCGGCTGAAGCAGGGAGCCGAGCGGGAACTCGCCGCGGCCTATCGCAAGCGCGCCGAAGCCCTCGGCCGTTCGCTGGGGCTGCGCCAGATCGAAGTCATTGAAATCCGCGAGAGCCGGGCGCGCGAGCCGGAGCGGCGCCGCACCGAAGAATCGATTGCGATCGCCAACATTCTCCCCGACGGCGCCGTGATTATTGTTTTCGATCAGGCCGGCGAGAATATCGACAGCCCGGGACTGGCCGCATTGCTAAAAAAATGCCGCGAGGAGAACCGCGCCGCCCTGTGTTTCGTGATCGGCGGGGCCGACGGCATTACGCAAAGCCTGCGCGGGCGCGCCAGGCACGTCTTGGCCTTTGGCGCGGCGACTTGGCCGCATCAGCTCGTCCGCATTATGCTGCTCGAGCAGCTCTACCGCGCCGGCACCATTCTCGTCGGCCACCCTTACCATCGCGGCTGAATGGGTTTACGGCGGCTTTCGTAAAGGTTAGCGGGCGAATTGTGACGGCGGCATGCCGCACCTGTCGCATTCCGGTCGTAACCTAGCCCGCTTTTTCCGTTTTACTTGCCTTACTGAGGGCCGCCTCTACCTTGCAACCGATGATTCTCCGACGGTCGAGCCGAACCGATCCGCGCCTGGTGCTCGGTTCGGCATTGGCATTTGTGTTGCCGATCGGGGTGCAGCTAGCGCTAAATTCCAGCGTCAGGGCGCAAGCCGTCCCGCAGCCCGCCGCCGACCAGGCGCCCAATTCGGCCGACGCGCTCAAGCGGCGCGACCAGGATTTGGACGCGGCACTGGCGCGAGCACGCGATTCCGCCGACGCGCAAACCAAACTGCGCAGCGAAATTGAAGCGCTCGGCCAGGATCGCCGCAAGTTCAATGCGCAACTGATCGATACGGCGGCGCGGGTGCGCGACGTCGAGGCCAATATCAATGCGAGCCAAACCCGGCTCGATACGCTCAATGAGCAGGAACACGCGTTGCAAAAATCGCTCGATCAGCGGCGCGCCGTGATCGTTGAAGTGATCGCCGCGTTGCAACGGATGGGCCGCCAGCCGCCGCCTGCTCTGGTCGTCAGCCCCGAAGACGCATTGCGCGCGGTCCGTACCGCGATCACGCTCGGCGCCGTTCTACCGGAAATGCGCAGCCAGGCCGACGCGCTCGCCGGCGACCTTGCGGCGCTATTGAACGTGCGCAAAGAGATCGTCGCGCAGCGCGACCGGCTCACGGGCGAACTTGATCTGCTTGGCCGCGAACAACTTCGCGTGAGCCTATTGATCGATCAACGGCAGAAAAAGCAGACCAATGCCGAGCAGGCGTTGGCCGGCGAGCGCCAGCGGGCCGCCGACGTTGCGCGCCAAGTCGATAGTATCAAGGACCTGATCGCCGAGCTCGAAGCCGGGCTCGACAGCGCAAAGCGCGCGACGCGGGACGCCGATCGGGGAATTGCCAACGATGCGACGCATCCGGAACTCGCCGCATTGAGCGACCCCGGCCGCCTAACGCCAGCGGTTGCGTTTGCCGATATGCGCGGGCATCTGCATTTGCCGGTCAATGGCGCTCGGATTCGGGAGTTCGGCGGCCCAGACGGCTTGGGCGGAACTCAAAAAGGCCTATCCATCGCCGCCCGGGCGGGCGGCGAGATTACCGCGCCCTGCGACGGTTGGGTTGTTTACGCCGGACGGTTTCGCAGCTATGGGCAACTCTTGATCCTCAATGCCGGCGGCGGCTATCATGTGCTGCTGGCGGGGATGGAGCGGATTTCCGTCGATCTGGGGCAGTTCGTCCTGACCGGTGAGCCGGTAGCGGTGATGGGTGGCGGATCACAAGCGTCCCCGACCGGCGCGTCCGGTCCCAAGCAACCCGTCCTCTATGTGGAGTTCCGCAAGGACGGCGCTCCTGTTGACCCCAGCCCGTGGTGGGCGACTAACGAAGGCGAAAAGGTTCGCGGATGATGCGCAAAACTTCACTGCTCTTTCTCGGTGCACTGGCTGGCGTGTTGGTAACACTGATGATCACGCAGCCGCACGCCTTGCTGGTTGGCTCGGCGGCGCGCGCGGCGGTTACCGACACCTACCGGGAGCTCAACCTGTTCGGCGATGTGTTCGAGCGCGTGCGCGCCGACTACGTCGAAAGACCGGACGACAGCAAGCTCGTGGAATCGGCCATCAATGGCATGCTGGCCGGGCTCGATCCGCATTCGAGCTACATGGACCCCAAGAGCTTCCGCGACATGCAGGTGCAGACCCGCGGTGAGTTCGGCGGGCTTGGCATCGAGGTCACGATGGAGGACGGCCTGGTGAAGGTGGTCGCTCCGATCGACGATACTCCCGCGGCCAAGGCCGGCGTCATGGCCAATGACATCATCACGCATCTGGACGATGAGGCCGTGCAGGGGCTCACCCTCAATCAGGCCGTCGACAAGATGCGCGGCCCGGTGAACACCAAGATCAAGCTCACGATCATGCGCAAAGGCGCCGACAAGCCGATCGAGGTCTCGATCGTTCGCGACATCATTCGGGTGAAGTCGGTGCGCTGGCATCCGGAAGGCGGCGACGTCGGTTACATTCGCATCACGCAATTTAACGAGCAGACCACCGACGGGCTCAAGCAGGCGATCAACGAGCTCAACGCGCAACTCGGAGGCGCCGACAAGGTCAAGGGTTACGTGGTCGATCTGCGTAACAATCCGGGCGGCTTGCTCGACCAGGCGATTTCGGTCTCCGACACCTTCCTGGAGAAGGGCGAGATCGTTTCGACCCGCGGCCGCAACCCGGAAGAGACGCAGCGCTTCAACGCGCGGCCCGGCGACATGACCAAGGGCAAGCCGGTGATCGTTCTGATCAACGGCGGTTCGGCCTCGGCGTCGGAAATCGTCGCCGGCGCGCTGCAGGACCATAAGCGCGCAACGCTGATCGGCACGCGCTCGTTCGGCAAAGGTTCGGTGCAGACCATCATCCCGCTTGGCGCGGGCAACGGTGCGCTGCGCTTGACGACGGCGCGCTACTACACGCCGTCGGGGCACTCGATCCAGGCCAAGGGCATCTCCCCGGATATCGAGGTGCTGCAGGACGTTCCCGATAGCTTAAAGGCGCAGACCGATTCCAAGGGCGAAGCCTCGCTGCGCGGCCATCTCAAGGCCGAAGGCGCCGAGGAAACCGGCTCGCAGTCCTACGTGCCGCCGAACGAATCGGACGATAAAGCGATCAAGATGGCGCTTGACCTGTTGCGCGGAACGGCGAGCAACGCCGCATTCCCGCCGAATCCGAAAGCGGCGGTTCCGAACTGATCAAATAAGCGCCAAGTAAGCGCCAAACAAAGCGAAGACCGGGGCGGCCATGTGCCGCCCCGATTTTTTTCGTTGTTTGCGCCGCAAATGCCAGGCCAGCCGCCGCTAGGCAGGACGACCAGCTGCGGAATTGCCGTGATATGCTGGCCGTCGTGATTCGCGTATTGCACGTTGCGCGGGGTTGCGGGTTTAGGCGAAACCGAACGCGCTGATCGGGAACGGGATCGCGCATGACGATGAATGACCTGACAGCGCCGCTTGGACAGGATCCGAGAAGACATCGGCGCGCGATCACGGTCCCGGCGGAGATCATCGCGCTGGCGCTCGGCCTGTTCTTCGGTGCGTTTGTGTTGTGGGCCGTGACCGCCGAAGACCGTTCGGGCGGTGAGCCCATGGCGGTGGCGCCAGCGGATCTGCGCATCGCCAAAAAGAGCCCGGAGGTCATCGCGGTACCGCAAGCTGCGGCCCCAATTGATTCCACCCAGCCCGCCACAACAGCAACACTGCCGCCACCCGCTCCGGCAAAATCGCCGAGCGGTGTGACGGTTACGATTGTCGACGGCAAGACCGGCGCCAAGCGCGAGGTCATTGTGGCGGCGCCGTCGCAGGCGGCGACGGATGCCGAGCGCGCACGGCCCGACCAGAACAACGCCGACACGACCGGTCAGCTTCCAAGGAAGCGGTGATCGCCAACGATCCAAAAATGGCGCGGTTTCTCCGGCCGCAGCGGTACAGCACTGATGACAGGGCCGGGCAAAGTTAGGATCATCCAAGGTTCCTCGTGTCGGTCGCTTCCAACCCGTCGCTGTCGCAATGCGCGTTGAAGATCTGCCCTACCGTCCCTGCGTCGGCGTTGCGCTGCTCAATCGCGACGGCCGCGCGTTTATCGGCCGGCGCATTGACGGGCCGGAGCACGTTGATCTCCGACATTCCTGGCAAATGCCGCAGGGCGGCATCGATGCCGGCGAAGACCCGTGGCGGGCGGCGCTGCGCGAACTGCGCGAGGAAACCAATATCCGCTCGGTCGAGCGGCTCGGCGAAATCGCCGAATGGCTGCGTTACGACATTCCACGCGAGCTGATCGGCCAGGCCTGGAAGGGCAAATATCGCGGTCAGGCGCAGAAATGGTTTGCGCTGCGCTTTACCGGGGAGGAAAGCGAAATCGATGTCGAACATCCGGACGGCGCGCACGAGGCGGAATTTGCCGCGTGGCGCTGGGAGGCGCTGGAGAAGATTCCGCGCCTGATCGTGCCGTTCAAGCGCGCGGTCTATGATCGCGTGGTGGAGGAATTCGCGAAATTTGCCGGAATGAACTAAGCGCTATTGCGTCAACGCGGCCTGCAGGCCGCGCAGCTGGTCGAGACGGCGCACGAGTTTGTCGCGCTGCGCGTCGTCCTTGCAGTCGGCGATGTCTTCTTCGGTGTCTCTGATGTCGTCTGCCAGCAACTGAAGGTCGAAATCCTCGCGCGCCCCGGCACGGTCGGCGAGCACGGTCAGTCCGCTGGGTCCCATTTCGGCAAAGCCGCCGACCACGACGACCGGTTCGCGCCGACCCTCGCGCATGATAGTGACAATGCCCGGCCGCAGCAGTGTGACCATCGGCGCATGCCCGGGCAGCACGCCGAGATCGCCTTCGATGCCGGGCAGATCGACCTGATCGACATCACCGGAGAACAGCACGGTTTCCGGCGATACGAACTCGAAATGTAGTCCAGCCATTGCGTCCTGCTCTTTCGACGCGCGGTGTTACGCCGCTGCGGCGAGTTTCTTGCCCTTCTCCACCGCCTGTTCGATGGTTCCGACCATATAGAAGGCCTGCTCCGGCAGGTGGTCGTATTTGCCTTCGCAGAGCCCCTGGAAGCCGCGGATGGTATCGGCGAGCTCGACGAACACGCCGGGCGAGCCGGTGAACACTTCGGCGACATGGAACGGCTGCGATAAGAAGCGCTCGATCTTGCGCGCCCGCGCCACCGTCAGCTTGTCCTCTTCCGACAATTCATCCATGCCGAGGATGGCGATGATGTCTTGCAGCGCCTTGTAGCGCTGCAAGATCTGCTGCACGTTGCGCGCGATCTGATAGTGCTCTTCGCCGACGACGAGCGGCGACAACATCCGCGACGTCGAATCGAGCGGATCGACGGCGGGATAAATTCCCTTTTCCGCGATCGAGCGCGACAGCACGGTGGTAGCGTCGAGATGGGCGAACGATGTCGCGGGCGCCGGATCGGTAAGGTCGTCGGCAGGAACGTAGATCGCTTGCACCGAGGTGACGGAGCCTTTGGTCGTGGTGGTGATGCGCTCCTGCAGCGCGCCCATATCGGTGGCCAAAGTCGGCTGATAGCCGACCGCGGACGGAATACGGCCGAGCAGCGCCGAGACTTCCGAGCCCGCTTGGGTGAAGCGGAAGATGTTGTCGACAAAGAACAGCACGTCCTGACCCTGATCGCGAAAATATTCAGCGACCGTGAGGCCGGTCAGCCCGACCCGGGCGCGCGCCCCCGGCGGTTCATTCATCTGGCCGAAAACCAGCGCGCATTTTGAGCCTTCGACCGAGCCTTCCTTGGGATCCTTGTTGACCTTGGACTCGATCATCTCGTGATAGAGGTCGTTGCCCTCGCGCGTGCGCTCGCCGACGCCGGCGAACACCGAATAGCCGCCATGGGCCTTGGCGATATTGTTGATGAGTTCCTGAATGATCACGGTCTTGCCGACGCCAGCGCCGCCGAACAGTCCGACCTTGCCGCCTCTGGCATAGGGCGCCAAGAGATCGACCACCTTGATTCCAGTCACCAGGATTTGCGCTTCGGTCGATTGCTCGGTGTAGCTCGGCGTCGGTTGATGGATCGCGCGCGTTTCGACGCCTTTGATCGGACCCGCCTCGTCGACCGGCTCGCCGATCACGTTCATGATCCGGCCGAGCGTGCCGGGACCGACCGGAACCGCGATCGGCTGGCCGGTATCGGCCACTTCCTGCCCGCGCACCAAGCCTTCGCTGGAGTCCATCGCCACGGTGCGCACGGTCGATTCGCCCAGGTGCTGGGCCACTTCGAGTACCAGGCGGTTGCCCTGGTTCTGAGTTTCCAGCGCATTGAGGATCGCGGGCAGATGATCTTCGAAATGCACGTCGACCACCGGGCCGATGACTTGGGTGACGCGTCCGACGGATTGAGCCATGGTCAGGTCCTTGTCAGAGTTCTTATCGGTTGGTCAGAGCGCTTCGGCGCCGGAAATGATCTCGATCAATTCCTTCGTGATCATCGCCTGGCGCGTGCGGTTGTAGAACAGCGTTTGGCGGCGAATCATGTCGCCGGCGTTGCGGGTCGCATTGTCCATCGCCGACATCTGCGCGCCGTAGAACGAAGCGGAATTTTCAAGCAGCGCGCGGAAGATCTGCACCGCGACGTTGCGCGGCAACAGATCGTTGAGAATGTCTTCAGCCTCGGGCTCGAACTCATAGACCGCTCCGCACAGCGCATCGGCGGATTTTTGCTCGAATACCGGCGGAATGATTTGCTGCCCGGTGGGAATTTGCGCGATCACGGATCGGAAGCGCGAGAAGAACAGGGTGCAGACATCGAACTCGAATTTGTTGAACAGCGCGATGATTTTTTCGGCGATGGCTTCGGCGTTCTCAAAATGCAACACGCGCACCGAACGAAGATCGACCGTTTCGACGATCTGCTTGGGAAACAGCCGCCGCAACTGATCGTAACCCTTGCGGCCGACGCAGAAGAATTTGACCTCCTTGCCTTCGGCGGCAAGCGCGGCGGCGCGTTCGCGGGCCAGCCGCACGATAGCGGAGTTGAACGGACCGCACAGGCCGCGCTCGGCCGTGCAGACCAGCAACAGGTGTTTCTGGTCGCTGCCGGTGCCGCGCAGGAGCCGCGGCGCGCTCTCGACCGCCGCCACGGAGGCCGCGATGTTGCCAAGCACCGTGTCCATGCGAGCGGCATAGGGGCGCGCCGCCTCCGCGGCGGCCTGCGCGCGGCGCAATTTCGACACCGCGACCATTTGCATGGCCTTGGTGATCTTTTGCGTCGCCTTGGTCGCGGCGATGCGGTTGCGCAGGTCTTTGAGTGAGGCCATCGCCTACACCTTTTCCCTTCCCCCTTGAGAGGGAGGCAACAAAGTCTTGCTTATACCTGTCACGCGAACGTCCGCGCGTAATTGTCGACGACAGTCTTGAGCTTGCCCGCCATTGCGTCGTCGAGATCGCGCGAGTCGCGGATCGACGCGAGGACATCGGCGTGCTGGCTGCGCAACAGCCCCAGCAGCCCCTCCTCGAACGCGCGCACGCGCTCGACCGGCAGCACATCCAAATAGCCGTTGACGCCGGCATAGATCACGCAGACCTGCTCCTCCATGCGCAGCGGCGAGAACTGCGGCTGCTTGAGGAGTTCGGTCAGCCGCGCGCCGCGATTGAGAAGCCGCTGCGTGGTGGCGTCGAGATCGGAGCCGAACTGCGCGAACGCCGCCATTTCGCGGTACTGGGCGAGCTCGCCTTTGATGCGGCCGGCGACCTTTTTCATCGCCTTGGTTTGGGCGGCGGAGCCGACGCGCGACACCGAAAGCCCGACATTCACCGCCGGCCGGATGCCCTGATAGAACAGATCGGTTTCGAGAAAGATCTGGCCGTCGGTGATCGAAATGACATTGGTCGGAATATAGGCGGAGACGTCGTTGGCCTGCGTCTCGATGACCGGCAGCGCCGTGAGCGAGCCGGCCTTGTAGTCGTCGTTCATCTTTGCCGCGCGCTCCAACAGCCGCGAGTGCAGATAGAACACATCGCCTGGATAGGCTTCGCGGCCGGGCGGGCGCCGCAGCAAGAGCGACATCTGGCGGTAAGCGACCGCCTGCTTGGAAAGGTCGTCATAGATGATGACCGCATGCATGCCGTTGTCGCGGAAATATTCGCCCATGGCGCAGCCGGAGAACGGCGCCAGATATTGCATCGGCGCCGGATCCGAAGCGGTGGCGGCGATAATGATCGAGTAATCGAGCGCGCCGTTTTCTTCCAGCACCTTGACGAATTGCGCGACCGTCGAGCGCTTCTGTCCGACCGCGACATAGACGCAGTAAAGCTTGATCTTCTCGTCGCCCGAGGCATTGAGCGATTTTTGATTGAGGATGGAGTCGAGCGCGATCGCGGTCTTGCCGGTCTGGCGATCGCCGATGATCAGTTCGCGCTGGCCGCGGCCGATCGGAATCAAGGCGTCGATCGCCTTCAATCCGGTCGCCATCGGCTCATTCACCGATCGGCGCGGGATGATTCCGGGCGCCTTGACGTCAACGCGCGCCCGGTGTTCCGCCTTGATCGGGCCCTTGCCGTCGATCGGATCACCGAGCGCGTCGACGACGCGGCCGAGCAAGCCCTTGCCGACCGGCACTTCGACGATCGCCCGCGTACGCTTGACGGTCTGGCCTTCCTTGATTTCACGGTCATTGCCAAAAATCACGATGCCGACATTGTCGCTTTCGAGATTGAGCGCCATGCCGCGCACGCCGCTTTCAAACTCGACCATTTCGCCGGCCTGCACATTGTCGAGCCCGTAGACGCGCGCGATACCGTCGCCGACCGACAACACCTGCCCGACCTCGGAAACCTCGGCCTCTTGTCCGAAATTTCTGATCTGCTCTTTGAGGATTGCGGAAATTTCCGCGGCGCGGATATCCATTAGCGAGCCTCTTTCATCGCGTGCTTGATGGCATTGAGTTTGGTGCGGAGCGAGCTGTCGACCATGCGGCTGCCGAGCTTGACAACGAGTCCGCCGAGAATGGTCGGATCGACCTTGACGTCGAGATCGATGTCTTTACCGGTGACCGATTTGAGCGCGGCGCGCAGCGCATCGACATGCGCATCCTTGAGCGGTTCGGCCACAGTCACCGCGGCTGTGGCTTCGCCTTTGTGCTGGGCGACCAGTGCGCGGAATGCCTTGATCATGTCGCGCACCGCGAACAGCCGCCGGTTGGACGCGGCGAGCTTGAGGAAATTCGCCGCGAGGCCGCGGATGCCGGCCCGTTCGAGCACGGCTGAGAGAGCCTGCAATTGTTCTTCGGCGGAAAATACCGGACTGCGCACGAGCCGGGTCAGGTCGGCGCTGTCGGCGACGAGCGCATCGAAGCGATCAAGGTCGGCCTTCACCGCCTCGATCGCGTTCGTCTCCAGCGCGAGGTCGAACAAAGCGGTCGCATAGCGGCCGGCCATGCCGGACAGGACGGGTGTTTCGGCTGCCAAAGTCTGTGCTCGCTGCGCTTACTCGATCGCGGTGTTCTTGAGCTTCTCCGCAAGACCCGCAACCGGCGCGCATGGTCGGCACAAGCCACTGGCACTCAAGCGGAATTCAAGCGGGACTGTCATCTGCCGGGCGCGGCCTGAGGCCGCGTCCGGACATCGCCGGGTTGCTAACATGAAGCGAAATGCGGTGCAACAACAGGCGCCCGCGCGAAAAGCCCAGAAGCATTCCAAATCCGAAACCGTGACCGGCTGCATCCGTAGCGCCCGCCAAGGCAACGCTACCAAGACAGCACGCGGCGGTCCTGCTATCACCCGGCGCGGAAAGGCTGCAATGGCAATGGTCAAACGTCCGGCGAAATCTGCTTCCCGCAAATCGACTTCCCAAAAGCCCGCCGCCAAATCAGTGATGCTGCCGACCGATCGGCTCGCTTATTCGCCGATCACCGATCGGGCGCCGCTCAAACTGCCGAACGGCGCCCGCATGGCGGTGTGGGTCGTTATCAATGTCGAGGAGTGGGATGCGACCCAAGCGATGCCGCGCACCGTGATCACCCCGCCGGCCGGCGGCGCGCCAATGCCCGACGTGCCGAACTGGGCTTGGCACGAATACGGCAATCGCGTCGGGTTCTGGCGGTTCGTTGAAATATTCGACGCCTTCGCAATACCCGGCGTGCTTGCCATCAACGGTTCGGCGCTCGCCGCTTATCCGCAGATCGTGCGCGCGGCGGTCGAGCGGAATTGGGAATTCATGGGCCACGGCTTCACCCAGCGCAATCTGCAAAAGGTTGCCGACGAGCGCGCCGATATTCGCAAAGTGCGCGAGGTCATCGCCAAAGCCACCGGCAAGCGGCCGCGCGGCTGGCTCGGCCCCGGACTGACCGAAACCTGGCAAACCCCGGACGTACTGGCCGAGGAAGGCTACGACTATGTCGCCGACTGGGTGCTCGACGATCAGCCGGTGTGGCTCAAGACCCGCGGCAGGCCGATCCTCAACCTGCCCTACACGCAGGAATGCAATGACGTTGCGATGATGCTGATCCAGCACCACAAGGCGTCCGAATATTGCGAACGCGCGCTCGACCAGTTCGAACAGATCTATGCCGATTCCGCCACTTCAGCGCGCATCATGGCGCTGTCGATGCACCCTTACATCATGGGCGCGCCGCACCGGGTGAAGTATCTGCGCCGCATTTTCGAGGTCATTCGCAA